>JAEEGL014742757.1_pt1 | contig 31926 bp, 21 predicted proteins | sample 9134231 | NCBI WGS metagenome assembly JAEEGL01 (sample SAMN16246548, study PRJNA631951) | gut metagenome | biome: gut microbiome; feature: rumen; material: fiber-attached | host: Bos | place: Iran: Karaj | collected 2018-10 | reverse complement strand
CTAATTTCCGCTGGTTATAGACACTTTTTTGTGATATTTCCAGCGGAAACATATAAAAAAACACCAGTTTCCGCTGATTATAGCTTTTCTATTATCAAGTCATTATGGCGCAATAAATGTAACAGCATGCTCCGTTTTTTGCAACCGTCGTTACAGTAACAGCGGTTGCAAAACTAATATGCGTCAGGTCCAAGCAGTTATGTGAACGGGTATCGGCCGGAATTGGCAAAGGAAAAATCAGCCGTTTTCGAGAAAAATCTTGAAAATGGCTGATTTTTATGGTGCGCTTTGTGACTGATTACGGCTCCCTCTTCCAGGCGTTGACCACCTCGCCAATGTACTCGGTGTGGAGGCCAGCTGGGAAGTTGGCGTACATGCGCCTGGGCGGGTCGCCCTTGAAATACTGCGGATCGAACGGTGCGGCATACATGATGCGGCACTCGACCACCATCGAGGCTTCGGTATAGTACGGTGTGCCGTTCTCCGTGTATGCAGTGTGGAGCCCAAGGGCTGCAGCTTTGTCGCCGTCTCGGCCGCTCTTGGTACCCATGTATTCGAGCACATCGTTGCGGTCCTCGGGGAAGGCCATCACGGTGAAATACTCGGCGCGGTCCATGAACTCCTTGGTGTAACGCTGCTCGGCCACATAGACGGTGACAGCGGTTTTTCCCCACAGGGTGCCGATGCCGCCCCAGCCAATGGTCATCGCGTTGCTCTGCTGCTCGTCGCCGGCAGCCAGGAGCAATGCGTGACGGAACCAGCTGAAGCCGTTCCCACTAAACTCCTGCTCCACCGCAAACGGCACAAAGCCATGCTCAGTCTGGGCGGACATCACATTAGATGCAGCAATCATCATTGTTATTAAAACTACTTTGATCAGATGTTTCATCATATCTTTGGATTGAATTTTGGTTAATACTCAGTTCGGTCAGGGTGGAAGTGTTGCATATACTCATCGACGGTGATACCAGCCAGGGCGGTTGCGTCCTCGATGGATTTCTTCTGAATCATGAAGGCGAATTTGGCTCGCCAATATTTGCCTTCTTCGGGGTCATCCATGATAAGGTCCCATGCAGCGTCCTCGTCGCCGTTGTAGCGGTGAATGATTTGCTGTGCAGCGGTGTGCTTGGCCACTTGCTTCAGGTGGTCGCCATGACGGCCACGATCCAGGTTGTGCTCCAGGTCGTTGCATTTCACGTTGATGGCAGTGGGGTTGTGGGAATCAGCGACGCGCTGCACATAGTCTAGGTACGGTTCTTCCTTACTGTGCGTGAGCAGGCGCAGCGCATCGACCACATCGGGTTTGATGCCAGCCTCAAGCAGGTCGTCAAACGTCCAGTCGGTGTCTTCGACCACATCGTGCAGCAACCCAGCGACAATCTCACTCTCATTGTTGCCCTTGAGCGCAACAGTGAGAGGGTGCAGAATCACCGGCATCCCATCTAGGTCACGTTGCCCCTTGTGCGCCTTCATCGCAATCTCCAACGCAACCTCAATCTGCGAGATATTATCGTTCTCCTTATGTTCCATCATAAATTCCTTTAATCATTACAAACGCGTAACATGCTCAGTTTTCTAATTCACTTAGCTGGAAATAACCAAGGCATCTCGGCCAGCCAGCCATTATCCCTTGCTTTTTCGTAAGCGCGATGAGCGTGTTTGACAAATTGAGTTGTAGATGTATATTTCTTTGACTCCTCAAAGACTGCCTCTTTCGTCCATTTTCTTCTGATAGGTTTTAGCCAGGTCATTTCATCAAGCCAGCCTTTGTCCCGAGCGATGCCGTATGCGCTTCCGTTTCCTTTTTGAAAAGCACCTCTTGAAGAGTATTTTTTTGATTCCTCCATTATAGCCTCTTTCGTCCATGTACGACGAAGAAGTTTAAGCCATGGCATTTCGTCCAGCCAACCGTTCTGCCGCGCAATCACATAGGCTCGGCTGCATTTCTTTTTGAATTCAGAACGGGAATGATATTTTTTACTTTCAGCAAACACCTGTTCCTTAGTATAAAATTGATTTGATACCCTTAAGTAAGGAAGAGGCAAATCTTTTGACCATCCCTTTTTAAGAGCAGCACTATAACCTGCTGGACATTTTTCCTCAAACTCAACTCTTGAGGAATACTTTTTACTTTCCTCAATAACTCTTTCTTTAGTCCAATAGTCATTAGGCATTTGATCATAAGTCAGCCATGTCATTTCAGATGTCCATTTATTTTTTTTTGCTGCTTGGTATGCACTTGGGCTAGCAAGCCCAAATTCACCAAATGTCCTATATTTCTTACTTTCTTCTAACGTTTTTTCTTTTGTCCATTTGATAAAGCCGCCGCCAAGAGAACCGATATTGACGCCTGTTTTACCTCGATTGATGATGAAGTAACCATGCGAAGCATATTCTTGAACAAAGTAGTGCTCCCAATATTGACTTTCGGCCGGAAGAAGTTCGTCTTTCAATATGATCGGTACAGGTATCTCTCTGTCTAGGCTGTCAAAGTATTGTTTTAATGAGTCATTCTTATACTTCCCATTTAAGTTTCGGTGTTCTTTATCGCGGCGCTTTAGATTGCTGGTCCGACCAACATAGCAAGCCATGTTTTCTTCATCGATGTAAACATACACTAGATGTTTTCTTACTTGTTTTAATTCCTTTAGAACTGGGGTTTTCAACCAAACCATCTCTTTTAGCCACTTATTTTGGCGTGCAGCTTGGTATGCACCAGCTGATTTTCGTTGAAATTCAACTTTTGATGTATACTTCTTGCTCTCCTCTATGCATTCTTCTTTAGTCCATTTTTTACGATGCATCAAAGCTAGCCAAGTCATTTCGTCGAGCCAACCGTTATCTATTGCAGCAGTATATGCCCCTGACGAGTTTCTTTCAAACTCATTACGTGTCGTGTATTTTTTGCTCTCCTCAAGGCATTCTTCTTTTGTCCATTTAATGCGTTTTTTTAACGGAAGCCAAGTCAATTCTTCAAGCCAACCGTTTCTTTTTGCAGCCATATATGCGCCAACACACTGCCGTGCGAATTCGGTTCTTGAAGTGTATTTGTGTGATTCTTCAAACACTGCTTCTTTTGTCCAAGTATGGACTTTGGGAATATGCCAAACCATTTCTGACAGCCATCCTTTTTTACATGCTGCCTGATATGCGCCAGGAGAACCATGTGCAAACTCAGTACGAGAAGTGTACTTCTTGGATTCTTGAAGTACATCTTCTTTAGTCCATATTTTTGAACCCTTTGCTGGCATGAAAGATTAGTCTAATAACATAAAAGCTTGAAGTTCTATCGTTGTCCAAGTTTTATCTAATCACAATGCAAATATAATCCATTTTCATGAGATGGCCATTAGTTCCTGAAAGATTTGAGGTAAAACGCCAAACATTTGATGAAATTTCTAAAATATTTTGAAAATAATGTGGAACTCTGATTTGAATTGTGTATCTTTGTAGTCCATTAACATGACAAAAGATATGGAAGTGAAAAATTATTATAACAGATTGAAAGTCGTGCTCGCCGAGAAGCGTCGGACAAACCGATGGCTTGCCGAGCAGATCGGAAAAGACGAGGCCACGGTTTCAAAGTGGTGTACCAACAAAAGCCAGCCTGCGGTCGAAACTTTGTTTCAGATAGCAGAGTGCCTCGAAGTTGATGTGAAAGAATTACTTCATTCCTCAACGGAGAGCTGATGATGAACTTAACTCCAAACATCATACGCTTTATTCATTCGGCAAGTCGCAATAGGATTGTGTTTTGCCGCGACAAGATTGACGGAATCGATTTCGTCAATGTCGGTCGTGAATTGTCTGCCCTGATTGTCGAAAAGGCCGAGCATGACAATTTACAGGATGATGTGAATGAACTTTTAAGCCGTTCCTGGAGTAATGCAGAGGTTGGCCGCTATTTGGCATTAAACAACATTGGTATCTTGTTCGAGCCAGAGTTGAAGCTGAACTTGCGCAGCCTGTTTGAGAGCTATTCAAAAGACCAGACACTTTTCATCTGCGATGAAGGTGGTGTCGTTGACAACACATTTCATTTTTTCGAGCCATCCTCGCTGTACACTGTTGACCTCAGCGGTTTGGCTTATACAACAATAGATTAAAACTGAACGAGTATGAAATATAAAGATTTAATTCAATTCGAACCGATTAGCGAGGTTATCAAATTTGCTCGCTTGAATGAGACTGATTATCGTCAGTCACTTGTACGGAACTTTGTGTTTTCAAACGCATACGCTAGTGCTATCATTCCTGATATTTGCCGTAACCTTGATTACACATCCAGTCAGGAAACCTACGGCCTGCAAATCGTCGGTAACTATGGTACCGGTAAATCGCATTTGATGTCGTTGTTCTCACTCATTGCCGAGGATGCAGATTATCTGCCGTTAGTGAATGACGATAAGGCTCGTCAGGTTCTTGCCAACATAGCCGGCAAGTACAAGAACATTCGCTTTGAGTTAGGCAACGACGACGAGTTATGGAAAATCGTTTGTTTCCAGATTGACCGCAGTCTCGAAGAGTTCGGCGTTGACTATAAGCTTACATCTGATATCAGTCAAGATACATATTATAATAAGCTTCAGCGCATGATGGCGTATTTTGAAGCGAAGTTCCCCGATAAGGGTTTAATGGTTGTTATCGATGAAATGCTTGCCTACCTTAAGGGGCGCAGCGACGGCGCAAAGATCAACCGTGACCTTGCCGTGTTGCAGGCATTAGGCCAGATGAGCGACCATAGCCGTTTCCGCATGGTATTCGGCGTGCAGGAGCAAATCTATACTGCTCCTGAGTTGCAGTTTGCGGCCGACATGCTCAAAAAGGTAAACGACCGTTTTCGCCAGATCGAAATCACTCAGCAGGATGTGCAGTTTGTCGTTCAAAAGCGTTTGCTCAGGAAGACTGACGATCAGCGGCAAACCATCCAACAACATCTTTCAAAGTTTGGTGAATTCTTCCCTGAAATACACTCTAACCTCAACACCTATGTAGAGCTGTTCCCAGTACATCCCTCGTTCTTCAATAACTTCGAGCGAATCAGCATTGGCAAGTCACACCGTCAGGTGATGCGCTCACTTTCCAAGAGATTTGAAGCTTTGCTCGATGTGGACGTTCCAGAGAAAGAACCAGGCTTAATCTGCTATGATAGCTACTGGAGCGAGTTGCAAAGTAGCGAAATGCAGATTTATCCTGACGTGCGTCGTGTGAATGAAATCATGAATACCATCCATGCAAAAATCGACGACAACTTTACTGGCGCACGTCAGCGCAAGGCTGCATTGGCTCACCGCATAGCCAATGCGTGTGCAATCAAAATATTACAGGACTCACTTGAGAAAACCAACGGAGCCTCGGCTGAGACTTTGGTGGACGACTTATGCTATATCGATGATACCTGTTTCAGCCGCGAGTTTCTCGTTGAGGCAGTGAGCAATACAGCCGAGCAAATTATCACGGCAACGGTAGGTCAATATTTTGAAAAGAATACCACTAACCAGGAATATCACCTGCGTGTAGAAGGAGGAGTCAATTATGAGCAGAAAATCAAGGATTTTGCTCAGACCATGGGTGATGAGGCCAAGGACAATTATTTCTTTGATTTCCTGACCGAATATATGCCTATCGAAGTGGAAAAGTATCGCCTGGGTTTTCCCATCTATGCCCACAGCATCTCTTGGGGTAGCCACAAGGCGATGCTGAATGGATACATCTTCATGGGCGTTCCTTCTGAACGCAGCACGACGCATCCTGAGCAGCATTTCTACATCTACTTCATGCCGATTTTCAAGGCAGGAGGACGAAATCATGGCGATGAGGCTGACAGCGTTTACTTCCATCTTGATAAGATGAGCGACGAGACCAAGCGATTAATTACGCTCTATGGTGCGGCAACGGCGTTGATGAAGAGTGTTGACTCGTCCCAACAGGGTTTTTATAAGACTTATTTGCAGCGCTATGTCAAGGATCTTGTGCCTCTCTTCGACCAGCAGTTCCGCCAGAACTGCGAAGTGATTTATCAGGGCGAGTTGCAGATCATCTCACCGCAGATGATGAGCGGTGGAAGTAAGATTGACATCGTTTCCAATATCACCTCTAAGTTGCTTGAGGGGCACTTCAATCAGGAGATGCCTGATTATCCCAATTTCTCATTGCTTAACCAGCCGCTGTCCAAGTCCTATTCAGGCAATCGTGGCACCCTGCTCAAGTTGGCTCGTCAACGCATTGCAGGCACTACGGCTGGTAGCCACGAGAGCGATGCCATTCTTGCAGGGCTTGGTTTGCTCAAGGACAACCAGTTGTCCACCGAGGGCAGCATTTATGCCCACAGTGTGAAGTCGATGCTTGAGCAAAAAGGTGAAGGCCAAGTGGTGAACCGCAATGAGTTGCTCTACCAGTTCTATGAGAGCGATTGGCTAACGACTGATTACAAAATAGAGGCCGACTTGGAGTTCCTGGTACTGACGACGATGGTCGCCATGGGTGAGATTGAAATCCACTTGGGCGGTGGCAAGAACATCAATGCCACCAACCTTAAGGAGACGGTTGATCTGGCACCCGATGCATTCTATAACTTTACTCATGTGAGCCGTCCACGCGGCATGAATGTCGCGGCAGTACGTGAATTGTTCCTGGGCATTATGGGACGGGACATGACTGCTCAAATCGAGAATCCTGCCATCTATGAGCAGATGGTTCTCGATGCCAAGAAACTTGCTGCATCGGCAGTGACTGTCGCCAGTAAAATCAAGGGCGGCATTCTGCTTGAGGGCAATGTCCTCATGAGCGAGAATGATGCCAAGATGCTGAGTGACAGGTTGACCGTTTTGGCCAGATGTTGTGACCAGGCTCAGCAGTATAACACGCCAGCCAGGATGCGCAACCTCAACGACGCATGGACGCCCGAGCAACTCAAACGGGTATTCGCCGATAAAGCTGAAATTAAGCGTGTTGAGGATTTGATGGGCTTCCGCAACGAGTTGCAGCCGTTGGTTAACTACCTGGTGCAAGCCAAGCAATATCTGGTGAACGATGAGCAACGCACGCGGTTTGATGCAGTGCTCGACAAACTGCCGCAGGTGGTTGAGCAGCATGACAAGAAAGTTGTCGTTGACGCATATAAGGCTGAACTGAACGGTCTCATTGAGTGGTATGCCGACTGGTACTTGGATCAGTACAACAAAATGCATATTACTCAAATTCAGGCTGGCGAGAAAAACCGCATCATGCAGAGCAAGGAGAAACAGACGCTTGAAATTATCTGTGGTGCAGACCATGCTCATGATTATATCGCTGTTTGCGACCAGTTTACCGAGTGGTGCAACCAGATGGCCCAAATCACACCGGCAAGCTCATATGTGACCCGTGAGGCAATCTTGCGTACACCCTATACTGGCGGTTTCAACCCGGCGATGTACCAGGGTAAGACATTGCCTTCTCTTTCCGACATGAGAGATAAGCTTAATGCGATGTATAATAGTGCCGATGAAGCATTAAGCGCAGCATTTGAGGATCCTGCCATCAAAGCTAATTTTGATGCCTTATCACAGGATGAGAACACGAGGCTAACACGTTACACTTCCAAGACCGAAGAACTATCTACGGTCAATGCCCAGAAACTGATGGAGATTCTCCAGAAACTCCAGCATGGCATTCAGCGTGTGGAAATCACGATGCAGGAGTTGCGTTCACGCATTGGTCATGCGGTGAGCCCTAAGGAGGCGAAGCGTTCTTTCAATGCCTATATAGATGAATTGACTTCAGGATACGATGAGGAGAATGTAAGAATCATTATTAAATAAATTGTGATGTCATGAATCAGAAGAGAGATCAATATACCGATGGCATTTGGCCTGAGCCCAAGGTGAAGACGATAGATTTTGATGACCCAGGAGAGGGACAGGATGCTAGCCAACAGCAATCTGGCCCTGTGACCGTGTTGGGCATGACGTTTGCCAACGATGAGGAACGTCGCCAATACTTCCGTGAAGAGCTGCGCAAAAAACTGCCCGAATTGCGGCATATCGAGGGTTTTCCTATTGGCGAGGATGATGACATCATCAACCTCAGTGACCCTCCATATTATACAGCTTGTCCCAACCCGTGGCTGAATGATTTTATTGCCGAATGGGAACAGGAGAAGAAACGGCTTGAAGCTGAAGGCAAACGTAAAACCGATTTCGTGGTCTCCGAACCATATGCCAGTGATGTAAGCGAAGGGAAAAATAATCCTGTTTACAATGCCCACTCATACCATACCAAAGTTCCTCATCCTGCGATTATGCGTTACATCCTTCACTACACTCAACCTGGGGACATTGTGTTTGATGGATTTGCTGGAACAGGAATGACAGGTGTAGCTTCAAATTTCTGTTCTTCGCCGGAAAATGATTTACAAGGTAAGATTCAAGAAGAATTTAAAATCAGGAGTAAATCTATTACATGGGGAGAACGCCATGCCATTCAATCTGATTTAAGCCCTGTTGCGAGCTTGATCTGTGGTGTGTATAATAGTCCAAGAAAGATGTCTGCTTTATTGAGAGTAGAAAATCTTCTCAACCAAATAGAGTTGGAATACGATTGGATGTATAAAACCCAAACGCAAGATGGAGATGATGCAAAAATTAATTATGTCGTGTGGAGTGATGTTTTTGTGTGTCCACACTGCGGCAAAGAGCTAGTTTTCTATGATTCTGCAGTTAATCATGCAACTAACGTTGTCGCAAAAGAATTTCCTTGTCCGAATTGTGGTGCAACAGTATCTAAGAATACCTTAGAAAAGAGTGTTGAGTCTGTATTTGATGACGTTATAGAAGAGGTTACTCAACGTCAGAAAATGGTGCCAGTATTGATTAATTATTCAATAGGAAGAAGGAGTTTTGATAAACGACCAGACGAGAACGATTTTGCCGTTATTGATAAGGCTAAATCTCTAGCCAAATCATTTAGGCTTGTTAAAGAGAGAATGATGGAGGGAAGGGAAGCCCGAAGAAATGATAGACAGGGGCTGACCCATGTACATCAGTTTTATTTTTCACGCTCACTTATAATACTCGAAAAACTTCTTACAATGTCAAATGATATCGAAATGAAGTTTTTGGTCAATAGTCAATTGATAAATATATCAAAATTAAATCGATATCGTCCGGGTGTATCATTCCCTTATAATCCACTGAGTGGCACGTTGTATATTGGTTCACAAATATCTGAATCTAATGTTTTTGTGGCTCTAAAGAATAAATTGGGAAAATTGAAATTATTATTCCGCAATTTAAATTCGATGAACGCAAGTAGCGTATCAAGTGCAACATCAATTAATCTACCTGATAATTCAGTGGATTACATATTTACTGATCCTCCTTTTGGTGCAAATATTTCTTACTCCGAATTAAACTTTATTCAAGAGTCATGGTTGCGAGTTAAGACTAATGTAAAACATGAAGCTGTAGTCAATGTTTCACATGGCAAACAGCGAGAGGATTATCAATATCTAATGACTCTCAGTCTAAAGGAATATTATCGAATTCTTAAAAGTGGTCATTGGATGACTGTTGAATTTAGCAATACATCTGCATCTATATGGAATGCAATTATTCAGGCCTTAGAAAATGCAGGATTTATTGTTTCTAACGTCTCTGCTCTTGATAAACAACAAGGTTCATTTAAAGCAGTTACGACTACAACAGCAGTCAAGCAAGACCTTGTAATATCTTGTTATAAGCCTTCTGCGTCATTGCTTGAGAAGTTTGATAATATGGCAGGAAGTGTTGAGAATGCTTGGGACTTTATCGAGGAGCATTTGTCACATCTTGCTGTTCACATCGAGAAAGGCAATCAAACGGCAACCGTTATTGAGCGAAGTCCCAAGATCCTATATGACCGTTTAATATCATACTACGTTCAGCATGGTTATCCTGTCCCAATGGATGCAAGGGAGTTTCAAGAAGGTTTACGTGAACGATATCTAGAGATAGATGGCATGTTCTTCACTGCGTCACAAGCTGCCGAGTACGAGCAAAAACGTAAAAACACCACAGGTGTCGCTCCGATGGGTATTATTGTTAGCGATGAGGCCAATGGTATCGAGTGGCTACGCAATTTCTTGCGAAAAACGCCAAAAACCTATCAAGATATTCAACCAGACTGGATGCAAGCTATCAACGGTGTTCGTAAAAACGATATCCTGCCAGAGTTACGGGACATCCTCGAAGAGAATTTCATTGAGGAGCCCGACGGGAAGTGGCGATTGCCTAACATCCAGGATGATGTGGACATGAACGCATTGCGCACCAAGGCGTTGCTGCGAGAGTTCCGCAGTTATGTTGAAATGGCAAGCAAGCCCAAGTCAAAGATCAAGGAGGCTCGTGTCGAAGCTCTGCGTGCCGGTTTCAAGCAGTGCTACATCGATAAGGACTTTGAAACGATTGTGTTGGTATCGAACAAGATCCCACAGAATCTACTGCAAGAAGATGAAGTTCTGCTTCAGTTCTATGACATCGCCCTCAATAAAATATAATCTTTAGAAGTTGTTATAATATATGAGAACTTTAGAAGAACAGCATAGACTATTAGAAGACCTCATCTCCTGCGCACGTCAACGCAAGGGTGCAGGAGAAACGGAATGGTTGGAATTCAAAACGAATATCGGAGAGTCTCACTGCAGTATCACCTATGATGGTGTGGGCAACTATATTTCCGGGCTTTCCAATTCGGCATGCCTCAAGAACAAAGCTTATGGTTATCTGGTACTTGGAGTGGAAGATGGCACCTGGAACGTTATCGGCACAAATCTTGATATGCCAACAGCAAAGCGAGGCGACCAGAATTATGAGCTTTGGCTTCGGCGCAATTGCAGTCCGATAATACCATTTGAAATTGAGGATTTTGACTATCACGGACACCGTGTTGTGATATTTGAAATCAGCGCTGCAGTAGGTGAGCCTGTCTCTTTTAAAGGCGTTGCCTACGTCAGAGTGGATAGTAGTCTGACAAAACTGAAAGACTTCCCCGATTTCATTCGCAGGATATATAACTCCCGACAAGACTGGAGCGCACAGATAATACCTGATGCCACTCTGGACGATCTTGACCCAGAAGCCATAAACGCAGCAAGGGTATTATATGCCAAGAACCATAAGAAACTTGCAAATGAGATGTTGGAATGGGACAATGTGACGTTTCTTAACAAAGCGAAAATAACCATTAAGGGGGCTATCACTAATACTGCTATCTTGCTTGTCGGAAGGCCAGAGAGTGAGCATTTTATTTCTCCTGCAGTGGCTCGAATGCGATGGATTTATAAAGACTCTACAGGGTCAGAGCGTGATTTTATAGTAGCGACATGTCCTTTTGTCCTCGCTGTTGAGACGATTTATGCAAAGATTCGCAATCTGAAGTATCGATACATGAATCCGTCATTGTTACAGCTGGTGCCTGAGGAACTTGACACCTATGATCCATTTATCATTCGAGAGGCGATGAACAATGCCATTGCTCATCAAGACTATTCATACCACGGAATGATTAATGTTGTAGAAGAGCAAGACAGGCTAATTTTTAGCAATCTTGGTGGTTTCATACCCGAAAGCATAAAGAATGTGCTCGAGGCCGACGCTCCAGAAGAGCGATACCGCAATAAGTTCCTTGCCGGCGCAATGGTAGAATTGGGAATGGTTGATACCATTGGCAGCGGTATCAGGCGCATGTTCAATATGCAACGTCAGCGATTCTTTCCCATGCCCGACTATGACTTCAGCAACAATAAGGTGAAGGTAACAATAGTAGGTAAGGTCTTGAATATGGACTATGCAACAATTCTGGCACGAGACAAGTCTTTAAGCTTAGTTGAGATTGAAATGCTCAGCAGAGTGCTTATGCACCGCCACCTGAACGATGAAGAAATAGCATATTTGAGAAAGCGGAAACTTGTTGAAGGAAGAAAAAATGCTCTCTATTTTGCAAAAAGTGTCGCAAAAGCGACTAAACAAAAAGCAGAGTATACCTTAAATAAGGGATTTGATGATAAGTATTATAAAGACCTTATCGTAAAAGCGCTTACGCAACATGGGAAAATGAGTAGGCCAGAGATTAATAGCCTGCTGTTGCCAAAACTCCCAGACGCAATGACCGAAAAGCAGAAAATGTATAAAATAGGCAATCTATTGACAGCTTTGCGTCGTTCTGAAAAAATAAAATTTGGTGAGAAAAAACAATGGTCTCTTAAAACTCCTTAGCAGTAATTATTTTAAGAGAACTTTAAGAGAACTTTAAGAGAAGTTTTTCTATAATGTGCTCTATGTGAATTAATTAATTAATAATTTTAATGATTAATTAAGAGAACTTAAGTAGATTATTAAGAGAATGTTAGTACTTTCCTAAGAGATAGATTGTACAATGAATGCTTTGGTGCAACATATTGTTAAGCGCATTACAGTGGACTACTGCCGACTGAGTATCGTGAACAATCCAGATGGATGCCTCACGAGTCCAGTTGTTCGCCGGTTGATGCAGGCAGAGCATGGCATAGAGTTGGTGTCTGACTCCAATTTTGCACTGCGGTTGCACTATGAACTGCATGTCAAGGGAAGAGTGAATGGCAAGTATGTTTATGTGACATCTTCACCTGATACATTATTGCCAGACATGAAGTGCCATGCTTATTGTTGCTCGTTTAACATCTCCGACTTATTCCCCTTGTTTACCGACAAAGCAATGTTGAGACATCAGCCATTTGATGTGCTTGAGGTCGCATTCGAGCGTTTAGCGGGTCATCCGGTAAGAGGTGCGATGAACTGCCGTGGCGAGATTGATGGCATTCTTCAGGAACTGGAACAAAAACGTGCCGTTTCGGTAGAACATTTTCGAGAGCGCTTCAGCTCTTTGAATGTGGATTGGAGTGAGATGCGGAATGCCATTGAAGCTGTTTCGGCCCTATTCATTGATGCAGTTAGAGCTGGACTTGATACGGACTTCGCTCAAGACTTGGGAACAATCAATGCCAGTTTCCAGCAATGGCTTGATGAGTCCTACTTCCTGCAACAGAACAGTAGCCATATTATGAGAGCTCCGTGCGTGAACAAGGTCTTGCCGCATATAGCCAGTAAACATCAACCGACTGACAAGATCGCCCTTGTAGTTGTCGATGGTTTAGCTTATTGGCAGTATGTGATTTTGCGAAAAGCTTTGGAGAAAAAGAATATCGTAACTGCTGATGATGTGACGCTCTCATGGTTGCCGAGCATCACCAGCTTATCTCGTCAGGCATTGTTCCGGGGTGACGTTCCCAAAGGGGATTATCATCAGAACCCAACCGAGGAGAGCAAACTCTGGCGTAACTTTTGGCAATCGCATGGTGTGAATACCTGGGAAATCCAAAGCATCTATGATAGCAATGAATTTGCCATAAATGAGGGCGTGACCCACTTGGCTTATGTTACTGTGGAGATGGACGAGAAGATGCATGCTGCCCATGACTATCTTGACCTGCTAACGCTCACCGAGAATTGGGCTCCAAGATTTGCAGCCCAGATTGCAGCGTTGAAACAGATGGGATTTACCGTTTACTTGACAACTGATCATGGAAGTAAGTTCTCACACGGATGGCGTGCTCTGACACCCGTGGAGAAGGTTTTCCTCTATAAAGATGGCAGTCGCGGAAAACGACATCTGATTTATAATAACTTGACAGAAATGAATAACCTCTATCACTCAGCTATTGAAGACGTTGAGTTGCTGAAGCATGTCAACTGGCTGTGCATGCGCGACAATGAGTGTTTTGCTCGTCCCACTGTGACTGCAATCACTCACGGCGGATGCAGCCTGAGTGAGGTTGTAATTCCATTTATTAGAATATGACAGAGAAAATTGAAATAGGCATTAACCAGCGCATACCGATAGGCATTCTGGAAATGGCGCTGATAGCGACTTTGGAAGGTAAAGCAACGGCTGAGTATTTTGCCTCGCTTGCATCTAGTGAATATACAGGCCAGAACCGAATCGGGAAAGCCGTTTCGGTGATTAATCGCCTGACTATTCGCAACAAACTATTGCCGTTCATGCAGGAGAAGAAAGATGATTTATTAAGCGCATTTCGCTCCAACAAAGATCGTCCTCTTGTGTATGCAGCGATTATTTGTGCTGCCTATAGCTTTGGCTACGACACAGTAGCAATACTCGGCAAGTTCTTCCATGTTCAGCCACAGGTTAACACAAAGCTGATTGTGGAAAAGATGTCAGCCAAATATGGCGCAAACCGTTCATTACCGAATGGTTTGTACTGCATCCTTCCTATGCTCATAGAAGCCGGGCTTCTTGATCGCCCTGAAGCAGGCTTTTATGAGGCGAAGCGAGTAGAACGAGCATCAGACTTTGCCATGGCTCTTTATCGCAAAGCGTTTCTCCTGAATAATCCTAATTATAAGGAGAACGATGATATAGATACCCATCCTTTTTTTGAATTTATCACTAAAACTTATTGAGATATGTTTGACACATTAGAGGCTTATTTGGCTTTTGAAAACAATCTCAGGCGTTTCGGTCAGGAACCGACTGAAGAGATGCTGAGAGAAAAGGCAAGATTGGAGGCATTGGCCAACCCCAACCAGGCAGAGTACATCTTTAGCACGATGAAAGCGCATAATCCTTTTATGACTCCCGAAAAGGAGGAATGCGTGAGGGAAATGACAGACCAACTGCTTCGCGAAGGAGACGATGCTGCACAGCCTTGCCTGTTGCTGGGTAAGGTGCAATGCGGTAAGACAGACACGTTCTTGAGTATTATGGGCTTGTGCTTTGACCGTGGCATTCACATTGCCGTAGTGTTCACCAAAGGCACAACCACGCTTACCAAGCAGACCCTGGAACGACTGACAAAGGACTTTAGGCATTTTGCTGATAACGGTACCTATGGTCAGAAGGTCATCATCAGCGTATATGACATTCTTGACTTGCACCGTCGCGGTTACCTTACCGACTATCAACTTAATGATCCGTCACGCAAGTATATCATTGTTTGTAAGAAGGAGAACACCAATCTCACTTACCTCAATGAGATGTTTGAGCAAAGCGAAGTGTTGCGAAACAAGAAGGTGCTTGTGGTGGATGACGAGGCCGACTTCGCAAGCCGGGCATATCTTAAGCGCAAGAACGAGATAAGGCTTCTCAAGATAGCAGAAAATATTGAGAAATTCATTACTCTTCCGCAGTATTGCAGGTATCTGCAGGTTACGGCAACGCCATATTCTCTCTACTTGCAGCCCGATGGTACGGTTAAGCTGCGTGACAATAAAGAAGCCACGACTTGGTTGCCTCGCTATACGGGTCTTGTTCCCATCCATGATAAGTATGTGGGCGGTAGAGAATACTATGTGCTGAGTGAAAATGAGGATTCAATGTACAGTTGCCTTTTCGAACCCGTTGATGACTATTGTTTGCAAATACTCGGTGATCGCAACGAGTGGTATCAAGAGCAACCAGGACACCGTGAGAATTTGAGAGATTTGAACTACGCTGTGATTTGCTATTTCTTTGCAGCAGCCATCCGATCAATACAGTTAAGAAATACGAGAAATGAGAAATACCGTTCAAGCTGTCTGATACATTGTGAGATTGCCCAACGCAATCACAAGTGGCAAGAGGATTTGATTGTCAGCATTATTGAGGACATCAAGAGTGCGTTCCTGAACAGCAATAGCGACCTGCACATCCTTGAATTTGAGAATCAAGCGTACGAGAGCTTCAAAAAATCGCATGACCTTGCCGTCGCTGAGGGACTGATTAATGAGAGTTTCCCGTCATTTGCCGAAATTGAGGACAAGGTGAAAGATATGCTGCTCTTAAATGACTATACCGTAAATGTAGTTAACTCAGAAGAGCCAGGCAGGGTGAATACTATGCTTGATGAGAAGGGACAGTTGCGACTGGAACAGTCGTGCAACTTCTTTATCGGGGGCAGCATCCTTGACCGCGGCATCACCATCAGCAATATGCTTTGTTTCTTCTATGGGCGTAATCCGGGCAAGTTCCAAATGGACACTGTTTTGCAGCACGCTCGAATGTATGGTCCTCGCACAAAGGAAGACATGGCTTGCACCAGGTTCTTCACTACAGAGACCATCTATGATGTACTGAAGAGCATCAATTCGATAGATGACGTGCTGCGTAATTACTTGGATGCGCATAGAGATAGTGTACGCTCAAATGATTTCACCTCAGTAATCATAGGCTTCGATGACCGTGTCAAGCCGTCAGCAAGAAACAAGTACACGCCGGCAAATACGCTTGTCGTCAAACCAAGCATGCGCCGTGTGCCATCTGGTTTCCAAAGTGGAAATGCTGCTGAGATAGCAGAAACTATCCGAAAGATTGACGAGTTGATAGAGACTTCTCCACACTATCATGATAAAGATGAGAATAAATACTTCCTGATGAGCTATCAAGAGGCAGTGGAGATTCTCAAACTAATCGGTAGCACGTTTGTTTATGGTGAAGAGTATCATAACTTGGATAGGAGATGGGATCCCAACGAGTTTATCACGATACTTGACAATTTGACCTACGATTCACCTGACGAGCTGATTTGGGTACGGCAAATTGTTGACCGTAACATGAGCCGTGAACGTGAAAACGTGAATGATCGCCGTGGCCGTTTCGTTGACTCTCCTTTAGATGCGAAGGACAATCAACGTGATAAGGAACAAGCCATAGACAGACCTGTTTTGGATTTGATTAGGCAAAACGGTCTTTCGGCCCAAGGATGGCGTGATACGGCGTTCTATTGGCCTGTTCTAGTTACGCCTGAACAGATGAGGGCGGGCATTTTCACTATCAATAGTGATGTGAAGCCAAGTAAGCGAAGGAAAGAATTATTCCTTGACACGATTGACAACTACCCGAAAGAACTGATTTTGAAACTGCCGATTCAGCGATTCGCTTTGTTCGACATTATCTTGGGAGATAAGAAAGACGAGTCTAGAGATATCAACAATCTGTCTGCGAAGTCAATACTGCAAAGAGATGAGCAAGGATCGTATATCTTGATTGATGAATGCGATCCCACTAAATACTATCCACTGTCTGCGTTAAATGGTGGTGTGTTCCCATATAAGATTCGAGAATACCGTTATCTTTATTTGACTGATTCTCGAGACAATTCGGGAAGCAAGGCTTTGGTCGAGTTAAGCCTTCCTGACTTTTATACAATGGAACACGATCCGTTTAAACAGGAAGACATCATCTACACAAGGCAAGGCTTTGGAGTTGATGCTACCGATGAGACACAATGTTATTGGAGCATTAATTACCAGATAAATCGCGTCCTTGAATTCAAGTTGAACGATCAAGATAAGGAGATAATGCAAGAATACCAACTCCAACTTGAACAACTCCGCCAAGAAGAGGCCGAATTAAATGAAAGCGACGATTGAATATACTGAACGAAAGTTCAATGAGTTTAATGCACTGATGTTTAATGGGGAGTTGCCTGTACTCCCCGTTAAACTCAGCAATGCCCGGTCCTTTTTAGGTCAGCTTTCCTACAAAATGCGTGATAAAGAGGATGGGGCCAAAGAGTGTTACGATTTCGTTCTTCGCATCAACACAAAATATGACCTTCCCGAGCCAGAGGTTGAGGATACAATCATCCACGAGATGATTCATTACTTCATCCATTGTCATCAGATTAAGGATACATCGCAACATGGTGAGGTATTCCAAATGATGATGAAGGGTATTAACCAAAAATATGGAAGGCATGTGAGTGTTCGCCACTTCACGACCAAAGAAGAACAGGAACAGGACGATGAGAAACGACAGCATATCGTTTGTGTGTCTCGTTTCAAAACCAATCTACGAGGGATTACCGTTTCGACAAAGTCGCGTGTGTTTGATTTATGGGAACAGATGAAGTCGTTTCCTGATGTTGTCGAGCAACACTGGTATATTACAACCGACCCCTTCTTCAACAAGTTCCCCAGAGCGGTGACACCCAAAATATATCGAGTACCTATCGATGAAATAGAGCAGCACCTTCAAGGCGCAAAGGAATTAGAAAACATAGGTAAAACTATTAGAGTGAAAAGAATATGACCAATATTCAACAATATGATTGGAAATCCATATTGCAAGAAATCTATGCTCCCGAGATAGGTTCTTTGTGGGCTGCTCCTAACGGCATTTGGAACAATCGGTTTGCTGCGAATAAAAACGACATGGATTGCCATCCGAGTGTAGTGGGACGGGTTTATGACCAAAACACAAAGTGTTGGCTAATACCCGGTACATCAAAAGATTATAATAAGGGAAGCAATGTATTTCGCGTGAAGATTAATCCCGAGGATTCAGAATGTCCTTATACTCATTTCCTGATTAAGCTCAGGATGGTTTATAATTCACGAGACATACTTAACTTATATCGCGGATGGAATGGTGTTGACACACTGAGCGATTCGCAAATCGGAGAATTAAAGTTACAAATTAAGTTTAGCTTAGGAGTCGATGTTTAAAGAAGAATACATATTAGATCTGCTGACAGGCAAACTGACGGCAGAAGGCTATAGAAGCATTCTGGGTTCAATAGCATTGATGGTCCACAAATATCATTGGCCTAAATCAATTGTTGTATCAGATAACACAGACAATATCTGGAACCAAGATGATATAAATGAACTCGCTCATCAATTTCTTGAGTGGATATTGGCTAGCGAAAAACTGAAATACTTGGATAAAATTCCTACGGATTATATCGCTTACTATTTTACTCAAATGTTCGTTTCTTATGTCGCTAATAAAATTAAGGAAGAACAACAGAAGGTCGGGATCAGTTTCCAGAAATGCAACGAGTTAGTTCATTCCATTTGTGAAGAAGATTACCAACCGACAGCCCATATGGGGAAGCTTTATGTAAAAAGTGAATCAGTTCATACAGAATTATTCACAGAAGACATAAGTGAGCATCTAAAGTATATGTCCCATTATCCAATCAGCGAGACCACAAAACAATTTAAGCCAATTGTTAATATGGCAATCGGAGACATACTACTTACAACAGAAGCATATGTCTCAATAGACACCTTGTCAAAAGCTGTTTTTGAACTTCTGGATCAAAGTGCATTCCACGCCGATGATATTAATCATTCAGATAGTAGTATAACTACTGATGGCGATAGTTTCAAAGATACAATTAGTGTAATAATAAGTGGTATTAGTCAAGTAGAAGCGCAAATTATTGTTCAATATCTATTTGATGGTCAAAAGATATCCCTTGCAGATATTGCATCAAAGTACGAGATGCCGAAGAGTAGTGTGCATAAAATAATTGTAGACTTTAAACATAAGATATCTTCTGTGTATGTACCTAAAAATGAGGATGAAGGAATAATGTTTCTAAAGAAGTTGGCAAACGCTTTGGACGAAAAATCAAAATAGAAGTATTATTAATGTGACAACAGAACATTAACATGAAAGAGATTATAGATTTCCTTAAATCATCGATAGATGGTGAAATGGAATTAAACAATATTCAAATAAACCATCAAGATATATATGCTTTAAATCAAAAGTTTAAAGGTTTAGCATCGTTCTCCACGATAAGCATTCTTCCTCCCAAAAGGCAGAGCCAAATTTGGACAGTGAAAAAAGAATACATTGATTATCTAGGAGAATTTCAGAAGACAAATCATCAATTAATGGTGATTTTGACATCTGATCCTGAGTGTATTGATGAAGATGAGTTTGTACGTGCTTGTCCTATCTCCCCATTTGTAGAAATGGCAACTGAAAATGACCAGATTTGCGAGGACTCTTCAGTGGTTGGTTTCCCTTTCCTTGTTGAAGTTTGGAATGAACAACCACTATTGACAGAGATTTTGGATAAATACGTTGGCTCTTATTTTACTGATTTATCTGTCTCTGTATCAGAAATACAAATAAGTGAAGATCAGAGAATGTTCAGAGAAATTGAGATATCTAATGCAATGTTCCTGAACCATTCGGTTAATGCTTTCATTAATGAGCTTAACCGTAAAGAGAACTTCTCTTTTTCTGTTGATTTATGCTTTGCGGAAAGGGTTAAGACTAAACGTATGCCGGAGGCGAACACCGTCTTTGATCCAAGTAAGATACGTTTGTTTGGTAATGAAGAGTTTGCTTCGGCCGCGCGTGTAGGTTGTCGTATTGATGAGAATGATTGCATTGACTTCGAAGAACAAGATCTGCCATTTCGTATTGAAGTTAGAAAAAGATCAGGTAGTTATATCCTAACTATAATTCCAAAAGTAGAGGTATCATTAATGAATTCTCATCAAGAACAAATCTTGGGTTTTTCAAACTCAGAACGTATTGTTTATGATGGCTTAAAAAAAGGAATCTACACAATAATAACGCGTCAAACAGAAAAAACAATAACAATCCGATTAAGATAAAGTACTATGGCTAATACATATATTCCTCTTATTAAACGAACAAAGTGGGTCGATTTGAGTAACGAGCACAAACGACTGAGAGAGATTGTTGAAAATGATTTAAGACTAGGTTGTTGTGAGAATGGCAATATCCAGCCTATAATGCTACAAGGAGCCTTTGGAATAGGCAAGTCTACAACTCTGTACTATTTATTCCATTATGGATGGGAAGTCCTTAAGACACCAACATTCTATGTGCCTTTAGCAAAAATTGCAGAAAAAGTAAAAGAGGTTGCAACGACTAAGGAAACTGGGAAAGTCGAGAATCACGAACTGAGCTCAATCATCAGTAATATGATAACGTCTCAGATTGAACTATTAAAAACAGACGATTTCAATGAGATTCACGGTCTCTTCTTCCCTGAATTTAAGAGCAGCACCGAAGATGTGGATTTATCTTTAACAGATTATCTTCATGGCTTTCAGACCATCGAAATGGATCTGGATAAAAATGAAGACAACCAATTCGGAGAGATAGTTTTTTCTGTCGATATCATTCGTGAAGCCCTTTCTTCAGGCCATACGCCTTTGCTTCTTGTCGATGAGTTTGAGTCGAAATTTTATGAGCTCAAACGTCTCGTGGAATCGTCTGGTGGCGGTATATTACGCGAACTATTTGACCAGATTGTACAGTCTCATCCATTTCAGTTGGTTATATGTAATGGTCCAGCTTCTGGATATGAGGTGGCAAAAGAGAAAGGTGGAGATGATAATAATGATAGCGATACGGCTGCTAATCGCCGACTTAAGACGATTCCAATTCCGTTTCCAACAGTTGCCCTTTTGAAACGAAAGTTCATGAAGGGATGCGTTAATGGTTACGTTAATTTCATATGGTGGATGTCTCGTTGTCGACCTGGCCATATCCAGAAATTGTGGGATGCGATTGACTATGACACTTTCAAAGAATACGATTCTTCTGAGTTTGTTGCGCAGAATATTTTCAATGAACCTATTGATGAGAGCGGAGAAGAAGTAAAGTACCTTAAGACTGGCTTTTTCAACAAAATAGACAGCCATTTGTTCATCTTAATCAAGGATTTACTATTGAATTTTGAACCTCGCAAAGTAACAATGGAGAAAGATTACATTGATGCACTTAAAGATTCTGATAATGCCAGTAATTTTTATTGCACCGATGAGCTTATAACCATTGAGACGGTGCGGTCAGCCCTTCAGGATGATATCAGCGGGTATTTGCAAAAATGCCAAGAAAAAGGTAAGTATACTGATATCAATTATTTGGCAACACTGAACAAGTACTTCATGTATATTCTTTCTGCATGTTCAAATGAAAATGGTGAAATTGCCTTTAACTCTCCTTGTAGGGATTCAGATACAGCTCTGACTAACACGTTCTTAATACCGCTATTTGAACTTACATATGATTTTGTGAGTCAATACGAGGATAACGACGACGGAGTTGTAAAAGAAGTTCGTGATTTCCTTCTGGATTGCATTAAACACATTGAGCGCTCAAGGGATGAGCAGCAGGTTCAGGAGAGTTTTCTGGCGATGAGCAATTTGTTTGATGGTTTCAAAGTAGCTAAATACAAAGGTGAGGACGTTTTCATTCAGTTCTCTCTTCAAGCAGTTCGAGAGATTATTGAACAACCTATTGGCTCTCCGGCCCTAAAGTATCGCGACATGAGTCTAAAAGCCAAATTAGAAGATTCCGCGCTACGAGAAAGCGTTCTTCTTACAAATGGTAATTATGACCAAAGGATTGTCTTCATACCGGTTCTAGAGGATGCCGATATGGATGAATATCTAAATAGTCTCGAATCCTACATAAATGATTCTCTAGATGACTTACATCGAAAAGGCAATGAAACTTTGCGAATCGTTTGCCTTCAGCAAAATGATAAGATTGATGACTTAAAGGAACGTGTTATTAAGGATGGAGAAAAGCTGTTACCCGTAGCGAAATATCAGAAGTTGGCATTTGAAAATATCGATGAATATCAGTTTAATTTTGGAGGTCAGATATCGGATTTCATCGACTCTATTGCCAAGATTGTTATCGTTGGCTGCGATTGTGGTGATATGACTTCCATCAATGGCAAGACCATGGACATCAAGGATGCTATACGAATTATTAAAGAACGCGAGTGGACAAAACAGAAGGAAGTCGTCAGAACTATTGAGCACTATGAGAAACTTATTTGTGAAGGCGAGAATTCGGTATTGAAGAGAGTTGAGGAGAAATCCCTTGAAGACTATGACTCTGCTTTAGCCAAGGCGATCTGCGATAAAGAGGACTATGAAGACAATATTCCATGTGACTTTATGAAAGTTGTTGATGTAAGCGTGAATGATAATATAAGTAAATATTTGGCTCTTTTCTATATATGGGAATGCGCAGGAAAGAAGGAAGAACCAAGCAATACGTTACTAAAGATTCTTGAGAATGTTGGAACACATGGTTCTAAAACGTTTTTCAGACCAAAGACGGATAGTTTAGAAGAGTCGTTGTGTTTTGACCAGATTAAAACTATTCTATCAAGTACTAATTCAAAGACAATCCTCAAAGGGTTTTCTAAAGATGATAGATTCGTGAAAAATATAGAAGCGTTTACAGGTGCTATGAAGACAGAAGACCCATGTGAGTCATTCTTGGATTTTTATTCTTTTCTTAAAGATGAATTGCCTGAACACTGGATTGGAAGCTATAATGAGAAGATGTCGTATTATGGCTTTGATAGAGGTGAATTGTTTATGCATATGTCATACTTGAGTAATTATATAAGTGCAATGGACATTGCCTCGCTCCGAGAAAAATTGAAAGTGTTGATCGAAACTACAGATACAGAGTTAACTAAAGCAAAAACGAATGCTGCAAATACTATTTCTGCAATTACAGATATTCTGTACTTAAGGAAAGCAAGAGCCGAAGATGCTCCTTTTGCAGGCTATATTGCTAAGTTACATGAAGTTTCAAAACTTTCCGCTTTATGTAAACGCCTTCTCTCAGAGGAAAATGATAGTTTTTCTATTCTCAGCCTAGTATGGTCTATCGTAAACCGATTGTCAGGAATAACCAATTCCGTAAAAGCTTTATTGCAACAGATGAATTCTGTTTGTTCTTTACTAGAGATGACTAGGCGTAATATTGAGACAACGTATCAAAACTCAATTAATACTATCTATGGCGACCCATTGGCTGCCAAGTTGATTAATTATAAAGCGCCATCAAGACAGACTCAATCTTTCAAAGGATACAATGGAGATTATTGTTGGTATGAATTTGCTCAATCTGTTAAAAGGAGAGATGAAGCTCAAAGAATCTTTCATAAGGAATTGGACCCTGTCCTTGAAATTATTTTGAAAGGTGAAGATATTACTGCTTTTAGTTCCGCTCTAAGACAAATGCAGCAAGAAGGATCGACATACAAAAAAAATATGGATAAAGTTTTAGAGGCTTGTGGTGAAGGTCAAGAAATGGCCCAAGACTATTCGACTTTAAAAGGTTATGTAGAAAATCTAATAAACGAAGTAAGCAATGGATAACTCAAAAATAGCAACAAAGTACGCAAAGGCTCTGGAACTGAAGGGAAGTGAGAAATATTCAGATACGCTAAAAGTAGAACTGTCAAAACCAGAGTGGAAACAACGACTATCAGAGATCTTGGCGGAGATGGAGTCAATTGATTCTATCAAGGGATACGAAAAGGCGATGACAAAGTTAAAACAGATGTTTAACGATGTCTATGAGAAGATTACAGCCCCAGGTCTTGATGCTTTTATTGAGTGGGTTAATGATCATACAAAAAATCAAGAAAATGTAAGGAAACTTCGGGCTTTTCTCATGAAAGATTATGAGACCTATTCAAGTTCAATCGATGCCATTTTATCTGCAGTTGAGAATCTGCCAGATGAAGAAGATAGCCTTCTTTTTGATAAGATTATATCTGATTTCAATAAAAAATTGAAATCAGAGGTGTCAAAGTTTCTCAACGAGCCTGATAAGTTTGCAAATGCGATTGATGGTTTTCTCTCTAAGATGAAGAGTGAGTATGAGGGTTTAGCGGGAATACATGAACTGGCATATAAGTCTATTGAACAACTGTATACTGAAGACCAAAAAGCTGATGAAACGATAAGTTTCTATATGAACGTCATCAAGCTAGCGATCAATGGCGGACAGGATTTGGCTCCACTTAATGAAGAGGAACAGGCTATGTCATTGTACAAGCGTGCAAAGAATAGAGTCAACTCAATAAAGTCATGCATCACCAGCCTCAAAGCCTCAGGAATTGCCCAAAGTTCTGATGAGGAATTGAAGTATCTTTTCTCAAGGTACGAAAAAGAAATGGTTAATACAAAGGGGGATGTTTCGACATATTTAACTGAATATCTAGAAAAGATTTGGTCTCCTTTGCATGAAAAGTATACAGCTATTAAACGTTTTTATGAAGAAGATGAATTGACTTTTAAAGAAGATGACTGGAAAGGCTTTTCATTAGAAAATGATATTAATGCTCTCTTGAAGTCTTATAAACTTGTTAGAAGTAGTAACGTGCTACCTAGTTTGAGAGCTCTCAAGTTAGAAGAAGTTTCCTCTAAAATAACGAAATGCCATAAATCCATTTCAGACCTCCAAACCAAGGAGAATGATACTGGTAGGAATGTAAGAGAATACTTTGAAGATTTCATACAAACGTATGAGGGTAAACGTTCCATGGTTGAGAAATTGGTTGAAATTCATCCAGAACTAAATTCTGATTTTGAGAACATTTATTCTGAGACTTCGAAATGCAAGTATCTTCCTAACATAAAGAATGGCATTGAATCCATCAATCAAGATGGAACTTTTTTGGTTGCCATGTCTGAATCTGAGAGTACTGTATATGAAATGAATAAAGATATGAAAGAGACAAAAGAAGTCTTTCTGAATATCCTCAAAAAATCTCAGATGGAAAAGCAGATTGAATGGATAAATGGACTCACAACTAATGAGCTTAGTGAAGATACGTTTAAACCAGAATACTTACTTGAGCTAATAAAACAAGGATTAATAACATTATCTTTTGAGAAAAATTTCTAAGATGGCACATTCAAATATAGATATTGTTCGAGCATTAGATAGGCTAAGAATTGATAGTCTTTATGTCCACAATGAGGAACTTCCTGGAGCTTCTTTTCATACGGAAAAACTTAAAGAGCGCAAGGTGTATCTTGTCGAAACTCTTGCTGTTATTAATGCGTTGGTTAATCGCGGAACTATGATGCTTTTTGGTGGTCATGGCGGTGGAAAGACAACGTTGTCTAAATACTTGGGTAGGATTTTTTGCCAACTAACGAAAGAGCAAATCGAGGATTGCATTCTTAGGGGCCATCCCCAACTTACAGAGGAGAAGATTCTTGGAAGCCTTGATTTTGCACAAATGCTTGGCAAGAAAGAACTAACGAATGGCAGAATTGATGTTGTGTGGAATGAGTTTGTCGAATCGAAATGGAAGATAATTGATGAAATTAATCGTCTTTCACCATACGCACAAAATATTCTTTTGTCTCTTCTGGCAGAAGGAAGCGTGAAATATCACAACCAAAGCATGATTGTACCGCCTTTCACACTTTATGCGACGCTGAATCCTAAAGATAACGCTAATGAAGAACTGTCACTTCCCTTTAGAGATAGGTTTGCGCTGGCTTTACCTATTACTATGCCCGACTACGACAGCTTCAGCACTATCGGAAAAAGTGATAAGATGAACCATCAAAGGCTCGAGGATTACCTCCGCGATTTTGAACTAACAGATTTGCAGGAGGATATAAAACAAATCCCATATACTGATGATGCTGAGATTTTTATTAATTATATCATTGCATCATATCGCCTATGTGAGCGCGCCTCTAAAGAGTCGAATGATTCTTTGTCAGTAGACAAGGGCTTATGTGATAATTGCCATATGGCTGTCACTGATAAGGTTTGTTGTAAGATAAAACAACCGTTAAGCGTGCGTGTGAAGGAAGATCTTTATCGATACGGTAAGGCTCTTGCGTGGTTCTTAGGATATCCTAATGTGACTCTTGAGCTTATTGCCATTCTAGCACCATATATGATATGGCATCGGTCCTTACTCAGTAAACGATATACAGCTTCTTTGGTTGATAGTTGGAAAGATTCAAACAAAAATAAAGCCGAGAGCTTTATCACTAATATAAACCTTGAAGGCACTAGACGAATCATAGATAATATACGAAAGGAGTTTGAAGGTGTTAAGCACATATTAAAGAAATTTGAGGAAGTTAAGATGGGTAAACTCACAAAAGAAGAATTTGATTCATTTATGCGTGAAGTGAGCGACAATAGATATAATTCTCTTTTTATAAATCTTGAGATTCGCCCTGTGCTGAAGGATAGATATTTACCTGTATATGATAGCATTATTGATTATAATGAACGGATTGACCGGTGCGATAAGAAGGAAGATTTTCAGAATCTAAAAGAAGAGATTATCTTTAGGTATGATATTCCTAACCGACAATATCTTTCTGAGAAAATTGATAGAAAGATAATAGGATTAAATAATAAACGTAAGAGTTTTATTCTTGATAAAAAGGATGTTGATAATAATCCGTTTCTACGTAGAGTTATTTGTGCCGTTGCTCCAGATTATGAGGCGACAGGATTGGCGAAGAACAAAGATTATCATCTCATGGATATAACAAGAGATGTTTGTAGCCTGGATGTGAGATACGCTCGCGAACAATTCAGATTCAACTATAAAGGCGACGAAAAAGATGAATTGTTCAAGTACTTGGATAGCCACAATAATCATGCCCGTTGAAATTGATATTTATAGAAAAAAGGCACAAGATGCCATTGAAGTTGTCTTCAGAAGCGAATATCATAATTCGCTGGGTATTCCTATGCCAGAAGTGAAGATGCTGTTGCCAGATGATAAAAACTATAAGACAGGGCTGTACTATATAACAATAGATGATGTGTGGCAAATACATCTCAACTTTGGGGCGTTGCCAATTAGCTATAAAGAGTTTGAAGATGAGGTTAAAGTATTGACAAGGCATGAAATTGGGCATTATATGTGTTGTCCATTCGATGTCATCACGCATTTTCGAATGCTTAAGGCAATCCGCGAAGTATACAAGCGTGAGTTTTCACATTTGAATTTAAACATAAACCATCTGTGCGCTTCAATAGCCAATCAGGCCGCAGATATTATCGTTGACACGAATAATTATTTTTTATATCCTCAAGAAACACTAATAAGCGAAATTAATTGGATTAGAAAGGGAGCCAATATTAAGTCATGCCCATCACATAGCAAATTGATGTTTTTGGTTAAAGAGCGTATTTGGCAGAAAAGTCTTGGAATTGAAGAAACTGATGACAAACTATTGGAACAAGTGAATATAATTGCCAATATTTTTAATCAGAATGGAATAAGCGATAAAGGATCTTTTCTTGAAAAGACAAGAGCTTATTCTCGAGTGTTTCTTAAATTGTATGAAGAAGATATTCTCAGCGCAAACCAAAGACCAAATTCACAAAGTTCTGATTCTAATTCAAGTTTGGGTAACAGTAATGCATCGAATACACCGTCTTCTATTCAAGACGTCCAGCACCTGGAAGACAACAATGAGGTTTCTGGGCAAGCAGGCACTCAACATGGTTTGAATCCGCAAGCGGGGAAGCCTAAAGATGGCAATGAGAACGGAAGCGCAATAGTCTTAAGTGATCCTGACAAGGTAAAAGAAGCAATTGAGATAATTGCAGGAGAAACAAATGTGCAGGAATTCATTGATGTTCTCAATGCTGCTGGTTTGAATATGACCGATAAAGAAAAAGAAATAATATGGTTCTCGGCACAAGGGGCATCTATGATCCCTATTCATGAAGAATCAAATAGTGGAAATGATAGTCTCTACACTTACCCGACAACATGGAAAATTGGTGATGCCGTCGAAGATTTAGATATAATGTTAACGTTGATGGGATCACCGATTATTTTGCCTGGAATAACTACAAAAAAATGGATTCTAGCTTCTCGTGAATCAAGAGGAGTCAAAAAGAAACAGCGTGATTTGTTACTTGTTCTTGATACATCTGGAAGCATGGGTGACGCCAAAGACGCAAAGTCTAGTATGCATCAAGCGATATTGTCAAGTTATGGTCTTATTGAGTATTTTGAATCCACTTCTAGTTCTATTGCTGTGCTTGGTTTTTCAGACAGAATCACGACTGAATGTGGTTGGACAAAAGATTATAATTCAATTCGTGAACAGATTCTTTTATCTGGCAATGGCGGGACTAATTTTCCTATAAGAAGAATAAAGGCTCTTCTTGAAGAGCGTGAGACCAATGTTGTTACAGTAGTTGTTACTGACGGTGAATTGGGTAATCGTAAAGAATCAGAAGAATTCTTTCAAAGTTATTTGGATGATGACAATAGATTATATCTTTTTATTCTTGGAAAAAACAGGCATAGTATTGACCTAAAAAATTTAAAAGACATCGGCGCAAAGGTTTATCAGGCACAAACCGCTGAAGAGTTTTGCAATGCTGTAATCTCAGATATTGATTGATAATTATAGACCTCTACTTACTTAAGGTTGATTCATGGTTTGAATATCACACATGCTTTTCCCTTTTAGTTTCATAAAACGAGAAAAGCCACCTTTTTCGGCGGCTTCTCTCGGGGCGGTGCTGCTATGCCTTAGCAGGTGCGGAAAACATAGCCATCGCTAAAATCGTAGTCAGACATGAACAGCTCATCTGCAAAAGCCTTGTAATTGAAGAAGCGGCTAACGCTCTCGGGGACATTGTGGAACATGTCCAGCTCATCAACGAGGTGCGCTGCAAATGCCTCCTCGCTGTCCCACTCGCCGCAGTAACGCTCGCGGAAATCGTCAAACGAGACATCACTGTCGCAGGTGACATCCAAAAACGCCTTGAATGCCTCCTGCTCATCGCAATCGAGATCCGCATACTCCAGAATGCGCTCGAATGTGTCCTCACCCATGCAGCTCTCGCTGTACCACTCCGACGGATAATTCTCAAAATCGAGGAACATCAGTTCGGGGTCCGACTCATCACGGTGGAGCCAGCGGCAGGCGGCAATAAAATCCTCGTAGCTGCTGAAGGTGTATAAATCGAGCCACATGCCAGCCAGTGGCCGACCTTCATTATACTTATTATAAGTACAACAGAACACGGCGGGATGGCCGCTGCGGTAATCATACTTGTGGAAATTGAGGTCAACCTCCTCAAGCTCCTCAACGACATTGAAATTGGATGAGCTGAGAGAGCCTTTTACAACTTGCTCTTGAACACTGGTGCTGTCAGCAACGCTTGCAGGATTGATAGAATTGAAATTGTTGTCCATAACTTAAAAATTTTAATTGTTAAACATACGATATTGAACTTGTGTTCGCTGTCTTCGCCTTTACGCTGCCTGCAAAGTGCGGCTGTCCACACTGAGGGCAAGGCTTGCCAGGGAATTACTACCCGCAGGGATGGAGAATTTCCGAAGGCAACTACAGCACGGCCTTGCGTGTGGGGAAGCCGCAATACCTTTGCAGGGTAAAGGCAAGGAGAGCGACAATCGGCAAGTTCAAGGATGTTTAACCAGAATTTTAAGGGACAACTGCCCGATTCTCCTGCAGGCGGTCGCGACTAAGACTGCACCGAGTGCAAGAGCTGAAAAAAGAAGAAGAGCACCTGTCTCTCCGAGAGTCCAGATGCTCATTCCTAAGTTTCTATTAAAACCGCTTTACTTGTCCAGCTGATCCATCAGGGATTTCTTGACGCTCATATCTATTTTACGGTAGCGGTTAAAAGCTTTACTTCCTTCTGCATGACCAGTCATCGAAGCAATTATGTTAGGATCCTGTACAAGACTGTAGGCAATGCCAGTAAAAGTTCTTCTTGCCATGTGACTGGTCGCGACTTCGTACAACGGCTTCATTTCATATTGACGTGTCATCGGGTTCAACACGGCAACATTTCGATTTAAACCCGCCTCTTGAAAAGCCTTCTTGATATATATGTTATATTTTTGTTGGCTGATGAAAGGGAATAACGTGCCACGCTGAGGATCATAGTATTTCTCGATAAGTTTTTTGGCTTTAGATATCAGCGGGACCTCTACGAGCACAGGATTATTATCCTTAGTCTTGCGGGGTGTGTATTTGAGGCAATCCTCCACAATGTTGTCATAGGTGAACTTATACAGATCACCCACACGGCAACCCACGTAACTTTGGAAAATGAAAATGTCTCGCTGCACGGCTACTGTCCCCTCCAAGGGTGCAGCCTCTAGTTGGAGCCGTTCTTCCTGAGTGATATAGAAGGGTGTGCCATACTCTGCTCCGTCAATCTTGAACTTGTTGAAAGGATTGCGTTCAGTATAGCCTTCCTTCATGCACCACAGCCAAAAGCATTTCAAAATCACAAGAATGTTGTTGAGCGTGTTCTTGCTGCGCCGCTCTGCGCAGCGGCTATCAATCTTTCTTCCAAGCTCTAGGCATTCGTCATTGACCTTATTATACGCTTTAAGGTAACGACGATTGGAGCATTTCATCTTATTTGTTTTCTCGTCACGAGTCCAATATTCATGCTCATTGATGAGGAAGGACCTAAAGCCTTCCAAATCGTCGTGAGAAAAGGTCTCGAACTCAAACGTTACGCCCTGGAACAACTCATACCTGCGCAACAGACGCCACATTGTCCAGAAGTGCTTTTCACGATATTCCGACACGTTGCGATGTGCGACGAAATCAACAAACACTTGTGTAAAGTGCACTCTCTTTGACTTCTCCTCGGCAGTCATGTATTTCTCAGGATAGTTGAAACGATCAACCATTTCTTCGAGCCAACCGTTCCTAACATTGGAATTGTCAACCTTTCCCCATTGCTCCAAAATAAACCGGCACAGATTGTCAAGGCGCTCTTTCTGTTCACGATGATACTGCACCTCATCAGTTGCGCTGCGGGCCTTGTTAACCACCTCCTTGCCGTCCCAATAGTTGGGCTTGTCTTCAATGAAAATACCCGTCTTGGCACGTTGCTGGAATTTGCCATGATAGAAACGCATAAGCAATTCTTGACGACCTAGCTTATTTTTCTTTGATGATAACCGAAATTGAAAAGTTGCCATAACATTAATTCTTAAGTGCTTACAAAGATACAATAAAGTTTTTAGATGGCAAAATTTTTGACGACTTTTTGACGACTTGTTCGTTTCTTAAGGTTATTTGGTCTTATTCTTTATATAACATAAAATAACACAATATAGTGATTATCAGTTTGTTAAATAACTCGCTCAAGAAACTCAAAAACAGTCAGAAACGCTATAATGTCCTCATCTTGGACACAGAAAAACGGAGGTCGTTGGTTTTCAGCGATCTCCGTTCTTTTTATCCCCCACCCAATTAACTCTTTACAATAAAGCGGACAGAGACTCGAGCCTCAACCGTCCATCGAAGGCGGGGTTCGCGGGTG
>JAEEGL016342713.1_pt1 | contig 31930 bp, 21 predicted proteins | sample 9134231 | NCBI WGS metagenome assembly JAEEGL01 (sample SAMN16246548, study PRJNA631951) | gut metagenome | biome: gut microbiome; feature: rumen; material: fiber-attached | host: Bos | place: Iran: Karaj | collected 2018-10 | reverse complement strand
CAGCGCGGTATGTTCAGGTCGGGCAGACGTTCAGCTTCAATCTTGACCATGCGACAACCCGTTGAGTTCTTTTCTGGCAGACTCAAATCATTCCCTTGTACCCTTGCTGTCAAACCCAGGGATAGGAAGAAAATAAACAGATACTTTTTCATATCACGTTGCGAAGATACGGAAAAAATGTTTAAATATAAGAGGTGTGAGGGGCTAAATTCTTTTCTATGATAAAAAAAATGCAAAAAAAGTTTGGTGGGTAAAAAAAAAGTGCATACCTTTGCACCCGCTTAACAGAAACAACGGTGTCATAGCTCAGTTGGTAGAGCAAAGGACTGAAAATCCTTGTGTCCCCGGTTCGATTCCTGGTGACACCACAAGAAAAAGCAAGTAAATGTTTTAGGGGTAAAGCGTGAAGATTCAGGTTCAGCAATGGATTTTGAATCTTTTTTTTTGCCTTGACCCTTTGAAAAATATTGTGCTCACTTTTCACTTGAAAACTGAAAGTACCGGATGCCCGATCCATGAAAGAGGAGTCGGGAGTGCAAGGATATGAGCCAAAGTAGCAGCCGTGTCATATTGCATCATGGGATCTTTTATCACCATACCTTGACGAATGCCCTTACCGCATATTATAAAGGGATGCTCCATCTCCAATAAAGTCTTTCCTCCGTGACCTTTGTCTTTGCCACCATGGTCGGCTGTTATAATGATAACGGTGTCATCATAGATGCCTGCCTGTTTCAGCGCCTCAATAAGACGACCTACTTGAACATCCAATTCCGAAAGAGTTTGATAGTATGCCGGTGTATCGTGCCCAATGGCATGTCCCGTATGGTCGAGTTGATCCCAGCAGACGGCCAACAGTGTAGGCTTACGCTGTTTTATAAATTCTTCAGCCATCCGGCATAGCTCCTCGGGGTCTTTCTTCCAGTTTATTGCAAGAGAATAGTTGTCAATGGCCAGTGAATCCACGACGTGCTTGATACCGCCCCATTCGGCCAGACAACCTGTAACAATATCAGGGTGTGCCTTTCGAAGCAACGAGAAAATAGTCGGGAAGATGTTGTGTTCGTTCAACTCTATGGAAGGTATCTCTGGTACTTGAGAGCCCCACTCGGTATAACCATGCAGCTCAGGACATGAACCATTGAACATGGATGCCCAGTTAACTGCGGAACTGGAAGGGAGTACCGAGCGTTTCTTAAGTGTATAACTTCCTTGCGACATCAAAGAACGAATATTAGGAATGTTATTAGCCTTATCCAGACTATAACTTCCCCATCCATCTATGCCAATAACCAGAACATGAGCTGCAAGAGGAACTGTGCTTAGACTCGGACGCAGTGTGGGATTCTGGTGATTGAAAATTCGGTCACAGAAATCCATATACCTGTGCCAATCATAAGAAGTAACATCATGCTTTCCTGCACGAATGTGATACGCTACCTGATTTTGAATAGGCTGATGAACGGCTGGCATGGTGGTGCTCTCAATACCCTTCAGCCCATAGAGGGCATAGACAGGAGAGGTTGCCTGTGCAGCGAGGAACTCCCCGTGAGGGTCGGCCCAGCGATCTTCCTCGGCACTTGCAACGTACAGACAACGAGGAGCTATCAGTGCCAATAGTTCGTGCTGGTCAAATGGTAAAGCCTGTTCATCCTCAGCATATTCTGAGAAAGCGGGACAGAACCAATGAGGGAAAGAGCGGGTGATTCGCCCAACTGTCTCGCCAAATGCACGCTTGGAGAGGGCTGCGCCGCCACAACCTGAGTTATTGGATATTACTACCTGAAAACGTTCGTCCTGAGCTCCTGCCCAGATGGCGGCTTTCCCTTGGCGAGAATGACCAATAATAGCCATTTGACTGGCATCGGCCCATGGTTGGCGCTGTACCCAGTCGGCCATACGGCTACTTCCCCAAGCCCAAGCACCTAATGCCTGCCAACGTGCATCACCATCCTGATTCTCAGGGAAAAGGGGAATAATGCTCCCAGCTGTGCCATCAGCTCTGTCGGGGAAGATATCCTGATAACACATGGTGACAACGGCATACCCCCTGCGTACTATGTCCTCCAGTGGCCAACGGAAGAATTGTATGTTGCGTTGGAGAGCCGGACTTTTCTTGTCGGTAATCTTTTCAAAGAAGGGCGAGTAAAGTACCGTCGTGTCAGAGGTGATACTATGGTTGCCCATGAAATTATACCCGATGAAAACAGGCACACGCCCTTTGTGGTGGTTGGGAATGTAGGCAAGTAAAAGCGCCTTTCGCTCCTGCCCCTGACCCTTGAAAGTCAACATCACCTGTTGTGAGGTAGCCAATCCACCCAAAGCCTGCTGATTCTCAAGGACCAGTTGGTAGGAAGTTTTTATCTTGTCCTTAGGCGTACGACCATATTCCTGGTCTGAAAAGAGCTGAAGTAGCTCCGGACGTCTTTTTTTCTCCCAGTCTTTAACATTTTTTACCCGTGTCCCGTCTATGCAAAGCAATGGGTCTGGTAATGTAAAGGAAGGTACCTTCGTTTCGTCATAGTTGGCTTCTTGTGCCATCATCGATGCACAACAAAAGAGCATTAGCTGTGCTGCCAAAATAAAAGTCAGATTCTTCATGATAATTATGTTTCTTGAACTTATTTTACCAAAACCTTGCGCATGGTTCTATCATTCATGTGGATAATGACGATACCCTTTCGTTTATGTGAAGAATGAGGAAGGAAGAGTGAAGAATTGATTTTTCTTCCTGAAAGGTCATAAATCTCTCCCTCGCCTTTGGAGAGGGCTGGGGTGAGGCTTTCAATGCCGTCCACAATATCCATTGCTTCCTCTACACGGAAGGTTGAGCCGTCGTCGGTTGGACTATTTCCGTCATCCCAGAACTTTAGTGGACCGCCTCCTCCACCAAACTGGTTAATACAGCAATAGTCGGTTCCCGTTTCCCGTAGCACGAAACCTCCATTGTTGGGCAGCAAGTCCCACGTATAGTCGCCCTTACGCATCACGGCACTCTCACCGTCCTTGCTCAGTGTCTCGGCAAAACCTGTTGTGTAATTATACACCTTCACATGGTAGGGATCACCACCGAAGGCCCACAGGTATTCTGGCGTCTGGGTTATATTACCGTCATTTAGCTTTGGATAGTAAGGTTCACTTTCCTCTTTGCCGACATACCAGCCGCTGCGAATGTGCATGTTATACCACACGGCATCTTTCTCTGAGGTGGAGAACTCAAAGGGTCCTGTCCATTCCGCCTCGTAATCCAACGTCAAATCTTCATGAACGGCAAAGGGGATGTCTTTAGGTTCTATCAGGTGAATGTAGGCGTTCTCCCAATTTTTGGATGGCATGGGCACCATAGAGCCATCTGCCACCTTTGCTGTCTCTTCGCCAATAACCTGTCCGTTAAACAAGATGCGGTTGGTAACGGCAAAGAAGCTCTCTTCTGCCAGTGCCAAAGCCTCTGTAGGATCAAAGTCGCCGGCTTCTTCTATCAGCCAACGGTTACCGTCGTCGGGTGTATCCCAACTGTTGATAACAATCTGGCCGTTGTTGTTGAAATAGTATGTGCCGCCGCTTTCGTTCTTGACAGAAAGCATATAAAGGTATTTCCCATCTGCATTATCAGTACTAAAATGAATGGGAGTTCCCAAAGCATCTACCCACGTTCCATTGTCTTGATAGTTAAGGAATTCCTCTGTAACAGGGCTGTAAAGGTAGTTTTTACCTTCAATATAGAGGATGGCAAAGAGTTTGTCTTCCTCTGGCGCATCTCTTCTAGTCTGTCCTGCTGCCAGACCGGTGTGATAATCATCCAGCACCAGTCCACCACGTCGGCACTTGAGGGTGTAGAGCTTATTGTTGGCAAATAGATTTTCCTCAGGTTCGTCTCCCGGATCCTCTCCCGGATCAATGATATCCGGCATGCGGCCACTGACAAGATCATCGTAGATTGTCTGAGAACGGATAGCTAACCACTCAGAGGCCTCCTGTACCTGTGCGGCGTAGTCGGTGTAATCACCCCATACTTTTCGGTTGTCATTTAAAGAGTTCTTGGCAAAGTCGTAGTAGTCTTGGCAGTATTCTAACAATTCCGTCAGATCATTTTCCATGAACTGCTCCCACAATTCTTTATAGATATCATTTAATGGTTCGTATTTGAAGCGTAGGTCGCGAATAAATTCTACCACTTCCATTCCAGGGCAATCTATCCAGTAGTTATTGGTGGCTTCGTTACGGAAGTAGTTTCCATACCGCTCGTAGCCATACGCCCAATCAAGATCCCATACGGGACCAAAGACATATTTACTTGTGTCGCTTTCAAACGATTCGCGATAGCAGAAGGTACTTTTGGGATGGTAAAACTCATAGTTCAGAATTAACTCGTTAACCATCATGAAACGTGCCAACTGCGTAATATCAACGTACTTTGAGATATCACGCTTCCAATAGACTGTACGCATGAATTCGTTGAAGTTCGAGGACACATCCTCCAGCGTCAGCTTCGTAGTGCCCTCCGAGAATGTTGGCTCCTTAACGTTGATGGGCAGACCGTAAGGTTCCGAACGGAATTTTTGACCATTTTCTACATCGTAATAGGAATCAAGTTCTAACAAAGCGGCAGCGCTCTCATCGTCCAGATTGACACTGTTGTTGGCGAAACCGACTTTTTCTGTAAAGTTATAACTTCCACGGTATTCGCCATTAAGATAGATGTCAACAGGTACTATATGGTTGGCTGCAGCTGCTCCCATCAGGTTGGCTGCTTTCATTCCTATGGCGTTTGACATCATCGACCCCGTCTGGTAATTACTCAACAGCACCCAGTTCTTACCCTTCTTCATACCTAAAGGTTTAACAGCGTCTGCGAACTTCAGGCGGTAGGGCTTTTTAGGCCATCCCCAACTGCTATTGCCGCGTCCTTTAATCTGCACCTCTGTTTCATCCATTGAGGGGAAGATGTCATGCCCGTCAATACGGATGGTGGCATCCTTGAAATAATCCTTACTTGTAATGGGCAGACCGTCGGACGTGTTGATATAGATGGTGGGAACTTCAGCACGGTCTGTCAGCCAATCCACATGAACACGAACAATACGTCCATAAGGCTGCATGGAATAGGTGCCAGTGCCCTTCTCTGAAGAATCAACAGGCAGCAGCATCCTGTAGCCAGGACGAGTTATAACGTAATAGATGTCTTTGTCGAAACGCAAGCGCGAGACCTTACTCTCTTGCTGTTCATTTTTTACATATACCTCAACCTTCTCGTCCTCGGTCAGTTTGAACGATGGTGTCAGGCGTTTGCCTATAGCACAGATAGTTGCGAAGACAGTATCAGCAATTATCTCCCCGTCTACATCCGTAAACACCTGGTCGTTATATTTGTTATTGAACTTGAACGACTCAAAAGTGGGGAAATCCGTTGGTGCCGTTTCGCTTACAGAATCCACATCGGCCAGCGCATAAGTGAATGTTTGCCCCATGTTGGTATCAATAACCAACTGCCCGTTTGTCTCGCTAAACTTAGTGACATAGATCTTTGGATAAGCTTCCAACCGGCCGTCTTTCAGATATACGTGCAGGGCATCAGGGAAAGAAGTGCGTTCTGCAGGATCGGGGTCTATCTGCGGATCAGAACCGGGATCATCCCCTTTTTTCTCAAAGAAAAAGTGTTCATTGTTACTATTCCCCCATCCTCCGTGATACGTACCTAATAGCCCTTGGCCATATCGGAGGTTCCAGTAATAAGAATCGGATATTACACTGTTGATGCTGAACGAACCGTCACTGTTCTCGAGTACGTACCACAAATGGCTTTGATCATCAGGAGCAGAATCCGCCAAAGTCATATACTTATAATGAGCATCCACTCGGTCTGTTGTATATATGAGATACTGACCGCTGGCTTCGTTTTGGAAAGTATAGCCAGATTTGGTGTTGGTGACTACCCAATAGGCATCAGCCGTTAAAGCACTACCATCTTTTATATAGCAGATATATGGATCTGCGTTGTGATATGCGCCCAATGCGACGTACCCCTCACCTTGCAGACAAGATACGGAATATACACCATTCTCTAATGCGGCAAACGTTCTCAGTGGACATAAGCAGAAATATAAGATAATCAGGTAAAATAGAGACTTTTTCATCATTTATGGTATTGTTAAACTTAAGAGGTTTTCCTGTTTAGTTATTGTAACATGATTTCAGGGGAGGTGGTCCGGTTAATTCCGTTTTTGGAGAAAACCAGCAGCCCCAGAAATGTTAGGGCGGCATTTATCAGCAACAGTTCGTAGCTGAAGTGATAGTTCCAGAGGATGGGAGCCAGACAATCAAGGAGTATGCATATTATGGGTGAGATAATAGCTACATATGGAACGGCCCTGTCTATCACGCGTCTGTGAGTAAAGAGACCAAAGCAGAATAGTCCCAGCAGTGGTCCGTAAGTGTAGCCCGCCAATCGGTAAATGGTGTCGATGATGGTACCGCTTCCTGCTAAATGGAATATTGTGATGCAAAGGGCAAAAGCCAGCGCAACCGTAGCATGAACATGGTAACGTATACGCAGCGCCTTCTTAACATCTATTTCCTTGCGTTCCACCTTCAGAATATCAACGCAGATGCTGGTTGTTAGGGCTGTCATGGCACTGTCGGCACTTGATAAAGCTGCTGCCGTAATACCTATTGTGAACGGGAATACGACAAGGGTCCCCAGTGCTCCACTACCAACAAGCATGGGCAGCAAACGGTCTCCTGCATCAGGAATGGCAACGCCTCTTTGAGCGGCAAAGGTATAAAGCAGGACACCAAGAGAAAGAAAGAGGAAGTTCACGGGCAGGATGCATGCCCCGTAGAGACACATATTCTTTTGTGCAGCACGCAGAGAGGAACAGGTAAGATTCTTCTGCATCATATCCTGATCTAACCCGTTCATCACAATGGTTATGAACATACCGTTAATGAACTGGCGAAAAAAGAACTGCGTACTTGATGTGTCCCAGCAGAATAGCTGACCCATAGGACTCTGTGCGATGGTCTCAGCAATGCCAGATGGCGTAAGATTCAACTTCGCCGAAACGCCCCAGATAATAAATACAGTGGCAAGAAGCATACAGAAGGTTTGCAGGGCATCTGTGCGGATAATGTTTTCTGTGCCACCACGCCGTGTATAGAGAAAAATAGCCAACAAGATAACGCCTATGGTAAACCAGAAGGGTAGTCCCAGCGGGCGAATGGCCATTTCGTGCAGCACTGTGCAGGTCAGGTAAAGGCGGGCAGCAGCACCGGTCAGTTTGCTCAGCAGGAAGAAGCAGGAACCGGTCAGGTGGCTTCTCCGTCCGAAACGCTCTGCCAGATAAGTATAGATGCTGGTCAGCTGCAGTCGGTAGTATAGGGGCAGAAGCACAAAGGCAATGACAACAAAGCCGGCAAAGAAACCCAGGCACATCTGAATATAGGTCATGCCGTTCTGATTCACCCACCCCGGCACACTCACAAGGCTGACTCCGCTGATGCTGGAGCCTATCATGCCAAAGGCAACAAGAAGCCAGGGCGACTTTCTTCCTGCTCGGAAGAAAGCGTCATTGTCACCCTCCGATTTTGCCATTTTTGCAAAGACATACAACAGGAGAATGTATAGCGATAGAGCGGTGAATACAAAATAATTTGCCATTTCAAAAGACTCTTGTTCGTTTTCTTATAGTTTGTCGTTGCAAATTTAGAAAAAAAACTTAAACAAAAGCGTATATTATTATTAATAATAAGGTGGGGATGAAAAAATCAGGTGATATTTAAAAAAAATTTAAAAAAAACATGTGTGTTATGATTTTTTTTTGTACTTTTGAAAGCGAAATGACTGTTGAATGATTTTCAGGGCGCGTTTTCCTGATATTATGAGTATCTTAACGCGGTCATATAATTTAAGATTTAATACCCATATCTGAAAGAATATTTCAATACCATTAAAAATATGAGTTAAATTTTATGCATAGGAATTCTCTTTGTATACTTTTCCTTCTATTCCTGCTCATAGGTAGCCCTTTAACCTATGCACAACGTATTGCTATCAACAACAATGTACTATTTGATGCGGCGGGAGCGTTGTCTATGGGTATTGAAATCCCCTGTTCAAAGAAGATATCCATTGAAACTTATGCCAGTGTCAGGCCATGGAAACGTGCAGAAGATAATGTCCATAAGCACTGGTTATTGCAGACTCAATGCCGAATTTGGCCCTGCCAAGTCATGAACGGCTTTTTCTATGGTCCTTACGCACATACTGGTCAGTTCAATATAGGAAACCATGAGTTGTTTTTTGGCCTTCTTAATGGACTGAAGCCAAATCGCTACGAAGGATGGCTGATAGGTGGCGGCATGGGCGTGGGTTACGAATACGTATTGGCTAAGCATTGGAGCCTCTGCGCTGAGGTGGGCGTGGGCTATACATATATTAAATATAAAAAATATGACTGTGAGGTATGCGGTAGAATGAAAGAAGATAAAGCGTATCATTACTTTGGTGTCTCCAGATTGGCCCTTAGTCTCATATATGTGTTTTAACCTTATCACTCTGTGGCAATATGATTATTTTTGGCAAACATATCATTAAGAACTTGCATAAAATTACCATTGGTGGCAATGGGGTGTTTCTTCTGCTGCTGAGCATTTTTCTGCCTGTAACCGCATCCGTGGGCTTGGCAAAGAAGCAGGACACGAAAAAGCCTGTTCGCGAATACGTGATGACGATTAACCGTTCTGCTTTGGCAGTAGTGGACAGCAATGTGGTTGTCTCCCTCCAGATGACAGCTATTCAGGATGTTCCACCGACACAGGTTGTCGTCTTGGCACCGGTACTGATGGATACACTAACACAACGTCAGGTGGAGTTCCCCTTAGTGTTCATTAACAGCCGTACCCAGCAAATCTATTTTGAACGTAGTCTAAAGAAAGAATACCCCGATGCTATTGCCGTACAAAAAAAGAGAGGCAAGAATCTGAACATAGACTATCTCCGTTCTACCAGATATGAACCATGGATGGATAAGGCAGTGCTAAAACTACGCAAGCAGAGTTGCGCCTGCAGCAATATGAAGGACAGGGGCGAGGAGATAATAGCTTCCTTCGGTAAAGAGGAAGAGGTAGTGCCTGAGATAAAGCTCTTCCCTGTATATCTGATACCACCTGCTGACAATGAAGTGAAGGTGCGTGAGGAAAAGGGATCGGCATACCTGTGTTTCGAGGTTAACAAATGGGATATAAAACCAGATTATATGAGCAATCCTACAGAGCTTATGAAGATACACAACTCTGTGAATTTGGTTAAGAATGACTCTGACGTCACTATCCGTAAAATGACAATTGAGGGGTATGCCTCGCCTGAAGGACCGGAATATAAGAACCTCATTCTAAGCGAGAATAGAACAGCAGCTCTGAAGAGTTATCTGCAGGCAACACAGATTGCAAAGAACATCAATGTGGAGGCCGTCGGAAAAGGTGAAAACTGGGAAGGCTTTGTGAACTATCTCAAGAATCATGCAGAAGTTCCCCAGCGCACTAAGTTGCTTAGCATTGCAAATGGATACATAACAAACGATGAGAAGGAGCAGCAGATGCGACGGGAGACTCCCGAGGGCTTCTCTTATGTACTGAAAGAAGTTTTTCCGGCCTTGCGCTGTACGGATTATACGGTTATATACACCGTCAGACCTTTTACCCTTGAGGAGTCGGAAAGGGTATTTGAAACACGTCCTGTCAACCTTAACTTAAGCGAAATTTACCGACTGGCAGACAAATATGCCCACAACGAGGAGAAGTATTACTCAATTATTCGCAAGGCATATATGCTATATCCCAATGACTCTTATATCAACCTTACTATGGCTTATCTGGCTATCAGGAAAGGTGAAGCAGATGAGGCTTCCGAATTTCTGAGCAAGGTGGGCGACTGTCCTGAGAAGATGTTGAACGAAGGTATTGTGGCCTATCTGAAAAACGATTTGGAAAATGCAGTCAGACTTGTTGAAGAAGCCGCTAAGAAGGGTGTTAAAGAAGCTGCTGCACAGCTTGAGGAATTTAGCAAAATTAAAAAACCATAAAACATATATTTACTATGTACCATTCTAAAAAAAACATCGTAACGCTTTTTTTATTCAGTGTTGTTCTTCTTGGTTGCAGCCAGTACGAAGATGTTGACGACACCAAAGAGGTAAACAAACATGATAATACCGGTGTGGTATTCCGCCTTCGCACAAATGTTTCGGCTGATCCTTTCACACGTAGTGCAGAGGACAGTTATTTACATGAGCAGGGTAAACCGGAAGAGTATAATGTGAACAACGCACGGGTTTATCTCTTTGACGCTCCCTCCAAACTTTTTGTCAAAAGTTTCTTGCTTACAAATCTGACGCGTTCTGGTACCGACGCAAGTGGTAACATCATTTATGAGACAGAGCATGTGTACGTACCACAGGGTACCTATGATATTTTCGTAACGGCCAATACAGACAGGTTGATCAGCAAGAATACAGAGTCAGAATTCCTGGCCGACATAGACAGTATATCGTATGTAAAAGCATATATTGATGATATTTCCAAAGGCATTGTTATGACAAACCGTGCATCAGAGAATACCGGTATTGTTATAGCAAATAACCCAGAGTACGAGGACAATGTTGTTAATATAACCCTGGAGCGTGTTTTGGCCCGTATAGATATTGCCAAAGGCAGCGAATCGTTCCAGTTGACTGATGATTATGGTAAGATGTATGCCACAATAACACTTGACAAATTCTATATTGTGAATATGCCCAAGTACTATTATTCGTATCGGCATACAGCTGTTCTTAATTCTATGATAGAACCTGACTGGAACCTCAACGAGCATTTCGGTAATGTAAAGGATGTTTATGGGTATGTAGTAGATCCTTATTTCTTTGAAAAAACAATTGATGCATCTGCATTCAATAACTCAAAAAAATACTATGAGCATTTCTTTGGTGACTTCAGCAATCCAAATGCCCTAGCGTGGACTTTTCTCAAACCCGTAGGAGAAACCCCAGATTATAATTCGGTGTATTGCCTGGAAAACTGTACGCTGGCCCCTGCCCAGAAAAACGGTTATAGTACAGGTGTTATCTTTAGAGGCAAGATGGAGCCTTATAACAACGTGTTTCATTTAGCTGACGATGGTAATTTGGTGTTGGTTACTGATAAGACTAAATATCCTGAGGTTTTATATTACTACAAATACAAATTCTATGACTCTCCTGAGGCTTTGGCATCAGCTATTGGCGTAACTTCACTTAGCGACGTCAGTTTAGATATGTATAAGGTACGGAAATATGAGAAGACCGACGAGGGCTATCTTTCCTATTACACATACTGGATCCGCCATTTGGACAACTACAAGCCAACCACCATGGGTGTGATGGAATTTGGCATTGTACGCAACAACCTTTACCGCTTGCTCATTACCAATGTATCAGGCTTGGGATATCCAGACGTGCCCGTCAATACGGATACTCCAGACGAAGGAGAGACTTATTTGTCGGTAGTTCTCAATGTTAAACCTTGGATTGTCAGAGACCTTACAAATATTGTGCTTTGAAAAATCTATTTTCCATAATATGCCTTCTGTCACTGATGTCCTGCTCATGGGTGAAGGATGACATTGATGACTGTCCCTTCGGGTTCTGGTTAAAGTTGCACTATACCTACAATATTTTAGATGTGGAGGCTGCACCCAAATACCTGATGGATGCATACGTCTATGTGTATGATGTAGATGGAGACTATATCAAACGTATCTATGTAACCCGTGACGACTTGAAGGCCAATGACTATCGTGTCAGGATTGAGGGACTTCCTGAAGGTGACTATCAGTTTGTAGTATGGAGCGGTATAGGCAACAGCCAGTATGCTGTATCCGGTGATACAAAAACAATTGACGATTTCCGTCTTTCGCTTGTTGGGGCCGGAGGTAACTATGAAGGCGAATTACCCCCGCTTTATCATGGTTATCTGCAAACTGTCCATTATGACGACTCGTATGCCCAGCATGATGTTAATTTGATGAAGAATACCAATCATCTGGCATGCCTCGTTGTAACAGTATCTGATCAGACCATAATGAATCCTGACGACTATTCCATGACAATTACTGCTGATAACGGGACTATGGATGCTTATAACAAAATAGTCCCAGATGCCAATACCATCTTTGAGCCCTTTCTCAAGGACAGTGTAATCATAAACGACTCTGACTATGGTGAACTTCATGGATTACAATTCAATATCATGACTCTTCGACTGATGGCCAGTAGCAACAACCGCATTGTCCTTACAAATACCAAGACGGAGCAGACGGTATTCAATATATCTTTTGCTGAGTACATAGGTATGATAGGGGCATTCTACACTAATCTCGGTAGGCAGATTCCTGTTCAGGAATATCTTGACAGACAGGACTTCTACACCATTGTGTTTTATCTTTCAGCAGATCTTGACCAACTTATTCAGTTGCAAGTAAACAGTTGGCGATTGAGGGCCAATAATCACTTAAAACTATAGGCGTGTTGTTTCGATTGAAAAGATATCGTACAGGAGTTTTTCTTCAATTTAGGGGAAGATTCAGGGAAAAGAGACAGGTCGTATTGTCCTTACTTCTCCTTTTCGTTCTTTTGGTATCATGTGTCCAGGACCATGACGAATCTGACAACTCAGCTATGAAAGTGAATGTCGGTGATTACGTTCCAGCTTTTATTCTCTCCGGTTCAGACGGAAATGAAGTCTCGTCCGCATCGTTGGAAGGGCAAATTTATATTCTGAACTTCTTTGATACGGGATGTCCGGACTGTAGGGAAGAGTTACAGGTAATGCAGAAGGTTTTCGATAAATTTCATGGTAATGTGCCGATACTTAATGTACCACGCAGCCAGACTGATGAAGAGGTGAAAGCATATTGGAACAAGGCTGGACTGAATATGCCTTTTTACATGCCTAACGACAAGAATCTCTATTATAGGTTTGCAACAAAGATTATTCCGCGAACCTATATCGTGGATGGCAACGGAAGGGTGAGGGCTGCCTTTTCCGATAAACCAATAGCTGACAGCGCTACATTGGAAACTCTCTTGCAGCAATTGGTTGGAGAAGGCAGTAGTGGAGAAGGGTATGTCAATCTGTCCATGAGACTTAGAGTACCCGCCAGAGGCCGCAGCATTGATGATTATTATTTCCACAATGAGTATACCATCAGCAACCTTGAAGTCTGGTTTTTCAATGCCGAAACCAAGAAAATCTTTACCAAGGCAGAGATTAAAGGACTTTCAATGGAGAATGCTTATTATGATACACGGTATGATATCAGCTACCTATTTAAGGACATGAGGCTTCTCGTGGGTATCTACGATATTTTCTTTCTGGCTAACTATTATAACGATCCCATTGAGGCAGAGGACGAGATGGAATTTCTTAATTACGTGGATAGTATCACGTACAGCGATGGTGTTGAGGCTAATTTGCCTGAAACAGGTCCTGTTATGACAAACCATGCAACTTCATTGATGGGAATAAATCTTTTGCCGTGGTCAAACAAAAGCTATATGCTGAATGTGGAACTAGAACGTGTGATGGCAAAGCTTCAAATAGGCGTGGCTCAAAACATTTTCCAACTGAAACATAATCAGCGGAAATATGCAGATATCAACATAACCAATTACAAGTTGGTCAATCTGAACAGACGATATTACCTCTTTCAGCATAGGGACAGTCTGCCGACTTTCACTCCTCAGCCTGAATTCATTTTGCCCTACCATTTTAGCGATTATTCTGATGTGGGTGAACAATATGTGGTTGATCCACTCTTCTACAGGAAATTAGCCAACAAAGAAGATGCCAAAGCTGTTGGCAGTTACTACCAATCATGGTTCGGGGATTTTACTACCGAGAATTTCGCCTCTATGCCCTCGGCGGACAATTTTGGCTATGCCTACATTTTGGAAAACACGGTTTTCAAGACAAGCCAGAAAAATGGCTACTCACCCGGTGTAGTATTCAAAGCTGCTGTGAACCCGGTATTCGTATATCTTTATGATTTCAGTCAAAAAGCATTGAAAGAGGAATACCGACCAGAATATTGGCCAAGGGTCATTTACCTGTACAACTACAACTTCTATGGTTCGGTACAGGCCGTCAATTTGGCCTGTGGACTAACTCTTGACGAATTGGTAACTTATACTGATGAACAACTGAAAACGTACGGAATTAAGCAGTGTAGGTTCAATATGGGAGTTTATGAGACCTTCTACACCTACTGGATTCACCATCGTTGTAATCAGACTGATTTCATGGGAGCCATGGAATATGGCATCGTCAGGAATAATTTCTACAGGATGGTGGTCACAGGTGTCAACGGCATAGGAAACAGTGTCATTGAACCGGATATTATGCGGAACAATTATCCTAACTCCTATGTTGATGTGGAGGTGAATGTCAATCAGAACTGACTTCTTCTGCCTTTATAGTCGCATACCTATGATGGCACGGGCACGCCACTTGTTCTGATTGATAATCCCTGCATCATTGTCATAAACGGAGTTGTTCATTACCAGCGTAGCACCGGCAAAGTAATGCTTAGAGAAGTTATATATGACGGCGACACGCTCATTGAAAATCATGTGAAAACGCATGTGCTTGGCTTCAAGCTCCTCTTCATTGAGCATTAGTTTATTCCTGTTATAGACTACGATGGTGGGCAGGGCAGAAAGATGCAGCAGCCATTTCTTGCCGAGTACTAGATTATAGCCGTAGCCCCCACCAATGCCTAAATGCCCAAATTTCAGGCTGACATCATGTGCTTCCGGTCTTCTTGTTTTCAAATCTTCGGTTGTATGGATAATTCCGCCCTGATAGCTGATGCCAGCCAGCCAGGAACCAGCAGAACGACGTTGGATATAGTTCTGGTTGAAGGCTGCCGGAAAGGAGAATTTGCGGAAGTTAAAGGCATAATATCCTGCTATGTTGACAATCTTCATGGACAGATCACCCTGTTCCAATCGCTGTACCCTGTCAGCGAGGTGAATATCGCCAGAGAGGGTTCCTGACCGTTGGTAACTGAAATCAAGACTAATGCGACTGCTGAAATAGTTCAGGTTGAGTTCATAGTCCTTATAAACACCCTTCATCTTGGCAGGATTGAGAGAAAAGGATGCAGAAAGCCCCCTGTATGAGGCACCAACGCTTATAGTGTTCTTGCGTGTGGTGCTGAGGTCGGTCTTGGAAGTAATACCTCTTAAGGCTCCTTTCGTATGGAAGGTGTTACCCGTCTGGTTATACCTCACTTTCAGTGTCCACCTTCCCACGGGCCTTATCACGTAGTTGGTATCGTATGGGATTTTATAATAACGGGCAGAGAGCGTGCTGTCTAACCGTGCTATCTTCTGCCGAAGGGTTCTTTTCTGCGCCAGGGTATCAGAAGGGTAGGCCAGCAGGATGCCGAAGAGGACTAAAAGGACGGCATATTTTCCTGTTCTATTATTGCTCATAACGCCTTGGTTATTTATAATCTAAAGAGTTTTAATTTCTTTTTCAAGAGTCAGGATATTCATGTTGTCCTCGTAGGCATATCGGATGTCATCCATCTTTTTCATGATGAGAAAAATACCCAGCCCCCCAATGCGACGTTGTTTCCATGACATTCTGGTATCGGGCATATTCTGTTTTAATGGGTTGAAAGGTTCACCGCCATCCTTGAATCGGATAACGATGCGGTTGTCCTTTTTTTCAGTTTCCACGTCGATGAAACCTTCCTCGTTGTCAGGATAGGCGTAAGATGTGATATTCATGACCACTTCCTCGCATGCCAGTCGGAGAACCAGGCCATCCTTTAGGCTGCAGGAGTCCATCTCGGGTGTTTGCAGGATGGCCTTGAGTATCTCTCGCGCTTTTCCTTTGATAGGTTGAAAATGCAGTTTGCTCATAACCGTTTAACGTTTTAACCCTTTCCCACTAAGATAATGATGGAACGTGGTCCAACCAGCACCTCATGTTGATTATCGATGACAGGCTCCTCCCCTGGTTCGAATATGTCTTCTGGAGCAGCCATCCCTGTGTTGGCAAAAACGTGCCAGGTTTTGCCTTGGGGAAGCATAGGCAGTTCAAAGCCGTGCATCTCCCAATGCATGTTCATGGCCACATATATGAAGTCATCGGGAGTTTCCTCGGGGGAAGCCTCAGACACAACATACTGCCCGTTCAGCATGAACGCTGCCGTAAGGTTATTATAACCGCATTCAGGCTTCCAGGCTTTCACACCATGCCATGAAAAGTCTGGGTAGCCAAAGTTGCGATAATCAGAATGACTCAGGTGGTCTTCGTATCGCAGCACCTTATGCATACGGCGGAACTTTATCATCTGCTTGAAGTAGCGGAAGATGTCGGCATTCTTATCCAGGTTGTTCCAATCGAGCCATGCGATTTCGTTGTCCTGACAGTAGGCGTTGTTATTGCCTTGCTGGGAATTGCCCATCTCATCACCCGATAGCACCATGGGGATTCCCTGGCTGACCATCAGCAGTGTGACGGCATTCTTAACTTGTTGGTGACGCAGGCGGTTGATGCTAGCATCGTCACAGTCTCCTTCCCAGCCGCAGTTCCAACTGTTGTTCTCGTTCTCTCCATCACGGTTGTTCTCTCCGTTGGCCTCGTTGTGCTTGCTGTTATATGACACCAGATCCATCAGCGTGAAACCGTCATGTGCTGTAATAAAGTTTACGCTAGCCTTGATGCCGCGTTTCTGCGAGGCGTAGAGGTCGGGCGAACCGATAATGCGTTCCTTCACATCGGCCAGCACTTGTTCGTCGCTCTTCAGAAACCGGCGCATGCTGTCGCGGAACTTTCCGTTCCATTCTGCCCAACGTCCCCAGGATGGGAATGAGCCTACCTGATAGAGCCCGCCCGCATCCCATGCTTCGGCTATCAGTTTTGTCTTGCCGAGCACGGGGTCGTGTGCCAGTGACTCCAGTAGCGGAGGATTCGACATGGGATTGCCGTTCTGGTCGCGTCCGAGGATAGCGGCAAGGTCAAAGCGGAATCCGTCTATATGATAGTCGGTAACCCAGTATCGCAGATTCTCCACAATCATATCGCGCACGTTGGGGTTATTACAGTTCAACGTGTTGCCACAACCGCTGAAGTTAAAGTAATAACCGTCGGGAGTGAGCATGTAATAGGTCTTGTTGTCGATACCACGATAGGAAATGTAGGGACCTCGCTCGTTGCCTTCGGCTGTGTGGTTGAACACTACGTCCAGTATTACCTCGATGCCGTTGGCGTGCAGTCGCTTTACCAAGTTCTTTAACTCATCCACCTGCATGCCGAACCTTCCTGTAGAGGCGTAGGCAGCCTTGGGAGCAAAGAATCCCACGTTGCTATAGCCCCATAGGTTGTAGAGTTGGCGTCCATCGACAGGTGAGATACGTGAATTCTCAAACTCGTCGAACTCATGCACTGGCATCAGCTCCACACAGTTAACACCTAACTCCAGAAGATAAGGAATCTTTTCCACAATGCCGGCAAACGTTCCGGGATGTTTCACGTTGGCAGCCTGGCCACATGTAAAGTTGCGAACGTGCATCTCATATACGATGAGGTCGTTCACAGGCGTTTCCAACGGCAGGTCGTCCTCCCAGTCGAAGTCGTCAAACACCACACGTGCACGGTACTGGTATAGGCTGTCCCAGTTGGGCTGCTTACCCCATACATCCCTTCCTGCTATTAGTTTGGCGTAGGGGTCGAGCAGGATTTTCGTCTTGTCGAAACGATGCCCTTCTTCTGGTATGAAGGGGCCGTCCATACGATAGCCATATTCTATATTCTCATAATCCAAGTCGAAAACCATCATGGAGAATACATTGCCCAACCTGAACTCCTTGAAGAAGGGGATTTCAATAAATGGTTTCTCTTCACGGTTGTGAAAGAGTACTAACGTACAACTGGTAGCGTAGCGGGAATATATAGAAAAGTTGACCGCGTTGCCAATGACCATTGCTCCAAAAGGATAAGGCCAGCCTTGGCGCAGTTTTAATCCCTGGTACTCATGAGTAGGAAATAAATCGACTCTATGCATAATCGAAGAAACTGTCAAAACCTGTGACGGACATGATGTCTTGAACCTCGGCACCTACACCCTTCAAATATAGTTTGAGGCCCTTGGAGGCTGCCACCTTCTTTGTATAGAGCAGCACGCGCAAACCTGTACTGGAAACGTATGTACATTCCGTCATATCGAGCACTGCATTACAGCCTTTTTCCAAAATGGCCATAATGCCGTCCTGGACTTCCTGGTAGTTAAAGGAGTCCAGTTCTTCACCTAATTTGTAACTTTCTGTATTCATCACTATCAAGACAAATAATCTACTTTTATCTTTATATTTGCTACTGACTTTAATCTTTAAACTTTAATCTTTAAACTTTAATTGCCAGCATCGTAAGGTCATCACTCTGGGGGGCATTGTTTACAAATTCATGTACCGCCTGTGTCATCTCATCTATTTGGTTCTTACAATTTAAACTGCTTTTAAGGTTGTCAGCGAGTCGCTTACGTCCGAACTGCTCGCGCTGAGCGTTCATGGCCTCCGTCAGTCCGTCGGTATAAAGGAACAGCATAGAGCCTGTCGGGACGACATGTTCCCTCACCACGTATGCTACTCCATCATCAATGCCTAAGGGTAAATCGGGTTTAGCCGGTAGTTCGGTAATACTGTCACTCACAAAGAAGGGCTTGTTGTGTCCTGCATTACAATATTGCAGTTGTCCGGATTGTAAATCCAACACCCCCACGAAGAAGGTCACGAATATTACCGTTTCATTATTGGCACAAGTGGCCTTGTTAATGGATTGGATAATTTTCTCCAAATCTTCCTCATAGGTGGTCACATTGCGGAACTGGCTGAGCGTGGTTGCCATCACCAGAGCAGCAGGTACACCCTTGCCCGATACATCGCCAATGCAGAAGAATAACTTTTCGTCACGAATGAAAAAGTCGTAGAAATCACCACCCACCTCTTTGGCAGCGCACAATTGGCCACAGATGTCCAGATGAGAGTTGAGAGTTGAGAGTTGAGAGTCGAGAGTCTTTGGCAACATCGACATTTGAATGTCCCGTGCCACTTTCAACTCTCCTTCAATACGACCCTTGGCCTCGTTCACTTGTTTCAGTTCCTCCATCTGACGTTCCAACGACTGTTGCATTAGGCTGAATGAATGGTGCAGTTGCTGCATCTCGTCTTTGGAGCGAATGACGGGCAGTTTAGCCTGTAAATTGCCCTGTGCTATCTCGTCCACGGCTTGAGTAAACTCAGTCAGTGGGGCTATAAGTCGATGGATAAGTCGTCTCAACTGAACAGTGAGCACTATTAGTGTTATGATGGACACCATAGTTAGCGCCAACGACAATCTGCGCACGGTGATGGCATGCAGCAGCCCGTGTTCCTGCACCTCTCTAATAAGCTTCATCAGGAAATAATCGCCCACATAGGCCGAAATGGTGAAAATCACAACCACATATAGCACCACCCACAGGCTGATGCGGCTTGCGAGTGATTCTCTGAGGCGAAGTAAATGAGGTAACTTCATCGGGGTTCGTTCAACACTAATCTCTACTCCTTCAATTCTAAACTCTTAACTTTACTTCCTCCAATCCATGCAATTACGGACACGAAGGTCGGCATATGGCTCAGCGTTGAAGATGGAAGGATTGTTAGTCATCAACTGTTCCGTTCCATAGAGGAAAGAGAAGGGACGGGGGAGTTCCTTCGTCATATTGATGGCGTCTTGTAAGAGGTTTACATCATCGTGACAGTCGAATAGGAATCGGTCTGTATCGTGATTGTCCAGGAACAAGACCAGTTTGAAGTCGGCAGGATATTTGGCAAAGTGGTCGGCAATTTTGCTCTTGAGTGTCGTGTTGCCTTTTATGCCACGACCTGCATGGACTTCTTCCAGCAGGAGGTCGCGATAAGCAAAGTCCAGAACGCCATCCAATGTGCCTACGTAATCGGCCTGCAGGTTGTCTTGGCTAAATGGCTTGGTTTCCTGTGCCAGAAACTCGTTCAGTCTGTTCTCGGTCTTGAAGTACAACTGACTGGCCAACTGTGGACCAATGCCGAACGCCCAGACTTCTCCGAACACGACAATATCACTGCGAATGGCTTGCAGACTTTCACGCAAGCCCTTCAGGAAGCTGTGCGGTTGTCCCAACGCATGGTCGATGCGGAAAGCATCTACTCCCATGCGGGCGAGTTTTTCCGCTTTGTCAATCATGAAACTGACCACCTCGGGGTTAGTAAGATTGAATTTGGGCAGATCGCCAAAGCCCAGGAACGATACAAACTCATCACTGCTGTCATTTTTGAAGAAGAACCAGTCACGGTTTCTGCCTCCGTTCTTCAACAAAGCCTCCTGGAACATGGGTGCCTGATACCAGCAATGGTTGGGCACGAAGTCGCAAATAATTTTCATGCCCTTGTCATGAGCGGTGTCAAGCAACCGCTGATAGTCTTCCCACGTGCCCAGATGCGGGTCCACATCGTCGAAATTCAGGGTGTGATACCCATGATAGTTTGCAGATGCAAAGATGGGCGACAGCATCACAGCGTTAAAACCGAGCTCCTTGATGTAATCCAGTTTGTCTGTAACGCCTTGCAGTGTGCCACCACAGAAAATGTTCTCACTCTTTGGCGGTGTCTGCCAACCTCCGTTGAATCTGTCAATCAGCAGATGATAAATACGGATATTATCAAACCATAAAGCCTTATCCATGTTTTCAGATATTAGTTAGATACTTAGTTCGTCAAGTACCTTGATGAGACGTTTGTCGAAGGGCTTATCGGTGCGGATGCACTCACTGAAAGGAACATATACCACATCATTGAAGCGGGAACCAATCATTACGTTACGTTGTCCTTGCTTAATAGCCTCGATGGCTCCTACACCCATGCAGCTGGCCAGAATGCGGTCTCGGGCTGATGGTGCTCCTCCTCGTTGCAAATGGCCGAGGATGGAAACGCGGACGTCGAACCCTGGGAACTCATTCTTTACACGATCGGCATAGTACATGGCACCGCACTTGGGACTTTCGGAAACGATGACGATACATGATTTCTTGGACTTTCGGATGCCGCGATTCATGAACTCGGCCAACTGGTCAACATCTGTCATATCCTCGGGAATGATGGCTGCTTCTGCTCCGCAAGCGATAGCTGTGTTCTGGGCTAAATAGCCAGCCTCGCGCCCCATTACTTCAACAAAGAAGATGCGTTCGTGGCTGTTGGCTGTATCGCGGATGCGGTCAACACACTCCATGATGGTATTCATTGTGGTATCATAGCCGATGGTGGCATCAGTACCATAAAGGTCGTTGTCGATGGTGCCGGGCAGTCCAATGATGGGAAAGTCGAATTCCTCGGCGAAAATACGGGCGCCGGACAGTGAACCGTTGCCTCCGATGACGACAAGTGCGTCAATCTCCTCATGCAGACAGGTTTCATACGCCTTCTGCCTGCCTTCGGGTGTCATAAAATCCTTGCTTCGGGCTGTTTTCAGGATAGTACCACCACGATCGATGATACCTGATACATCTTCTGTGGTAAACGTTTTCACTTCATCATTGATGAGGCCTTCGTAGCCTCGGTAGATGCCTTTAATAATGAAACCATTATATATACCGGCGCGTGTCACGGCACGAATGGCTGCATTCATACCAGGGGCATCGCCACCCGATGTCAGAACACCTATAGTCTTAATTTTTCCCATAATTATAGTATTTTTAATTCATATTGATTGATTCGATGATGTTTTATTCGAGTCTGCCGGTAACACGGAGATATTCCGTTTCGTATATCTTCTGTTGCGTTTGTGCCTCAATAAGGTTGCTTCGAGCTTGCTGCCATTGGCTTTGGGCATCCAGAAGGTCGGTCATGGTGCACATCTGGTTGTCGAATTTCTGACGCATCACACGCAGGTTCTCGTCGGCCTGCTGTCGGCCAACAATAGCGGTTTCCACCATACGCTGACTGTCAGTAACGTTCTGAACAGCCCTGCGTACCTCAACACGCATGCCGCGCTCGTTTTGTTGCAATTGCAGTTTGGCGTCGCTGAGGTCAAACTTTGCCTTCTTAACCTTCTTCAACTCTGCTCCCCAATGAAAGAGAGGTAAGCTAATGGATAAAAGAGCCATAGGATTACCACCACTAATGGTATGGTTAAAGTCAAATGAACCGATATCGGGCAGATTCAGGTCGCCCTTCAATCGCAAGTTGTTATAGTGTGAATACCGACCTACAAGTGCTATGGTGGGCAGATAGTTGGAACGTGACTTCTTTACCATAACCTCGCTGGCCTTCACCTGTTGCTGAAGCAGAAGCAGGTCGGGGCGGGTGGAGAAATCCTCAGAGAGTTGCTCTGGTACAGACGCAGTCAACAAAGTGTCTGTAGGAATGATGGTCTTCTCGAAGTCTGAACCAATCACATTTGCCAATGCCAAACCGCAGAGTTGTTCGCCATTACGTGCTTTCTGCAGCTGATAATTGATTTCGTTCTGCTTGGTGCTAATACGCAGAAGGTCATTTTCGGTAGCCATCTGAACATCGGTAGCCAGTTTTACCTGGTCGTAGAGACTCTGCATCTGGCGTTCGTATGCTTCCAGCATTTGAACCTTCGAGCGCACAGCTATAAGCGTATAGTAGGCATTATCCACATCTGCAATAACCTGCATACGTGTTTTACGCTGCTGTTCCTGACTAACGGTCTGACCGATATTTGCCAATCGGTTAGCAGCTGTAATCTGACCGCCAACATAGAGTGGCTGTGTTATGGTGATGCCAGCCAAATAAGTGCCTCGTGTTTGCAGAGATAGTCCTATAAGGTCGTGATCCAGCAGGTCGATGTTCTTCATGTGGACTAACATAAAAGATCCATCCACTTTTGGCAGATACTGGGCAAAGGCTATCTGGCGGTCCAGTTTAGCCTTATCAACTGCATTTTGTGCTGTCTTGATTTTCTCATTCTGCTCAAGGGCCATCTGGCGGCAATCGGCGAGGGAGAGAGAGAGGTACTCTCCCTGGGAAAACACAGATGAACTGAGCATAAACAGAGTTGCTAATAAGCTATATTTCTTCATATTACATGATTTATAGAAATCGTCTTAAACTTCTTAAACTCTTAAACTTCTTAAACTCTTAAACTCCTTAAACTCCTTAAACTTTCCTGTTATTTTGGCTTCTTCACTCTAAACACGGTAGCGTAGAGGATGGGTAGGAAAACGAGGGTGATGAGTGTTCCCATCGTGAGGCCGGACATGATGCAGATGGCCATGGAGCCGTACATGGGGTCGGGTACAAGGGGAGCCATACCAACGATAGTTGTCAGCGAGGCCATGATGACAGGCAGTGCACGGCTGGCTGTAGCGTTACAGATAGCATCGTAGGCTTCCTGTTTCTCCTCGTTGCGTAGGCGGTTAATCTCATCTATGAGCACGAGTGCGTTCTTAATCATCATACCCATGAGACCCATTAAACCAAGGATGGCGATGAACGTAAACGGCAGTCCGGTGATGAGCAAGGCCGGTGCAATTCCGCAAAGGATGAAAGGCACGCAGGCAAAGATGATACCAACGGTGCGCCAGTCGTTGAAGAGCAACAACAGGATAACGATGATGAAGACGAAAGCAATGGGGAAAAGCTTCAGCAGTGATTCCGTGCTCTCTGCAGAGGAGGCGCTGTCGCCTTCCCAACTCATTCTATAGCCTGTGGGTATCTCTATGGCCTCTATCTCCTTGCGGATGCTGGCCTCCGCACTCTTGTTGGTAGCCTTGGGGTCGAGGGGATTAACATCGCACTCAGCAAGGATGGTACGCTGACCATCAACGCGGTAGATGTAGTCCTCCTCCCAGTCGAGATTGATTCCCCTTGTGATGGTACTGAGAGGCGTGCTGTTATGGAGTGTGTTCTCTATCTCTTCTACGCTCTTGGTACCTGAGATGAGATCTTCCACGTCATCAGCGCTGATGTTGGTGTTGAGGTGAGTCCACACGGGGATGTCCTGCAGGTTCTGTATTTTGGAGCCGTCCTCGTTGCGTACCTGCATCTGAATGATGACACTCTTATCATGGTCCTGAATGATGCCGACGGGCATACCACTGGTGGCAGCGAGCAATGAAGAAGCAACATTATCGCGGTCAAAGCCACTGCGGACGGCATCTTGCTGCACGTAGTCGGCAACGAGTGCCTTGCCCTTGGGCAGCCAGTTAGAGGTAACGCTGTATGGGTCAATCTGCGAACTGCGACGCATAATCTCCTGTGCCTGATCGCAGAGTTTGCGTAGCACAGCTGGGTCTGGCCCCTGGAACTGCACCTGCACGAGGTGGGTTGTAGAGATAGACAAATTATAGGTACGGAACCGTATGTATGCGTCGGGATAGTGCTCGCGGAGCTTGGGTCGCATGTCGGCAATGACCTCCTTGACGGTTTTGAAGTCGGGACAATCCACGATGAGTTCACCATAGCGGTTACCACCGTTGTTCATGGGTCGAACGAGGCTGTAGCGTGTAGGTGTGGAACCCATAGCGGCTGCCACACGTTCCACGCGCTTGTCCTGCAACAGTTCAGCTGTCATTTGCTTGAGGTCGCGCTGTACGCGGTCGGGCGAGGTCTGATCAGGCAGATAGTATTCCACAACGAACTGCTTGTAGTCGAAGTCGGGGAAGAATATCTGCTTAACGTTCATGAAGCCCCAGATGCAAAGTGCAAGAGCTGTGACAGCAACACCCAATGTCAGGGCTTTGTAGTTGATAAGCACGGCAATCATGGAGCGGACGATACGTCGCAGGGGATTCTCTTTCTGTTCACCTCCGTTAGCCCCCATTTCCTTACGTGATGGACGTAACGGCATCCAGGCAACTACAGTTGCTGGTACTTGTGCGATGGCAAAGAGCCATGATGCAAGTAGCGAGATGCAAAGCACAAGGAATAAGTCGCGACAGTATTCACCACCCGTTGTGGGAGAGAGGAAGGTGGGCAGGAATGTCAACACAGCGATGACGGTAGCGCCCAGCATAGGGATGGCTGTATTGCCTCCTATGCGGTAGAGGTATGTCTTTGGCCCCACGCCTAACTTGCGGTCTTCAAGGATGCCATCGAGGATGACGATGGCATTGTCCACCAGCATACCCATAGCCACAATGAATGCTCCAAGTGAGATACGCTGCAGCGTACTGTCCATGAGTAGTAGAGCGGGGAACGTGATGGCGATGCTCAGCACCAGTCCAAGACCGATAATGCAGCCTCCGCGCAGACCGTAAATGAACATTAGGATAACGATTACAATCAACACGGATTCCAATAGGTTGACCATGAAACCGCTGATGGCGGAGTTCACTTGGTCGGGCTGGAAGAAGATTTTCTGCGTTTCGAAGCCTACGGGAACGCGTTTCATAACTTCTGCCAACTTAGCGTCAACTGCAGCACCCACGTCGGGCACCACAACACCAGCGTTTGTTGTCAGACAGATGCCCAAAGCAGCCTTTCCGTTCACGAAGAAACCACCTGTCTGGGGTTCCTTGTAAGCGCGTTCGATAGTTGTTATGTCTCCAAGCCGGATAAGCTTGCCGCTCGATGAGCGGATAAGCAGGTTGGCCACGTCTTCCTCGTCCTGCAGTTCATCGCTGACGCGCAACTGTATGCGTTCAAGAACATCGGCGGGACTCTCATCAGAATTTGCCTCGGTTGTCTCGTACATACCTGCGTTCACAGCTTTACCTGCGTTGTGCAAGGCAAACATTACCTGCGTGGGAATAACACCGTTACGTGCCAGTTTCTCCTTGGAAATGATAACATTGATAACCTCAGAACGTGTTCCTACGATATTAATGCGCTTCACACCCTTCACTGTCAGCAGCTCACGGCGTACCAGCTTAGCATACTTCTCTAGTTCGGCATAGCTGTATCCGTCACCCGTAAAGGCGTAGAAGAGACCGTAAACATCCAGCATATCATCGATAACGATGGGCGAGTAACAACCCGATGGCAGTTTGGAACCTGCATCGCCTGCCTTGCGGCGCAACTGGTCGAAGTGCTGCTCCATCTCCTCCATTTTTACGGTACTTTCAAACTTCACGGTAATGATAGCCATACCCGACTGACAGTCGGTATTGATGTGCTTGATGTCGGGAAGTGTTCGTAACTCGTCCTCCATCAACTGCACGGCTTTAAGTTCCACCTCATGGGCGGAGGCTCCTGGATAGACCAATACCACCGATGCCTGCTTGATGGCTACGGCGGGGTCTTCCAACTTGGGCATACTCAGGAAACTGAAAATACCCATCAAGAATATCCCGACTACGAAGCTCCAGAAAATAACCGGGCGTCGTACAAAGAATTCAGTAAGTCCTCTTACATTCATAACAAATCACTTTTCACTTTTTCACTCTTCACTTACAAGAGGTCTCCTACGTTACTTGTCTGACCCGTGACCACGCGAACAGTTTCGCCCTCTGTCAGATGAGTCACACCGGCCTTCACCACCTCGTCGGTGGTGGCCAGGCCACTGGTGATTAACACTTTCCCGTTTTTGTCAATTTTGTCTGCCGTTACAGCGCGGCGGCTAACCTTATTGTCCTTGAGTACCCAGACATAGCTTTTGCCGCTCTCCTCGAAGACGGCTCCTGCAGGGACGGTCAGCACCTCTTCCTCGGAGGCACGCGCCTCGATATAGACATCCACACTCTGGCCGGGGCGCACGGGTGCGTTGGTGGCCAAGCGTACATTGTAGAGTTGGTTGGCATCGGCCTTGTGCAGGATGGCAATGATGTCTAAGGGATAGCGTTGTCCGTTGTAGATGAAGTAAGCACCGTCGTAGCGGTCGTATTCACGAGCCACATCGCTGGGCACGTTGATTTGTATCTCGCGGCGCTGGTCGTCAACGAGTGAAAGGACGGGGGTACCTACGCCCACCATCTCGGCACGCTCACGGTGTACACCCTGTACGTAACCATCGCAGGGAGCCGTGAGGCGCGTGTAGCTCAACTGGTTCTCTGCATTGCGCAGTTGCAGCTCCAAAAGCTCCAGTTTGCTTGTCGCTAGTTCGTAGTCGTTGCCGTTCATGGCATTGCCCTCGTAAAGTGCTTTCATGCGTTCCACCTGACGGCGCATCTGATCAAGCTGTACTCGTGCATTATCAACTGCAATCTGATAGTCTTTGGTGTCGAGCTGGGCCAACAGCTGTCCACGATGCACACGCTGACCTTCCTTGACGGGAATGGACTGAATCTGTCCGCCTGCTCTGAAGCTAAGGCTAATGGTGGCATTCTCCTTCACCACACCTGAGAAGTTCTTCACCTCCCTGCCGCTGATTGCAGAGGGATGTACTGTCAAAACGCTATGGTAAACCGTTTTAGCGGCATCCTTATTGTTGCTGCCGCCACATGCTGTCAGCAGGCTTACCGCTGTCAGCATCAAAACAAGACATTTGATTGCTTTCATTTCTATAGTAATTGATGTATTAAAATTCGTATCCAAGATCAAGGAAGAAATATGGCTTCTTGGTATGGTTGCTATAGCCGAATGTGGCACCAAGGGGGCCAAAGATGGTATTGTAGTAATAGGCTATCTGTCCGCCCAGCAATGTACGGTTGTCAAAGATTTCCTTTAACTTGTCAGATTGCTGTCCAGCTGCAAAGCGTAATAATATATAATGGTTAGAACCAATGCGCTGTTGTCCCTGAAGCTGAACTGCGATGAACTGTTTTCCCACGTATTCCATATTGCCGACACCAGAGAAAGGCATCTGCTGCTCGATGTAGTGGCCAAACCAATTGCCACCAACGATGTTGCCGAATAGGTTAGGAGCCTCACCGAAAAGCAGTCGGCCATAGACCATGGGTTGTAGGGTGAACCGTTTGCCAAAGGTGAACGACATACGCCAATTGGCGCTGACCTCATGCAAACCTGTTTCGCCGTTAAGACGTGCAAAATTATCTGTAATGTAGGCATACTCAGCCTTGAAGCGTGCACCGCGAGTGGGGAAATTCCAATTGTCCTCGCTATTGTAGTTTGCTCTGGCACGATAACTGAAATAGTGTTTGTTGTCAAGTGCCAGTTCTGCACTTGTATCTTCCGACATCAAAATGTCGCGGTATTTAACATAATTCCAGCGCAGTCCCATCTGCAGGTTGAAGTGTCGGACATCAAAATTGAAAGGCAAAAGTTCTGCCTGATGCAGATGGTATAGGATGCTGTAGTCGTGGTCTCCGTTGATATAGACGTCCACATCATTCCTGCTGAAGAAATAAGAAACAGTAGGTCGGGTAAAACTGAGCGGATGGAAGGTAAGGTCACCCTGTACCTTTATACGCTTGCCCAGTCTGACTATTATGTCGGAGTTAATAGGTGTTGAAGTCTTAAAGGGAATTTCGGCACTTGCTTGCAGAGAGGCATGTTCCTCTGTGTCGTAGCGCATACCTGCATGTAATTGAACAGTTTTTCTGTTGCCTGCCGTGATGATAACACGTACACCGTCTCCGTCAGGTACAAAGCGGCACTCGGCAGTCTGGTAAAAAAGGTCGGTGCGCATGCAGGTGGTAATCTCCTGTGCGGATTTAGCATCAATGCTGTCATTCTTCTGCAGGTGAAATTTCTGGCGCAGGAACATCTCCGCCTGCGGAGTCATATTCTCGAAGGTGTAACTTGTTACGCGCTGCTTCTCAGTCATAACTTGCGGACGCAGGGGATGAAGAATGGTCGGACGGAATGTCTCGTCAATGCCTATACGCTTCTTCAGGGCTATAATCTCATCCCAGTGACGCATGGCTTCCTCTTCACCTCGGCGGATAAGGGTATCTATGGCTGCTGCCGAGAAACTGGCAGAACCATAGCCTTTGGTGTTTACCCGCATGTGTAAATCTGTGATTGCCAGGTTCTCCTCAACCTTGTTTTTACAGTTTACGTCCACTATTTGGCCAATGATACTCATGGTGCCGCTCAAATCTTCAGCCACCTTCGGATCACCTTGTACGGTAACGCCAATGATAATGTCTGCTCCCATCTCCTTGGCAATATCGGCAGGGTAGTTGTTTTTCAAACCTCCGTCCACCAGCACTCTGTTACCTATTCTAACGGGTGAGAAGGCTCCAGGAATAGACATAGAAGAACGCATGGCCTGAGGGAGTCGTCCGCTATGGAAATCTACCTCCGAGTTGTCTATGATATCCGTTGCTACGCAGGCAAAGGGAATGGGCAGGTCTTTCGAGAAATCCAGCGAGTCGGTATAACCCGTGCAGACCTGCTGAAAAAGTTCTGCCAGATTCTTTCCCTTGATAAGACCGCCGGCATTCATATCTCGTTTGCCTATGGTCAGACCCGTAGTAAAGACGTAGGTGTATTGTCTAAGTCTGTCCCTAAGGCTCTGGTTGCGTAAGTCTTCCTTGTCGCTGATGACGTAACTCCAGTCCTGTGCACGTGCTACGGAGTCGAGCGCATTGGCATTGTAGCCTATGGAATAGAGTCCACCGATGATGCTTCCCATCGACGTACCGGTAACAATGTCAACGGGGATGCCAGCCTTCTCCAGCACTTTCAGAACACCGATGTGTGCCATACCTTTGGCACCTCCACCGCTAAGTACCACTCCAACTTTCTTGCGTGGTTGTTCTTCCTGCTGTGCACTTGTTGCCTGACATATCATTACCAAAGTGGCAAGCATTAATAATTTTGATTTTTTAATGTTCATTATTTTGAATTTCAAATTTGATGGATATACGAAGAAATTTTCGAACTCGACTCCTTTTTTCTCATATACCTTATGTTATGGTTGCAAAGATATAGAAAAAAAAACTGAGATTAAAACTATTTTATATTTATTTTTTCATTTCAGAATGTCTCTGGGTTCGGATTTTCAATAATTCAAAGAAAGTGGGCATGTTCACCAGTTCGATACTGGGATCCAGACGCTTGGCTTCCTCTATCAGACCCACATACCATTCCGGACTCTTCAGGATAATGCGGAACCAATGGAAGTGGACACCTTTTCTGAGATGCATTCTCTCCACTAAGACTTGGGCGGCTTCCTTGGGATTGTTGGAAACAAGGTCGTAGTCGGACCTCAGCACGGGCATGCCGCGGTAGTTGCTGATAACGTCACATTTTTGTGGAACAATGCCGTTACGACTGAATTCCCTGTAGGCATCCAGTGACTTCTTGCCCATAGCAGGACCGTTCCCGTCGATGATGAAGCCCGTAACACTCAATCCCCACTTTCTGTAGTATTTCTTACAATGTTTCTTCCATGTGCCTATATCCTCTGGTGTGCCCTCTCTTTCTGCGACACCCGGCATCAGATAGCCTGCTCCGTTGTCGGCAGCAGCAAAGTAATCGTTGGGGCTGGCAGTAACGCGGAAGTTGTGCAGAACATGAGGAACACGTTCGGACAACACAGGACTGATGCACCACATCATAGGCAGTTCGCCACGATGGGGATTGTCCCACAAATCGGGTGTACGCTGCGCAACCCAAGAGGATGCATCATAGTCGCCTACATAGATAATAACGTAATTGCGGGTTGTATCAACCGTTCCGTCCTCGTTCAGATAATGTGCCTGCTTCAGTTTCTTGCTTGAAGTCCAGGGTTGTGGATAGCGTTTCTTAAGGGGGAAGTGCTGCCAGAAAGATGCATTAGCCAAAGCACCGTAGCCAATAGCGTCTGCATCCTTAAAGGCCATGTATTTGCTGATTAACTCGGCAAATTGCCATTCTGTAGCCACATCTTCGTGGTGGCCGCCTGCGCGTTTGGTATATTTGTAGGCCCATTCCGGAAAGCCGCCGATGTAGCAGGGAGCGGAGCCGTGCCGAAGGGTATGCGCCTGCTGCAACATCTCGCACAACGTGCGGTAATCGGTTCCTGTGGGCTGACTCATATCGTCGGTAGCCTCGTCTGGCCAGGGAGATAGATCAAAGAAGAACGCCTTCCGGCTGATGAAGAAGTCGTGATTGGTAAGCGTATGATGGTTGGTGGGAGCGGCTAAGGGCTTGCGGCGCCATAGCTGGTCCTGATAGTAGCCTGCATAGCGTCCGTCCATGCGCCCCGTCTTCATGTACCGTTCCAGCAACCAAAGGTAGGGGTCACATTTCTGACTTCCTGACGAAACACGTTCCGTGCCAGGAATCTGTCCTTTTCCAGTAAACAGGGTGCTGCCATCGCGATTTACCAGCCATTCGCGTATCTCCAAGGCATCTTGTCCGCACGTCAGCCTTTGGTAAAGAGATGTTGGACGTGCATCCCATCGCAGGGGCAACAGGTTCTCCACACCGGCAAGGCTGCTGGCTACATTGCTTGTAGAAGCCACATTAGAGTCGTAGGCTACTACGCCGCGAAGCAGATGACGGAAATGTCTGACCACATCTTCCACACTTTCCATACGCAAGGTGTCCCGTCCGTTCAACCATTCCCCTGTGCGGCGATAGCGGTTCCACCAATAAGCATCTATGCTTCGTCCGTTGGTTTCCACATATTCTATGTACAGCCGGGGCTTGTCTCTGTTCACAATACCCTGGAGTGCGCTGATGGCATGCAAATCGTCCCAAACGCCAACCACTGCCATGCTGTCTCTGTAATCAGCCTTCAACGTGTACCTCATGTCAATGTAAACTATTGGATCCTGACGTTTTGCCTCCGTTTTTCCTCCTGCAAAGACGGTTATAAAAATCAGCAGAATGAAATGTACATTGATATATGTGTTGACACTTCTCTTCATCTCGTAGATAGGGTGTTTATTTGATAATATCCGATGCTTAGAACAAATTTTTTGCTTTGTTTTGGCAAAGGTAGAAAGAATGTCTGAGATACGAAAAGAAATCAGGTTCTATTTTCAATAAACACAGCGTATCAGGCATGTCATTTG
>JAEEGL014196031.1_pt1 | contig 31930 bp, 29 predicted proteins | sample 9134231 | NCBI WGS metagenome assembly JAEEGL01 (sample SAMN16246548, study PRJNA631951) | gut metagenome | biome: gut microbiome; feature: rumen; material: fiber-attached | host: Bos | place: Iran: Karaj | collected 2018-10 | reverse complement strand
TTCTAAGCTCTCAAGGAAATAAGGTTCGTGCCGCAAGGCACGGACCTTTTTCTTTTAGTCAATCGGTTTGATATGCCAAATCTTTTTGGCGTATTCCATGACGGCGCGGTCAGATGAGAAGTAGCCGATGCGCGCAACATTTAAAATCGCTTTTTTGAACCAAACTTCCGGCTTTAAGTAATCATCTTGAGCCTTGTGAATCGTTTTGTTAAAGTCTTCCAAATCGGCTAAAACGAAGAAAAAGTCATTGTTTAAGAGGTTGTCGTATATCGGTTTGAACAAAAAGGCATGATCTCTTTGGCAGAATATGTTCGAATTGAGTGATGAAACTATTCGCTTGATATATTCCGATTTTTCGCAGAGTTCGCGTGAATTGTAAGTCGGACGCATCGCGCGGATTTGGTCATCTTTTAAGCCGAACAGATAAAAGTTTTCGGCACCGACTTTTTCCCTGATTTCAATATTTGCACCGTCATAAGTTCCAACGGTTAAGGCACCGTTTAAGGCAAATTTCATGTTGCCGGTTCCGGAAGCTTCAAAGCCCGCTGTCGAAACTTGGAGGCTGATATCGGCCGCCGGCATTAATTTTTCAGCAAGCGAGACTTTATAATCAGGCATGAAGACGACTTTGAGCATACCCTCGACGCGCGGATCGTGATTAACCACATCGGCAACGTTGTTGATTAATTTGATAATCAGCTTTGCATAAGAATATGAAGGCGCTGCTTTGCCCGCAAAAATGTAAGTCTTTTTAACATTCGGGCGAATGTTGTCGTAAATAATTGAGAAATAATCGCCGATCACCTGCAAGATGGATAAAAGCTGACGCTTGTATTCATGAATGCGTTTAGCGTGGATAATGTAAATGCTGTTTGCATCAACAACTTCGCCGGTTGTCTTGAAAATTTCAAAAGCAAGGCGCTCTTTGTTGCTTTTTTTGATTTCTTCAAATTTTTGAACGAATTTTTTATCTTTTGCAAACGGCTCCAGTTTTTTGAGGTCTTCGAGGTTTGTGATCCAACTCTTGCCGATTTTAGAAGAGATTAAATCGGAAAGCTGAGTGTTCGCGTGCAAAAGCCAACGACGCGGGGTGATGCCGTTTGTGATGTTAATGAATTTTTTCTCGTAAAGTTCGTAAAATTCGGGCACCAGAGTTGTTTTAATCAGTTCGGTGTGTAATTTGGCGACACCGTTGACGGAAAACGAACCGACAATCGAGAGATTTGCCATGCGGATAACCTGATTGTCACCTTCACCGGAAACAATGCTGACTTTTTCAAGTTTGGCGCTGTTGTTGCCGAATTTTTCGCGGGCAAATTGCATGAAACGTCTGTTGATTTCATAGATAATTTGCAAGTGGCGCGGGAGCATCTTTCCTAAAATGCGTGTCGGCCATTTTTCAAGCGCTTCGGGAAGCAGAGTGTGGTTGGTGTAGGCAAAAATTTTGGTTGTGATTGCCCAAGCATCATCCCACTCAAGCCCGTATTGGTCCATCAAGAGACGCATCATTTCAACAATGGCCAGTGCCGGGTGTGTGTCGTTTAACTGAATGCAGACATATTCGGGCATTTTTTTGAAGTTGTCGCTCTTTTCAAGAAAACGGCGGATAATGTCTTGGACAGCACAGGAAACGAAGAAATATTGCTGTAAAAGACGCAGATGTTTGCCGGGTTCAATGTTGTCGGCCGGATAAAGAACTTTTGAAACCGTTTCGGTTTGGATCTTATCTTTGACGGCTTCCATATAACCGCCTTCATTGAAAATTTTGATGTTTAACTGGTCGTCTGTTTTTGCGGAGAAAAGACGCAGATAGTTGACGGCTTTGCCGTTGTAACCGACAATCGGAAAATCATACGGGACACCGTAAATCGTGTTCGTGTCTACCCAAGCAAAATAAGTTCGTCCGCCGGCCGATTGATAACTTTCAACACGACCGTTAATCGGAATGGTTACTCTGCGGTCATGACGCGGGAATTGCCACGGGGACTCTTCGCAAAGCCATGTATCCGTTTGTTCGATTTGCCAGCCGTTTTCAAATTTTTGTTTGAACAAACCGAATTGGTAGTTGATGCCGTAGCCGAAGCCGGCAATACCTAAGGACGCCATCGAATCAAGGTAACAGGCCGCTAATCTTCCTAAACCGCCGTTGCCCAGAGCCGGGTCATATTCCGCATCATAAATATCCGTCATGGAAAGATTCGGCATTCCTTTAATTTTGATTTCTTGAATAAGCTTGAACAAATCAAGGTTGTGAAGGTTGTTTTCAAGCGATTTTCCGAGCAGATATTCAATTGAGAGGTAATAAACGCGTTTTGAGCCGACTTCATTGTAGCGGGAAATCGTGCGATACATGTTATCAAGCGCAAATTCACGAACAGCAAGCGAAATTGCCTGGAGTGTTTCTTCCTTTGTGAGTTCGACCGGGCGTTTGCCGATAAAATATTTGATATAGTGCTCAATAGAGAGTTTAAGACGAGCTTTATCCAGTTCGTTAATCTTTGATTTTGATTGCTTTGTCAATGGCTTAATCCTTATTATAACAATTGTTGGCTTTAATATAAGATTGAATGGTTTAAAAACATTAAAAAAATTCGGAAAAATTTCCGAATTTTTTATGAGTTGAAAAAAGATTGTCGTGTTTTTTTAAATCATTGCCATGCCGCCGTTGACGTGGATTGTCTGACCGGTGATGTAGGCCGCTTCATCCGAAGCTAAGAAAGCCACAACGTTTGCAATATCCTGCGCTTCGCCGAGGCGGGCTTCAGGGATTTTTGAAAGCAAATTGGCTTTGACATCATCAGGCAAAACATCTGTCATCGGCGTGCGGATAAAGCCCGGAGCAATAGAGTTAACTGTAACGTTTCGTGAACCGACCTCTTGGGCAAGGCACTTGTTCATAGCAATCATACCGGCTTTTGAGGCGGCATAGTTGGCTTGTCCGGCGTTGCCCATGACACCGACAACGGAAGCAATGCCGATGATGCGTCCGAAACGACGTTTCATCATGCCGCGAACGGCCGCTTTGGCAAGTTTGAAACCGGCGGTTAGGTTAACGTCTAAAACAAGTTGCCATTCTTCATCAGACATACGCATAAACAAATTGTCTCTTGTTAAGCCGGCGTTGTTGATTAAAATATCAATCCGGCCGAATTCTTTTTCGACATCGGCAACGAGATTTTTGATTTCATCCGCGTTTGAAAGGTTCGCAACAAAGCATTTAACATTTTCGCCCAATTCATTTTTGAGTTTTTCCATACCTTCGGGACGCATATCCGTTAAGGCAAGTTTGGCACCTTGCGCATGAAGTGTGCGTGCAATTTTATCGCCCAAGCCGCCCGAGGCGCCGGTGATTAATGCTACTTTGTCGTTTAATTGAAACATAAGTTTTTCCTTTCGTTTATAGGTTGTTGACCAATTCTTCAATTTGGCTCGGTGTGCTGATTGAAGCGGTGAAAATGTCTTTATATGAACGTTTAATCATGTTCGAAAGAACGTTTGAAGGGCCGATTTCAATGATATCGGTGATGCCGTTTTCATTTAAAAAATCTGTTGTTTCACGCCAACGAACACGGCCCGTGATTTGTTTTATCAGATTTTTGATGATTTCGTCTTTTGAAGATGAAATTTCGGCGGTGAAGTTTGAAATAAGCGGAATTTGAGGTTCAAAACTTTCAATCTTTTCAAGCGCTTTTGCCATGAGGATTTCGGCAGGTTTCATCAGAGGACTGTGAAACGGCGCGCTCACCGGCAGCATGACGGCTTTTTTGGCACCGAATTCGGGCGCTGTTTCAATAATCTTTTCAAGAACGGACAGGTGTCCCGAAAGAACAACCTGGCCTTCGGCATTGTCGTTTGCGGCAACGCAGATTGTGTTCGGCTCAATGCAGGCTTCGATTAAAGCATCTGTGTCGTGATGAGATAAACCTAAAACGGCAACCATGCCGCCGACGCCGATAGGAACAGCTTTTTGCATTGCATCACCGCGTTTGCGTAAAAGCTTTGCCGTATCAGATAAAGAAAAAACGCCTGATGTGCAGGCTGCGGTATATTCGCCTAAAGAATGCCCCGCGAGGTAAGATAATTTTGATTTTAAATCAACCGAAAATTCTTTTTCGAGCACTTTGATAACAGCCATGGAAACAGTCATAATGGCAGGTTGGGCGTTTGATGTTAAGGTCAGTTCGTTTGCCGGACCTTCGGTCATTAATTTGAAAAGATTTTGATTTAAGGCATCATCAACTTCATCAAAAACATCTTTGGCCGCTTTGAAGTTTTGATACAAATCAAGCCCCATACCGACTTGTTGAGAGCCTTGCCCGGGAAATACAAAAGCGTATTTCATAGTAAAAAACCTCTTTTTATTAATTATTTATTGGGAATTTAAAGATAAATTTATTTAAAGTCAAGTTTTATCATTTAATATCAAACAAGGATATATGGCAGGCTTAAAAAAGATATCGGTCGTTAGTGTTTTGGAAAAGGGAATGCGGTTTTATTTAACCGCATTAAAGTCTTTTTTGTATCAGACATATATCGATGTTGAGTGGATTATTGTGGACAATACCGGGCATAATGTGCTGAAAAATAAGCTTCAGCGCTATTTAGACGGATCGCGGAAAATTTATGTTTATGCCAATGAAAAACCGCTTAAAGAAAAAGATGTTTTACAACAGGCTTTTTCTCTTTGTAACGGTGAGTTTATAGCCTTTTTGGACTTGAGAGATTTTTGGACGAAAGATAAACTTTCAAAGCAGATTGCTTTTATGTTGCGCTATATGACTCCGATAAGCCATACAAGTTATGCTTTTGCGGACGATAAGTGTAATTTGCTTTCAATCGGCTGTTATCATTCGCTGAGAGAGCTTAATATGCTCAATTACAGCTTGAAAAACCCCGTTTCGAATTCAACCATTATGATTAACAAAGAAAGGTTTATGCCTGATTTTTCAAGGTATGAGGAAGATAATCCGGATTTCGATTTTATGATGTTTTTGCTCAAACACGGGGTGGTTTCATCGGGGATGAGCGAAGTGATGACGCTCTGCAGACCGATTTTTGATGAAGAAAGACAGTCTAAAATTGATGCGATGGTGCAGCAGCTTTTGCTTGAAAATCCGGAAGACAAGACAATCGGTCAGCGCGTTTTGGAATATCATGCCGGCAGCGCGCTTAACGTGCAGGGCTTAAAATTGGACCCGAGCATCTGCATCGGTTATGATGTTGTGCTTAGTTTGAAAAAATTAAAGGAAATTCAAATTTAACGGACGAAAGATTATGACTAAAAAAACGAAAAAGAAAGAAACGAATTTGAGAAAATTTTTGAAAAAAATAACAGGTCTTTTGCTTGTTGTTTTTGCGGTTTTGTTTTATATCGCCGTTTTTTCGTATCATCAAAATGATTTGAGTTTTAATAATATGAAAGACGGTTCGGCGCAAAATCTGCTCGGGATTTTAGGTGCGAATGCCGCGGAAATAAGCGCCGGGCTCGGATTGGCGTTGCCTTTATTCGTTCTCGGATTTTTCGTTTGGGGATATCGGCTTCTCAGATATGGCGAACTGATGTTTTTTAAATGTCGTTTGTTGGCCTTTGCCATAGGTGTTTTTTGTTTGGCGCCGGTGCTTAATATTGTTTTTAAAAACAGTATTGCAATAAGAGAATATCCTGTTGCGGGGCGTTTCGGAAGAAGAATTTTGGAAATGCTCGGCACGGTGCTCAACAACAGCAAGCTTGACCAATATCGGAATGTGATTTTGGTTTGCGTTTTGGGTTTTGTTGCGTTAATGGCGTTTAATTTTGTGATGGGGCTGACTTTTAAGAACTGGTATCAGGTGTTTAAAAAAATTACGCTCAAAATAGTTTATTTCAATGTTTTGATGTATAAGGGTTTGTGCAAAATCGTCGATTTCTTGCGCGGCAGGAAAACAGCGGTTAAAAACAAACGTATTGCGCGTTTGAGAATGGAGCCGACTTTCGGTGAAAAAGAAAACGAGCCGAAAAAAGAAAAGCCTCAGCCGAAAGTTTCTGCAGTATCTGCGCCGAAAATCAGACAGACGAAAAAAGTCGGCGGTTATCAATTTCCGAGTTTGGATTTGCTTTCGCGTCCCAAAGATAAGGGCGGTTCTGAGATGAGCCAAAAAGAAATGGACACAACGGCGAAGAATCTGGAAGAAGTTTTACAGGAATTCGGGGTAAACGGTGAAATTGTCGGTGTGCATCCCGGACCTGTCGTTACGCTTTATGAATTTAAGCCGGTTGCGGGAACGAAAACCGCGCGTGTTATCGGGCTTTCGGATGATATTGCACGTTCGATGTGTGCGGTTTCGGTGCGCATAGCCGTTGTGCCGGGGACCGATACAATCGGTATTGAAATTCCGAATGCCAAACGAGAGACGGTTTGGTTTAAAGATTTGATTGAAGATGAGGCGTTCAGCCAAACGAAAAATACACTTAACGTTGTTTTGGGAAAGGATATCAGCGGCAAAAATGTGTATGCCGATCTTGCAAAGATGCCGCACCTTTTGGTTGCCGGTACGACGGGTTCGGGTAAGTCGGTCGGGGTGAACTCGATGATTTTGTCGCTTCTTTATCGGATGACACCGCAAGAATGCAAGATGATTATGATTGACCCGAAGATGCTCGAATTTTCGATGTATAATGATATTCCGCATTTGCTGACGCCGGTGATTACCGATCCGGCTAAGGCGGTGGCGGGTTTGAAATGGGCCGTTTGCGAAATGGAAGAAAGATATCGCAAAATTTCGGATTTGCATGTGCGTAATATTTTCGGTTATAATCAAAAACTTAAGGAATTAAGCGAGACAGGAGAAAAACCGACAAAGACAATTCAGGTCGGATTTGATGAAGAAGGACGTCCGATTTATGAAAAGCAGGAACTTGATACGACGCCGATGCCGTATATCGTGATTGTGGTTGATGAAGTGGCGGACTTGATGATTATGGCGCGAAAAGAAGTTGAGGCGGCCATTCAACGCTTAGCACAAAAGGCGAGGGCGGCAGGTATTCACCTGATTATGGCGACGCAGCGTCCGTCGGTTGATGTTATCACGGGCGTGATTAAAGCTAATTTCCCGACGAGAATCAGTTTTCAGGTTACATCAAAATTTGACAGTATGACGATTTTGGGTGAAAAAGGCGCCGAACAGCTTTTGGGTATGGGCGATATGCTTTATATGCCGACCGGTATGAAACCGCTTCGTGTTCACGGCAGTTTTGTAAAAGACAGCGAAGTTGAGGCCGTCGCAAACTTTTTGAAGACACAGGGTGCGCCGGAATATGTGGAAGATGTAACAAAAATCGAATCGTCGGATACGGGTGCGGTTTTTGATAATACGGCGATGGGCGGAGCGGACGGTGACCTTTATCAGCAGGCTGTTGAAATCGTTCGCAACGACAAAAAAGCCTCTACAAGCTATATTCAGCGCCGCTTGAGAATCGGTTATAATAAAGCGGCTGATTTGATTGACCGGATGGAGCAAGAGGGTGTGGTGAGTGCGGCTGATCATGTGGGGCGCCGCGAAGTTCTTTAAAATGCGTATAATGGGTAACTAAAGCAATCTCATTCTCCGCATTTTTATTTTTAATACGTATAACGGGGGCTTGTCTAATTGGTTCCTCACGCTTATGTATCCTTAATTAAAATAAAAAACCCGCGCGCTTTGGGGCGCGCAGGTCGAAAGTTTGCGGGCTTTTATTCCTCGGTCTTGTCAAGATCCAGAATATCACCGATTAGCTTGAGGCTGACGTTCTTGGTCAGTTTGACGGACTTGACTTTGGCGGGCCAAAAGGCGCCGATCAGCATGATGATGCTGATGGACAGCATTCCGAAGCCCTGTCCCATCCGGAAGATTTCCTCGAGACAGTAGCCGTAAACATACATCAGTCCGGCGCCGCATCCGAGCAGGAAGATGGAGAAGATGATGTCGAGCACCTTCTCAAGCGTCTGCCAATCGGAACGTTTGACGTCGATGTGGCCGCGGAAAAGCTTTCCGAATTGGAAGCTCACGGCAGCCGCGAGGATTAAAATCACCCATTTGAGAATGATGTTCTCATTTTCAAGATAGGCGAAGGTGAGGATGATGGGCGTTGCCACAACCAAGACTGTGACAAAAGCGCTGAAGTAGCGCTTGAGGTCGGAAGATGTTTCCATATATATATTGGTTTAATGGTTTGACTAAGTTATTATATTAAGCCCATATGCATATAATTTGCAAATAATTGTTGATTGAAATTTTATTATAGCACTATTTTTGGGTTTAAGCAAGAAGAATCGGAATAAAAGCTCGTATAACGGCACATCTAGAGCAAAAATAACAGGTCGGAAGTGTCCTCACGTACCTTTTTGTACGCTGCGGTACTTCCGCCTTTGTTTTCACTCTATCTGCACCATTTTCCGAGCTTTTGGGATGCCTTATCTCGCTTCGCTCGAGGCATGACGGAGAGAAAGGGACGCTCGAGGCATGATAGGAAAAAATTGATGAAAGGAAAAACAGGGTTTTTTCTTGAAAAATTGAGCGAGGTATGTTATGAACAGAAAAAATGATTTTATTGAAAGAAAAACAATGATTATAGTTAAAAATGTTTATTTGAACGGACAAACGGTTGATGTTTTAATCAAAGGCAATCGTTTTGAAAAAATCGGAACGGGAATTAAAGAAGACGAGGCGCAAGTTATAGACGCGAGCGGAAAGGCGATTTTGCCGACATTTTGTAATATGCATACACACGCTTCAATGATGTTTCTGCGCGGAGTGGGCGAAGATTTGGCGCTGTTTGACTGGCTTCAAAAAGAAATTTGGCCGAGAGAGGCAAAATTAACCCCGGAAGCGATTTATTATTTTTCAAAATTTGCTATTTTGGAAATGATTAAGACGGGAACGACCGCATTTTTAGACATGTATTTTTATCCGGAAGCGAGCATTAAGGCGGTTGACGAAATGGGTGTGCGCAGCGTTTTGACTTATTGCGGAATGGATAATTTTGATGAGGCAAAAACAAAAAAAGAAATTGAAAGCGCAGAGAAATTTTTGAGCCTTAAAATGCCGTCACAAAAGGTTCAAAAAGGGCTTTCGTGTCATGCGGTTTATACGGTTTCGGAAAAGCTGATTAAGACGTTTAAACAGATGGCGCGTGATGAAGGGCTTCTTTTTAACATGCATCTGTCGGAAACAAAGAAAGAAGTTGAGGATTGTTTGGCAAAATACGGCAAAAGACCCGGTAAGCTTTTGAGCGACTGGAATGTTTTGGATGAAAAAACGATTTTGGCGCACAGTGTGCATTTGGATGACGAGGAAATAAGGCTCATCAAAAAGGCAAAAAGCGTTGTTGTGAACAACCCGATTTCAAACTTAAAGCTTAATTCGGGGCAGATGCCTTTGCAGCGTTATTCGGACGAGGGTTTAAGGGTAACGCTCGGAACGGACGGAGTGGCCTCGAATAACAATCTTTCGATGATTGACGAGATGAAAGTTGCGGCACTTTCGGCAAAAAGCAAAGCAGATGATTGTTTGGCAGCTAAAGTCGGTTCAATATTTGAGGTGGCAACAGCCAACGGATTTGAGGCACTCGGAATAAACGCCGGCAAAATCAAAGAAGGTTATTTGGCCGATTTTATGTTGGTTGATTTGAATAATTTTGCTTTGATTCCGTGCGAAAATTTGATTTCAAATATGGTTTATGCCGCGGACAGTTCTTGTATTAAAGATGTGTTCTGTGACGGGAAATGTTTGATGAAAAACGGGCATATCAACGGTGAGGAAGAAATTATCAGAGACTTTAAGAGGGCTTGCAAAGAATTGCATTAAGCCTTGATTATTTGAAAAAAATAATTTAAAAAAAATATCAGGTTATGTTTTTTATAAGGACAATAAAATGAACATTTTCGTGAAATATTTAAGCCATATTATTTTTGCGTGTGCGCTCGGTTATTTCGGTCTTTTGGCGTTTGTTTTGGAAAAAGACCCGATGATTAACAAGATGATTATGATAATGATCGGCGGTTTTTGGATTTTGTGGATTTTTGCAAAATCGTTTTTGAAAATTGTTTTTGCAATTGCGCTTTTGGGTGCAATGCTTTTTGCCGGTTATTATGTTTTGCACGCCGAAGAGCTTGAATGTAAAAGAGCAGGGCGCGAGTGGAACAAAGAGCTTAAAGTTTGCGAAGATAAGAAAACAGTTACCGAAAAGCTTAAAAATGTTGTTTCCGATATGGTTAAATCGACTTTTCAAAAGTGGAAAGAAGATAATATAAAGGTTGAACAACAAGGCGGTGACGAAGAAGAGTAAAAAGCTCGTATAACGGCTCGTCTAGAGCAGAAATTACAGGCTTTTTAAGATGTTTGAAATGGAAGCGTCAATCAATTTTGAACGTTGTGATTTTGTTATGTTTTGTTTGATGTGTGTTTTGACGATTTCAATCGTTTTTTTGGAAACGGCAAAGTTCAATTCGTCGCGCGCTTTTTCAATGGCGGCATCAATGACTTTTTCGGCTTCTTTTTGTTTTTTGAAAAGCTCATTTTCAAGCGCTTGTGTTTTTTGGTTGCTTAAATTCAAAAGCTCTTGTTTTGCATTTGAAATAATCTCATTAACTTCGTTTTGTGTGTTTAAAAACTGACGCTCGTATCGGGCGAGGAGTTTTTGAGCCTCATCTTGCAAAGAAGCTGCTTGATACAATTCGCTTTTGATTTTTTCACGACGCCTGATTAAAAGGTTTGTCAGAGCTTTAAACAGCGGTTTGGCCAATGCGATAACCACCAAAATAAAAGCCATGCCGACCCAAAATTCGGCAGAGCCGTAAAAAGGTTCGGTGTGTGTTTTGGGCTCAAAAATGCTTTCTGCCGTCGTGTTTTCAATCATTTGAGAAACGGAATTGACCGCATCAATGACGGCATTTTGCGTGGCATCAATGAAGTCGGGTTTGTTCGTTTGTTCCGTTTCAAGTAAGGGCATTTTTTAAGCGTCCTTTTTTGTTGTTTTTTGCTTTTCAAATCCGAGCTTATGGAGAATAATATTCGCCGTTTGCTCGGAAATTTGATCTATCGCACCGATTGTTTCAAGGCGATCTTGTGCTAAAAGCCGTTCATTTTCAAGCATCTTTTGAGTTAAAAGCGCGTCCATTTCGTTCTTTTTTTGCTCAAAGTCTTTTTTCAAAATTTCCGTTTGTGTGGCGATTTCTTCATCTGCTTGTTTCTTTGCAAGATCTATCGCTTTTTGGTAACGTTCCAGCGTTTCAAGCGCCTGTTTGTTAATCAGGGAAGCTTTTTGAACATAGTTTTCTATTTTTTGTTCGCGTGCTTCAACAATTTCTTTAATGCGCGGAATAATCAACTGTGCCATAACAAACCATAGGCTTAAAAACGTTACGGTCAGCCAGAAAAATTGAGAAATATAAGATGACGGCTCAAGCTGAGGCATTTTTATTTGCCGGTTAAGATAACAAGCGCAACAACCAAGGCATACAAAGCAATAGCCTCAATTGCGGCAAAGCCTGCCCAACCGTAAATATCAACTTCTTTTTTGACTTGAGGATTGCGGCCGACCGTATCAATCATTGTTGTCCAAAGTTTTGTAACGCCCCATGCGGCAACAATCATCGAACAAGCGCAAATTGCGGCGGAAATATAAGCTACTGGATTCATTTTTAATTCCTTTCTTAAAATAAAGTTAGCACTAGTGGGAATGCAAAGCATCTCCTAAATAAATGCAGCTTAAGACAGTATATATAAAAGCCTGAAGAACTGCAATAAACATTTCAAAAATAATTATGAGCGATTGAAACAAAAGCGGAACTACGCCGAAAATGCCCAGAGCGACAACAAAACCACCCAGGATTTTAAGCATAATGTGTCCGACAGTCATGTTTGCAACCAAACGGACCGTTAGGCTAAACGGTTTCGATAAAAGCGAAATGGCTTCGATGGGGACGACAAGCGGCGCTAAAGCATACGGAATGCCTTTGGGCAAAAATGTGCGCAAATATCCCCATTTTCGATTGTATATACCAACGCAGATATTGAACAAAAGAGCTAAAACGGATAGGAACCCGACAGCAGCGATATGCGAGGTAAAAGTAAAGCTGTATGGAAATAAACCGAATAAATTTCCGAATGCAATGTAAAGAAACAGACAGAATATAAATGAAAAATATTTGAGACCTTGTTTGCCGACATTTGTTTTAACAAGATTGTAGATAAACTCGTAGAGAGCTTCGGGAACCGATTGAGATAAATTCGGAATAATCGTGCGTTTGCGCAAAAGAACGGCAAATAAAATGACAATAAAAACAGAGGTTATTGTCATGGCAAGCGCCGAATTTGAAAACGAAATGTTATAACCGTGAAACTCAAGCGGTATAAGCGGTTTGATTTCAAACTGTTCCAAAGGGCTTGACATTTAGATGTTCTCCCCTTCATGCGACGATTTGTAAATATTTAAAATGCCGGCCGCACCGCCTAAAACGGTAAAGACGGCTAAAAGCCAAGGCTTTGTTTGAAAAAGCAAATCCAAGAAATAACCGATGCAAAAACCGATAAACACGCCGGCAATCAACTCGATGCTCATTTGAAAGCCCTTTGCCGCATTTTGATGAGAATCCTCTCGGACGGATTGAGCTTGTTTCGCCGTTCGCTTTTTTTTGAAAACGTCGATTTTTTTATCAAGCGAGGCGATGTCTTGCGGTTTTTTCATTTAATTGAGCGCTTCCTTTTCCGCAAGACGTTCGTCAAGATATGATTTAAATTTGCTCATGCTGGAGATGCCGTAGATAATCTCTTTTTGGTTTTCGGTAGAAACCAAAAATGCCGGTGTTCCTTCAATTTTGAGTTTGTCGATGGCTTCCTGGCGCGTATATAAAATCTCTTTAGCCAAATCTTCGTTTTTAAGGCATCTTTCGGCTTCCTCGCGACTGAGATCATTCATCATGGCATAGTTAATCAGATGTTTTTCAACTTCATTTGAAAGAACCCATTCACGCTGTTTTGAAAAAACAAGATTGAGAAAATCAGGCTTTTTTTCGGGGGCAACACATTCGGCAAGCATGGCCGCTTTCATCGAACGTCTGTCCAGCGGAAAATGGATGAAAACAACACGAACTTTGTTTTCGGAGAGATAATTTTTTTCAAGTTTGTTGAGGCTGTTTAAATGAAAATCGGCACAATGTGTGCATCCGAGAGATGAAAATTCATATATTGTTACGGGCGCCGTTTCGCTGCCGGCAATAACGGTTTGGGGCAGATTCAGCGCGGTGTTTTTTGCAAGCAGTACTTTTTGTTCTTTCGGTTCCGTTTCGTCATCTTTGAAACTAAAATCAAGCAATCCGGCGTTGGCGCTCGTGATTAATTCAAAAGTCCCGTCATGATAAACAAAACCTTTGTATGAAAGATAAGCATAAGCAGCAACAACGTAAATGATAAGCGAAGTTATAACAGAGCTTATAATATGTATCCACTTTTCCAAGTTTAATTCTCCTTTTTTCGAGAAACGATTATTGTTTGCGCAAGTCTTTTCAGCCGAACTTTCAGTTGCTCGTCGGTAATATCTTGTGTGATGCTGTCAATATAATTTTGTTCGTCTTGAGTTACAAGCTTTTTCTTTTCAATATCCGCAATATTAACATCATCGGGCTTTGTTTCAAAAACATCGGATTGGTTTTGAATGATTTTGATTTTTTCAACAGCGCGATAGCCGAAATAGGTGTTGATTTTTTCGATAATGATGTTTGATTTGTGTTGAATTTCAAGAGCGTAAGCGCCGGAATTTGTCATTAAATAAAGCGTTCCGTCAGTCCTTTTATCTTTTTTAAACTCGATTTTTTGAGGCAACGTATGAGCTGAGAGCTCTTCACCCACGATGCTTTCCCAATTTTTAACAATGTCAATATTTGTAAATCCGTTTTGTCCGAGCAATTTTTTGAGCATCGGTTCAATGTCTTTTGAAAACGGAGAAAGACCTTGCGCCAAGTGTTCGTGATTTAATATGTCTTTTGTTTTGGTCATTGTTCGGCTCTCTTTATTGAAAAGTCTTTTAACGGGTGTTTTTTTAAAACCGAATCGATAATTCTTTGTTTTGAAACATGAGTATAAATTTCGGTCGTGGAAATGTTTTCGTGTCCGAGCATCTTTTGAACGGAGCGCAAATCAACATCATGATTAATCAGGTTTGTGGCAAACGAATGGCGTAAAACATGAGGCGAAATCAACGAGGGAAAAATGCCGCACTCAACGGCAAGCTGCTTCAACGTTTTGAAAAAAGCATCACGTGTTAAATGTCCGCAGGAAGCTGTTTTGGAGGGAAACAAAAAAGGCGACGGCTTTTTGTTTTTAAGAAATGAAAGGCGTGTGTCATTGATGTAGTCAAGCAAAATTCTGTTTGTTGCATCGTCAAAAAAAACAATGCGGTCCTTGTTGCCTTTTCCCGTTACGGAAATTTGTTTTTTGTTGTGATTGACGGCGGATAACGGCAGGCTGACGGCTTCGGAAACACGCAGTCCGCTCGAAAACATAAGCATGATGACAGTGCCGATGCGGTTAAAAGTTTTGTTTTTATGAGCAAGCGCCGTTTGATAAAGATTTTGAATTTGTTCGGCGCTTAAAAATTTCGGAAGCGGCTTTTCGGATTTCGGTGAGGTGATGTCCGGCAGAGGATTTGTTTTTAAGATTTTTTCTTGCGTTAAAAATTTGCAGAAATCGCGGATGGCCGAAATTTTTCGGTTTATCGTTTTGACGGCATAGCTTTGTTCGCTTAAATATCGGACGAATTCTGAAATTTTTGACGGTTCGATATCTTCGGGTGCAATGTTTTCTTTAAGCAAAAATTGCTCAATGTCTGTTCGATAGGCACTAAGCGTGTTTTGACAAGCTCCTTTTTCGGCCGCCATCATATTTAAAAATAATTCAAGCTCGCTTTTCATGATTTTAGTGAATGTTCACGGAAACTTCTTTTTCAATTCGTTCGGAAGCCGGCGTGATGTTGTGAAAACTTAAAAATGCAACGGCGCCTAAAAGCAAAAACAGCACGGCGTAAATAATCCATCTGGTGTTTTTTTGTTTCATGGTAGATTACCTTTTAAAAATTGTTGATATGTCGTTTTATTAAAAGTATTATATAGCATAATTTTATTAAAAGAAGCGTTAAAAAATGAGAAATATAAATAAAATAATTTTGCTTGTCGGCCTGATGGGAAGCGGAAAGACAAGCGTGGGTAAAAGATTGGCTCAGAAACTTAATTTGCCCTTTGTTGACGGAGACCGGGAAATAGAAAAAGCGTCGGGGCTTTCGTTGATTGATGTTTTTAAATGTTTCGGACAAGAAGAATATCGCGCCGGCGAGATGCGCGTGATGAAGCGCCTTTTGAACGGAACACCTTGCGTTTTGGCTTCGGGCGGCGGTTCTTTTGTGGCTCAGTCAACGCGCGATTTGGCAAAAGAGCACGCTTTGACGATTTGGCTTAAAGCAGATTTGAATACACTTTATCATCGGACATACGGACGCAAGCAAAGGCCTTTTTTGCAAGGCGACGAATCGGGATTAAAAGAAAAACTTGAGAACTATATTAAGGAAGAATATCCCTATTATCAGGAGGCCGATATTGTTGTCGAAACGAAAGATGAGCGCGTGGAACATACGGTTAACCGTGTGATTAAAGCTTTGAACGATTTTTTTGAAAGGCAGGATAAATGTCTGAAAGATTAAGAGCTTTTGATGCTCTGCGAAATGTTGAAATGGTCAAAAATGTGAACGCCTATGCGGAAGGTTCGTGTTTGATTAAGTGCGGAAACACGCATGTTTTATGCACGGCATCGGTTGACGACCATTTGCCCGATTGGCTTAAAAATTCTGAAAAAGGCTGGGTTACGGCAGAATATTTTTTGTTGCCGCGCTCGACTTCAACACGCGTTTCAATCGATAAAAGCATTAATTCGGGCAGGACGCACGAAATTAAGCGCTTAATCGGGAGAGCGCTTCGCGCCGTTACCGATTTGGAAAAATTAAAAGGCTTTCAAATTCTTATTGATTGCAGCGTTTTGCAAGCTGACGGCGGAACGCGCACGGCCTCAATTACGGGTGCTTTTGTTGCTTTATATCTGGCGTGTCAGAAAATGGTGGCAAGCGGACAGATTTCGCGTATGCCGATTAAGGAATTTGTTGCGGCTGTTTCGTGCGGTATTGTCGATGGAAAAAAGCTGCTTGATTTGGATTATGAAGAAGACAGCTCGGCCGATACGGATTCAAATTTTGTGATCACTCAAAGCGGAAATATTGTTGAAATTCAAGGAACGGCAGAAGGGGAACCTTTCAGCGAAGATGATTTTTCGGAGCTTCTTTCTTTGGCAAGAAAAGGGATTGCCGAATTGATAGAACTTCAGAAGAAAGTTATTAAAGGCTAGAAAATGAAAGAAATTATTTTTGCAAGTCATAACAAGGGAAAAATTGCCGAAATACGTCAAATATTAGCGCCGTTTCAAATTAAAGTTTTGAGCGCCGATGAGATGGAATTGCCTGATGTTGAAGAAACGGGTTCTACTTTTGAAGAAAATGCGGCGTTGAAAGCTTTAACAATTGCAAAACTTAAAAATACGGTTTGTTTGGCTGATGATTCCGGGCTTTGCGTTGATGCTTTGGGGGGCAGGCCGGGCGTTTATTCGGCACGTTATGCGCCGAACAGAGATTTTGAGAAGGCAATGGAAAAGCTTTTGAAAGAAATTGAAGAAAGCGGAAGTTCGAATCGAAAAGCGCATTTTTCGTGTGTGCTTGTTTTGGGATATCCTGACGGTTCGTATCAGGCTTTTGAGGGAAGAGTTGACGGAATAATCGGTAAAGAACGTGCCGGTGAGGGCGGCTTCGGTTTTGACCCCGTTTTTATACCGGACGGATATGAAAAGACTTTTGCGGAACTCGGAAGCGAGATTAAAAACAAGATTTCGCACAGAGGCAGAGCTTTGCAAAAATTGACGGCATTTTTAAAAGACAAGGGTTTTTAAATGAAGGGTAAAGTTTATAATGTTCCGCTCAGCTGTTCATTTGTTAAAACCTTAGCCGAACGGTTTTTGAAAGATTATAAGGACAATCCGCTTGGATTGTGCGATGTGGTTTTTTTGATGCCGAACAGAAGATCATGTCTTTCTTTAAAACAAGCTTTTTTGAACGCAAACGGGTTAACACCTTTTTTGTTGCCGCAAATTTTGCCGGTCGGCGATATTGATGAAGATGAGATATTTTTTGATGTTGACGAAGATTTGATGCAAAGTCTGCCGGCGGCTATTTCAAACGAAGAACGTCTGTTTTTGTTTGCTAAAATGATTGCTTCAAAACATGAGGCTTACGGTATTAAAGATATTTCTTTTGCACAGAGTTTGGCGCTTGCAAATGATTTGGGAAAATTGATTGACAGCGTTTATAACGAATCGCTTTGTTTCGATAATTTGGAAAATATTGTGCCGGAGCAATATGCTTCGCACTGGCAGGAAACTTTGAAGTTTTTGAAAATCGTTACACAATTTTGGCCCGAAATTTTAAAAGAAAGAGGACTTATTGACGGTGCGCACAGGCGCAATATTTTGCTTTCGTTAGAGGCCGAAAAATGGCGTCGAAATCCGCCGCATAAAAGAATTGTTGCCGCCGGACTGAGTGTTGCTTTTGACGGATTAAAGAAGATTTTAAAAACCGTTTTTGAGCTTGAAAACGGAGAGATTTTTCTTTACGGGCTTGACAGATTTTTAAGCACGGAAGATTTTGAAAAAACGGAACCCTCGCACGCTCAATATGAAAAAAAGAAAATTTTAGAGTTGCTTGAGTTAAAAAGAGATGATGTTAAAGATGTTGTGGGACCGGAGGACGAGTTAAGAGAAAGGCTTGTTTCGGAGATGATGAGACCTGCCGAAACAACGGCAAAATGGCGGGATTTGTGTTTTGAAGAAAAAGAGATGTCTGTTTTTAATCATGTTCATTTGATTGAAACACAAACTCAGTTTGAAGAAGCCATGAGCATTGCGCTTGTGATGAGAGAAACACTTGAGACGAAACATAAGACGGCGGCGCTTGTTACGACGGACAGAAATTTGGCACGCGAAGTTTCGGGAATGCTTAAATGTTTCGGTGTTGATATTGATGATTCGGCGGGCGTGCCTCTTCATTTGAGCCCGATCGGAATTTATTTGCGCCAGATTTTAGAGGTTTTAAATGAGGGGTTTTCTCAAAATTCGGTGGCGGCGCTTGTTAAAAATATGTATGTCCGTTTGGGGTTTGAGCCTCAAGAGTTGAGGAAAAAAGTGAGAGCCTCGGAGTTTGATGCAAGAAAACCGATATTTGAAGAAACGCCCGAAATTAAGAAACAAAGCAGTGAAATTTCAGATCGGCTTGAGGGGTTGTTTTCAAAAATAAGGACCTTATACGGAAAAGAGAAGGCTCCGTTTAAAGAGCTTTTAAAAGCACATATCGAAACGGCTGAGGCATTGGCTGAAACAGACGAACAATCGGGGGCGGATTTGTTGTGGCGGCATGATGACGGGCGTGTTTGTGCGGGATTTTTAAGCAGGCTTTTAGATAAGGCAGATGTTGTCGGCGATATTTATCCGATGGAATATAGTGCGGTTTTTAATGCGCTTTTGGCGACCGAAACGGTCAGAAAAAGTTACGGCGGACATCCGCGGCTTAAAATTTTAGGTCCGATTGAAGCACGGTTTAACCGATTTGATGTGATGATTGTCGGTTCGCTTAATGAGGGTGTTTGGCCGAAAGCGGCAGCGGCAGATCCTTTCATGTCAAGATCAATGAAGAAGGCTTTCGGTTTGCCGTTGCCTGAGAGAGCACTCGGCGTTTTGGCCGATGATTTGAGTGCGTTGATGTGTTCGCCGGAGGTCTTTTTGACGCGGGCACAGAGAGTAGGGGGCGTGCCGATGGGGCCGTCGCGCTATCTTCTAAGACTTGAAACGGTTTTGAAAGCTTGCGGTTTTAAAGACTTGAATATCAGAGATTTGTTTTATCAGAAGCTTGTGCAAAAAATTATTTTGCCAAACGAAAAACAAAAAAGTGAGCCGCCTTGTCCTAAACCGCCGCTTGAAGCGCGTCCGCGGAGATTTTCCGTCAGCTCAATTTCAAAACTGATGATTAATCCTTATGATATTTATGCAAAATATATATTGAAATTGCGTGCTTTGAAAGATTTAGATGAAAAAATTACGCGACGCGATTACGGAACGATTGTTCACAATGTTTTGAAGGAGTTTACGCAGCGTTACAAAGGGCAGCCTGATGAAAAAGAAGCTCTCGAATGCTTGCTTGAAATGGGCGAAAAAGAGTTTGAAAAATATGATTTGGAAGCAAAACAAAAGGCCTTTTTCAAAGCAGGATTTAGAAATACGGCCGAGTGGTTTGTCGCCATTGAAGAAGAACAAAGAAAGAAGGTTTTGCAAAGTGCCTGTGAGATTTCGGGCGAGATAAAAGTTGATGCGCCGGCGGGCTCGGTAACTTTAACGGCACGTGCCGACAGAATTGATGAGTTAAAAGACGGGACTTATGAAATTATTGATTATAAAACAGGCAGATGCCCGAGTTCAACAGAGGTAAAATCGGGATATGCCCCGCAATTGCCTTTAGAAGCGCTTATTGCCGAAAACAGCGGAAAAAAAGTAAGCCGTTTGAGTTATTGGCGCTTGGGAGATAAGGTTATCGGAATTGAGGAAAAAGATATTGAAAGTTTGCTTGTTCAAACGAAAGAACAAATTTCAGAAATTTTAAGAGTTTTTGATGATGAGAATACGCCCTATTTGGCAAGTCCGAATCCGAAGAAAAAAGATGATTTTTCGGACTATGAACATTTGGCGCGTGTGAAAGAATGGGGCTCGGGAGACGGTAATGATTAGTGGCAAAACAGATATTGAAGCCGAGAAGAAAATACTCAACAAACGCGCGACATCAAAGCAGGGACAAGCCTCGGATCCGAAACTTTGCGTTTGGGTGGAAGCTTCTGCCGGAACAGGTAAGACAAAAGTGCTTTCGGACAGAGTTTTAAAGTTGCTTTTGGAGGGAGTTAAGCCTTCTAAGATTTTATGTTTAACGTATACAAAAGCTGCCGCCGTTGAAATGAATAATCGTATTTATGAAAGGCTTTCAAAGTGGGCGGTCGAATCGGACGCGGATTTAACAAAAGAGCTTTGCGAATTATATGACGATGATTTGATTGTTGAGAAAAAGAAGAATTTAATTGATGTTGCCCGAACTTTGTTTGCTTTTGTTTTAGATGCACCGGTGCCGATTAAAATTCAGACCATTCACGGTTTTTGCGAGGAAATTTTGAAAAGATTTCCTTTGGAGGCAAGAGTTTCGCCTTATTTTGAAGTGATGGATGAAAGAGCAACCGCCGAGGCGCTTTCTCAAGTCAGCAAACATGTTTTGCAGGAAATTGAAGACCCGGGAATTAAAAATGCCATTATTTTTCTGACAGCAAATATGAAAGAATTCGGTTTTGAAGAACTTCTTTCCGATTTGACCGAAAAAAGAAGCAAGCTTGTGCGGGTGATGTCAGCATTCGGTCATACAAAAGATTTTCTTGAGGCATTACGGATAAAGTTAGATTTGGAAGACGAACCATCAAAAGAAAAAATTTTATGCGATTTTGAAAAGAATATTAATCGTGATGAGATGAAACAATGTGCGAATGCGCTTTTGAAGGGTTCGAAAAAAGACAAAGAACACGGTGATTGTTTGGCGCGTGCTTTGGAAAAATTTGATTTCGATGTTTATAAACAGGCATTTTTAACAAAAGACAGTTTTGCGCACACGGGTGCCGTTAAAGAAAAACCCGATATTGAAGATGTGATGACAATTGAATCTTTGCGGGTTAAAAATGTAATTGAAAAGATGAGAAGCGTTCGCCTTTATGAGACAACGAGAGCTGTTTTTGTTTTGGCTAAGAGGCTGATTGATGAATACGGAGCGTATAAAAGGCAAAACGCACGTATGGATTATGAAGATTTGATTGTGCTGACAAAGAATTTGCTTGAAAGTGCCGATGTGGCTTCATGGGTTTTGTTTAAGCTTGATGAGGGAATTTCGCATATTTTAATTGATGAGGCACAAGATACATCACCGAATCAATGGGCCATCGTTAAAGCTTTGACAGATGAGTTTTTCTCAGGACTGGGGCAAAGCGATGAAGTGCGGACGGTTTTTGCGGTGGGTGATAAAAAGCAGTCGATTTATCGTTTTCAGGGCGCGGAACCGGAAAAATTTGATGAGATGAGAAAGTTTTATGAGCACGAGATTAAAAATTTTAAGACAGTTAATCTTGATGTTTCTTTTCGATCAACAGGGGCCGTTCTTGATTTTGTGAATACGTTGTTTGCCATTGACGGTGCAGATAAGGGTTTGGCGGTCGGCGATGAAAAAATTTTGCATCTGCCTTATCGAATCGGTGAAGCTGGCAAAGTTGAAGTTTGGTCGATTGTGCAAGCCGATGAAAATGATGATGAGGACAAAGAGTGGCGAGTGCCCGTTTATCATAAATCGAGCCAAAGCGCAGATGTTAAGCTTGCTTTTAAGATAGCGCGAAAAATTAAGAAAATGGTTGAAGGTAAAGAGATTTTAGCTTCTAAAGGACGGCCGCTGAGATATAGCGATTTTATGGTTTTGGTGCAACGCCGTAATGCTTTTATGGGCGCTTTTGTAAAAGCTTGCAAACAAAATAATGTTGAGGTCAGCGGGGTGGATAAGCTTAAACTTAATGAACAAATTGCCGTTGAGGATTTGCTTTCGCTTGCCCGGTTTTTGCTTTTGCCGAATGATGATTTGAGTTTGGCCGAAGTTTTGAAATCGCCCCTTTTCAATTTGGATGATGATGATTTGTTTGAGCTGTGTTACCAAAGAGGAAATTTGTCTTTGTGGCAGAGGTTAAATGCGAGCAGTAAATATAAAAAAGAAAGCAGGATTTTAAGCGAATGGCTCTCAGAGGCAGATTTAAAGCGTCCGTATGAATTTTTTTCGAGCGTTTTGAATGTGTATGGCGGAAAGAAGAAATTTTTGGAAAGGCTTGGGGCTGAGGCCGGCGATGCGTTAGATGAATTTATGAATTTGACGCTTGATTTTGAAGCGGATCATGTGCCGAATCTTCAGAATTTTGTGCGTTGGCTTTCGGAAGCACAAACGGAAGTTAAACGTGAGATGGAGCAAATAACGGAAGATGCCGTTCGAATTATGACGGTTCACGGCTCGAAAGGTTTGCAGGCGCCTGTGGTTATTTTGCCCGATACAATACGCGAACCTTATCAAAGGCGGGAGAAAGGCGTTATTTTTGACGGAGATTTGGTTTATTTTCCGCTTTCGGCCGATGATTATGATGTTCATTGCGATGATGTTTATAAAAAAGAAAAAGAAAAAGCTTATGATGAATACAGGCGATTGCTTTATGTGGCTTTAACGAGAGCGGAGGACAGGCTTTATATCTGTTCTTACGGTAAACCCAAGAAGGAAGATAAAAGCTGGTACGGGCTTTGCTGTCAGGCTATGGAAAACAAGGGCGTTTCAAAAGAAAACGGTGTTTTTGCTTATGAAGAAGAACAAAAAGCCGAAATCAAAAAAGAAAACGAAAACGAAGAACCTTTTTATGAAAAAGATGATTCATTTGCTTTTAATCCGGCGCCGGTTGAAAATGCTTTGAGCAGACCATATTCGCCTTCGCATATGGAAGATGAAGATGACGAGCCGGCGGCTTCTCCGCTTGAAGATGACGGGTTTTTCTATAAAAGAGGATTGATTATTCATAAGCTTTTGCAGATGTTGCCCGGCAAATGTTCAAAACAGGTGCGCCGTGAGCTTGTGGAGGCTTATCTTTTAAAGCAATCCGATTTGAGCGACAATTACAGGCAAAATATTGCGGGAGAGGTTTTAGAGCTTTTGGATAATGAAGAACTTTCTTTTATATTCGGTGAAAATTCGCGCGCGGAAGTGCCTGTGATGGGAGAGGTCGAGGGGAAGATTATTTCGGGGCAAATCGATCGATTGATTGTTTTTGACGACAGAGTTGTCATTGTCGATTTTAAGACCAACAGACCTGCGGCGGACGAACGGGCAGAGGTGCCGAGCCAATATGTTCAACAGATGGAAATTTATCGGAAGCTTTTGGAAAAAGTTTATGAGGGCAAAAGAATTGAAACGTATATTTTATGGACCAACACTTTAAAGTTGATGAAAATTTAAAATTTAAAGTTGTTTAGCTAAAGTTTTAATTTTAATATCAGTTCAAGAGATTATATTCTTCAAAGAGTTATTTTTAGAAAGGATAAGACAATGTTATCGTTAAATGAAAGTGATTTTCAAAAAGAAGTTTTAGATTCAAAAGGCTTGGTTTTGGTCGATTTTTGGGCAGAATGGTGCGGTCCGTGCCGTCAGCTCGGTCCTATTTTGGAAGGTGTTTCCGAAGCGATGCCTGAAGTTAAATTTTTCAAAGTGAATGTTGATGAGGCACCGAATACGGCTGCGTCGTTCGGTATCAGAAGTATTCCGAGCATGTTTTTATTCAAAGACGGTAAGCAGATTGATATGAAAGTCGGCTTTACGTCGGCAGAGAGTGTGACAAGCTGGCTCAATAGCCATAAGTAAATAAGGCTTGTATAACGGGCGCCTGACAAGGGCTTTTTTGCAGCTATTTGTTAAAAACACCATATTAATGGTGTTTTTTTATGGTTTTTGTTTTAAAAAGGAATATCGTTTTTTTTAGAGGTGAAGATGTTTTATCCGTTGTATGAAAAAGCAAAAAAGCTTTTAGAAAAAGAATTTAATGAGAATTTTAAGGTTGTTGCCGGAAGTTTGTTTCATGAAGCGTATATGAACGAGAAATTCAGGCATTCACTTCAGGTTTCGGGGGCGGGAAACGGGATTTTGGCGCACGAAGCGTATTTTCAAGACAAGTCAAAAGAATTTGTTGATGTTTGTAAAACAGCGATTTTGCTTCATGATATTTTTCGGTTTCGAGAGATCAGAGGGTGGTTTGAAACGGGTCAAAAAATCGACCATGGAGAAAAAGGAGCCGAATTTTTGGCGCAGACGGTTGATTTTAATGATGTTTTGATAACGCTGCCGATCAAACATCACGGGCATATGATTGAAAATCTTTATGAAGATGAAGAATACAAAAAACTTGATAATCAGACAAAGAAAGATGTTGAAAAAATTTGTTTTGCCGTGAGAGATGCCGATAAAATCGCCAACTGGAATTTATTAAGAAATGAATTGGACGAAGTCAAAGAAGTTTGGTTCCCGCATTTTGATGATTTTTCTCAGGCTCAAAGCCAAATTAATGGCGAACTGTGGTCGTTCTTCGAGAACCGGAAAGTTGCCCCGAACAACTTGCCGAAAACGAATGCTGAGATTGTTATTTCAACAATATGCTGGATTTTTGACATTAATTATCTTTACAGTATTTTATATTGTCAAAAGCTTGATTTGTTTAAGGGGATGTGCGAGGTTTTGAAAACGTTTGAGGTTGATGAAAAGAAAATCAAAACCGTATATCAGGTGATGACGGATTATGTTTTGAAAAGATTTAACGTCAGGATTTAAGACTATTCAAAAGTGAACATAACGGCGTTTTTGGCTTCGCAGAATTTTTTTGCGTTTTCGGAGCTGACCGGAAGAGGTAAGCTTCCGCCGTATGTGAACTCGTATGATGCCTCTTCATTTTCAAGAGTTATCGAAACAACGCCAGAGGTTGCATCAAGTTTTGAGGTCAGCAGTTTTTTGCATTTGTTTCGATCAAGGTTGAGATAAGTAATTGCGAAAAGATTTTCGGTCGGCATGACGGTATTGCCGGAAATATCACGACCGATAATGATTTCAGATTTGTTTTTGCTGTAAACTTTGTTTGCGCGTATTTTTTCGAGCGGTACCATATTGTTTTTTATGGCAAAATTTGTATCTAAACCGCGATAATCCGTCTTTTTTTGAAAATGAGTGCGGATATTTCGGCTCAATGTTGAAATTTCGTCCGTAACGCTTGCTGTTTGGCTCGGTTTTAGCAGGAAAAACAGGAGCAAAAACAGGCCAATGGCAACAGCGCACGCAATGCCTAAAAAAGCATTCGATGAAAGGTGAAAGCGCTTGTTGCCAAAGGTTGTTTTCATGATGGTTATGATCCCATTGCAGAAGTGATTTGATCTTGCATGTCGAACACGCCGAACACAGCCCACGCGATAATTGCCGCAACGGTTAAAATCGCAACCATGTTCAAAATAGAGGCTTTTTGCTCAATCATATAAACAGATTCTTCAAGCCAGTTGTTCGCCAAGCTTTCAAGGGCTTCTTCAAAGTTATCAAGTTCGGCATAAATCTTGAGGTCGGCAATGATTTCTTTGTCGGGGAATTGGAAGCCCGCTTTATTTAAGGCCTGACCTAAGTTGTCACCGTTTTTGATGTATTTTAAAGTGCCGTCAATACGCTCTTTTAAATATCTGCTGGCATCGCGCTTTAAGCTCGCAAGTGCAACCGAAACAGGAACACCGCCCTTGACCAGTGCCGACAAGGCCAAAAGCCATGTGATGCCGACGAAGATTTTATAAAGCGACCATGGCGGTATGTTGTCAAATTTTGTGCGGATAACACCTGTCCAAATGCTAATTGTTGAATAAATAATCAAGGCAACAATCGGAAAGGCTAAAAAGGCAGCAAGCCAGTTCTTTTGAACCCATTCGGAAAGGTCTACAAGGGTTTTACCGGTGCCAACCCAGTTTAAGCCCGGAACGGCTTCAAGCATCGGCGGAACCATGTAAACACCAATTGCCCAAATAATTAAAACGGACATCATGAACAAAAACGACGGATAAGCAATTGCAGAAACAATCGGACGAATCATTTTCGTAGAACCTTCGGCAACTTTAATCAAGTTTAATAAAGCGCTTTCAAGGTTTGATACGTCACCGACGGAAAGCATTAAGCGTTCGCGGTCCGGCGCCCAGCCTTTTAAGGCATCGGAAAACGGAAGACCGTTTTGGAGAGCGTGTCCCCAGCTTGCCATGGCAATAGCCATCGGCTCGCCGTTGTTTTTGCCACCGTTTGTTAATCCGTCATGGAGCATATCAAGTGCATCCATCAATGAGAAGCGGTTACGCAACAGAGAGGCTAATTTGCGGTATATTTTTAAACGGCTTGCATTCGAAAGATTACAGATGATTCTGGCATAGTAAACTTCAATCGAGCCTAGTGAGCGCATCGCTCTGTTAAATCGGGTTCTGTTTTTTACTTCAGGCATTTTTCTTTATCCCTAATATACCGGACGTTGATCAAGCAATCCGCACCAACGTTCCAATTCATCCAAATCAATATAACCTTTGAGCATGCGCTCAATTGCCGCATCACGCAATGTGCGTCCGTCCAGCTCGCTGATCCAATAGTCAATCGCGCGCTTTGTATCGCCGTTAATCATCAGCTGCAAGAACATGGCATCCGGCAAAATAATTTCAGGCACACTCATTCGTCCGCTAAAACCTTTGTTTCCGCAATATTTGCAACCATCACCGCGGACAAATGTGTTTTCAATGCCGTAATCGCCTAAAGCTGTTTTTAAGCGTCCGAATGAAGGGTCATTCATGCGCTCTTTTACGGATTTTCGGCAATGCGGACAGAGTTTTCTGAACAAACGTTGCGAAATTAAACCTTTCACAAGTTCAGGATCGCCGAGAAGGTATGGCTGACAGCCCATATCACGCAAACGCGTGATAATGGCAGGTGCCGAGTTTGCGTGCAATGTTGTCCAAACACCGTGACCTGACAGCGCGCCTTTAAATGTTAATTCGGCGGCCGAATATGAACGAATTTCACCGACCATCATAACGTCAGGGTCGGAACGCAATGCCGCGTTTAAAGCTTTTGTAAACTCAACTTCTTTTGATTCTTCATCGTTTGCGTTGGTCACAGGCATTTGACGCGCACCCGGAATAGGATACTCCGGCGGGTCTTCCACCGTGATTAAGTTAATTTCATAGTTCTTTTCTTGCAAAAGCTTAATCATGTTTCTTTGCAAGGTTGTCGATTTACCGGAACCGGTCGGACCGGCAATGACGTTTAAGCCGACAGGAACAGCACGCAAACGATAGAAAAGATTTTCTTCTCTTTCGCCGAAACCTAATGAACGTAAGTCTGAACTTCCGTTCGGATTGTCATCGGCATACAAAAGACGCATGACGAGATATTGGGAACCGAACGCAATCGGGTTAAATTGCAGACGGATAGCCAAAACGTTATGCGGCAACATCAATTTGCCTTCGGATCCGCGCAGAGGTGTTTCACCGAGTTTTTGAGCGCCTTGGAACTCGTTTTGAGCGTAGTTCGCATCCGAAATATCAGAAGATGCAAACGCCGCACGCACAAAAGCTTCACCCCAGTCTTTGTTATATTCCATTTGGCGAACCATCATACCGTTGACACGGAACATGACAATTGTGGAATCGGCAACGACAATGTGCACGTCGGAAACTTTTTGAGCGGCAGCACGCGAAACAATATTAATAAAGTCAATTTGAACCTGCATGCGCTCGCGGTCTTCGGCATCCGCTTTGGCAAAACCGATACCGCGCTCAGCGTAAGCGTATAAAGCGTTTATTTCGTTTTGGCTGACATATTGAGGCGTGTTGATAAGAATTTTACGACGTTTAATCGTCTTTTCAAAGTTATAAACCAAACCGTCAAAACGGTGGTCTTGCGAAACAAAATAGGTACCGTCGGAAAAAAGAGCGAGCATACGGCGCGTATCATCCGTGACGGATAAATCGGATCCGCGCGCCGTTATGAGTTTGTTATCGTTTGCAAAAAGACTCTCAAGAAAATTACCGGATTGCGACTGTTCGTCCGCACTTTCCGCAAGGTAAGAGTTTTTCTTTTCCTGCTGAGTTGTCTCGTTGTTTTTTTCCGCCATTTTTGAGATTTAGCTCCTTATTTTACGAACATCGAATCTCCGAGCGAAGGCATTGCGTCATCGCGAACGAGGTTTGCCTTCGGACGCATTTGATTGTTTGCCTGCGTGTCAGGAGTATCATCCGGATCGGTGATTTTTCTTTGTTCTGCAGCCAAAGGTCCTGTCGCCGTGTATAAGAAATCTTTCAAACCATTGCGGTCAAACTCAACATAGTTCGGTCCGATTTCTTCAATGGTGTGACCTGTCGCCAATACGGTTCCGGGTTTGGCGATGAATGAATCGCCCTGTTTGTTGATGAGTTTAACAGACAGGTCGTCTTCGTGTCCGAAAATTTCCATAATGGCATATTCTTTTGCAATATCAATCTGCTTAATTAAAGCATCGGCCGAGGTCGAAAGTTTTTCACCGCCGGGTGCAAGAGAATCAACACCGCCGTTGTTCTTAGCCGCAGCAGCATCCGCTTCAATACGTTTTTTAAGTTGAGCGTTTTGGGCCGTTAAGCTTGCAACCGTTCTGTCATAATTGCTCTTTGCCGTTTCAGCGCTTTTAACAACTTTTTCCGTTTCTACGGAGATGGTGTTTAAATCTTTTCTGTATGAATCGCGGATTTTTTTGTTCGTTTCTTTTAATCCTTTTATTTCATCATACAATTTGCCGTTTTCTTCAATCCATGCCTGTTTTTGTTCAAGCATCGAATTCATGTAGGCCGTAAGAGCTTTGCGCTGTTTTACCTTTTCGAGCTCGATTTCTTTTTGTTTTAAAGCAACCTGCTCGCGGATGATTTTCGCTTCCTGCTCTTTTTCCCATTCAATTTGTTCTCTTCTTTTGGCTTCTTCCATTGCTAACTTCTCTTGTTCGGCTTTTTCGCGAACGGCTCTCGCAGCTTCAACTTCGTTGCGAATTCTTTCGCGCTTTAATTCCAAAGTAAGCAAAGTTGTTTGTTTTTCAATGTCTGACATTTGATTAAATAAATCATTGTTCGATTGAACCAAAACAGAATCACCAAACTTTAAGCCGGAAGGCTGAGGTGCTTGTGCCTGCGGAGCAACGAGAGGACGTTGTTCGGGAGCTTGAACAGCGGGACGCTGAGGCATATTAGGCGCAACAGCTTGAGGCTGTTGAGGGATGTTTCTTGCTTGAGGACCACGCATCTCTTGAATTCTTTGATTCGGATTTTGAGCCGGACGCGGCGGAAATTCGTTGTTCGGCTGCGGTTTCGCTAATTCAGGAGGCAAAGCAGGTTCTGCATCTTCAAATGAAATATCAAAGGTTTCATCAAAATCTTCAGAATGTTCTTCGGCAGGAGAAACAATTTCTTCTTCAAGAACAACCGGCGCGACTTCTTCAATGTCAGGAGATGCAACACCAATATTTTCTTCAACCGTTTTTTGTTCAGGAACAATAACGGCATCTTCATCAAGAGGAATGATATCATCTTCGACAATGATATTTGCCTCGTCGGGCTTTGGCAAAGAAATGTCAATTTCATCGCCATTTACCTTCAATTCTTGAGCCAAAGGTTGGTTCACACTTACGCAAATTAAAGAGACCAAAGCGCTTGTGAGAATAGTTTTATTTAAAAGTTTATAATACATAGATTGCTCCTTCATAATACCAGCTGTTGGTGTTTGAATCATATTTTATAACATTAATCGTAAGTCCTGAAAATTTTGTTAAGATATCCACCCATGTGTCTGGATCGTGTTTTGAAGAAAACGCGAACTTAACGGACTTGTAAACATTGTTTTGTGGCGATGTCCATGTTTGCGAACTTAAATTTACATTCATCTGCAAACCTTGGAAAAGGTCGTTTAGCGTATTAACCAATTCAACACCGTTTAATTTCGGAGGTGAATTGAATGTTTGTATTTTTTGGATCGGAACCGACGCAATAACTTCGACACCGTTCGGAGAAATAGAACGGCTTGAGAATGTAACACCGGACTCTCCTAACGCTTTATCAATCCAAGCAAGCCGACCGACAGCCATGTGCCAAGAAGTTACCAAACCATCGGGCGTGCAGGTTATGCCACCTAAATTCCAGCCCGGTGTCGCAATTCCGACAACATCCTTAATCCCCTTGAAACAAGAGGCGAGCATTTGTGCCGGAACAGGAATAGATTCCCATGGTTTCGGTTCCGGCGGCGGTGCGGCTTGTTCAACCGTTTTAACAGCAATCGGCGCAACAACCGGTTTCGGCGGCGCTGAATTGAACAAGGTTGAATAAAGAGTTGAAAGCAACCAAATTGCAATAATAATACCCGCGATAACAACCGCAATCAATTTTGTGCCGCGCAGGGCGTGAATCTTTTGCAGCGTTTCTTTCGGTGCGTTTCTTAAAAGAGTATTGACTTCAATTTCACTGGTGTCGTCAAAACCCCATTCGGCAGGTGCGATTTTGTAGCCCCAATCAGGAACGGCGAGCATTGAAGAAAATTGTTCTTTTGCTTCTTTCTCGTCGAAGAAGAGCATATCACCATCGGATAGGATAACATCGTTTCTGACGCAGATATACCACCATCCGCCGTCTACCTTGAAAACGGCAAGGAATGATGAAGTGTCCGGAAGAGCGTTGATAAGGCTGACCGCAGCTACAGGCGTGCCTTTTTGGTAGCCCTGATCGGAAATACACAAACCGAATTGCGGTGATTTTCCTTTCTTGACACAGAATAAGTCTGCACCTTCAAGAACGTTTTCTGCCGCTTCGCTAATTTCGGTGTATGGATCTTCGCTGTTGCGCAGCGGTTGCCAGAACAAAGACGTCGCATAAGTGGTGCTGCCGGCTTTGAAGCTGGTACCCCAAGTGCGGGCGTCTTCCCCCTCGGGGGAAGGGCCTGCTTGGTATTCGTCTAAATTAGCGTCTTCTAACACTTCTTTTTCCTTTGTCTAATATTTCATTCTGGATTCAGGTACAAGCGGTGAATCTAAAACAACAGGGGTTAACATGATAACCAAAATGCTGCGTGTTTTATTCGCCGTTACAGAACCGCCGAACATAGAGTTCTCTGCCGATCCGATACCTGATTTTTGAGCGCTGTCTTCAACGCGTTCATAACCACTCAAGATAAGTGTTTCACCCGATTTCATCGCAACTTCTTGTGAGAAACCGCGCGTTTCGATAACCGGGTTTTGAATGAATTCACCGCCCTCAGGATTGTTTGTTAAGTTGACTTTTTGAAGTTCAATCAAATCAGACAATGTGAGGTTGAACATAAGCATTAAACGACCATGTTCCAAAATACGCGGTAAAACATCCAAAGTGAAACCTGTTTCGATTTCTTCGGTGTCAGTTGACAAGTCATAGTAACTGCCATCAGAACCGGAGTTCGTCTTTGTGATTTCCGAAATGTAGTTTTGTGTTCTGACAACTTGAATCGGGGCAGGTTTGTTGTTTAAGGTTGTTACCGTGCCGCTTGTGATTAAAGCTGTTTTACCTTGTTCGGACAAGGCTTGAATAGCACTTGTGATGTTCCAAGAACCCGAAACAATCGCCATTGACAAGCCGCTTGATACTTCAGCCTGACCTGCGGCGCCCGTGATGCCTAAGCTTGTGATACGGTTGTTTCCGGAGAATACGGCACCTAAGTCTAAGCCGTATTTGTCAGAATCGGAAACACTGACCTGTAAAACTTTAACGCTGATGGCAACCTGACGCGATAAGCGCATGTTTTGCTCGTTGATGTATTTTGCAACTTTTTTGATGTCTGTCGGAGTGCCGGTTAATGTGATTACACCGCTTGATTGGTCGGTTGTTAACTGAGCACCTTGAGAAATCATTGAGCGAATGGCAGTTTCAATCGTTGCCCACAAATCAATTTGAGCAGAATTTGATAAAGACACAGATGATGAACCTGCACCGCCCTCTGTTGAAGAGCCGCCGACATCAACCGATAAAGACGGTTTGGTCGGTAAAGTATACAAAGTAAAGGATTTTGTAATATATCTGTAGAAATAGATTTGTTTCTTTTCATATTTCCACCAAATGCCGAAACGGTTTGAAACTTCATCAAGCAAAC
>JAEEGL015913139.1_pt1 | contig 31931 bp, 21 predicted proteins | sample 9134231 | NCBI WGS metagenome assembly JAEEGL01 (sample SAMN16246548, study PRJNA631951) | gut metagenome | biome: gut microbiome; feature: rumen; material: fiber-attached | host: Bos | place: Iran: Karaj | collected 2018-10 | reverse complement strand
AGCACACTACGGAGAGTATATACTACACCCCGTGGAGTTACCCCTGCAATGTTCTTGACCGTTATTCGATTGTGGTAGTTTCGAAAGTCCAAAAACAAAGCGTCAGTAACGCCTTTTCAATATGTAGTGCCCCACCCTGTAGCTCAATCACCCCCTTCGGTTCCCCCGTTTCCCAGGGGACAGAAACCTCAGAGGACATCACGGCCACAAAGTAGATAGCAACTGCAAAATTACAAATTATATTTGTATTTCGATGCCTTCACAAGAAAAAATTGTGGAAAAGTTTGGAATTTACAAAAATACTTCCTATCTTTGCAGCGTCAGGATGTATGTTCTGGCTATCCGGTAAGTTTCCGCGTGGGAGCAAGACTTGATCGACACTACTCCATTCTTTAACAAAGAGTCACTTCGTGTGGCTCTTTTGTTATTTAGCATAACGACGGATAAAGGTTCGGAAGAAATTGGTATCTTCCAAACTCTTTCTCGTAATAGAGATTTGCTTCTTTCCTTTGTACACAAGTACCTCGCATGCATAAGGATTCAGTTCAAAATACCGCTTGATATTGCGTGCCAATGTACCAGGATTGCAATCGACAGTCATGTGGAGGAGAACGCGGTTTGTCTGGCCTACAGACTCTGACAAGCGATTATCTACAGAGTTCTTTCCTGTAATAGTTTTAAGGTCGAACAACTTATACACTCCTTTTCGCACGAAAATGAAATCCGCAGTTCTGATTCCTTTGGGATTTGGCAGTATATAGACGTGATAGCCATGTTCTACAGCTTTGCGTGCTGCATTGATGAGATTTTCGAAATCATCACTAGTTTCGCTAATAGCACTGTAAATATTGGCGTCACCTTCTAAAGGATGGAACTCACCATAGTAAATTATCTGTTTCAGTTGGTTAATAAATGGGGCACCCTTCAGATAATGAAGCTCCTGCAATTCAGTAGCAAAACCTCTCCACGAACTCTCCGATGCCATCAGCAAAGAGCCATCTTCTTCAAATGGTTCAAGCTCAAATATATTTTCTTCGATTACAGACGAACTCATGCAATGTGTAAAATACATTATGTAGTGTTCTACCCTACAGCTTAATCACCCCCCCATTTCCCGGGGGACAGAACCGCCAGAGGACATCACGGCCACAAAGCAGATAGCAACTGCAAAATTACAAATTATATTTGTATTTCGATGCCTTCACAAGAAAAAAGTGGGGAAAAGTTTTGTTTTGTAAAGATTTTTCATAGAAAAAAGCACTCTCCTGACGGGTGCTTCTAGACGGAAGAAGGTGCTGAAAGCAGCTCTTTTAGGGTCAGTGGCTTGCTGCCTCGGAGGCAGATAGGCTCTGACTGCATGGAAGAAAGGCTCTGACGCATGGGAAATAAGGCTTAAACGCATCGAAAGTAAGCCACTTTTGCATCGAAACCAAGCCTCTTTTAGGGCGTAAAACGGCTGTTTTCGGGGGGTAAAAAAGCTTTAAAATACGCAACCAGTTGATTGACAATTACTTACAAAACCACTCATAATTCGCTCATTTGCAACCGACTGACCATTTGGTGAATTCTGAGCGAATCTCAGAGGGGTCATTGTAAAGATTTTTCATAATAGTACAAAACGTTTTACAGAAATGGTATGAATACTGAAAACATCACGGCTGTTGACATGGAACAGCAAAAGTGGCACGGCCTTTCCTGCAGCCGTACCACTTCTTTCTATGTTTACCTCTAAGACTGTTTACTTATAGGTGATCTTCAGGACGGTGTAGCCGAATCCTACACACGACATGCCGTCCTGGGCGGTGACCAGATCCTTGAACTCCTGGGTGTATTCCAGTTCGAAGGGATTGGGGGTCTCGTCGGTGATGTCTATCTGCTTGCCGCCAGGCACGTCGTTCCACCATTTGGAGATGATGCGCAGGTTGTGATACTCGGCTGCGGGCACCTCGTAGTAGATCTTGATGGTGACGCCCACGGGAATGGCCTTCATGGTCTCGGCATCCAGATGGCAGATGGCGGCATCCCAGTCGATGACGAAGTTGCCTTCGAGCAGTTCTGTCTCTGATGAAATGCGGTACTGTCCGCTGGCGACGAGTTCGCCATTATTATAGAACTGGATGGCCTCGCCGCTGTCGGTGGTGCCCTTCAGCTCGTAGTTGCCTTCTGCCAGGGCAGGGACGGTGATGGTGAGCTTGCTGTCGCTCTTGTCGGTAATGGCACACTCGCTGCCATTGATGACAATAGAGGCCACACGGTCGAGCATGACGCCTTCCAGCGTGAGCGAGCCTCCGTCCATCAGACCGGTGATTGACGATTTGGCGAGTGTTGACTTGGTGACAACCGACTGCTTACCGGCACCATAGGAGGTGCCGGAATCGTCGATGAGCGATATGCGGTAGGTGCCGTTGGCAATATCGGCGGGCAGGGTGTAGTCCAGGCAGCTTTCTGCCTCGTTGAAGGCGGCGTCTATCCGGCGGCCTCCGACTACCACTTGCCTGACATTGGCCAGATTGCTGCCGTGCAGCTTCACCACCTGGCCTGCCCTCACCAGGCGCTCGGCGAGGGCGTTGCTGGTGCAGGCGGGGTCGCCGTCCTCGGGATTGACCGTGAGGTTAAAGGTGCGATAGGTTTCCTTGCCCTGGACGGTCTTGGCCACGATTCTCACCTTATAGTCGCCTGCCTCAAAGGCACGGTCGATGGTTCTTCCTTCGAAGAGGAGGTCGTCGTTGTCGTACCATTTGATGTCGGTCAGGTCGGCAGGGGTCACCAGTATGTCCATGACAAAGTTCTCGCTGCGGCTGATTTCGTAGCTGGACTTCAAATCGTCGTTCAGTATGCGGGGCGCATCGTCTTCGCTGACGGTATAGAATGCCTCCGTGTCGTTGGAGCAGCCCGTGAGTGCCACGGTGGCGCCGAGGCTCACGAGACCTGCCATAATCATATTCTTGATAGTCATATTGCTATTTTGTTTTGGATGATTACCATTTATTCTTTATTCAGGGATTACGTAGTTCTTGGTGTGGATGGGGTTCTTGTCCCACCAGAGAGGATGGTGCCAGTCGTCCTTGCCTCCCATGCGGTCGATGGCTGCCTGATAGTTGGCGGTGTTGTACTTTTTCTCCAATGCGGGATAGCACAGACGGGTGGGTGTTTCCAGATTGGCATCATCGTAGGTGAAGTCCTTGTTGTAATCCAATGAAGCACGGTTGTAGATTTCGGGATAGTCGGAACGGCGCAGGTTGGCCCATCCCTCGGCAGGATTCATGATATGCAGAATCCAGGCCTGCAGGTTGATGGCCTTGCGGGCTTCATCCTGATTGGTGAAATCGTACTTGGCTGCCATGGCATTCACGTAAGTGGTGATCTCGTCTTCGCCAATGACATTGTCGCTTTCCAGATAGTACTTGTTAATGTGGCGGATGGCCTCGGCGGTACCGGTCTTATAATGGTCGACCACCTCTCCGGGCACGTTCCAGCCCTTGCTCTTGGCCTCGGCCAGCAGCAGTTCCATCTCGGCGTAGGTCATCAGCACGCCTGGGCGGTCGGGCTGGCAGAAGTCGATGGAGAGCCAGGGGCGCATCATGCGCACAGGATAGTTGTTGGCATCATAGCCTGCCTCGGGGTCTTGCTTCACGAGCTTGTCGAGCGTGGGAATCTTATCATTGGCGGGAGCTGAAAGCCACTCAATGCCCAGGTCGGAGTTTGTGCTGTACCAGGCATATCCGGGATAGCACGGTGTCTCGCTCTTGCCTGCCAGATAAGCCATCACCTCGTCTGTGACATCGACGTTGCCCTGCTTGTCGGGCTTGATCTGGCTGCGCTTCAGGTTGAGGTAGTGACGGCAGATCTTGTAGGTGCGGGGGTCGTTGTTGCCGTTGAGATACTCAAACAGGGTGGCGCATATCAGGGAAGAAGGCGACGCAGGGTCCTGACCATAGAGAATCTCGCCCAGGGCATTCACGCGATAGTCATACTCGCGGGCTCCGTCGTAGTAGGTATAGGGGCGGTTGACATACTTGACAATGGCATCCTCCTTGGCCGAGGTGAAGAAATAGCCCGTGTTGTAGGCTTCCTCGAACTCGGCCTGAGCCTTGGCGGCATCCACATCGGAAATGCGCATGGCAAAGCGCATGCGCAGGGCGTTGGCATACTTCTTCCACAAGTCGAGGTTGCCTATATAGCTGGTCACGTCGCCGGAAATGGCGTCGTTGCCGGTGCCCAGCTGGGCCACACATGCCTTCAGCTCTGTGAAGAACCAGTTGTAGATGTCCTGCTGCTTGTCGTAGGCGGGGGTGGCCAGGTCTTCCTCCAGTCCGGCATTGACCGACATGCAGGGAATGTCGCCATAAATATCTGTCAGCACCGACATGAGGTACACCCGGTGAATGCGCAGCACGGCGTTCAGGTTGGGCTTGTCGGCAGAGTGGTCAATGGCGTCGCGCAGGTTCTTGATGGCCACCGTATAGTAGTTGTCCCAAACGAGTCGGGCCTGGTCGTCCTCGAAGTGTACGCTTCCGGCATATTTGCTGACGTTCCATCCACCGGCAAAATACTGGGTGAATCCGGTGATATAGCTGCGGTAGGTATCCATCAGCCCGAAGTCGCCGTAGGTCTGCAGCAGGGCTGTGGTCAGCTGTCCGTTGGGGTCGGTCGACTGAGTCTTGGTCTTGTCGGTATTGATGTCGGACAGATGGCTGTCGCTGCATGAGCACACCATCATCAGTCCACAGCCAATGACTCCCAGGGCAGCGAATTTCTTGATATTCTTCATCTTCATTGTTTTATTCCTCCTTCAATTAGAATTTTACGTTAACATTGAAACCATAGCTGCGGCGTGAGGGCAGTGAGCCATACTCCAGTCCCATGCCGGAGGTGTTGTAACCAGAGTCCGGGTCGATGTTGGGAATGTTCTTCCACACGATGAAGGGGTTACGGGCCACGAAGCTCAGGCTCAGGCTCTTCACAACCTTCAACCGGCTGAGCATGTTCTCAGGGAAGTCATAGCCGAAGGTAATCTCACGGCACTTCACGTATGAGTTGTCATAAATGAACTGCGAGGGGCAGTTGGTAGCCACATGGTCCCAGTACTTCTCAGGATTGACGGCAATGTCGTTGGGGCGGTAGCTGCCGTCGGCATTCTGAATCACGCCGGGGGCGATGAAGCCACGCTGCTCGGTTCCTCTTCCCGAGGCAATCTCCTCTTGCGACTGATACCACTCCTCACGGCCTTCGAGCGTCTGCTTGGCCTTGCCGGTCTGGTAGGCTGAGCGCATGGACATGGAGAAGAGGTCGGCACCCACCTTCACGTCGAAGCCAGCAGAGAGCCTGAAGTTCTTGTAGGTAAAGGTTGAATAGAAGCCGCCAGTCCAGTCCCAGGAAGCGTTGCCCAGGGTGTGCAGCTCGTCGTCGACCTCGGGCAGACCCGTCGCCTCGTTGATGATGGCCTGTCCGTCGGCCGTGCGCTTGAAGTCCTTGCCCACGATGGAGCCGAAGTTCTCGCCCACCTCTGCGCCCACAGAGACACCGCACCACGAAGCTTTCTCAATCTCAAAGTAGTCCATGCCGGGCACAAGCTCCTTGACCTTGTTGGAGTTCTTGGAGAAGTTCAGACCTGCATCCCATGCAAAGCCCTTATAGTCGAGCACACGCCCGTTGAGGGCAATCTCAATACCCTTGTTCTCAATCTTACCGGCATTGATCAGGCGGTAGGCATAGCCCGATGCGGCCGAAGAGGCAAGGGCAATGATCTGGTCCTTCGACACCTGATTGTAATAGGTCACATCCAGTCCCAGACGGTTGTGGAAGAACTTCATTTCCAGACCCAGCTCAAACGAGTTGGTGCGGGTGGGCTTCAGGTCGGGATTGGAGCGCACCGTATTGCTAATCATCGTCATGGCATAGTCGGGATAGGCATACTTGCTCTTCGTGTAGCTGGTAATGATCTGATAGGGGTCGGTGTCGCTACCCACCTGTGCAAACGAGGCGCGCAGCTTGCCATAGTTCACAATGTTCTTGTTCTGGAGGAACTCGGAGAACACCACGCTGGCCGATACCGAAGGATACACATAAACGTTGTTGTCTACGGGCAGCGTCGACGACTTGTCGCCTCTCAGCGTGCCTTCCAGATAGTAGGTGTGCTGGTAGCCCACGCTGGCCGAACCGTAGATGGAGTTGATCTGCTTGGTGTAGGCAGACTGCTGCACACTGTGCTCAGCATAGTTGGTGATAGACACCACATTGGGAATCTGCTCGTTCAGTCCCGACATGATGTCGGTCAGGTTGTCAACCTTGAAGAGGTTGCCGCCTAGCGTAGCGTTGAAGTCAAAGTCGCCCCACTGGTTGCTGTACAGTGCCAGCAGCTCGGCATTGATGGTGCGGTTGTTGAAAATCTGGCTTGTCATCGTGCCCGCATTATTGCCGGGAGTGGTCTTGGCAATATAGTCGTCAAAGTTCATCTTGTTCAGGTCGGCACCGATGGTACCCTGAATCTTCAGATGCTCGTCGACATTCCAGATGGCCTTGGCCGTAAAACGGAAGATGTCCTTCTTCGACTTGTTTCCGTTCTTGTAAAGCGACCAGTAGGGGTTGATGTTATACATGTCGTTGCCGTTCCAGTTGGCGTATGTGCCGTCGGCGTTCTCATAGTGCTTCAGCCACTCCTGGTTGTAGGTACCGGCCAGGGTCATCAGGTTCTTTCCCACGTTGCTCTGCGAGTCGCCCAGTGCCGGACGGTTGGTCACGTTCTCGTGAGTGTAGCTGGCCGAGAAGTCAAAGTCCACGGGGCCTGCCGAGGTGTTCACACGCAGGCTGAAGTTGTCGCGGAACATGTGCGTCTTGGGCAGGATGTCCTTGTTGCGCATGTCGGTGAAGCTGAATCGCACACCCGTCTTGCCCGAGTTCACCGACAGGACGGCAGTATTCTGGGCTGTCACACCCGTGCGGAAGAAGTTAGAGGTGTTGTCCTTATACATCTGGAAGGGTCTCTTCTCGCCGTCGAAGTACTGCACCATCTGGTTGTCGGCCTTCGGTCCCCAGCTCATGTTGGTGCCCGAGGTGGCCGTCTTGCTGAACTGGCCGTTATAGCCCATGCCGTAGATCTGCTGGATGTCGTCCCACATGGCGTTCTGCACGTCGAAGGTCATAGAGCCGTTATACTCCAGGCCAATCTTGTCCTTCTCGGCCTTCTTGGTCGTAATCAGGATTACACCGTGGGAAGCGCGGCTGCCGTACAGGGCCGAGGCAGCAGGGCCCTTCAGCACGGTCATGTTCTCTATATCATCGGGATTGATGGCCGAGATGCCGTCGCCCAGGTCGTAGCCGCCAGCCGTGCCTGCGCTGCCGAAGTTGGTATTGTCAAGGGGCACACCGTCGACCACGTAGAGCGGCTGGTTGTCGCCCGTCATCTCCGTGTTGCCACGCAGCAGCACGCGGGTAGAGCCGGAAGCACCGCTGGCCGTGTTCTGAACCACCAGACCGGCCACCTTGCCAGCCAGCGAGTTCACCACGTTGGTCTCCTTGGCCTTCTGCAGCTCCTCGCCCTTCACCTCAGAGAGGGCATAGCCCAGCGCCTTGCGCTCACGCTTGATGCCCAGGGCCGTGACCACCACCTCGTTGAGCGCAGTCTTGTCCTCTTCCATCACTATCTTCATGCCCTGCTGGGCCTTCACCTTCAGGGTGGCATAGCCCACATAGCTCACCTCGAGCATGTCGCCGGGCTTGCACTTGAGCTTGAACTTGCCGTCGAAGTCGGTCACCGTACCATTCGACGTGCCTACTACTTTCACCGTGGCACCAATCATGGGGCCACCGGCATCCACCACACTGCCAGAGATTGTCTGGTCGTCAGGGGCAGCGGTTGCATATTCAGCTGAATGCGCTTTCGCACCATACGCAACCGGCGTCCACATCGTGCCTGCCACAAGCAGACAGAGAAGCAATTTACTATTCTTCATGTTCAGTATTAATATTAATAGTTTCTTTTAGCTACCAGTACCTTCTTGCCATTCAGGATGTAGAGGCCCTTTCCGGGGCGGGCCACCCGCTGTCCCTTCAAGTCATAATACAGGCCGTCGGCCTTCCTGCCCTTAACAGTGGCGGTGCTGATGCCAGCGGGGTCGGCCACCACCTCCTTGGTCACCTTCACCACATGATAGCCGTGGCCGTGCATGGCAAAGCCGCCAGCGGCAATGGCATCCTTGATCTCCTGGGTCACGATGAACTCCACCTTGATGTCACCGCTGAAGCCGAAGTTCTCGGCATGCTCAGCATCGTGGCCCGGCAGTGCCTCCCAGCTCCAGTTGTCGAAGTTGTACTTGTGGTACGAGTCGCCTGCCGACGTCAGGTAGAACCACAGCTTCTGGCCTGCCTCCATGGCGGCGAAGTCGTCCTGTCCCAGTTCCTTCCACTCACGGTTCTGGTCACCTTCGGGCAGTTCCCACGACACGTTCCAGTCGCCGCTCCACAGCTCCTGTTCCACAACGGCAGGCTCATCGCCTCCAGCCACCTCCTTGGTCACCTTTGCCACATGATAGCCGTGACCGTGCATGGCAAAGCCTCCAGCGGCAATGGCATCCTTGATCTCCTGGGTCACGATGAACTCCACCTTGGTGTCAACGCTGAAGCCGAAGTTCTCGGCATGCTCAGCCTCATGGCCCGGCAGTGCCTCCCAGCTCCAGTTGTCGAAGTTATACTTGTGGTACGAGTCGCCCACCGCCGTGAGGTAGAACCACAGCTTCTGGCCTGCCTCCATGGCGGCGAAGTCGTCCTGTCCCAATTCCTTCCACTCACGGTTCTGGTCGCCTTCGGCCAGTTCCCACGACACGTTCCAGTCGCCTTCCCACAATGTTTCCTCGGCAGCGCTTGCACTCACTGCCATCAAGATGCTGAGCATCGTTAAGGTAAAAAATCTCTTCATAAAGCTTTTTTTATTTTTGAATGAATGTTTTGATGTTTTTTCTGCTGCAAAGGTATTGCGAATAGTTATGATAAAGGTTCGATTACATACAGAAAAGGTTATAAAACGGCAGAATGTCAGTTTTCAAACCATAATCGGATAAGAAAATAACCCCGAAGACAACAGCCATGCCATATGCCTACTTCCTGATGGGATAGATATAGAGCAGCCCCATCATGACGAGCGCGACAAGGGCGGGGAAAACGGAGAAGAGGGCCCAGATCATCTTGCTGACCGAATCGGCATCGGTGATGGTGATGACGGTCTGGCCAGTGGCATCGGTTCCAGAAACAAAGCCTGCTATGCCAAGCAGAAGGGCTACTAGCGAACCGCTGATGGCGGTGCCGAACTTCTGAGACATGGTGCCGGAGGAGAAAATAAGGCCGGTGGAAGAGGTGCCGTTCTTCTCGGTGGCATAGTCGGCCACGTCGGCATACATGGACCACAGCAGCGGAGAGTAGAGGCCGATGCCTATAGAGGTCAGTATGACAATGCCCACAAGCACCCAGATGTAGGCGGCATCCATGGGCACGAAGAAGAAGAGGACGGAAGTGGCCACACAGATGGCGGTGGCCCACATAAAGGCCATGCGCTTGGAGCCGACCCATTTGGTGAACACGGGCGACACGCCGCCGAAGACCATGCAGGTGAGCTCGCCGAAGGTCATGAAGACGGTGTAGTTGATGATGAGGCCGCTGACGGTGACATCGCCATGCAGGCAGTATTCGAACATGTAGCCCGCCACGGCATAGCGGAAGCCGTTGAAGAAGTTCATGCAGATGCCGATGAGCGTGAGGATGATCCAGGGGCGGTTGCGGAAGAGGTCGGCAAAGGGCTTGAGAGAGAATTGCTCGGCACGCACGGGCTTGTGACGCTCACGGGTGAGCAGGCCGCAGGCCAGCGTTCCAGCGGCGGCAACAGCACCGAAGAAGGCTCCCAGCACGGCATACTGGTGCTGAGGACTGCCGCCCACGAGCTTCTGAAGATAGGGGAAGGAGAGCAGCGTGACGAAGCCCATGGCGTAGGCTCCCACCATGCGGAACGAGGAAAACTGGTTCTTCTCGTTGTCGTCGGTGGTCATCACACCGAGCAGTGAGCCGTAGGGCACGTTGACGGCCGTGTAGACCACCATCATGAGCAAATAGAGGGTGTAGGCCCAGATGCGCCTGCCCATGGGACCGAGGTCGGGGGTGTAGAGCAGCAGGGCGAAGACGAGGCCGAAGGGAACGGCTCCGAAGATGAGCCAGGGACGGTAGGTGCCCCAGCGCGACTGGGTGCGGTCGGCCAGTGTGCCCATGAGGGGGTCGGTCACCACGTCGAACATGCGGGCTATGAGCATGAGCATGGCGGTGTCGGCTACAGTAAGACCGAACACGTTGGTGAAAAACAGGGGGAACGCGATTGACATGACCTTCCAGGTGATGCCGCCTGCGGCAGCATCGCCCAGGGCATATCCGATTTTCTCTTTCAGTTGTACCATAATAGTTTTTAGTTTTTTTCTGCTGCAAAAGTACTCGTTTCCAGGGGAAAGGGGGTTAGAAGGCATACAGAAATGGTTTGAATACTGAAAAATAACAGGTTTCAAACGTTTTTGAGACAAGAAGAAACCCTGAAAAGCAGAATTGTTGCTATTTTTGCACCATTATATATATAATAAGGTGTAACAATGAAGAAACTTCTGATGGCAATGACAGTACTCATTACGAGCTGCAACACGGCTGTTGACATGGAACAGCAGGTAGACGAACTCTATGAAAGGATGACTCAGGAGGAGCGCATAGCCCAGCTGAGGAGCATGTATATGGACGACCTGATGGACGACCAGGGGCAACTGGACACGGCGAAGTGCCGGGAGATCATCCCCTACGGCATAGGCCACTTCTCGCAGTTCTGCCTGCAAAAGCCACGCAAGCCGAACGAGCTGCGCGACCTTGTGGCAGCCATCCAGCAGTGGCTCAGGGAGAACACGCCCAGCGGCATACCGGCCCTCTTCCACGAGGAGGTGCTGTCGGGCATCAACACCGTGGGGGCTACCATCTATCCGCAGCAGATAGGACAGGCGTGCTCGTTCAACCCCGAACTGGCCGAGCTGAAGACGCGACAGACGAGCACTGCCCTGCGCAAGATGGGGGGCATACTGGCACTCTCGCCAATGGTGGACGTGTGTCGCAACCCCAGCTTCAACCGACTGGAAGAGTCGTATGGAGAGGACGGCTACCTATCGGCCGTGATGGGCACGGCCTTTGTGCGCGGACTGCAACAGGAAGACGCCGTTCCTGGCTCATCGCCCGAAGAGAGGAGGGCACTGAAGAAGGGCGTGGGAGCCTGCTCGAAACACTACCTCGGCTATGGCGGCGGCGGTGAGGCGCAGGAGAGGGAGCTGATGGAAGAGATACTGCTGCCCCACGAGGCAATGATACGCCTGACAGGCAGCGTGGCGGTGATGCCGGGCTACCACGACGTACACGGCACGAGGTGTGTGGCCAACAGCGAGATACTGCAGGACATCCTGCGTGACTACATTGGTTTCGACGGCATGGTGGTGAGCGACTATACGGCTATTGACCAGATACCTGGTCTGAAAACTCCCGTAGAGAAGGCCGCTGCTGCCATCAATGCCGGCAACGATGTGGATTTCCCCTTTGGGGCCAACTACAAATACCTGCAGGAGGCCATAGACAGGGGGCTCGTGAAGCCGGAGGCCCTGGAAAGGGCCGTCAAGGATGTGCTACGCGTCAAGATGCGTGCCGGGCTAATGGACAATGATGCCTACCTTTACAGCAAGGAGGACATCGCACTGGACACCCCGGAAGAGCGACAAACAGCCTACGACATCGCCACGCAGTCGGTTGTGCTCCTGGAGAACAACGGCGTGCTGCCGCTGACACCCAGCGGCCAGCAGCCCAGACTCAACGTACTCCTCACCGGCCCCAACGCCAACTCCATCTGGGCAATGTGCGGCGACTATACCTATCCGGCCATGTCGTACTTCTGGAAGAAAACGGACTACAAGTCGGAAACACCCCACATCGTGAAGCTGCTCGAGGGAATGCAGGGCCGCAAGCCTGAGGGCGTGAACGTGACGTACTCACGTGGCTGCGACTGGACTGAGGAGATAGAGACGAAATTCTCGGAGCTGGGCGACGAGCGGGCCTGGGAGTATGAGCTGCTGCACCGCAAGGTGGATTCGGGAGAGAAGGCCGATAGGCTGGAGGCTCTACAGATGGCAAAAGAGGCCGACGTCATCGTGGCCGCAATGGGCGAGAACGTGATGCTCTGCGGCGAGAACCGAGACCGCCAGGGGCTGCGGCTGCCGGGCCGCCAGGAGCAGTATGTGGAGGAGCTGATAGCTACGGGCAAGCCGGTTGTGCTGGTGATGTTCGGAGGCAGGGCACAGGTTGTCTCAGGGCTGGCCGAACGGTGTGCAGCCGTAGTCCAGGCATGGTATCCCGGAGAGGAAGGGGGCAACGCCGTGGCCGACGTGCTCTACGGCAAGGTGTCGCCTTCGGGCAAGCTGTCAGTAAGCTATCCGAACACGGAGCTGAACGAGCCAATCTGCTATAACTACAGCCTGGAGAAAGACCAGCGGGTGCAGTGGCCCTTCGGCTACGGGCTCAGCTACACCACATTCGAATACCAGAACCTGAAGGCCGACAACGAGGCATCCACAAGCAGCGAGAGCCTCACCCTTTCGTTTGAGGTGAAGAACACGGGAAAGATGGCGGCCGACGAAATTGCACAGATATACGTGTCGCCAGACGAATCGCAGACTTCCCACCAAGCCAAAGACCCCATGCAGGGCAGGAAGCCCCAGACCCTGCAGGGCTTTACCCGAATATCGCTGCTGCCCGGCGAGAGCAAGACCGTGAAGGTAAAGCTCTACACCGAGCAGCTGGGCTACTATCATAACAGGCAGTGGAACATTGACCCCGGCCAGTACCTCATCAGGATTGGAGCCTCGTCGCAGGACATCCGGCTACAGCAGGCCGTAACCCTGAAGGGCAACACCGAAAGCAAGCCACTGCGCGAGTTCTACATGGCAACCTCGACGGTGTGGTGACCAGGGGTGGCGGTGATAACGTTGCCCTGAACGGGGATGCCGTCGACCACGATGCTGCGGACACCGCTCTCGCGGCCGTCGGGATTCTTGACGGTGATGTCGAACTCGGCATCACGGAGGACACGATGCACACGGTACTCACTGAGCGCGGAGGGAATGCAGGGGTCTATCTCCAGGCCCTCGTAGGTGGGACGGATGCCGAGAATGTACTGGGTGATGGTGAGCCAGTTCCAGGCAGCAGTGCCGGTGAGCCAGGAGTTCTTGCCCTCGCCGGGCTTAGCTGCATCCTTGCCAGCCACCATCTGACAATAGACGTAGGGTTCGACCTTGTGCAGCGACTGATCCTTGATCCAGGCGGGACAGATCTTTGTGTAGTGCTCCCAGGCATCGTTGCCGCGACGGGCCACTGTCTCGCCAATGATGACCCAGGGGTTGTTGTGGCAGAAGATACCGGCGTTCTCCTTATAACCAGCGGGGTAGCTTGAAATCTCACCCATCTCGACATAGTAGCGGGTAAAGGCGGGATGGTTGAGCACCATGCCGTGGGCGCAATCAAGATAGCGCTTGCAGGAATCAAGGGCCTTGTCAACCATCCCGTCCTCGAGTCCGATGCCTGCCATTGTGCAGAATCCCTGACTCTCAATGAAGATCTTGCCTTCTTCGTTCTCCTTACTACCAATCTTATTACCATAAAAATCGTATGCACGCAGATACCACTCGCCGTCCCAGCCGTGCTGCTTGACTGCCTCGACCATCGCGTCGATGCAAGCCTGCGCACGGGCGGCTTCATGTTGATAATTGATACACTCTACACTTCTCTTGGCAAGCTCCTTGCAAAGAGAGACGTACTGTTTGCCCGTCAACACAAACAGACCGGCAATCATCAGCGACTCGGCTTTCGAACCCTCGCTGTTGTTTTCAGTGGTCTGGAAACTCTCGTTAGGATCCCAGGAGAAGCAGTTCAGGTTCAGACAGTCGTTCCAGTCGGCACGGCCTATGAGCGGCAGCGCATGGGGGCCGAGGTTTTCCACAACATGGTTGAACGAGATGCGCAGGTGGTCGAAAAGCGTCACCTCGGTGCCGGGCTGGTTGTCCCAGGGCACCATCTCGTCAAGGATGGAGAAGTCGCCCGTTTCCTTGATGTAGGCCACCGTGCCGAAGATGAGCCAGCAGGGGTCGTCGTTGAACCCGCCGCCAATGTCGTTGTTGCCGCGCTTGGTCAGGGGCTGGTACTGATGGTAGCAGCCACCGTCGGGGAACTGAGTAGAGGCAATGTCGATGATGCGCTGGCGGGCTCGGCTGGGCACCTGATGGACGAAGCCCACAAGGTCCTGGTTGGAATCGCGGAAACCCATGCCACGCCCCACTCCACTCTCGAAGAAGGAAGCAGAACGCGAGAAGCAGAAGGTGATCATGCACTGGTACTGGTTCCAGATGTTCACCATGCGGTTCAAACGCTCGTCGGCACTCGCCACAGTGAACTTGCTGAGCAGGCCGTCCCACATCTGCCTTAACTCGCTGAAAGCTGCATCGACAGCCTCAACGCTAGCAAAGCGCTGAATGACCTCATGGGCCTTCTCCTTATTTATAATAGTACGGTCGAGAGTGCCGAGGGAGGTAATGAGGCCCCCCTCCTTTTGGAGGGGCTGGGGGAGGCTAAATTTCTTCTCCTGCTCATTCTCAGCATAGCCCAGCACAAAGACGAAGTCCTTATGCTCACCGGGCTGCAACTCAACCTCCACATAGTGAGAAGCAATGGGGCTCCATCCGTGAGCCACCGACATGCCCGGTTTGCCAGCAACCACACACTGGGGATTGGTAAAATCGTTGTAAAGTCCGATGAACGTCTCACGGTCAGTATCATAGCCGTCGGCCTTCGCATTGGTCAGTGCATAGTAGGCATAATGGTTGCGGCGCTCCTTATACTCGGTCTTGTGATAGATGACATTACCGTTTTCTATCTCCACCTCGCCCGTAGACCAGTTGCGCTGGAAGTTCTCCATGTCGGTAGCAGCATTCCACAGGCACCATTCAGCAAAGGAGAAAAGCTGCAGGGTCTTCACCTTGCCGGTGGTGTTCGTCAGCGTCAGCTTCTGAACCTCGGCCCACGTCTTCAGGGGTACGAAGAACAGCACAGAAGCCTCCACGCCGTCTTTGCTGCCCGCGATGCGGGTGTAGTTCATGCCGTGACGGCATTCGTAGGAATCGAGAGGGGTCTTGCAGGGCTTCCAGCCCGGATTCCACACGCTGTCACCATCCTTGATGTAGAAATAGCGGCCTCCGGCATCCATCGGCACACCGTTGTAACGGTAGCGTGTGATGCGGCGGAACTTGGCGTCTTTATAAAAATCGTAGCCGCCAGCAGTGTTAGAAATCAGACCGAAGAAATCCTCGTTGCCCAGATAGTTAATCCAGGGAAACGGTGTTGCGGGGTCGGTAATGACGTATTCACGATTCGCGTCGTCGAAAAATCCAAATATCTTTTCCATTTACTATTTGACTATTTACAAGATTACTGTTTATTCTGCCATCAGCAGGTCTACCAATCCCTTGTCCTTGAACGCATGCTTCTGCTGATCCCAGAAACCGAAGTCGGCATCATAGCACCAAGTTGTCCAGGCAATGTTGTTCTCCTTGAACACGGTCAGCATGTCCTTCGTCCATTTGTAGGCCAGCTCACGGTCAACAGGCTCATAGACTCCCCACTCGCCACAGAACAGCTGCAGATCATACTTGCGGGCAGCCTCAATGGCGTCTTTGAACTGCTCACGGATAAGGTCGATGTTCCACTCCTGCGTCAGGTACGGCTCCAGTTCAGGCTTCAGCGTGTCGGACGCTGCCTCATAGTCCTGCTGAGAGACGAGCACACCCGGATAGCTGACCTTGCCCGTGTAACGGCCAATGGGCGTCCACCATGCACCGTAGTGAGTCAGGATCATGGGGTTGTAGTAGTGGAAAGAGAGGATGATATTCTTATCGCCCTCTGGCACTTTCAGGTACTTCATGGTCTCGTAGCCCTGCCAGCGGTTGCTGCCAATGACCAGTGTGCGCTGTGGCTCACGGTCGCGCAGAGCCTTGTGTACCTTGGCTATCAGCTGGTTCCACTGCTCATGATCCTCGGCCACAGGCTCGTTCATGAACTCGTAGGCAACGGAGTCGTTGCTGTAGCCTTTCAGCACGTCGGAAAGCTGATACCACATATCAATGAGCTGTTGCTGGGCCTCATCAGAGGTGAACAGCGTGTTGGCATTGGCATTGCCCTCGTTCACAGCGTTGAAGTAATGTGAACGGATGATGTGCAGGTCGACAATGGTGCGCAAGTGATGTTTCTCAGCCCAGTTAATGGCGTTGACCATCAGGTTCCAGGCTTCGGGCAGCTTGTTGCCATCCTCGTCCCAGAACTGGACTTCGTCAATTGGCAGGCGTACAAAGTCGAATCCCAGCGAGTCCAGACGTGCGAAGTCATCCTCCTGGATATGTTTCTCGCGAGCTTCACCGCGCTCTTCGCTCTGTGACAGCCAGTGGCTCACGTTGGTACCGCGATGAATGATGAAGTTGTTCGCCTCACTGGTCTCGCTCTTCGTCGTGCAGGCCGTCAGCCCCAGCACCATCATGGCCACCACAGCCACGTAGTTCAAAGTCTTTTTCATAACCTTCATTTTTTCAATCTTCATTCTCCAAAGATTCCCTTCAGAATCCAGTCTGCCTTAACCTTCATGCTGGCCTTTCGGTCGAAGATACCGAAGTGCTCAGGACCACTGCCGAAAGAGTTGTTATCCCAGATGAAAGTGGAAATGCCACGTTTCTGGCTCTCGCTGACCAGGAAACGGCAATAGTAGGTCATGTTCTCATGGATGAGGTCAGTCTGTCCGGCTTTCTGACGGTCGGTAACACCCCATTCGCCCATGACAAGGCCAAGTCCTTTATCGCCCCAGGTGCTGACCAACTTGTCGAGGAACTCTCTCATGGTCTTCTCGTCGCTGGGCGAAGCCTCACCCTTGTCCTTATAGGGCTCACCCCAGAAGTTGTACTTGCACTCACCGGCATAGTCCCAAGGTGTATAATAGTGGAACTCCACGCTCATGTAGTCATTGCCGTTGCCCTCAACATCGGTGGGAATGATAAAATCGCCGTCGTAGAGACCGAAGTCAGCATTGCACACGTATGTCTGCACAATGAGGTGGCGCTTGGCATTGTTGCCACCCGTGGCCCGTACCACATCGACGAAGGTCTGATTGTAGGAGTTCTGCACAGCCAAATTCTCGGAAGTTGGCTTACCCCAGTTGTCACGGATATGCACCTCATTGGTACCGGCAAAGGCCACGCGGTAGTCGTAATTGGCAAACTCACTGGCAATATTCAGCCACAGCAAGGCCAACTTCTGGTTGTTCTCTTCCTTATAAGTATTGGTGGGACGGCCCTCGAGCCATTTGTCGTGGTGGGTGTTGATGATGACCTTCAAGTCATTGGCCAAACACCAGTCTACCACTTCCTTGATACGGGCAATCCACGCTTTGTCGATGCTCATAGCTGCGGCATTGGTAATATGGCACTGCCAACGGACAGGAATGCGGATAGCATTAAAGCCTGCCTCCTTCACGGCCTTGATGGTCTTCTTCGTCACCACTGGGTTGCCCCATGCAGTCTCGGCCTTGATACTGTTGTCGGCCATTCCAATAACCATTGACTCGCCATCCTGACCTGGAGCCGAACACTCAAACTGGTTACCCAGGTTCCAACCCACTACTCCAGCGTTCCACTGCTTGGCTGTAGGCTGTTGATTGTTTGGTGTGGGCGGCTGGGGTTCGGCCACCTGGCTATCGCTTCCACATGCCAAGACGCTGCCAACCACGAACGTCGCCAATACCAATGTAATTGTAAATCGTTTCATTGTTTTAATTGTCATATTGTTTGTTATTCTTTTGTTATTTCACACACTTGTGTTCCTATTTGTAACTTGAACAGGCCTGGCTCAAGATGCCATTGTCCGTCGGCACCCATAAAAGCCAAGTTACGGGCAGGGAGTTTGAAGGTGACTGTCTTTTGCTCACCAGGCTGTAGTTCAATCTTCTGGAATGCCCGCAGACGGCGGCTTTCCGGTACGATGCTAGCTACCATATCGCGGCTGTAGAGCAATACGCTCTCCTTACCAGCCCGAGTACCAGTGTTCTGCACGTCGACACTCACTGTAAGGATGTCATCATCATGGAATGTGGGCTTGTCCACACTCAAATGGCTGTATGAGAAAGAGGTGTAACTCAGGCCAAAGCCAAAGGGCCACTGCACATCAACCTGGGCGTTGTAGTCATAGACCCCTTCCATGGTGCCGGTCTGTTCGCTCACACGGAAGTCGTAGGTGGTCAATGCTGCCGAGTGGCGAGGATAGGTATAGGGCATCCGACCAGAGAAATTCTCGTCGCCAGCAAGAATACGAGCCAGTGCATTGCCGCCCTCATTACCAGGCAAAAGAATATCGACCACAGCAGCACACAAAGGCTCGATGTCGCTGATGAGACGGGGACGGCCACCATTAATGATCAGGACAATGGGCTTGCCCGTAGCAGCCAGGCCTTTCACCAGATTGCGCTGGTTTGCGGAGAGGGCAAGGTCATCGAGGTTGCCTGGTGTCTCGGCGTAGGAGTTCTCACCCACGCAGACTAGGATAACGTCAACGTTTTGGGCGGCATCGACAGCCTCGTCAATGCGCGGTTCGTTCTCTTCCCAGTATTTTCCTTCATCATTATAGGTCACACCTGGCACATAAGCGATATTGTCTTTGCCAAACCGCTGCTGCATGGCCTCAAGGATGGTATTTTTGTCAGCAGCATATTTGTCAGCATCCTTTCCCTGCCACGTGTAGCTCCAACCACCATTCAGGCAACGCATGGAGTTGGCATTAGGGCCGGTGACAAGAATGCGTTTCTGAGCGATGAGCGGAAGGATGGCACCCTCATTCTTCAGTAATATCATGCTTTCAACAGCTGCGTTGAGAGCAGCCTGAGCATGCTCTTCAGAACCGAACTTCGGATAGTCTTTCAAGTCGGTATCAGGCTGCTGGAACAGCCCCATGCGTAGTTTCATACGAAGCACGCGACGCACGGCATCGTCAATGCGGCTCATGCTTACGCGGCCTTCACGCACCAATTCAATGAGCAAATCACAAAACGTGAGATCATAGGGTTCCATTGCCATATCAATACCGGCATTGATGGCCATACAAATGGCCTCCTTCTTGTTGGCTGCCACCATCTCGCGCTTCCAGAGATTGTCAATGTCGGCCCAGTCGGTAATAAGCATACCGTCCCAGCCTGTCTCTTCCTTGAGCCACTGTGTGAGATACTTGGCACAGACATGCATAGGGATACCGTTCACAGAGCCAGAGTTGACCATGATTGACGTGGCACCAGCCTCCACACATGCCTTAAAGGGAGCAAAATGCTTCTCGCGCAGTTCGTACTCGGGCACATAGCTCGGTGTGCGGTCTTTACCAGTACGGGCCGTACCGTATGCCATATAGTGCTTTATGGACGTACCAATGTGATAGTTGTCTATCAGGCGTGCATCTTTTCCCTGAAAGCCCTCTACCATTGTGCTGCCCATAACAGCATTGACAAGACAGTCCTCACCAAAATTCTCCCAGACACGCGACCAACGAGGGTCACGAGACAGGTCAACCGTAGGAGAATAAGTCCAAGGGCAGTTTGAGGCGCGGGTTTCATAGGCAGTGATGCTCGCAGCCCGACGTGCCAGTTCAGGATTGAACGAGGCACCCAGGTTGATGTTTTGAGGGAACAATGTGCCACCCAGCGTGTAAGTGGTACCGTGATTCTGGTCGAGACCATAGACACAAGGAATGCCGCAGCCACGGATGGCATAGTCATTGATGGTGCGTATGGTCTGCTGCCACCACTCTGCCGTCTGGGCCACAGGGCCTGGCGCGTTGAGGATAGAGCCAACCTTGTACTTGATGAACGCCTTTTCAAGCTTGTCGGCATCCAAGACAAAGGAACCATTCTCCCAATGCCCGATGACATCAATAACCAGTTCCGTCATCTGTCCGACCTTCTCTTCAATGGTCATCTTGCTGACGTATTTGTCAATGTCCTGCTCTGAACGGATGGACGCCATCTGCTGCTTGGCAAAAACTGCGTTCCACGTCAGAAGACCACATACTAATGATATGAGTATCTTCATAATTTGAATGTTTGATTTAGCTTTTCAGTTGCAAATGTACATACATTATAAGGACTGTCGGTTGTATAGCCAACAAAAAAGGTTTCAAAACAGAGAAATGATAGTTTTGAAACCTTTTTGTGATAAAAACAGAACCTTATCCTTGGTACTTTGACGGCGACACTTCAAAATACTTCTTGAAGACCGTACTGAAATATTTAGGATTGTCAAATCCTGTGAGTGCTGCTACATCGGTAACACTACGTCCACTGCGCAATAAGACGGCAGCCCTCTCCAGTCGGATGATACGGATGAAGTCTTGTGGCGACTTACCCGTATACGACTTCAGCTTGACATAGAAAAGGGTGCGACTCATAGCCATCTCACGGCAAAGCTGGTCTATGTTGAAATCACTGTCTGACAGCCGCTCCAGGATGAGCTTTGTAGCCTTGTCCACAAAGACTTTTCCTTCAGTCTCATCTTTATCCGTCTCGTCTTTATCCGTTCCAACGACTTCTTCTGTTTCCATAGGGCTGGTTGCAGGAAGTTCATGGACTTCATTTACGGAAAGACTTGTGGTGTCCGCTTGTCGACTCTGTTGCAAATAGTCAATGGTGAGTCGCATGTATTTCTCATGCAATTGGTAAATCCACCAGGCACTATAGAAAAGGAAAAGGAGGAAGACAATATAGAGACACCACATCCACCATGAGTTCCACCACGGCTGTGCAATGACGAGAGTCAGTGCTTTTGTGTCAATCACCACACCACTCGTCTGACTGATACATTGCAATGTGAGAAGATGTGTACCAGGCTCCATATTGGCAAAACGAATGTATTGCTGATCTGTTGGTTGACTCCAGTCCCCTTGTCCGACCCGATAACGGTATGCGATGTCAAAATGGTTACGCATATTCACACTCTCGTACAACAAATCGAAGGTTCGCTGACGGTACGAAAGACAAATCTCTCCCTTTTCAAGATGTGAGAAGAAATCAACACATTGGAGGCTCTCCTGATCTACATCACAACAGACACCAAGAATAGCAAGTTTAGCCGTATAGTTAAGCGATTGCACATTCTCAGGATGAATGACCACAGCTCCTGTAGTTGTTCCAAAGATTATGTCACCATTGGGAAGATTATGGGCTGCTCCGCGTGAATACTCCTGGTTAAAGCCATAACAATAGTTGACGTTAACCACATTTTCACGGTCATCTGGGCTTACAAACGAAAGTCCCTCGTTGGTGGCAATCCAAATGCGACCGTCCCTGCCTTTCACCAAACTTCTTACATAATTAGAAGGAAGGCCATTGGCGGTAGTAATTTGGCGGCTTTCATGCTTTGCCAAATGATAGACATAGATGCCGCCGCCATCTGTGGCTATCCACAAATTCAGGCCCTCGGTCATAAGATGATTCACAAAAGGATTCACATCAGTGACACCCGAAGGAGCATAGTTCAAATCTTTGATGTCATCACTACCAGGGGTGATGAATTTCAAACCAAAAGCAGTGCCCACAGCAATCTGGCCAGATGCCATTTGCGTGAAGGACTGCACATCGTGAATGGGATAATAACGGTGCCCTGATGCTGTTAAATACAACAAATCGCCGTTGAGTGTGCCTACCCACAGCCCACCGTCCTTGTCATACAACGTAGCATAAACATGATTGTCTGTCAACCGGCTGTTAGCCGACGTATAGACGTGGCGCACATTAGCATGGCTGTCAATCACATAGACACCCTTGCCGTATGTGGTCACCAGCACATTGCCCTTGGGATCGCTGCCAGCACTGAGTACTACCGTTCCTTGACAGCAATGCTGCCACTGGCCCGTCTTTGTATTCAGAATGTCTACACCATTGTCTGTACCCATCAATACCAAGTCATCGGACAAGGGCATCACCGCATTCACATGTTCGTTTGAAAGGCCCTGAGGGTCATTGGCTACATGGCGGTAGATGGCTGTTGTGCTGCCTATCGGCCGTGCAATGTCTATACCTCCCGAATAGGAGCCTATAACAATGTTCTTCCATGTGTCAACAAGGATGCTATAGACACCGTTTCCATGCAGCACGCCATGATCCGTTTCATTGGCATCAAACAACAACGAACACTCACCACGACCGTCACGTTTCATCTGATACACGCCTTCACCGTCGACGCCGATAAGCATAGTTTCGTCATCGTAAGGGCAGATGGCACGAATGGGATTACTCTGATTGGAACCTCCAGTCAATCCCACGAACCTGTCCGCTGCTATGCTACCATTCTGACCAAAAGTCACGATGTGCAATCCGTTCTCATAACCGCCCAACCACAATTTACCAGACAGTTCATCATAATAACCGCTCTCTGCGTTATACGAGAACAGCCTTTGCCCCTTCTCGTTGAACACTCCCTCACGTGTACAGATCAGCATTCCGTCTTTCAATTTTACAAAACGGTTCACGTATGCACTTTTAGTAATCTGAGTCAACGAGTTTTCAGCCAGCAGATACACACCGTCATACATGGCCAGATAGAACTTGTTTCCATCAATATAAATATCTGTCAGCACGACCTCGTGTCCCAAAGTCTTCGAGACACTGTAATAGAACTCAAACTTATCATACATGACATTGAATCTGTAGATGGAACCACGGTTGTCAAAAGCATATATTGTGGAAGAATCCTTTACCAAATGGATGAAACGACCGCCTAAATGACCATACGGTGTATTGTCATCCAGACTGTAATTCTTCACTTTTGAACCGTTATATCGACCTACACCTGTCATAGACGACCACCAGATAGCCCCCGATGAGGATTGGAAAAGCGAGAATACACGCTGGTTGTCTATACCCTCAGACTTCCCTAAATGTGAAAAAGTGAAGTCTTTTACCTCTAAGGCATAGAGTTGTGTTACAAATAGCAGGAAATATGTAATTAGCCAGTGTTTCATACCTATGTTTATTTCGAGGACAAAGATACGAAAGTTTTTTCGAAATAAAGAATCATGAAAACGAAAAGATTGCTATAACTACGAAATGTAATACGAATTACATATCCCAGTACAACAGTTTTGGCCGAAACCTGTCTCATGAGAAACAAGTTCCGGCCAAAAACTTTAATTGTTAGACTAATTCCGAATTACTTCGACTGGAAAGTAGCAACGCGGTTGAACTCAACCTTGTCGAAGATCTTGTCGGTAGGACCGTTGCCCTTGACATCCAGACGATCGGCGCTGATGCCATACTTCTTGACGAGCATGTCCTTAACGGCAGCTGCACGAGACTCAGACAGACGCTGGTTCAGCTTAACGCTACCCTCGGGAGAAGCATAACCGTTGATGAGCACGCGAGCATCGGGATTCTCCTTCATGTACTTGGCAATCAGCTCAACATTGATAGTCTGCTTGGCCTGAACACGGCTGCTGCCCTGGGTGAAGAGCACTGCGGGGAATACGCTGGCATCGTGAACCTTCTCAACCACGGCGGGCTTGTTCTTGCAAGCCTCGAGCTCAGCACGCAGCTGGGCGATGGTCTTGGCGTTGGCATCGAGCTGACGATCCTTAGCGTCAGCAGCGCTGCGCAGCTCGTTGATGTTTGCATTCAGAGCATCGATCTCAGCCTGATCGCGGAACTGACCCTTCACGAAGTTGTGAGTGCCGTTAGAGTTGCCGAACTTGTAGTTCACACCAACAAGCAGCTGCAAAGCAGAAGCGTTGATATCGAACTTGTTACGGTTGTTGGGAGAGTTCGTGAAACCATCACGCCAGTCACCATCAAGGTCATAGTTGATAGAGGGCTCCAGATAGACCTGCCACTCTTTGTCGGCACCGAAGTTGAACATGAAGTCAAGACCCAACTTAGAGGTCAGCATGTTCTTGTCAACACCCTTGGCAACGCCAAAGATGTGCTGCCAGCCGAAGCCACCAACAGCACCTACCTCGAAGAAACGGGGCTGTCCCTGATAGCCGCAGAACCAGTTGCTCAGGTTCAGCGTTCCCAACAGGTTGACATTGGTAGCCTTCACGAATGTAGAGACATCATAGAACTTCTTGTCGTTGAAGAAGGCGAGACCCTCAATAGCCCAACCCGTTACCGGAGTCCACTGGCGACCAACACGGATACCTGCGGTGGGGTTCAGGTTCTTGAGAATAGCGGTGTGCGTGGTCTTAACGCTAGCACCACCAGCTACACCAACATACCAGTTGTCGGTAGCTTTTGATTCTACCAGTGCGCTCTGCGCAAAAGCTGCCTGTGCCGAGAAGGCAACTACAGCCATCGAAAGTAATAATTTTTTCATCTTGTAAAAAATTAAAATTATACTAATTGCTAAAACTTTGGTGCAAAGATAGTAAAAAAAAACGATTGTATGAATTTTTTTTGTTAATTTTGCATTTAATGACGCAAATAATTGTTATAAAACAAGGGAAAACGGGGAAATAACGTCTTTTTTTAGTAAAAAAAGCATCGTCAGGAATCTTTTTACCTATTTTAATATAGCAGGCGTTGGGTGTCATTCAACACCCAACGCCCAACATTTTACTTAGCGTATGCTACAGAACGAGTCTCACGAATAACCGTAATCTTCACCTGTCCGGGATAGGTCATTTCATTCTGTATCTTCGTGGCAATTTCGCCAGAAAGTGCCTCGGTCTCGGCATCATCCATCTTGTCTGCACCAACAATCACACGGAGTTCACGACCAGCCTGGATGGCATAAGTCTTGGTGACGCCAGGATAAGACATTGCAATAGCCTCAAGATCGTTCAGACGCTTGATGTAAGCTTCCACAATCTCACGGCGGGCACCAGGACGGGCACCGCTGATGGCATCACAGACCTGAACGATAGGAGCCAGCAGTGTCTGCATCTCCATTTCGTCGTGGTGGGCACCGATGGCATTGCAGATGTCAGGTTTCTCCTTAAACTTCTCAGCAATCTTGGCACCATAAAGGGCATGAGGCATCTCACTCTCTTCATCGGGCACCTTTCCAATGTCATGGAGCAGACCGGCACGCTTTGCCTTCTTGGGATTAAGACCCAACTCAGACGCCATGACGGCACAGAGATTAGCCGTCTCACGGGCATGCTGCAACAAGTTCTGACCGTAGCTGCTACGATATTTCATCTTACCGATGATACGCACCAGTTCAGGATGCAGTCCGTGAATACCCAGATCAATGGCCGTGCGCTTGCCAGTCTCAATAATCTCGTTCTCCAACTGCTTCTTCACCTTGGCAACAACCTCCTCAATGCGTGCGGGATGGATGCGGCCGTCGCTCACCAACTGGTGCAATGCCAAGCGGCAAATTTCACGGCGAACGGGATCGAAGCCAGAAATGACGATGGCTTCGGGCGTGTCGTCGACCACAATCTCAACGCCGCAAGCTGCTTCCAAAGCACGGATGTTACGACCTTCACGTCCGATGATACGGCCTTTCACCTCATCATTGTCAATGTGGAAGACACTGACTGAATTCTCCACAGCCGTTTCGGTAGCCACACGTTGTATAGTCTGAATCACGATCTTCTTGGCCTGGGCATTGGCATTCAGCTTGGCCTCGTCCATAATTTCATTGATATAGCTGGCGGCAGCGGTCTTGGCCTCGTCCTTCATCGATTCTACAAGACGGTTCTTGGCTTCTTCTGCGCTGAGGCCGGACAACTCTTCCAGTTTCTCACGCTCTTTCTGCTGCATCTTGCCCAGTTCTTCCTGTTTCAGCGCAATGGCCTTTTTTTCATTGTCAATGCGCTGCTGCTGGTTGTCAAGCTCATTCTTGCGGCGTCCAAGCTCTTCCTGACGCTGGTTGAGCGAAATCTCACGCTGCTTCAGCCGGTTCTCACTCTGTTGGATGTGCTGGTTTCGCTGCTGCACCTCCTTCTCCAGTTCGCTTTTCTTGTTCAGGAATTTCTCCTTCACCTCAAGAAGTTTCTTATCCTTAATTACCTGAGCTTCCTTTTCGGCAGCTTCCAGAATTGCATCTCGTTTCCCAGTTACAATTTTCTGGGAAATGAATAATCCGAGGGCAGCACCCAGAACGAGTGTCGCTACGGCTATCAGAATCACGAAAATAATATTCATAAAGTTTAAAAGTATGTAAAGTTAATATTCTCTCTGTCACATTTTCAATGCATCTTCGATTTCAGAAGACAGTTGTGAGAGAATATTATCATAGGGCGTCGTGTCGTTCTTGGCATGTTCACGCTCATAACGCAACGCAATCTCAATAAGTGTCATCAGCGCAATGGTGTGATCGCTCTTGCGGCCTTTATATACTTGGGCATAAGCACCATAACGCTCTGAGACAAGTTTGGCTGCACGCCGATAGAACTCCTCATCCTCGCGGTTGTGAAGCACGGTCATAATGTCCTCATCGTAGACATGCAACTTGATATTGAGTTTCTCTTTACTTTCTTCTGGCATCGTCAGTTCTCCTTGTTACTTTTCGTCGCTTAGGATAGCAATGCACTTGTTTACGTCGCGTATAAGCTTGGCGATACGGTCTTTGGCCCCTTGCAGGTCGCCGTCGGTGATTTCAATCATCTTCGCCATCTTGAGCGACTGATAGTCATTCTCCTGCTGAGTGATCTTGGCTTGCAACTGGCGTATGTCCTTTTCGTTCTTGTCGACCATGACATAAAGATCCTCGTTCTCCTTTTTCAGTTCTTGAAATCGGCGAATCAAGTCCCTCATGCGGGTTTGGAACGTAGCTAAAGCTTTTTCACTTTCAGTCATGACTACTAAATTATGCTACAAAGGTATGTAAAAAACAGGTAATTGCCTGCCTTTGAAGCATATATTTAATATTTATTAAGTTATTTGTTGTCCGATTGTGGTTGTTTCTCCTTCTTGGCGAGCATCACAACACGATAGACGAAATCGGTCACCCACTGCTGGGAGAAGCCCAATCGCTTGTTCAGTTCGCGGACGGAAACCACAGTTTTGATGGTACTTGCATCAGTGAAGTCGTTCTTGTTGAAGATGTCGTCAACAGTCTTTTCCGTCATCTGGCGCAGTGCTTTCTTAAAGATGCTTGGCAGTCGCATCTTGAATTTCATCAGATTGCCCGTAAGCATCATCACATCCTGCACAAAAGCCTGAAACTGAAGAAGATAGGTCTGAGCATCCTGCACCTTCCTGCAACGGCGTGCTATGCTCTTATCAATCTCTTTGAAGAACTGGTCGTCCATCTGGTACATCTCCTTCAGCATTTTCTTGCACCGGCTCTTCTCGCCCAAGCCCAGCTTTCCACCCTGCGTGGGAACACGCAATGTGGTCTTGAACACTCGCAAGTCGGGCAGAGCCGCCAGATTACTGATATTCAGGTCGGCTGCCATCACTGCTTGGAAATATACACGAATGAGGGTCATGAAATCTTCCATGCCACCCGTCTTAGTCTGATTCTCTTCGGCATGTTTCTTGCCGAACAATTTTGATAGAAAACTCATAGTCAATTTTAATAATTGCGTGCAAAGTTACATCTTTTCTTTTATAATTGGGCATTTTTCTATGTAAAATCATCAATGTTCAGTTTTTTTTCGTATCTTTGCAGCCTTAAAAAGACATTTTAGATATGAAAGGTATTGTTTTAGCTGGAGGAAGCGGCACTCGTCTCTATCCCATTACCAAAGGAATTAGCAAGCAGCTGATTCCTATTTTCGACAAGCCAATGATTTATTACCCCATCTCGGCTCTTATGCTGGCTGGCATTCGTGACATCCTGATTATTTCAACACCCTACGATCTGCCTGGATTCAAGCGACTGTTGGGTGACGGAAGCGAGTTGGGGGTGCATTTTGAATATGCCGAGCAGCCTTCACCCGACGGACTGGCACAGGCTTTTATCATAGGTGAGCAGTTCATTGGTGACGATTGCGCCTGCCTGGTGCTGGGCGATAATATTTTCTATGGTTCAGGTTTTAGCGGTCTGCTACAGCAAAGTGTGGAAAATGCAGAGAAGAACGGTCTGGCCACCGTATTTGGCTACTATGTGAATGACCCTGAACGTTACGGCGTAGCTGAGTTCGATGCAGAAGGAAACTGCCTGAGCATCGAAGAGAAACCCGAACATCCAAAATCCAACTATGCAGTAGTGGGACTGTACTTCTACCCAAACAGCGTGGTTGAAATAGCCAAGAACATTAAGCCCAGCGCACGCGGAGAACTGGAGATTACAACTGTGAACCAGGAATATCTGCACCGCCATTCGCTGAAAGTGCAGACTTTGCAGCGAGGCTTTGCATGGCTCGACACTGGGACACACGACTCGCTATCAGAAGCTTCGACTTTCATCGAGGTCATTGAAAAACGCCAGGGCCTGAAAGTGGCCTGCCTGGAGGAGATTGCCTTCAAGAAAGGATGGATTACGCGCGAACAATTATTAAATATAGCAAAGCCCATGCAAAAGAACGACTATGGGAAATATCTGATTCAATTAACAGAATCGTAAAAAGCAATGGAAGACGGAAAGAGAATTGATACAATTGAGACTGTAGACAACATGATGCAAGACGAAGAGTCCTCATTCAACCTAAGGACTGTCTTCACGCTTGTCATTCTTAACTGGCCATGGTTCATCATTTCCCTAGTCATTTTCATCTCTGGTGCACTCATTTACCTGCGCTATGCCGAACCCACTTACCGCATGTCGGTGAAAATGCTCATCAAGGAAGAAAACAACAACCGGCGAAGCAGCAACCAGATGCTGTCGAATATGCAAGAGTTCGGCTTCATCTCCAACTCTGCAGGTATTGAGAATGAGGTGGAAATCCTGAAATCACGAATTCTTGCACTTGACGCAGTTAAAGACCTGAGACTTTATACTGAATACTGGGCCAAGGGTAAGGTCATTAAGTCGCTTCAATACAAGAGTCAGCCTATCAATGTCGATTTAGACCCGGCACATCTGGAAGAGCTGAACAAATCAGGTGCAAACATCAAAATGGTTATCACGCGTGAAAACAAAAAGTATCACTTCACAATTAACTTAAGCACAGGGACCTCCTACACAGGTTCCATAGCCACCCTACCCGCTGCCATCAAGACAGAACTGGGCACACTCACGCTGACAAAGAACGGCGGCAACACACGTCAACTGCCTGAAGGCCAATCGATGTTTGTCAACATTTACCCACCACAGTTAATCGCATCCATCTATGCAGCGTCACTCAGCGTAGAACCCACGTCGAAAGTGACATCTATTGCACAGCTCACACTTAACGACATCAATGCGAACAGAGCTTATGACTATCTGAAGCAGTTGGCTCTGTGCTACAACCGTCAGGCGAATGCCGACAAGAACGAAATCGCCTACAAAACCGAAGAATTCATCAATAAGCGTCTGGAGAAAATCAACGGAGAGCTGGGTGCTACAGAGACGGAGCTGGAAAGCTACAAGCGCCGCAACAACTTGATTCAGCTACGACTGGATGCTACACAGACGCTAACACAATCAAGCCAATATACGGCCCAGTTGGCTCAGGCCAACACACAGATGCAATTGCTTGACTATTTGCGTGAATATGTTGACAAGCCCGCAAACCGCTATCAGATTATTCCTTCAAATGTTGGTCTGTCCGACAATGTGTCAGCAGCTCTCATCAATGAATACAACAGTACGGTACAAGAGCGTAACCGTCTGCAGAAATCCCTCTCTGAAACAGCACCTCAGGTGCTAACCATGACCGACAAGCTCGACCGGTTGCAGAACAGTATTCACGACGCACTGATGCAGGCCCGCCATTCAGCCGACATCCAGCGTCAGGGCATTCAGGAACAGTACAACCTGTACCAAAGCAAGGTCACCAGTTCACCCGAACAAGAACGAATACTGACCCAGATAGGCCGACAGCAGGAGGTAAAATCGGGGCTTTACCTAATGCTCCTGCAAAAGCGTGAAGAGAACTCCATCTCCTTGGCAGCAACGGCCGACAAGGGAAAACTGATTGACGATCCAGTTTATGGCGGTAAGGTGAGTCCTAAAAAGAGTATTATTATGCTGGCTGCCGCAGTGCTGGGCTTTGGCCTGCCCTTGCTTTTCTTCTATCTGATACAGTTCTTCCGCTATAAGATTGAAGGACACGAAGATGTGGCACGCATGACAAGCCTGCCCATTGTGGCCGACGTGGCCGTAGCCAACGAGAAGACCAAGACAGCAGCAGGCATTGTGGTTCACGAAAACAAAAACAACCAGATTGACGAGATTTTCCGCTCTATGCGTACGAACATTCAGTTCATGATGAAGGAGGACCAGAAAGTCATTCTCTTTACGTCGTCGACCTCTGGCGAGGGAAAGACCTTCAATGCAGCCAACCTGTCTGTCAGTTTCGCACTACTGGGCAAGAAAGTGCTGCTGGCAGGTCTCGACATCCGCAAGCCGGCACTCGGTCGTTTGTTCTCAGTTTCCGATCGAAACACTGGTATTTCCACTCTGCTGGTGAAGAACGAGATTACCGAAGCCGATGTATATTCCCAGATATGCCCTTCGAACGTCAATGCCAACCTGGATTTGCTGCTGGCAGGTCCCACTCCTCCAAACCCCACTGAGTTGCTGGCCAGGGAAGGGTTGGGAACCATCATCGACATTCTACGCAAGAAGTACGACTACATAATTCTCGACACCGCACCTGTCGGCCTGGTAACCGATACGCTTCAGATTGGAAAGCATACCGATGTCACCGTCTTTGTATGCCGTGCTGACTACACACCTAAATCAAGCTTTGGTCTGATTAATAGTCTAGCAGCCGAAAAGAAAATGCCCAACATGTGTATGGTGGTCAACGGCATTGACATGTCGAAGAAAAAGTACGGTTACTATTACGGCTACGGAAAGTACGGCAAATATGGTCGCTACGGTTACGGGCGTTATGGATATGGGGGCTATGGTTACGGACGCTACGGTTACGGACATTATGGCTATGGCAACTATGGAACATACGGCAACTATGCCGAAAGCCATTATGGCAATAAAGAAGATGACTCAATCAAACGATAATGACAATTGCAGTAGACTTTGACGGAACCATCGTTGAGCACAGATATCCTGAGATTGGCCCCGAACGGCCATTTGCAATAGAAACGCTCAAGATGCTCATCAAGAATCGCCACCGGCTCATCCTGTGGTCGGTGCGCGAAGGTGAGCTTCTGGAGGAGGCTGTGAACTGGTGTCGTGAACGTGGTGTGGAATTCTATGCCGTGAACCGCGACTATCCCGAAGAGACTACGAACAACAACCAGAACTTCAGCCGCAAACTGAAGGCTGACATTTTCATTGATGATCGCAATCTTGGCGGACTACCCGACTGGGGCACCATCTACCGCATGATTACCCGTCACAAGTCTTGGAACGACCTGATTATAGAAGAGCTTCAAAGTGCCACCCTCACACCTTACGAAGAGATGCACCCCAAGAAGCGGTGGTGGAAAATATGGTAATTCAGAAAGCATAAAAAAAGCTGCACAACCATTGAGATTGCGCAGCTTTTTATGCTTTCTGAAGGATTTCTTACTTCACCTTTGCAACGATGGCCTTGAAAGCCTCGGGGTTGTTCAGGGCGAGGTCGGCGAGTACCTTGCGGTTAATCTCGATGCCAGCCTTCGTCAGGGCACCCATCAGCTTTGAATAGCTCATTCCCTCCATGCGGGCGGCAGCGTTGATACGCTGAATCCACAGAGCACGGAAGTTACGCTTCTTGTTTCGGCGATCGCGATAAGCATAGGTCAGACCCTTCTCCCAGGTATTCTTTGCTACTGT
>JAEEGL010269955.1_pt1 | contig 31932 bp, 26 predicted proteins | sample 9134231 | NCBI WGS metagenome assembly JAEEGL01 (sample SAMN16246548, study PRJNA631951) | gut metagenome | biome: gut microbiome; feature: rumen; material: fiber-attached | host: Bos | place: Iran: Karaj | collected 2018-10 | reverse complement strand
GGCTTTTCGAGCGTCAGCTGGGCGCCGGAGTTTATCAAACGGCTCTGCAATAAGCGGAAGGTGTTCGGCGGACAGCATCTGTTTGCGGACGGAGCGGCGCTCATCGCCTACGATTCCACGCTGCCGGCTTCGATGTTTCCTTATGTCTGAATCTGCGAAGGACGGCTGTCTTCCTCGATCAGCGTCTATGCCGTGCATGAAGGCCGCAACGAGCAGCTGGTCCTGGCGGCGGCCGGAAGCAACTGGTACGAGGCACGGGTTTCCGCGGAATTCATCCTGGACGACGTGCACAGCCTGGACCTGATGGTGACGCCTTTTTCCACGCAGCGGGTGGAGAATATCAGCATTTCGCTGGCCGATCTTCCGGCCCGCCCCAATAAAACAACCCGGATCCAGCTGATTGTTTCGTTTGCCTCGGAAAACCATGTGACAGTCCGGATCGTGGATAAGGGCTTCGGGGAACTGTTCCCGGCGAGCGGCATGGTGATCCGCAAAGATTTCCTGATCTCATAAAACAATTGTCCACGGGACAGACGGACGGAAAGGAGGAAGCATGGGCAATCTGATTCTTTGTCAGGCCAAACCGGCCGAGCGCCCCTATTATGTGGCGGAGCTGGGCATTCATCTGTACAGCGCCGAAGAGCTTTGCTATTTCATCTACCACAATGTTCTGATGATCGATGCTTCCTTCCCGGATGACCGTCTGCTGGATTTTCTGCATCAGCTGGAGCAGTTCAAGCTGGAAGACCGGGTGCGCCGCATGCGGGAGCAGAGCGGACTGTACGAGATCCTGTATGTGATCCTGCAGGATCTGCGGTATTTCAACGGAGCCGAGCTGTTTGCCTTCCGGAAGCAGCTTGAACAGCTCAGTCAGACCTCTGCGGCAGGACGGCTGAAGCAAAAAGGCGATGCCCTGTTCGAACGCGGGCAGTACTATAATGCGGTGAGGATCTACAATCAGCTGCTGTCTTCGGACTGCCGTGAGCTGGCCGATTCGGACTATGTCGGCAAGATCTGGACCTGTAAGGCGGCCTGCCTGGCGAGAATGGAAAACTACGGCGAGGCGATGGAATGCCTGCAGAAGGCATACGCGCTGACCCGCGAGGTATCTCTGCTGGAAAAAATGTATGTACTGGAGCGGCTTAAGGGAAGAGATGCGATGCCGATCGGTCTGGAAAAGCTGGTCAGTCCGCCAATCCTCGAACAGTTCCGCAGCAATTTTGAGAACCGTATGAATCTGGCACAGTATCAGGGCAAAGCGCTGGAAGCGGCTGCCCTGCAGGATAAACCGGAGCCGGAACGCTCTGAAGCATATCTGGAGCTGCTGTTCCGCTGGAAAGAAGAATATCGGAAAAACCAGATCTCATAGGATCCGGTAAAGAGAGGAAAGATGATACACTGCGCGATCGGACAGGATTCACACCGCTTTGAAGAAGGGGACAAGCCTCTGATTCTGGGCGGTGTTTTGCTGAAGAATGAAAAGGGGTTAAAGGCTAACAGCGACGGCGATGTGCTGCTGCACGCCTTAACGAATGCCGTTTCGGGTATTACCGGCAGAAATATCCTGGGGCCGGTAGCCGACGAACTCTGCCGGGCCGGATTTACGGACAGCCGGGTCTATCTGAATGAGGCCCTGCGGGATCTGAGAAAAATGGACGGACGGATCGTGCATGTTTCGTTTACGGTGGAAGCGGCAAAGCCCCGGCTTTATCCGCATATTCCGGAGATCCGGGAGAGTGTCGCGGCTATACTCGGGATCCCGGCGGGCTGCGTCGGCTTAACGGCTACCAGCGGCGAAGGCCTGACGGATTTCGGACGCGGCAACGGTATGCAGGTGTTCTGCCTGCTGACGGCCGACCTGCCGGAGGAAGCGTAAAATGCTGCTCTTTCCGCATGCGAAAATCAATCTGAGCCTGTATATCACCGGGCGGCGGCCGGACGGCTACCATGAGCTGGATACCGTTTTTCTGCCGTTAGATCTGACGGACCGGCTGGAGATAACACCCGCCGGGGAACTGCGCTTTTCCTGCTCGGTTTCCGGGCTGGAAACAGAGGACAATCTGGTGTTAAAGGCATGGCGGCTTATGGCAGAGCGCTTCGGGATCGGGCCGGCAGAGATCCGGCTGGAGAAGAAGATCCCGTCAGAGGCCGGGCTCGGCGGAGGCAGTGCGGATGCGGCAGCGATGCTGCTGGGGATAAACGAGCTGTTCGGACTGAAGCGGGAACGCAGTGAACTGGCGGAACTGGGCGCTGTGCTCGGAGCGGATGTGCCGGCGCAGCTGTACGATCAGCCGGTGCGCGGCCGCGGAAACGGCGGGCAGATCGAAGCCTGGGATCCGGTGCCGGTTTACCCGTTTATGCTGCTTAAACCGGCGGCCGGTTTTTCGACACCGGCCATGTACCGGGCCTGGGATGAATGGGCCGGGCAGCAAAAACCGGACAGTCGGGAAGAGCAGACCGAAGCCGGACAGCAGGCCCTGCGGGCGGCGCTTAGAACCGGGGATCCGCTGCTTCTCGCACCGCATTTACGGAACGATTTTGAAACGGTGCTGTCCGGGCGGGAGAAGAAAACCGCGGACAAAGCGGCGGCGCTTCTTCGGAAAAACGGGGCGCTCGAGACGCTGCTGTGCGGTTCGGGGTCGACCGTGCTGGGACTCTATGAAGACAGAAAACAGCGGGACAAAGCGTGGGAGCGGCTGAGCAGCCGGATCCCCGCGGGATGGAAGCTGTTTGCGTGCGACAGTCTGGGAAAGGCGGACAGTCTATGCTGAGAGAAGGAAAGCGCTGCGCCGTGATTTTGGCGGCGGGCGGCAGCGGCAGCCGCTTCGGCGGAGAGATCAATAAGATACTGCTTCCGCTGCGCGGAAAACCGGTGATCGCGCACTCGCTGGAGGTTTTCCTGAACCATCCGGCGGTGCATGAGATCGTCATCGCCTGCCGGGAGGCGGATCGGCCTCAGCTGGAAGAAATCTGCGAAAAACTTGGCGCCGGCGAGGCGGGGAAACCGCCTGTCCTGCTGGTCAGCGGCGGGCAGACGCGGCGGGAATCGGTTTATCATGCCCTGCAGAACTGCCGGGAGGAGCTGGTTCTGATCCACGATGCAGCCCGTCCCTTTGTGGAACCGCGGGCAGTGGATGACTGCCTGGAAGCGCTTGAGACCTATCCGGCTGTTTCACTGGCTGTGCGCAGCAAAGATACGGTAAAAATCGTCAACGATATGGGAGTGGTGGTTTCCACGACCGACCGGGAACGCACCTATCTGGTTCAGACTCCGCAGGGCTTCGACCGGATCCTGCTGCGCCAGGCGCATGAAGCATTCCCCGAGGTGGGGGTTACGGATGACTGCGGGCTCATGGAGCTGGCGGGATATCCGGTCAAACTCGTGGAAGGATCGTACCGCAATTTCAAAATCACGACGCCGGAAGACATGCCGGAATAAAAAAGACCTCCCGGCGGGGAGGCCTTTCTGAATAAAATGACTGCGGTCAGTGAGGTCGCATAATCATGATAACCATGACGCGGGAACAGGCAGGACGATTCATCCTCAGCAAGCAGGGATTGCTGGGGAAACATCGCTTTGCCGGAAAAGAGGGGGCGTACCGGTATATCCGCCAGGCAGGCTGTATTCAGTATGATCCCGTGGATGTATGCGGTAAAAACGCCGAACTGACCCTGCAGTCACGCGTGCGCGGCTTCACCAGAGAGATGCTGGCGGAGCTGCTGTATAAAGACCGGCTGCTGGTCGATTATACGGACAAGGAACTGTCGATCTGGCCGAGCGAAGACTGGCCGTATTTTTCGTCTTACCGCGACAGGAGCAAAACGCACGGCGCCGGCTTTCCGGGCATCCCGGAACGGGAGGAACAGGCCGTTGCCTACATCCGCGAAAACGGTCCGGTAAGCAGCGATACCCTTCCCATTCAGGGAAAGGTGTTCTGGCATTCCTCCATGCACTGGAGCGGAAACTGGCACGGAACGTCACCGGCCGCCCGATCGGTCCTGGAACAGTTATATACAGACGGCGTTTTGCTGATCCATCACAAAAGCGGTTCGCGAAAGTTTTATGACCTTGCGGACAAATACTTCAGCCGGGATCTGCTGGAGGCTGAGAATCCCTGCCCTGATGAGATGTCGTTCCGCAGGTGGCGGATCAGACGGCGGATCGGAGCGGTCGGCTTACTGTGGAACAGACGCTCAGATGCTTTTCTGGGAATTGAAATGACTACAGATCAGAGAGAAGAGGCGTTTGAAAAACTGGAAGCGGACGGCATGATCCAAAGAGCATCCGTTGAAGGGATCCGTTTCCCCCTGTATTTTCTGACAGAGGATCTGCCTTTAGCCGAAGCAGTTCTGGCCGATGCCGTTGACCGGAAGCCCCGTCTGGAGTTTCTTGCCCCGCTGGATCCCATGCTGTGGGACAGAAAGCTGATAGAGGCAATCTGGGATTATCAGTATTCGTGGGAGATCTATACACCTGCCGAAAAAAGAAAGTTCGGATATTATGTCCTGCCGATGGTTTACGGTGAAAAGATGGCAGGACGGATCGAAGCCGCAGCAGACAGAAAAGCGGAAACGCTTGTCGTAAAGAACATCTGGTATGAGGCGGGGATCAGGCAGACAAAAAAACTGAATGCTGCCGTTGAGACTGCCGTCAGGCGGTTGGCCAGATTCAACGGCTGCCGCCGGATCACGCAATAACTTGAGAAATAAAACTGATAAGCTTCGCAGCCGGTACGAAAACTTTCTCGGCACTGAAAAATGCGCCTCGAAAGTATTGTCCGGCCGCGGAGCCTTTTATTTTTAATTAGAATTATCCGATCAGTTCAGCGGATATTCTTTTCGGTCCAGCATCTTGCCGCCGTCGGCTCCGGTCCGCCGGGTCTCCCAGACACCGTCCCGTAAGATCTCATACCAGACAAAATCGTCGCCTTCGGGATAGAGCGTGCAGTAAAGGCCTTTGCTCTGGAGTGTGCGGATCAGGCTTTTTTTTGCTTCTTCGGACAGGCTGTTTTTGAGGGAGGCAGGGTGCAGCGTGATGCGCAGCATAGCCTGGCCGCGGGCGGCTTCGTACAGTTCTTTCAGATCCCGGAAGGCGCGGAAGGACAGAGAAGGAACACTGTAAGTCACAAGTGAAATGTCGGCTTCCAGACCGGTCTCACCTGTCACCTGCCGGAGCAGCGGAAGAACGGTTTCCCGGGCTGCTCTCTGCATTGAAAGACTGTAATAGTCGTCGCAAATCAATTCGTCATGACTGATATAGACGCTGAAAGAATCGCCGAAGGTGCGGGACGAGACGGTGAAAACCGATTCACCGGAATCCTTGGAATAGCTTTTTTCAGTGATGGAAAAACTGTCGTCGACTCCGGTTTTGGCCGGGAGGTCTTTTAAGTAGGCTTCGACAGCTTGCTGACGCTCTTTCTGTACTTTGTACGAACAGGAAGACAGACAGAGGGCAGTCAGAAGGATCGCGGCGAGGCAGATCACAGTCAGACAAGTCTTTTTCATACTACTTCTCCTTTGAAGATGTCTGCGGATCGGCAGAGGGCGGAAACGTCAGTAGGTAGGCGGCGGTGTCCGGTCGTCGGCGATGCGCGCCATGGCGCGTTTATCCTGCTCCAGCCGCCGTTTGCGGCGCCTGAGCATGCGGACGATCAGCCAGAGGATAAGGCCCAGGATCAGCAGCAGCACGACGCCGCCTCCTATCAGGATCCAGTAGATAAGAGGCAGACCGAGGTGTTCTTCCCGGAGGATCTCCTTGTCGGTCGGGGCCAGTTTGACGACCGGTGTCAGGGAAATGCCCTCGCTCGCGGGCAGGACGGTCAGCCGGCAGCGGCCGACTTCTTCGTCGCCCATATAATAGATGCGTTCCGCAAGCACGTTGTCAGCCTGGCCGGAGTCAAGAAAACGGATTTCGGAACGCAGATCCTGCAGTGTCAGTTCCTTCGGCAGCGTGCAGTAAGCATCCGAAGCGTAGGAAAACTGAAGCAGATCACTGCCCAGAAAATCGTTCCGTTTGTTCTGCAGCACGCTTTCGGCGCTGCTGAGACTGTAGCAGGTGAAATGCTGGAAACCGTAATTGAACAGGGCAATGCTGTCCGCTCCGGTATGGTCCATTCCGTTCGCATGCAGAACGACACAGATCAGGTCATCCGATTCCTGCTTGGCGTAGGTCATCAGCGTGTTCAGGGCTTCTTCGGTATAACCGGTTTTGCCGGCTACGGCATAAGGGTATTTCATCTCCTGCGAATTGGTCAGCAGAGGATGCTTCATGGACATATAGGTGATCTCGTCGTGCTTGTTGGTGGGCGGGATCTGATAGCGCTCCGTTCCCATCATGGTGCGGAGCGTTTCGTTTTTCATCGCTTCCCGCATGATCAGCGCCATATCGTAGGCGCAGGTGTAATGCCTGTCATCGGGCAGACCGTGCGGATTGCTGAAGTTTGAATTGACCGCACCGAGCTCGGAAGCACGCAGGTTCATCAGCGCCGCGAAGCTTTCCAGCGAGCCCGAAACATGTTCGGCCAGGGCCTGGGCGACTTCGTTGGCGGAGGCGACCAGCAGGGCATAGAGGCATTCCTCCACGGTCATGATCTCATCTTCCGTGCGGGCGATACTGCTGCCGCCCGGGGCCAGCTCGTGCGTAGCCCGATAGGAGAAGGTGACACTTTCATCCATCTGGCAGCGTTCGGCAACAATCAGCGCGGTCAGGACCTTGGTGATGCTGGCCGGAAAAGCTTTTTCATAGGCATTTTTCTGATAAAGGATCGTGCCGGACTTCATTTCGATCAGGATCGCGTAATCCGCACTGATCTCAGGCGGTGTTTCCACCTCGACGCTCTGCGTCAGATCGATCAGTCCGGCGGCTTCGGCGTACGGAGAAAACATCCAGACTGCAAGCAGCAGGATGATCAGAAACGAACCCGGACGAGGTGCTTTTTTTCTCATGGTTCAGCGGGCGCTTCGGCGCCAGATATGCATGGCTTCCGCCTGACGGATCAGATCCTCGCGGAATTTCGGATGAGCCAGGGAGATCAGGGCTTCCGCCCGCTCCCAGACGGACAGGCCTTTTAAGTTGACACAGCCGTATTCGGTCACGACGTACATGACGTTGGGACGGGTATCGGTCACGATGGTTCCGTTTTCCAGCGTCGGCAGGATGCGGGAATGCAGTTCCCCGTTTTTGTCGGAGAAAGTGGAAGAGCAGCAGATGAAGCTCTTGCCTCCTTTCGAAAGGTAGGCACCGAGCACGAAATCGAGCTGTCCGCCCGCGCCGGAGATATGCCGGATGCCGGCGCTTTCGGAAGCGACCTGCCCGAACAGATCTAGGCTGACCGCATTGTTGATGGAAATGAAGTTGTCGATCTGCGAGATCACGCGGTCATCGTTGGTGTAGTTGACCGGCGCCGACATCAGGGCGGGATTGTTGTCCATGTAGTCGTACATCTTCTGTGTGCCCGCCCCGAAGGCGTAGACCTGCCGGCCGCGGTCGATGTTTTTGCGCGCGCAGGTAATCTTGCCGGCCAGGGCCATGTCCACGAAAGCGTCCACATACATTTCGGTGTGCACACCGAGATCCTTCAAATCCGACTCTGCGATCATGGAGCCGACCGTGTTCGGCATGGTTCCGATCCCGAGCTGGAGGCAGGCACCGTTCGGGATCTGCTCCACGATCAGCCGCGCGACGGCCCGGTCCACTTCCGTGGGCTCACCGCCTCCGCCGATCTGCCCGATGGGAGGATTGTTCCCTTCCACGACCGCATCGACCTGCGTGATGTGGATCTCCGTCTCGGAACCGCCCAGACAGCGCGGCATGTTGCGGTTGACCTCGACGATCACATGGCCGGCCGTTTCGCACATGGCGGCCAGATGCGACGCGTTGGGGCCGAAATTGAAATATCCGTGTTTATCCATAGGCGTGACCTGGATCATGGCCACGTCCGGAGGGGTAATATTCTCCCGGTAATAGCGCGGCAGCTCGGAATAGCGCAGCGGGGCGTAAAACGCAATCCCGCGTCCGGCGGCCTTCCGCTCAATGCCGCTCATGTGCCAGGAGTTCCAGCACATATGCTTTTCGGCTTCGGGCACCTTGAAGACAGCCGGCTCCCACAGCGCGATCCCGCCGCGGATCTTAATGTCCTCCAGTTCGGGCAGACGGGCCGCCAGCGCTTCGTCCAGTGCGACGGGATGGCCGGTCGTCCAGCCGTAATCCACCCAGTCTCCGGATTTTATCCGTTTTACAGCCTCTTCGGCTGTGGTCAGCTTTTCCTGATAAAGTCTATTCCAGTCAGACATCCCGTATCTCCTCCTGTTTGCTAAATAATTATATCAGAGGAGCGGACAGGACGCAAGGTTTGATTCGACCGGAACGAAACCTCAGCAAATAAGGGAAAAAACAATTTCAATCGAAAAGAAAATATGTTATTAAGAGGAAGATGATTCTTAAACGGGACAAAAAGGAATGAATAAAAATAATTCACCCTTAAAATATTTGGCTGCGATCCTGTTTCTGTTTGTGCTGCTTATCGCGGTGGGACGCTTCGCGGACGGAACCGAACGGGTCAGTCTGAACGAGCGGGCAGCCCGCATGGCGGCGCAGACGACGCTGCCGGTCTCTTCTTCGGAAGAGACAGCTCCCGCGGCGGATCTGACAGAGCCGCTTTCGGGGGAGATCTCCCCGACGGCGGAAAGTCCGGAAGAGACTTCCGGGCAGCCGGTTTCGCTTCCCGGAACAGAACCCTCCGTCAAAACGGCTGACAGAAAAAATCTGTCGATTGTTCAGCTCGAAGCCTCTCTGTCTGCGGAAACGGAAGCAACGCTCCCGGAAGAAACGGCAGGAGAATCGGAAAGTTCGCCGGAAAGCATGACGGAAACCGAAACGGTTTCGGAAGCCGCGGAGGAAGCGACGGATCCTTCCACGGAAGTCCCGACCACGGCCGCTCCTTCTTCGGCCGCGCCAACTACGGCAGCCCGGCCGACTGCGGCGGCTTCGGCCCGCACCGGTTTCTTTTATGAAAACGGCATTCTGCACTATAACAATGCCAAAGGGCAGCCGGTCACGGGCTGGGGAACCTATAAGGGCCGCACTTATTATTTCAAAAACGGAACACCCGGCAGCGGGCTGACCTGGATCGACGGCAAACTGTACTGCCTGAGCGACGGTCTGCCGGTAACGGGATGGCGGAGTTTTTCCGACGGCAAGCGGTACTTCACCGCTTCCGGCGCCGCTGCGATCGGATTTGCCGACATTGACGGCAGCCGGTACTATTTTGACGGCAACGGCCGGATGCAGCTGTATTATCAGACGATCGGCGGAAAACGCTATTATTTCTACTCTGACGGCAAAATGGCACGCAATACGGTCATTGAGATCTACCAGGCGGACGAAAACGGTGTTCTGACAAACCGTTTTTCGGAGATATCGGAAGACAATCTGGATGAGTATATTGCCTATCTGGTCCGGAATAACGGAAACACGCCGGAGAAAATCTACAATTACGTAAAAAAGAATTATCTGATCCGGGACACGGCAAAGGCCAGTATCCGGGAGATGGCTATTCATATCCTGAATACCGGAAGCGGCGCCTGTTATAATTATGCGTCGCTGGCCATTCTGATGCTGCAGCAGGCCGGATACAAGGCCCGGCTGGTGACGGGAGAGAGCCGGCATGCGGCGGAACACGACTGGGTGCTGTACGAACCTCAGCCGGGTGTCTGGCGGCATATGGATCCGTACCGGAACTGGCTGAGTATTTATGCCATGACGGATGCGCTGCTGGAAAAATACGATGATTTCCAGGGCTGTTCCTATATTTGGGACAGGAACCTCTGGACCAGTACAACGCCCTCCGGATACGGTGCGACAGTGCAGACAGATGATACAACGGCGGCTTCCCAGACCGATCCGGCGCAGAGTGAGCCGGTGACAGAACCGACCGTCACCGAACCGTCCGTTCCGGAAACGCTTCCGACCGAGCCCGAACAGACAACGCCGGAAGGGGAGACTGCCTCCACTGAAACCGAACCGGAGACACAGCCGACTGCCTCAGAGCCGCCGACCGTCACCGAACCGACCGCGACGGAGCCTGCGAGCGAACCGTCTGTCACGGAGCCGGGGACAGAACCGTCTGCCACGGAACCGTCCGTTCCGGAAACCCTGCCGACCGAGTCTGAGACATCGCCCACGGTTCCGGCCGAACTGCCGACCGAGCCGGCGGAAACGAACCCGGAGGGCGGTGAATCCTCCTCCGGCAGCTGATAATCGCTCCGAAAGGCCGGAAAGACGTGCTTTTCGGATTGACATTCCGCAACAGGATCCTTATAATACTATAGCTATGAAAAGAATCCTTTGCTTTTTTGCCCTGATTTTTCTTCTTAGCTCCCTGGCTGCCTGCGGGGGGCTTTCAGACGTGGATCAGACACTGGATATAGCCGAAGCCAGGATCGTGCAGGTGAAGACCGTGCATACCGTTGCGCCGGTCACAGAGGAAACGCCGGAAGAGAGCACTTCCCTTCAGGCACCGACGACGCCGGAAGAGACGGCGGAACCGACTGAGCCTTTCACAACCCCAGAAGAAACGACCGAAGAACCGACTGAGCCGGAACTGCTCGGCTTTGTATGGGAAGAAGAGAAACTGTATTATTACGCCCGGCCGAACGAACGCTTTACCGGCTGGCTGCTGACCGATGAGGGATACAGCTATTTTGACGAGGAACGGCTGGAAGGGCTGCAGACGATTGACGACAGGCTGTATTATTTCCCGGACGGGATCCTGGCCTTCGGGCATCAGACCGTGGAGGATCAGAACTACTATTTTGACAAGACCCGGGGCTATGCGGTCTCGCTCGGCTGGGTGCAGGACGGCGCCTACCGCCGTTATCTGGGGGAAGACGGATTCCTGACCGGCCGGCATGTGATCGACGGTGTGACCTGCGTATTTGACAGCCGGGGCGTGTATCTGCAGGGGATCGTGGACGGCATTCTTTACGATCAGGGCAACAAGCTGATCGGATATGTGGAATACGACGGAGCGTTTTATTACACCGGCGATGACGGACGGGTCCGTACCGGCCTGCAGATGATAAAAGGAACCTGGTACTTTTTCCTGGAAAACGGCCGGAATGCGGTCGGCTTTGTGCGGGATCCCTCTACGGGCGAATGCTATTATGCAAACGAGACGGGCTGGCTGGACAGCGGCTTTAACGAAGCCGACGGCAAGGTCTACTATTTTGACCCGAACAATTCCCATGCGATGCTGCGCAATACCACGGTCGGCATCTACAATATTGACGAAAACGGCGTCTGCCACAGCCGCTTCGGGGAGATCACGGATGCCAATTTAGATTCCTATCTGGATCAGATCCTGGCGACCTACGGGCGTTCTCCGCGCAATATTTTCGACTATGTCGTGAACAACTATGCTTACAAGCGCCTGCCGTGGGAGGATACCCGCGTGATGGCGATCAAAATGTTCAATACAGGCTACGGCGCCTGCTATCATTTCTGCGCGGTCACTTCAATGCTGCTGGCAAGAGCAGGTTATGCGAGTCAGTGGGTCATCGGCGAGCTGCATCATTACTGGCTGCTGGTCGAGATGTCTCCGGGCGTCTGGCGGCATATGGACACGATGCGCAAACATTTCGGTATCTATAACTTTACCGATGCGCAGATGGACGCCCTGGACGGAACCTACGGCGTGAATTTTGTCTGGGATCACAACCAGTGGACCAGTACCACCACGACGGGCCGGGGAGACGGTCCCAAAGCAGTAGAAACGACAGCTGCGCCCACCACTACGGCAGCGCCGACGACTGAGGCCCCGACGACGCCTGCGCCGGAAACCACCCCGGCCCCGACGACCACAGCGGCCCCCGAACCGGAAACGCAGCCTGTTACGGATGAGCCGGCTACGGAACCGTCTGCCCCTGTCCAGGAACCGGCCACGGAGCCTCAGGTACCGGAAGAGACTTCTTCCGAAACCGCTGCGGAACCGGCAGCGGAACCCGGACAGCCGGCAGAATCTCCCCGGGCTGAAGAGACTGCACCGGCGCAGAACTGAGGCGGTGAAAGGGAGCGGAAGGAAAAAGAGATGAGAAAAGTTCTGATTATTCTGACGATAACGGTTTTGATGCTGGCGGCATGCGGCAGCGTTTCTCCGGCAGAGAGCGCTCAGGGAACCTATGTCCGGCCGGTGGAAACGCCGGCTCCCGAAACGACGGTGCCGCCGACTGCGCCTGTCCCGACAACGGTCCCCGAGACGAGCCCGACAGAATCCGAAACAGAGACGGTTCCGACGACCCCGGAGGAAACCACTACGGTGGATCATCCGCAGGGCGGGACCGGCCCCGCGGCGGAGACCACAGAGCCCGAAGAAACCACCCATATGCCGTCGGTCATTGCCTCGGGCTACGCGCCCGGAGAAGAGCTTCCGACCAGCGAAACAGCCGAAGGACAGCTGGGGGTGCTGGAAGAAGACGATATGCTGCTGACCTACAAAGGGATGAAGCTGCGGGCCGGCGATGTCTTTGATTATCACAGTTATGAAGAAGCCTGGGGCGTGCCCCAGATCGAAAAAGGCGCGGCCTGTATCGGCGGCGGCTTTGATATGAACTATTATTACGGTGAAGGCTTTTCCGTTTATACGGTAGGAGAGGGCGAAAACCAGGTCGTTTACGATATTTATCTGACCGAAGAAGGCTACTCTACCGTGAAGGGAGCGGTGATCGGTGTGACCACACGGGAAGAACTGACGGGGATTTACGGTGAACCGAATGCTTCTCTCGGCGCGACCGACCGCTATACCCTGGGCGACGGCATCTACCTTTCCTTTACCTTTTCCGGCGGTGTTCTGACGGATATTGACTATAACGACAGCAACCAGAGGTAATCCGGGCGCTGCGGAGGCGGCATGGTATTCAGTTCGTTACCGTTCCTTTGCATCTTTTTGCCGGTGGTATTCCTGCTTCACACTCTGATCCGGGATACCAGGATCCGCAATGTGATCTTAATGGCGGCCAGTGTGCTGTTTTATGCATACGGAGAGCCGCTCTATGTTTTGCTGCTCGTCGGATCGGTAACGGTCAACTATTTTCTGGGACGCGGACTGAAAAACAAGTCACGTCTGATTATGGCGCTTGGTGTGACGTTCAACATCGGTCTGCTGGGCGTCTTTAAGTATTCGGGTTTTCTGGTTGGTGAGATCAATCGCGTGCTGCCGGAGGCATGGCAGCTTTCGGTGCCGCAGCTGGCCCTGCCGATCGGCATTTCCTTCTACACTTTCCAGGTGCTTTCCTATCTGGTGGACGTTTACCGCGGCGATACCGAGATCCAGAAGAACTATATTTCGCTGCTGCTTTATGTTTCCTTCTTCCCCCAGCTGATTGCGGGACCTATCGTCAAATACCACGATGTCGATAAGCAGATCAAATTCCGCACTGTGACGCCTAAAGGCATCAGCCGCGGTCTGATCCGTTTTTCGGTCGGTCTGGGCAAGAAGGTGCTGATCGCGAACGGAATGGCGGTCGTAACGGATACGATCTTTGCGATGCCTGCGGCCGGTCTGGGAACGCTCGGCGCATGGATGGGCGCCGTCGGCTTCCTGTTCCACGATTATTTCGACTTCTCCGGCTATTCGGATATGGCGATCGGTCTCGGTCAGATGTTCGGCTTCCGCTTCAAGGAGAACTTCAACTACCCCTATATTTCGACCAGCTGCAGCGAATACTGGCGCCGCTGGCATATTTCCCTGAACACCTGGTTCAGAGAGTATCTGTATTTCCCGCTGGGCGGCAACCGCAAAGGCAGGGCCCGGACGTATTTTAACCTCTTCATGGTGTTCTTGCTTACGGGTATCTGGCACGGTGCGGCCTGGACCTATATCGCCTGGGGCCTGTTCCAGGGATGCTTCATTATACTGGAACGGCTGAAGCTGGTGCCTTTTGTCAGAAACAAGATCACGGGCAACATTTATACGATGCTGGTCATGCTGACCGGCCTTATCATTTTCCGCTCTGAATCGTTAAGCTATGCCGGCGTGATGCTGAAGGCTTTCTTCGGCTTCGGGACGATGAGCGGCGAGACCTATGCGCTCCTGACGACCTATTTCAGCCCGTACTACATTTTCCTGCTCGTGCTTTCGATTTTCTTCTCCACGCCGATCTTCATCCGGGCGTGGCGGAGGCTGCGGGCCAAATGCGCGGTCTCTGAAGCCCGGACTGCGGTCTTTATGGCCGCCACGATGTTCTGTTCGCTGGCGATCTTGGTTTTGTCCATGATGCAGCTGGCCACCGACAGCTACAACCCGTTCATCTATTTCCGCTTTTAGGAGGAAGACATGAAGATTATTTCACGCATTTACATCTGGATATTCTTCCTTCTGCTGATCGTACCGGCGGCCGCCATGCCGTATTTTAAGGATGCGGTCAACACGGAAAAGAGGGAACTCAGCGAACTGCCGGCCATCTATTCGGACGGCGAGTTCAATAACCGTTTTTCGGTGGAAATGAATACCTGGATCCAGGAGCATATCGGCTTCCGGAACCTGATGGTCTCCGGCAACAGCCTGTTGCGGACCCGGCTGTTCGGACAGGCTGCGAAAGAAGAGATCATTGTCGGCAAAAACGGCTGGCTGTTCTATGGAGAAAGCGTCAACGACTATCTCCATGTTCCGACCATTACGGAGCGGAATGCCAGCAATGCGGCGCACGCCGCGGCGATGCTGCAGCGGTTTGCCGAAGCGGAGGGCAGCCGTTTCCTGCTGGTGCTTGTGGCTAACAAGAACTCGCTTTACGGTGAGTATATGCCCTACTATTACCTGCCGCGTCAGGCAGACGGCAGCCGCGAGCTGTTCCTTAAGGCGCTGGAGCTCGAAGGGGTGAATACAGTGGACTTAAAGCCGGTCTTCGAGGCACAGGATAAGCAGCTGTATCAGAAGACGGACAGCCACTGGACCTATGAAGGGGCCTTGCTCGGCTACCGCACGATCATGCGGGAGAGCGGCCTCGAATACGACAGTTTTGAAGGGATGACCTTTACCGAAGTGAAGGACTGGCCGGCGGATCTGGCAGTTTTCCTCTACGGAGAAGCGGCGGCGCCCGATATTCAGGCCTATCCCAATTATCAGTTTACTTACAGCTACAAATCCCGCCAGACGGCGGTGGATGCGCTGACGCTGGAAACAAGGCAGGCACAGGGCAGAGGCTCGCTGGTGATCTACCGCGATTCCTTCTGCAATACGATGCAGGCTTACCTGGCCCAGAATTTTGAAAAAGCTCTGTTTTCCCGCGCGATCCCGTACCAGGCGGAGCTGATCCGCAGCAAAGGGGCCGATCTGACCGTGCTGCAGGTGACCGAACGGAGCCTGGGCAGCTATGTTTTCCGGGCCCCGCTCATGGAAGCGCCCGAGACAGAGCTGGATCTGGAAGCGAAGCATCTCGGCAAAGAGCGGGCTTTTATGGCAGAGGAAGAGGCCGGCGCCTATACCCACCTGTACGGAACGGTTTCGGAGGTGCTTCTTTCAGACCGTTACCGGGTCTGGCTGATCACGGAAACCGAAGCCGAAACGAAGGCTTTCGAAGCCTTCCCGATTTATGAAAAAGAACTGCTGGGTGAAGCGGAGATCATGGACAACGGCTGGTCGATCTATCTGACGAAGGATCAGTTCCCGGAAGAGACTGCGCTTTCGCTTCTGGTCGAGAGCGGCGGCCAGCGCTACCTGATTCCGCTCCCGAAAGGAGAGTCCTGATGCTGGAAGTCAAGAATTTACGGGTCCATTTCCTGAGCGCGGCGCCCGACCGTTTTGCGGTGGACGGTGCAAGCTTTTCCGTGGGCGACGGAGAGATCGTCGGCCTGGTCGGTGAGAGCGGCTCGGGCAAATCGGTAACGGCCATGGCGATCAGCGGCCTGCTTCCGCGCCGCAAAAGCGAGTACACCGGCGAGATCTGGCTGGACGGCGTCGAGCTTTTAAACAGCGACCGGAACCTGATGCGCCAGATGCAGGGCGATACGATAGGCGTGATTTTCCAGGAGCCGATGAGCTCTTTCGATCCGATCATGACGATCGGCCGGCAGGTGGAAGAGAGCCTGCTGGTGCATCACCCGGAGATGTCTCCGGCGGCCAGACGTTCGGCCGCGCTGACCGCGATGGCTGAGGCGGAGCTGGACGAACCGGAAACCGTTTACGAGAAATATCCGCACGAGCTCTCGGGCGGCATGCTGCAGCGCGCGATGATCGCGGCTGCCATTATACACAGTCCGAAACTTCTTCTGGCGGACGAACCGACCACGGCGCTGGATGTCACGATCCAGGGTCAGATTCTGAACCTGCTTAAGAAAATCAACCGGACCAAGGGGACTTCCATTCTGTTTATTTCCCACAATATGTCGGTTATCCGCAAGCTGAGTCAGCGGGTGCTGGTCATGCACCGCGGAAAGATTGTGGAAGAGGGCAGCGTGGAAGATGTGTTTCTGCATCCGAAGGATCCCTATACCCAGAAGCTGATTGAATCCATCCCGGCCCGCGACCGGCATCTGACGGGCTTAAAAGCGCAGAAAGAGGCGAAAAAATGAATGAAACGAAAAATGTAAGAGTACTGGCTCACAGTGCGATCCGGATCGAAGGCGAGAAGATCGTCTATATCGATCCCTTCCATGTGCAGGAGGAGCCGCACGATGCGGATCTGATCCTGATCACGCATGAACATTACGATCACATGTCCCCGGAGGATATCGCCCGGGTAGCGAAGGACACGACCTGGTATGCGGTCCCGAAGACCTGCCGCGAGGCGGCCTTAAAGGCCGGTCTGCCGGCGGCACGTCTGCTCTTTCTGGCGCCGGGCGAGAAGGCGAAGATCGCGGATGTGCCCGTGGAGGCGGTTCCCGCCTACAACGTGGGCAAGCAGTTCCACACGAAGGAGAGAAACTGGCTGGGCTATGTGGTCAGCTTAAACGGCCTGCGCTATTATATTGCGGGGGATACGGACAACAACGTAGATACAAGGAAGGTACGCTGCGACGTGGCACTGCTGCCCGTGGGCGGTAAGTATACAATGACGGCCGAAGAAGCCGCGGAACTGGCCAACACTTTAAAACCGCTGGCGGCGGTGCCGACGCACTACGGCGATATTGTGGGGACGGCGGAAGCCCCGAAGATCTTTGCGGAGCGGCTGGATCCCGCGATTGCCTGCGATACGGCCAGATAAAGGAGAGGATATCACTATGCTGCTACTGGAAAACTGTGCTCTGTACACGATGGCCGAAAACGCCGAACGCTCCGCCTTTGATCAGATCCTGATCAGAGACGGCAAGATCGCGGCGATCGGCAACGACCTGGAGGTGCCGGAGGGAACGGTGCGCATCGATGCGGGCGGACGGATGGTCACGCCCGGTCTCGTCGAATCGCACTGTCATCTGGGCGGTTCGGATATGGCGGGAAGCAATATCAACGAACGCACGAATCCGGTGCTGCCGGGCCTTCGGGGACTGGACGGACTCGATCTGAACAGTCCAACCTTTTACCGGGCCCTGCGGACCGGCGTAACGACGCTGATTACCGGCCCCGGCAGCGCGAATTTGATGGGCGGGACCTTCACCGCGATCAAGACCGCGGCCGATACGCCCGAAAAGCGGGTCTATGTGGAGGAAGTTTCCCTGAAAATGGCCCTGGGGGAGAACCCCAAGATGGTCTACGGCAAAAAGGGCAAGACTCCGGTGACGCGCATGGCCTGCGCGGCGCTGATACGCGAAGCGCTGTACAAGGCGAAAAATTACCGTGAAAAATGGCTGAAATACCAGGAAGAGGGCGGCAGCTTCAGCTACGATCATCAGCTGCATTCCCTGATGCGGGCCTTTGACGGCATGATTGTAAAAATTCATGCCCATACCGCGGACGATATTCTGACCGCGATCCGGATCGGAAAAGAATTCGGCCTGAAAATTACGCTGGATCACTGCACCGAAGGCGCGCTGATCCTTGACGAAATCCGCGAATCCGGCTATTCTCCTATCGTCGGACCGCTGGCCGGCGGAAAGAGCAAGGTGGAGCTGACCAATAAAACCCTGGAACTGCCGGCGATCATGGAAAAGGCCGGAATTCCGTTCTCGCTCACGACCGACAGCAGCGTGATCCCGATGGAGGGGCTGCTGATGCAGGCGGCGCTGACCGTGAAGCACGGCGCGAGCCGGGAAGCGATCCTGACCGCGCTGACCCGTCAGGCGGCCGTCAACGGCGGCGTGATCGACCGTGTCGGCACACTGGAGGAAGGCAAGGATGCCGATATCGTTGTCTGGAACATGCACCCATTCGACACGATGGCGGCGCCGGATCTGGTGATCGTGGACGGTGTGGTCCGTTTTGAAAGAAAGGAGGCCGGCGTATGCTGATCCGAAATGCTTCTTTATATGATATGGCGGGACTTTGGGGCGAAAAGCGCGATCTCAGAATCGCGGAAGGAAAGATCGCTCAGGTGGGTCCGGAACTGGCGCCTCTCGGCGACGAGGAGATTTACGATGCGGCGGGACGGCCTGTAACGCCCGGCTTTATTGATGCACACAGTCTGGCCGGTATGAACAGCCAGATCTACCGCTTTGAACGGGCGGATGCCGATGAAACGAGCGATCCCGTGCAGCTGACGCTGCGGGCGGTGGATGCCCTGAATCTGGCGGACGAGGGTTTTGCGATGCTGAGGGCCGGCGGCGTGACCACCGCTGTTACCGGGCCCGGCAACTCCAATGTGATCGGCGGTACCGGCACGGCTGTTAAGACCGGCGGTGCTTCGGTCGGAAAACGGATCCTGAAGACAGAAACCGCGTTCTATATGTCCATGGGCAGCGGTCCCCGCCAGACCTACGGCGGTAAGACCAAAGCTCCCGTGACTCGGATGTCTTCGGCTGCCCTGATCCGCGAGAATTTGCTCAAGGCCAGGCTTTACAAAGAAAAACAGGCGGAAGGGAAGGGCGACTTTCAGCTCGGCCCGGATTCTCTTGCCCGCGTTCTGGACGGTTTTCCGGTCAAGTTCACGGCCATCACCCAGAGCGATATCCGTACCTCTGTGCGGATCGCGGAAGAATTCGGCCTGCGCTATACGGTGGACTATGCCTATGAAGGCGTGCAGATGCTCGATGAACTGAAGGCCCATGGCACAAAAATCGTAGTCGGCTCGCTTTACGGCGGTCAGACCACCCAGGAAATGCTGGAAAAGAAGCTGGAGAACGGCCCGGTCTGGGAAAAGAGCGGCGTGGACTTCTGCCTCGGCTTCTGCCATCCGGCCTTAAACGGTGAGCTGGCTCAGCCCTATCTGGCGCTGCTGTACAAGTTCGGCATGAGCCGCGAGGCGGTTTTAAAGGCGGTCACGGTCGATGCGGCGAGACTCTGCGGCCTGGAGGACAGAATCGGGTCACTCGAACCCGGCAAAGATGCGGACCTGACCGTCTGGAGCGGTGATCCCTTCGATTATTACACCGAGATCGCACTCATGCTGATCAACGGTGAAAGGTGATTGAATAAAGGAGTGAAAATGATGAAAAGAAGAGTTGTTTCGGCGCTGATTGCTGTCTTTCTGATCTTCGGCCTGACCGCCTGCGGCGGCGGTACAAAGACCGGAGCGGAAGCCCGGAAAAAAGCCAATGAGATCTATGTCGGCATTGCTCAGGACTTAAGCAGTTCCTTAAGCCCTTACCAGCTGGCTACGGCCGGCACCCGCGAGGTCATGTTCAACGTGTTCGAAGGCCTGTACAAGGTAGACAGCACCGGTGATTTCAAACCTGCGCTGGCGACCGGCTGCACGGTTTCGGACGATGCCCTGACTTATACCTTTACCCTGCGAGAAGGCGTCAAGTTCCACAACGGGGCAGTCATGACAGCGGAGGACGTCGTCTATTCCTTCGAGACCTGTGCGAAGGATTCCGTGGACAGTTCCATTAAGAAAGTGCTGGCCAACATGACTTCGGTGAAAGCGGAAAACGGCAGGATCGTCATTACGCTGGGAAAACCCGACAACGATTTCCTGGCCTATGTGGGCTCGGTCTATATCAGCCCGGCTGCCTATACCGATCAGGACACCAAGCCCGTAGGGACCGGCCCTTTCCGCTTTGTGTCCCGTACCGTTCAGGACAGCGTTGTGCTGCAGTGCTTCGAATCCTACTGGGGCGCGAAGGCCAGACTGGCCAAAATCACCTTCAAGATCTATGAAGAGAACACCGCCCTCATGACCGCTCTCGACAGCGGCTCCGTGGATCTGGTGGCACACTTAAGCAACGATCAGGTCAAGGGCTTGGCGGACAAGTATACGATCCTGGAAGGAACCATGAATCTGGTTCAGGCCCTGTATCTGAACAATGCGGTCAAACCCCTGGACGATGTCCGTGTCCGGAAGGCGCTCTGCTACGCGGTGGACGTGGATGCCCTGCTGAAGCTGACCGCGGACGGTTACGGCTCCAGACTCGGCTCCTCCATTTATCCTTCCTTTAAGAAATACTTCGACGAGAGCCTTGTAAATGCGTATCCGTACAATGTGGCCAAGGCAAAGGAACTGCTGACGGAAGCGGGTTATCCGAACGGCTTTGATCTTGTGATCACGGTCCCGAGCAACTATACGCCGCACGTCAACGTCGGCCTGGCACTGGCCGAGCAGCTGAAGAAGGCGGGGATCAACGCGAGCGTACAGGAAGTCGAATGGAATACCTGGCTGACCGATGTCTATCAGGGACGCAAGTTCCAGGCGACGGTCTGCGGCTTCGATGCCTCTACACTGACGGCAGCTGCCCTGCTGGGACGGTATGAGTCCACTTCCGCCAAGAACATGTGCGGTTATCAGAGCGCCGAATTCGACCGCCTGATGGCCGAAGCAACCGCCAGCACCGACGATGCTTACCGTACCGAGTGCTTCAGGGCTGCTTCCAAGTGCCTGTCCGACGATGCCTGCAACGTCTATCTGCAAGATCTGGCGGAATTTGTCGCGATGAACAAGAACCTGAGCGGCTATCAGTTCTATCCGCTCTATGTGCTCGATTTCAGTACGCTGACCTACTGATCCCGGTCGGGAGTCCCGGAAAGGAACGAATTTGAACTTTGTTGTTAAAAAACTGGCTACGCTTCTGCTGACCCTGCTGGTCGTGTCGTTTCTGGCCTATGCGGCGTTTGAGATGGTGGGCGATCCCGTGAATGTGATCCTGGGAACGCACGCCACGCCGGAGGCTGTCGCTTCGCTGAAGGAAGAACTGGGCTTAAACGAACCGCTTCCGGTGCGTTATCTGTCCTGGCTCGGCAGTTTTATCAAGGGCGATTTCGGCCGCTCCTACATCTACCGCATCCCCGTAAGGGAAATGCTGGGAGAGAAGCTCGGCATCACAATCACGCTGACGCTGATGGGCTTTGCGCTGACCCTGCTTTTTGCGATTCCGCTCGGCGTGATCAGTGCGCGGATGGAGGGCAGCTGGATCGACCGCTTTCTCACCGTCAACAATCAGATTGTGATGGCCGTGCCTGCATTTTTCGTGGCGATCCTCCTCACGATCCTGTTCGGCGTAGTCTTGCGGGCTTTCACGCCGGGCACATTCCGGTCCTTTAGCGAGTCTCCGTCGGGCTTTCTGTTCTATATGCTCTTCCCGGCGCTCTCGATTGCGGTACCCCGGACAGCTATGACCGCCAAGATGCTTCGCTCAAGTATTCTGGGCGAGATGCAGAAGGATTACGTGCGGACGGCCTACAGCCGCGGCCACAACCGGCAGACGGCTCTAAAGGCGCACGCCTTAAAGAACGCGATCCTTCCGGTCATCACATTTCTGGCTGCGGGGCTGGCGGAAATGCTGGCCGGCTGCATCGTGATTGAGCAGATCTTTTCGATTCCCGGGATCGGGCGGCTGCTTATGGTCTCGATCAACACCCGCGATATCCCGGTCGTGGAGGCTATCGTTGTCATTCTGGCGATCTGGGTCATGGTCGTGCATTTTATCAGCGAGATCCTGAACGAAATGATGGATCCGCGGATGCGCGGGTAAGGAGGCTGACATGAGGAAACTGTTTGCAAAGCATGACAACTGGTTTTTCAAGGTCGGTCTGATCCTGACCGCGGTCATGGTGGGCGTGGTGATCATCGGCCAGTTCTGGACGCCTTACGATCCGAATGCGATGGATGCGGCAGTGAAGGGCCAGGGCCCCACCTTGAAGCACATCTTCGGGACCGACAACTTCGGACGGGACATTTTCTCCCGTATTCTGGAAGGAGCCGGTGCCACCCTGCTCATTTCCTTCTTTGTGGTGCTGCTCGGAGCCGGCGCGGGGACGCTCATCGGTGCACTGACCGGTTATTACGGCGGTGTCGTGGATGAGATCCTGATGCGGATCTGCGACTCTCTGACCGCTTTTCCGAGCGTTCTGCTGGCCCTGATCATTCTCGCGATCCTGGGGCCGGGCCGTCTGAACGTCATTTTCGTGCTGGGACTGGTCTTCATTCCGAGCTATGCCCGGATCGTGCGGACCGAGTTCGCCCGCATCAAAAAACAGAACTATATCTCACTTGCGAAGCTGCAGGGGATCGGTTCGCTGCGCATCATGGCCCGGCATATGCTGCCGAACACGATGCCGGTGCTGCTGCCGGCTATTTCTATCGGCTTTAACAATGCGGTGCTCGCGGAAGCATCCATGAGCTTTCTCGGGGTCGGTGTTTCCGCTTCGGAGGTCTCCCTCGGCCGGATGCTTTCCGATTCGCAGAATTATATTCTGCGCGGCATGCCCTGGTACGCGCTGTTCGTCGGTCTGACGATCGTGCTGCTGATCCTGGGCTTCTCCCTTCTCGGTGAAGGCATGCAGCAGGAGAGATGAGATGAGCGAAGAAAGAAAAAAGATCCTGGAAGTCCGGAACGTCTGTACCTCCTATACCCGCAAATCGGCCTTGGGCGTCACAAAGATCCAGCACGTGCTGCATGATGTGAGCTTTGATCTGTTCGAAGGGGAGGCGCTCGGTCTGGTCGGCGAGTCCGGCTCGGGCAAAACGACCCTGGCGCGGGCTATTTTGGGCTTCCTGCCGAAATATGACGGGACGATCAAACACTTTACCGAACGGCCTCAGGTCGTATTTCAGGATCCTTACACGGCACTCAATCCGGCCAAAACGGTGGGCTGGATCCTGGAAGAGCCGCTCCGCGTCCTGAAAAAGTACGATAAGGAGACCCGGCGGAAGAAGATCGTTGATATGCTGGAAAAAGTCGGCCTGTCCGAGATGTATCTGGAACGGCGCCCGTCCGAGCTTTCGGGCGGACAGCGGCAGCGGGTCTCCATTGCGGCCGCGCTGATCATGGAACCCCGTTTTATCGTGGCAGACGAACCGGTTTCGGCCCTGGACGTGACGATTCAGGCGCAGATCCTCAGCCTTCTGGCTGAGATGAAAGAGGAATTCGGCCTCAGCTACCTGTTTATTTCACACGACATGAATGTGGTTTATCAGCTCTGCGACCGTGTGATCGTGATGCGGAAGGGCCTGGTGGTGGAAGACGGTGACATCGACCAGATTTTCGATGCACCGAAACATCCGTATACGAGGGAACTGGTCGAGGCATCCCGCTGATGCCGGAATCCGGGCCCCAAAAGAAAAAATATGTTGTATTTTTCGCTTGATAAGTGAGAAATTAAGTGATATACTTTTGCGAGTGAAAAATAGGCATTATGCCTTTTGATTGTTTCTGGGAGGAATATATGAGCCAAGTATCTGAAGTCAAAGAAGAAGTCGTCGCCACGCTGGAAGCGAAGGCGGAAGAAGCGGCGGAGGCAGTGAAAAACGTCGTTAAGGAAGCCGAAGCTGTCAAGGAGAACGTGACGGAAAAGGCCGAAGCGGCAAAGGAACAGCTGAGCGAAGCCGTGTCCGCCGTCAAGGAAGAGGCTGAACAGGCCGGCGAGAAAGCTGCCGAAAAGGTGGAATCCCTGAAAGAAGAAGTCAAGGAGACCATGGCTGACTATCAGAATGAGCTGGAAGCCTCCCTGAAGCAGGGCCCGCCCACGGACGATCCGGTCTGGGCGCGTTTTGAAGAGCTGCTGGAAAGCAAGGAAGCCATCCCGGTGAAGATTGAGAACGTCGTAAAGGGCGGCGTGATCGCGTTTGTGGACGGCATCCGTGCGTTCATCCCGGCTTCCAAAGCCGCTCTGAACCATGTGGACGATCTGGAGACCTTAAAGGGACAGGAGACCGAAGCTGTAGTGATTACCGCTGAAAAGGCCGGCAAGAAGCTGGTGCTGTCCGTACGGGATGCGCTGCGCAAGAAAGCGGCGGCCGATAAGGCAGCCCGCATGGCTGAATGCGTGGAAGGCGCCGTGATGGAAGGCACAGTGGATTCCGTAATGGATTACGGCGCTTTCATCAAACTGGATAACGGCGTGTCCGGTCTGCTGCATGTGTCCCAGATCAGCTATGAACGGGTAGCCAAGCCTGCTGACGTGCTGAATAAGGGCGACCGCGTCACGGTTAAGATCATTGCCGTAAAGGACGGTAAGATCTCCTTGAGCAAGAAAGCACTGGAAGAAGCTCCGGCCCGCAAGGAACGCAAACCCCGCGAAGACCGTCCGGCCAGAGAACCGAAAGAGGGCGGCGAGAGAGAAAGACGTCCGCGCGAACGCCGCGAGAAGGAAGAGGTCTTTAACTATAAGGAAACCGGAAAGGCTACGACTTCGCTGGCATCCCTGTTAAACGACATCAAACTGGACTGATTCGTCCGGACTTTTCTGTTCATCTCTATATATAATTAATGTAAGAGGCCGATGGATACAGCGGCCTCTTTTTTGTGCGGCGCGGAAGGATGCGGGGCAAAAACGAATCATCGGATTATCTCTGAAGGGACGTTTGGATTCATTCAATATTCTGACAAAGACGCATTGATCTATGCAATAATGTTATCGATATTTCAAACATCTTTCGAAATATACGATTCTGAGGAATTATAAAAAATTTACATAAAGAGAGAAATAGGCCTTGCAAAAAACTTGCACATGGGTTATGATGTCTTATCATTCGCCAAGTCTACCAAGTTGGTGAAAAGGGACCTGCGGTCTTCCTCTTTACGGAAAGGCTGACAAGCCCACCCGCAGAGGAAGAACTCCGGCGAATAGAAAAAAACAGAAGGAGAAAGACTTATGAAGAAAACAAGTAAGCTTTTGGCTGTTTTGCTTGTGATTGCCATGGTTGCCAGCGCTTGCGGCCAGAAGCCGGTCGAGACGACTCAGGCTCCTGCTCAGACAACCAAGGCTCCGGAGACCACGAAGGCTCCCGAAACAACGAAAGCTCCCGAGACCACGAAGGCTCCCGAAACGACGGCTGAACCGCAGCCCGAAAAGGTTGATCCCGCTGTAGAGTACCCTGCTCTGAATGTAGGCGACGCGGAGATCGAAGTCGGTTCTGCCGATGGCGGAGAAGTTGGTTACGACGTATATGCCGGCGAAACCGGTAAGGACTATACCGATGAGAAGTTCTATACGTTCAATGACTACACCGCCGGCACCTCGAACATGAACTGGAACCCGCTTTCCTGGGAAACCTCCGATGACAGCGCCGTTCTGGATTACCTCTCCAGAGGCTTCTACGGCTTCGAACTGAACAGCGACAAGTCCGGCTGGGCTATCTCCTGTGAGATGGCGGCTGAGCTTCCTGTTGATGTAACGGCTGAATATGTCGGTAAGTTCGGTATCGCCGAAGGCGATGCGAACAAGGCCTGGAAGATCGCTCTGAACAAGGATGCGACCTGGCAGGACGGCACCCCGATCAATGCCGACACCTACATCTACAGCTATCAGCAGCTGCTGGATCCGATGCAGCTGAACCGCCGTGCTGACTCCCTGTATGCCGGCAACTTCACCATCGTTGGCGCGAAGTCTTACTTCTATGCCGGCCAGTACGGCTACGATGCCATGGTTTCCGCTGCTTACGGCGAAGATGAATATGTTCCGGTCGATCAGATCACTGCCGGCGAAGACGGTATCCTGAAGGCTGAAAAAGGCGATCTGGTTCTGAACATCAAGAACGGCGGCAACTGGGGCTCCAACAGCCTGACCGACTACTACAATGCCGGTTACTTCGATGTAGAAGGCTGGAAGGCCATCGTTGATGCGGCTGATGCCAACGGCTATGTGAAGCTGACTCAGGAATTCTACAACACCCTGTGCGACATCATTGCTATTCTGCACGGCTCCGAGAATGCCAAGGCCCGTGAAGAGAAAGACGGTGCCTACACCTATACCGAAATTCAGGAAATGCTGTTCTACGGCGCTACCTATCCGGAGTTTGCTTGGGAGAACGTCGGCATTCTGAAGACCGGTGACTATGAGATCGTTATGATCACCGAGCTGCCCACCGAAAGCCCGAACTACTATGTTCCTTACTATCTGTCCAGCACCTATCTGGTGTACGAGGATATGTTTGAAAAGCTGAAAGAAGTGGATCCTGATACCGGCAAGGTTACCAAGAACCCTTACGGCACCACGCAGGAAAACACCATGTCCTACGGCCCTTACGTGCTGAGCTACTTCGAACTTGACAAGCGCTACACCTTTGACCGTAACGAGAACTGGTACGGCTACAAGGATGGCAAGCATCTTGGCCAGTATCAGACCGACCGCATCGTCGTGAGCGTGCTGGCGAAGCATGAAACTCAGATGATGGCCTTCCTGAACGGCGAGATCGACAACGTCGCCCTGCAGTCTGACGACATGGAGAAATACGGCTCCAGCAAGTACATCCGCTATACGCCGCAGTCCTATACCACCAAGCTGACCTTCAACACTGATGAAGCTTCCCTGAAGGAACGCGGCACGCTGGTTCTGGGCAACCTGAACTTCCGCAAGGGCTTCTCCCTGGCGATTGACCGCGCTAAGTTCGCTTCTTCTTATACCTCCGCCGGTTCCGCCGGTTTCGGTATGCTGAACTACATGTATGTTTACGATCCGTTTACCGGTGCTTCCTACCGTAACCACGAAGCGGCCATGGCTGCTCTGTGCGATCTGTATGAAATGACCTACGGCCCGGACGGCGAATACGATGACGTAGAAGAAGCTTACGATGCTATCACCGGATACGATCTGGAGAAGGCCAAAGCTTGCATGGATCTGGCTTACAAGCAGATGAAGCAGGAAGGCTCCTACAACGACGAAGAAGTGAAAATCACGATGAGCGTCTACAAGGATGACGACATCTATACTCAGATGTTCAACTATCTGAACGATGCTCTGAAGGCCGCCTGCGAAGGCACCGGCTTTGAAGGCAAAGTTTCCATGACCATGAAGGTCGATGAAGACTACTACGATACCATGTATTCCGGCGGCACCGACATCATCTTCTCCACCTGGGGCGGTGCGGCTTACAGCCCGTTCACACTGCTGTACGAGTGCTACTGCGATGCTGCTGACGGCAGCGGCCAGCAGATGGAATACGGCTTCGATTCCTCGGCTGTTTCCGTTACCATGACCATCAACGGCCATGAGTTCACCGAGTCTCTGCAGACCTGGGCGAAGTGGATGGACAACCAGGAAATCGAAATCAAGTCCATCGACGGTGCGATGACCCTGGAACCTTTCGGCAACTACGATGCGGACTCCCGCTGCCAGATGTTTGCGAAGTGCGAGTATGCTTACCTGGCCAACTATGTCAACACTCCTATCTACTACCGCAACAGCGGCTCTCTGATTGCTCAGAAGGGTGACTACGCTGTTACCGAGTACGTCGATCTGGTTGGCTTTGGCGGCCTGGCATTCTACACCTTCAACTACTCCGATGAAGAGTGGGCTAAGGTTGCCGGTACTCTGACCTACTAATTCAGACGTCTGTTTCAGTAGAGTAATGACTACGGACGGCGCTGCTGCGGTTCGCCGCAGCAGCGCCGCTCTCGCGAATAAGCCGAAAGGAACGCATCATGTTAAAATATGTCATCAAGAGATTAGTCTTGATGGTATTTACTTTCTTCATCATTGCAACAATCTGTTATGTTTTGGTGAAACTGTTGCCGCTGCCGGCCATAAAGGAGCAGGGCAGAGATGTAAATATCGTCTTGGCACGACGGGAAGAAATGGGGTACAATAAGCCGATCATGGTCCAGTACTGGATCTATTGGCAGCATGTATTCAAAGGTGACTTCGGACTGGGAGAGCAAATGTACGTGGCCCGTGAAGTGTCCGAAGTTATGTTCTCGAAGATCCCTTATACTGTGGTCGTGAATCTCTATTCCATTATCATTGCCATTCCCTTGGGTCTTCTGTTCGGTATTTATGCCGCATTAAAAAAGAACACCTGGCAGGATCACGTCATTTCTACGATGGTCATGGTCTTTATCTCCGTGCCATCATATGTATATGCATTCCTGGTGCAGTATCTGCTGTGTTTCAAGACTGGATGGTTCCCGTTAACTATTCTTTCCAGAGAGTCGGCAGAGTTTTTCAGTTGGCCCATGTTTGTGTCAATGTTCCCGGCAGTTCTGTCTCTGGGTTTCGGTACAGTAGCCGGTCTGACCCGCTTTACGCGTGCAGAGCTTTCCGAGGTTCTGACGGGCGAGTATCTTCTGCTGGCCCGAACGAAAGGTCTTACCCGCTCACAGGCCATTACGCGTCACGCCATGCGGAACGCCATGGTCCCGATCCTGCCGATGATCCTGGGAGATGTCGTAGGAATCCTGAGCGGTTCGTTAATTATTGAAAGTATCTTCTCGATACCCGGTATCGGAAGTTTGTATGTGAATTCCATCGCCCTGAGAGACTATAACTTCTTCATGGCCGATTCACTGTTTTATACGCTGATCGGTCTGGCCGCCGGCCTGGTGGTCGATTTAAGCTACGGCTTTATCGATCCTCGTATTAAGATGGGGGCGCGGTAAGATGGATTACAATAATATTCCCAAGGAAAAATTCGTTCTTACGAACGTCGGAGAAAAGCTGTCGGATAAGAAGCTTGAAACCAAGCCTATCGGTTATTTCAAGGATGCCATGATCCGCTTCCGGAAGAACAAATCTTCGGTTGCGGCTGCGGTCATCATTCTGATCCTGCTGCTGTTTGCGCTGATCGTTCCGGTCGTCTCCAACTACGATGTCAACTTCCGGGACGGCTACAACAAACTGCTGCTTCCGCGGGCGAAGGGGCTGGAGTTTTTGGGCTGGGACGGCTGCAAGTGGCAGACCGAGACTCAGGGCGGCTACGATTACTATTCGTCCATCGGTTATGAGCTGCAGGATTCGTCCGTCAAAAAGGTCCGCAATTCCTTTACGGAAGCGGAAACCGGACTGACGTATTACGAGATCTATGTGGATTCCTATGACAGGGTCGGATTCATCTACGCCGATCTTCATGAAAATGAGTATCTGGCGCTGCAGGAATACCAGAACGAAACCGGAATCCAGGTAATCTATCCGATGCCTGAAAACTACAAAGTGGATTATGTGGCCGTTTCCAGCAAGGCAAACCTGTGGTACGAACTGGCCAATGAAAAGACCACGACCAACGGCGAATCAAAGTATCACGACGAAAACGGCAATCCCATCTTTGTGCCGAAGTATAAGACGAGTAAAAAAGATAATTACGCGAATTATACCAGCCTGAAGATCGCCGGCGATGACGGCGGCGAAAAGGGAAATTCCTGGTACGTCTATGCGGTCAAGAACCAGACCGGTTACAAGGTCCGGCTTCTTTACAAGGAGTATTACTACTATAAGAACGGATTCTATGCGGATCACCTGTTCGGTACGAACCAGCACGGGCAGGATATCTTCGCCTGCCTGGCCAGCGGTGCCCGCCTGTCCTTCATCCTGGCGTTCTCCGTAGCTATCCTGAACTTCATCATCGGTATCGTTTACGGTGCGGTGGAAGGTTATTACGGCGGCGCGGTCGACCTGATTCTGGAACGTATATCGGATATTCTGGCATCGGTTCCGTTCATTGTCGTGGCGACACTGTTCCAGCTGCATCTGGCTGACAGGGTCGGACCCGTGGTCAGTCTGTTGTTTGCTTTCATTCTGACAGGCTGGCTGGGAATCGCCTACCGCGTCAGAACGCAGTTCTACCGCTTTAAGAATTCGGAATATGTTCTGGCAGCCAGAACGCTCGGCGCGAGCGACCGCCGGCTGATCTTCCGGCACATTTTACCGAACTCTCTCGGTACGATCATTACCGGCACTGTGCTGATCATTCCGGGCGTTATCTTCTCGGAATCCAGCCTGACTTACCTGGGTATCGTCAATCTGCAAACCAGCGGTCTTACCTCCATCGGTACCATGCTGGCAAGCGGACAGGCCTACCTGTCCTCCTATCCGCATATCATCCTGTTCCCGGCAGTGTTCATTTCCCTTCTGGAAATCTCGTTCAACCTGTTCGGCAACGGCCTGCGTGATGCTTTCAATCCTTCACTGAGAGGTTCGGAATAATGGTTGAGAAAAAATTAGAAGTTAAAGACCTGCGAATTTCATTCTGGACCACGAACGGAAAGGTTCAGGCAGTCCGGGATATCAGTTTCGATCTGTACAAAGGGGAAACACTGGCGATCGTTGGTGAGTCCGGTTCGGGCAAATCCGTTACCAGCCGTGCCATCATGGGCATTCTGGCCGGCAACGCGATCAAGGAAGGCGGCAAAATCCTTTACGGCGACAAGGACCTGATGAAGATTACTGAGGAAGAGTTTCATCGGATCCGCGGCGATAAGATCGCGATGGTCTTCCAGGATCCGCTGTCCAGCCTGAACCCGATCATGCGGGTCGGTGCGCAGCTGACGGAAGCCATGCTGCTGAAGAACAAGAACAACCGCAAGGTCAGCAAAAAGACCCTGGCTGCGACGCTTTCCAAGCTGGAAGAAAACATGAAGGCTGCGGGTGTTGAAAATGCATCCGAAAAGCTTGAAAAGTTCAAAAAGTTCAGCCTGAAACAGTCCGAGCTCGACCGTGCCTATACGGCAGCCCATGCGGAAGCGGAAGAAACGGCTGCTCTGGCCGATAACCTGGCACTGCGTATTCAGAACAAGTCCTACCGTCTGGTCCGCGAAGACATGAAGGAGCTGCTCCGTTCGGCCAAGGCCTGCGGCAACCATTTCGTTGTCCGTGAAAAACTTTCCGCGCTGACAGAAGCTATCGACAGCTTAAAGAGCTTCACGAACAAGAAGGAAGATGCTCTGGCGGATGCCGTGGCTCCGTTGGAGAAGATCCGGGATATCGCACAGGAAGCCCTGTCCTTCCCGGCTCCCGACAACTTCAGCCTGGGCTACTATCTGGCTTTCGTGAACAGCGAGATTCCGGAGCTGCCCGTTGATGAACTCAATCAGACGACCGGTCAGCAATTAAACAGCGAATTCCTGGACAGCTTTATGGAAGATGTTTCCAAAGCGGTGACTTACTCGGTCAAGGAGACGGACAAAAAGCGGCAGGAAGCTGTCAGGATCCTGAAAGAAGAGATCCCCGGTCTGGCCGCAGCGGATGTTACGGAACAGCATGCCGTGAATGCAGCTAAGACGATGAAGGCGGCTGTTGAAAAATGTGTGGATCCGCTGGAGGTGATCAAGGACAGCCTGACGCATACGTTCGGTTCTTCCATCGATTATGCGAACAAGCTTTTCTTTACCGGTGAGAAGCGCAACAGGAAAGAGGAAAGACGCTACAACCGGGAGCAGGCCAGATTTGACAGGATCGTTGCCCGCGGAAAAACTCCGAAGTCCTCGGTAATTCCCGCCAGCTACATCAATCTGGAAGCGGCCCATCAGGATATCGTCGATACCGTGAATGAAATGGCCGAGCATCTGGAAGCTACCGTGGAAAGCAATGCCACGCTGGATACCCGGAAGAGAGCCGGCGATATCGTAGAAAACCTGAAGGAACTGGCCCAGAACAGCGTCAACAATCTGACCCGCAGCATGGCCAAGGAAAAAGCCGTCAAGCTAATGGAAAGCGTCGGCATTGACGAGCCGCGCCGCCGGTACCGCCAGTATCCGTTCGAGTT
>JAEEGL017173567.1_pt1 | contig 31933 bp, 30 predicted proteins | sample 9134231 | NCBI WGS metagenome assembly JAEEGL01 (sample SAMN16246548, study PRJNA631951) | gut metagenome | biome: gut microbiome; feature: rumen; material: fiber-attached | host: Bos | place: Iran: Karaj | collected 2018-10 | reverse complement strand
TAGTCGTTGATTGTGCTCTTGAAGTCATTCCAGAAAAAGCGGCTCCCTTCGGAACAGAAAGTGTTGTTTTCGTATGTGGAAAGGGGGGCAAGTTCCCCCTCCATTGCCCTTAGAATCTCGCCTATCGTGTATTCCTGGGGCTTTTTTGTTAGCCTGTAGCCTCCGCTGATTCCCCTTGAGCCGGTAACAAGCCCTGCTTTTCCAAGTTGGATTAGAATCTGCTCAAGGTACTTTACGGAAAGGTTGTGCCTGTGCGAAAGCATTTTAAGCGGAATGCATTTGCAGCCGTCATCCATAGCAAGGTCTTCCATTATGAGAAGTGCGTATTGTCCGCGTGTTGAAATTTTGTACATTTACATTTCTCCAATTGCGTCTCTTATTCTGTTGAGTGCATCCTCAAGCACAGGGCGTGGGGTTGCAACGTTTATCCTCTGGTAATATTCACCCTCAGGCCCGAACATTGTTCCCCTGTCCAACCAGACTTTTGCCTTGTTTACGATTGTGTCGTCAATCTCAGAGTCGGAAAGTCCCAGCGCGGAAAAATCCAGCCACAAGAGGAATGTTCCTTCCGGTTCTATAAGCCTTACCTTGGGCAAGTTTTTGGAAAGGTAGCTGCGAAGGAATTCTATGTTGTCCTTTAGGTGCTTTTTTAGCGCATTAAGCCAGGGCTTTCCGTTTTTGTATGCGGCGCGTGCGGCGGTAAGTCCAATCAGGCTTGGTTCGTCGTAACCGGTCTTGTCCTTTTCATCGCGGAACTTTTTGCGCAAGACAGGGTTTTTGATAAAGTTTGTGGAAAACTGAAGGCCTGCAAGGTTAAAGGTTTTGCTTACCGACATAGAAACCACGCTGTTTTCCGCTGCTTCCGGCGAAAGGTTTGAGAATACCGTGTGGCTGTTCGGCTCATACACAAAGTCGTTGTGAATCTCGTCTGCAAAGACAATCACCTTGTTGCGGAGGCAAATCTCAGAAAGCTTCTGCAGTTCTTCCTTAGTCCATACCCGTCCAACAGGATTGTGGGGGCTGCAAAGGATAAAGAGCTTTACCTTGTTTTCTATTATCTTCTTTTCAAAGTCCTCAAAGTTTATCTTGTACTTTCCATTTTCTTCATATAAAGAAGATGTAACAAGCTTGCGTTTGTTAAGCTCTATCATGTTCTTGAAAGGGTAGTAAACCGGAGTCTGAATTATTACCGCATCCCCTTCTTTTGTAAATGCCTTGATTGCACAGGAAATGCCAAAGACAACTCCGGGGGTTGTAACAAGGTCGTGCCTTTCCGGTGAAAAGTTGTGCTCTACTTGCATCCAATTTTTTAAGGCCGCAAAAAAATCATCGTCAAGGCATGAATAGCCAAATATTCCGTGGTTCACCTTATTGTGAATGGCCTCAAGAATTTCCGGTGCGGTTGGAAAATCCATATCTGCAACCCAAAGAGGAAGAACGTCTTCTGGTTTTCCGCGGGGAACGGCAAGGTCTGTTTTTATAGAGTTCGTGCCGTGGCGGTCTACTAGCTTGTTGAATTCGTATTCCATAGTTGGAACTCCTTACTTTTAGTAAAAAAAGTATTTTTTTTGTATTTACCCATTGACTTACTAGGTTTATTGTAGTATAAGTGTAATTACCTATTAAGTCAATAGGTAATATTATGTTTTATGGAGCTTGGCAAATATGGCAAAAATACTGGACCAGCCGCGCTATAAGTGCGCTCTTGCAGCAATGCAGACAGTTCATGCAATTACGGGAGCAATTCCTGTCTTGCATTCAGGACCCGGATGCGCCGCAAAATTGAATGATAACAATGGAACAAGCGGACGTTTTAGCCCGAATATTTTTCCGTGCAGTTCTGTTAGCGAAAAGGAAGTTGTTTTTGGAGGAACAGGCAAGCTGCGCTCTACCATAGAAAATGCGCTTAAGGTTATTGATGCCGATTTGTTCGTGGTTCTTTCCGGATGTACAAGCGAAATTATTGGTGATGACATTGAAGAGGTTGCAGGAAATTTTTCAGGTGAAAAGAAACCTGTTCTCTGGGCAAAGACACCAGGCTTTAAGGGCAACAATTATCTTGGCCACGACTGGATTCTTAAGTCCATCTTTGAGCAGTATCTTGAGCGGGAGGAAGTTCTTTCTTCCTATTCAAATGCAGATGGAGAAGTTGTAAAGGAGAAGGGGCTCGTAAACCTTTTTGTTTCTCCTCCACAGCAGGATCCGTACTGGCTTGGAAACTTGCGCGAGATAGAAGCCCTGCTGTCTGCAATAGGCCTTAAGCCCAACACAATTTTTGGCTTTGGACGCGGCATAGAGAACATCAAAAAAATTCCCCAGGCAGAATATACAATTCTTGTGTCTCCGTGGACAGGTCTTGAAAGCGCAAAGTATCTGGAGCGCCGTTTTGGCATAAAGCTCTTGCAGTATCCAGTCCTTCCGATTGGTGCTACGGAAACAAGCAAGTTCCTCCGTGCGGTTCAGGAATTTACCGGTGCAGACAAGGAGCTTACCGAAAAGGTAATCGCAGAAAAAGAAGCAGAGTTCTACTATTATATTGAACGCTTTGCAGACACCTTGCTGGAGACCCGTATTCTTGGCAAGCGTTTTGCTGTTGCAAGCGACAGTGAATATTCAATTGCCGTAACAAAATTCCTTGTAAACGACATGGGGCTTTTCCCGGAAAAAGTTTTCATTACAGACGATGCGCCTAAATCTTTCCAGCAAAAGATTACGGACGAAGTGAACAACCTTAACTACGGAATAAAAACTCCTGTCCAATTTACAACTGATGGCCACGACATTCACGAGCAGATTAAGGCCGCTGATTTTGCAGGAACACCGCTTATCATAGGCTCCAACTGGGAAAAGAAACTTGCTGCGGAACTTGGTGCCCACTTTGTAAACGTAAGCTACCCAATGCTAGAAAAGCTTGTAATAAACGACCACATTGCAGGCTATTCAGGAGGACTTCACCTTCTTGAACAAATCTTTACCGCCGCAATGAGCAAGCTAAAGCTTTAGAAAGGAGACATTATGCCATTTAACTTTAAGAATGCAAATATCGCAATTCGCGAAAACCGCCTTGGCTCCATCACAGGCTTTGTTGGAGACCTTGAGACGCTTGTAAAAAAATCAGAAGACGGGAGCCTCCGTAACCGTGAGCGCTGCTTTAGCCAGTCAAGTTCCTGTCTTTCAGGATGCGCGCTTAATGCACTTGCGGCAATCAGAAACGTTGCAGTTGTTTACCACGCACCTGCCGGCTGTACCGCAATGGCAAGCAACGACGCTGTAAAGTTCGGCCAGATTGCAGCCCGTGTAAACAAGACAACCAATTCCGTTTTTGTCTGCACAGACTTGAACGAAAAGGACACAGTCTTTGGCGCAACAAATGATTTGGTAAAAATAATCCGCCACACTTACGAAACCTACAAACCGGATGCAATCTTTGTTTCCACAAGCTGTGTTTCTGGTGTTACCGGAGAAGACGTGGACGGTGTTGCAAGCGACCTGGATGCAGAACTGCCCATTCCTGTAATTCCCGTTCACTGCGAAGGATTCAAGTCCCGCATCTGGGCAAGTGGCTTTGACATTTCTGACCACGCTGTTTTGCAGGGGATCGTACAGCCGCCAAAGCAGAAGAGGCGCACAATCAACATAAAGAACTTCTACGAAAGTGCCCGCCCACAGATTACAAAAATCTTTAACGAAGTCTTTGATGCCGAGCCACAGTTCCTCTACTGCAATGCAACCATAGAAGAACTTAGCCACCTTAGCGAAGCCTTGTGTACGGTTTGCATCTGCGGAACACTCGGAACCTATCTTGGAAATGCCCTGGAAGAAGCATACGGAGTTCCCTACGTGCGCACAATCAACCATTCAGGCATAACCGGTTTTGAAACATGGCTCCGCGGAATTGGAGACACCATCGGAAAGCGTGCGGAAGTTGAAGCCTATATAGAAAAGCAGCGCGCTATCTACATGCCTCAGATAGAAGAAATTACAAAGCAGCTCAAAGGCTTGCGTGCCGTAATTGGTATGGGCCCGGGCTTTACCTACGAAATTGCCCGCGTACTCCAGGAATTTGGAATGACCGTTGACTATGCGCTTGCATGGCACTACGACTACAAGTACGACAACGGAAAAGTTCCGCCAGCCTTGGAACACCTGTTACAGAATTCTCCAAAAGACATGAGGGTTGCGGTTGCGGATCAGCAGAACTACGAGGTTCTTAACATACTCAACCACTATAAGCCGGATGTTTATTTTAGCCGCCACCCGGGAACAACTGTCTGGGCAATCAAGCAGGGCTATGCCGCAGTCTTTGTTGCAGACGAGTATACTGTGTTCGGTTACGAGGGAACTTTGAGTTTTGCAAAGCTCATCCGCGACACCGTTACCAACCGCAGTTTTGAAAAAAATCTTGCTGCCCGCATAAAGCTTCCATATACAAAGTGGTGGTACGAGCAGAATGCAGACAAGTTCATAAAAGAAGAGGCAAAAAAGTAGGGGAATGCAAGGGGGAAAGTCTCCCCCTCGGCCGCACTTCGTTGCGTCCTACCCCTTCTAGCGGGGGCCACCCCCGCAACGCCCCCAGTTAATATCAGGAGATATTGTATGGCAAAAAAAATTAATGAATCATTAACAGAACTCATTGGTAATACACCGCTTGTAAGGCTCCACGGTTATGAAAAAAAACTCGGTCTCAAGGCACACCTTCTTGCAAAGGTTGAATACTTTAACCCAATCGGAAGCATTAAGGACCGCATCGTTCTCCGCATCATAGAAGATGCTGAGCGTGAAGGAAAAATCAAGCCCGGAGTAACAACCCTCATCGAATACACAAGCGGCAACACAGGAATTGCCGTTTCTGCAATCGGAGCAATGAAAGGCTATGATGTTACAATCTATCTTCAGGACGGAACAAGCCAGGAACGCTTCGACATAATGAAGGCATTTGGAGCAAATGTAACAAGAATCAGCAATGTTCCAGAAATTCAGGAAGCGCTAAAAACTACAAACAATGACTTTGTAGCCGCAACAAATATTTTAAAGCAGCATATCCGCGACCGTCAGGCAGCAGGAGAAAATATTTACTTTGTTGACCAGATGATTAATCCTAAAAATCCCGAAGCCCACCACGACACGACTGGTGTGGAAATCTGGGAACAGACGGACGGTGACTTGGCTGCTGTAGTAAGTGCCGTTGGAACGGGCGGAACAATCCGCGGAATAAGCGACTATGTTAAGGCAAAAAATAAGGATGTAAAAGTGATTGCAGTTGAGCCCGCTGTTGACGCAACGGCCCTCACAGGCATCCACAATTTTACGGAAGTGCCGGAAGAACGCGTTCCAGTTACTGTCCGGAATACAAAAGGTGTTTACGATGAAGTTCTTGTTGCAACGGTAAAGCCATCGTTTGAAGCTGCCAGAATCGTAGCAAAGTCAGACGGTGTGCTGGTTGGAAATTCCAGTGGTGCCGCACTTTGGGGAGCAACAGAACTTGCAAAGCGTCCTGAGTACGAAGGAAAGAATATTGTAGTCATTTTCCCGGACACAGGTCTGCGCTATTTGAGTACGGATTTATTTAGGGAATAATGACTCTCCAACAGATTCGCTATATTCTTGGCGTTGCAGAGGCAGGTTCTTTGAACAAAGCCTCGGAAAAGCTTTTTATCTCTCAGCCCTCCCTTACCTCTTCATTGCATGATGCGGAATGGGAGCTGGGTTTTGAAATTTTTCACAGAACCCCGCGTGGCGTAAAGGTAACGGAGCGTGGGGAATCTTTTATCCGCGACGCTGAGAAGCTTTATGCAAGCTACGAAAACCTTATCAAAAAATATTCCTCAAAAGAAAAACAGTCTTTTTCTGTTTCTGCATTATACTATGCCTTTGCCCGTACCGCATTTGTTGAAATTGTAAAGCAGTTTTCCAAGAATAGTTATGATTTTGCCTTCCGGGAAAAAAAAGCGTCTGGTGTTATTGAAGACGTGGCGCTTGGAAAAAGTGATCTTGGCATTTTATATTTGAGCGATTCCAACCGCGAGGCAATTACAAAAAATCTAAATGCAAACAATCTGGAATTCCATCATCTTACAGAATGCAATGCCTTTGTATATCTTCATGAACATCATCCACTGTCCAAAAAGGAAAGCCTTTCTTTAGCCGAGCTGGAACCCTACCACTTTATAACCTTTGACACTGATGATGTAAAATCTTTTTTTTCGGATGAAGTGATTAACCGCTTTAAGCTTGACAAGGCAATCACTGTGGCCGACCGGGCAACTGAACTAAACCTAATTAAAACACTGAACGGCTACACCTTTCTTTCGGGTATATTCGGTGAAGAATCAAAAGATACTGACGATGACTTTGTTTTGATTCCACTGCAAAATCATGACGAAAAAATCAGCCACAGTTTTGAGCTTGGTTATATTACAAAAAAAATAACCCGCATGGATAACATCAGCCTCTCCTATATTGATGCCATCCGGCGCATTCTGCACATTGCGGGTTTTACATGCTAACTGCTACTGGATAAAATTTGTCCAGGCGTGTTCTTCTTTTTCTGGAAGACCAAATTTTTCTTTGCCAAGCGCAATAGACTTAATCAAAAAACTCATATTGCGGGCAAGGACGCGCAGAGTTTGCATTCCTTCTGCATCCTGAACCGCCTGGCCCGGAGCGCCGCCATGAATATTATTCCAGTATTGGCTGCTGGCTACAGGCATTCCGCTGATTGTAAAAAATTTGTTTACCACATCAAAAGAAGCAGTTGTTCCGCCACGACGGGCACACACAAAGCCTGCTCCGACTTTCATCGTCTTGTCAAAACTGCTGCTGTAAAAAAGCCTCTGCAAAAAAGCCTGGACGGTTGCGTTGGGAGCAGAATAGTAAACTGGTGTTCCTACCACAATTCCGTCCGCATCCTTAAACTTAGCGGCAAATTCATTTACGGCATCATTAAAAACGCATTTTCCAAGTTCTCCGCAGCGTCCACAGGCAATACAGCCGCGAATATCTTTGTTCCCTATGTTGAAAATTTCTGTTTCAATGCCCTGTTCTACAAAAATCTTTTCCATCTCCTTAAGGCCAAGCAGAGTGTTGCTGTTTGGTCTTGGACTGCCATTTACAAGTAAAACCTTCATAATTGCCTCTTATAAAACTTATATGTGGAACATCAAAACGCCATTACCGTGATGCTCCATAGATAAATGATAATCTGACGCAGACAGTAAGTCAATGGAAAATATCCTCTGCCACAAAACCCCATTCACCACTTTAATCTATAAAAAAAATATATCGCTCATATCCAAAAAAAGTATTGGTAAAGAATCTGCAAATAATGTATAACCTAGTCATGCACTAGGTTATTTACCTAAAGGAGATAAATAATATGAGTGAGCCCGTCATTGAAATAAAAAATCTTTCAGTTTCTTATGAGACGGAAAATTCAACATTTGAAGCCTTAAAAGAAATCAATCTGACAATCAATCGAGGAGAGTTTATCTGTATTGTTGGTTCATCAGGCTGCGGTAAAAGCACTTTGCTTTCTGTTCTTGCAGGCCTCCAGCCGGTAACAGGTGGTAGTGCAACAATTAACGGAAAAGAAATTCACGGTGCAGGAGTGGAGCGTGCTGTTGTTTTTCAAAGCTATTCACTTTTTCCATGGATGACTGCCCTGGAAAATGTGGCATTTGCTGTTTATGAGACAAATAAAAAAAGAGGGACAAAAATCTCAAAAAAAGAAGCCGCAAAAGTTGCCGGAACTTATCTTAAGCGCGTTGAACTTTCTGCCTTTGAGGATAAGCTTCCCGGAGAACTTTCTGGAGGAATGCAGCAGCGTGTTGCAATTGCCAGAGCCATGGCCTGTGATCCGGAAATCCTTTTGATGGATGAACCTTTTGGAGCCCTTGATGCAAAAATCAGGGAAAACCTCCAGGGGCTTGTTTTAAAGATGTGGGGAGAAGATGAAAAGAAAAAAACTATAGTTTTTGTAACCCATGATTTGCATGAAGCAGAACTTCTTGCAGACCGCATTGTGTTTATGGTGCCAAAAAGAATCTATGCAGTAATTGATGACACGTTGCCAAGGCCAAGAAACTATGCATCAATTCAGAATAGCAATGAATACAAGGTGCTTTATCAGAAACTTGTAAAATATTTTTACAACGAGACAACCCAACTCGTAAACGACGAAGGAGCATATATATGAGAGAAAAAATTGCCAGATATTTTTTTAATCTTCCTAACCTCTTTTTTATTCTTACCCTTCTATGCTTTTTGTTGCCAAGCCGTTATGCAGAGGGCAGAAATGAAGACCTAAAATCACCCCTTGTTTTTTTGATATTGCTTGGCCTTATAGAAATATATTTCCTCTTTAGGCTGTCAAAGAAAAAAGGCATACGTGCAGTTCTGGATGTTTTTGCTTTTATATTTGCATTCTTTTTCATCTGGGAATTGCTTGTTACAAGACTTGATGTATATCCCATAATTTTTATTCCATGCCCGGAAAATGTTTTTGCAGTATTCATTGACGACAGGGTAAAAATGTTTTTAGGCCTTGCCAGTTCCTTGTTCTTACTTTTGATTGGAATCTCAACTTCTTTGGTTTGCGGTGTAATTCTTGGAACATTTGTGGGCTGGAACCAGCGTCTTACACAGGCAATCTATCCAATATCAAAGGCAATATCAACCGTACCGGCTCTTGTGTATACACCCTACGTCATTCTAATAATGCCAACATTCAGGTCTGCTTCAATTTTCGTAATTTTCCTGAGCGGATTCTGGAGTACCTTCATGGGCTCAATAAACAACACAGCCTTTGTAGAAAAAAAAGTTATTAACTCGGCAAAGGTTCTGTCGCTTTCAACTGCAACGATACTTTTTAAAATCATCATTCCCTTTAACTTGCCAAGAATCATAAACAATCTGCCAATCAAAATTTCTGCCGCCATAATGACGCTTACCGCAGCAGAAATGTTGGGGGCAGACAATGGAATAGGCTACTATATCCGTAATGCCCTGAACTTTGGGAACTACACAAAAGCGATTGCGGGAATCTTCTTTATGGGTTTTTTGGTGGCAGGACTAAACGCAAGTGTTTCTGTCTTAAAAAAGCATCTTATCAAATGGAATTATTAATAGATAAATCACAAGGAGTTGTTATGAAAAAACTTACAAAAGCAATTACTTTTGCATTCATTGCACTGGTTCTCACAGCTGCTACAGGCTGCAAGAAAAAGTCCACGGCAAAGTTCAGCCTGAATGTTGGAAGACGCTCTGACTCAAACAGCATCGACCCGATTGTTGACACTGCCCGTCTGGAAAATCTGTTTGAAAAAAATGGCCTTGACGTTCACTTTACAGGCCTTCCAAAAAGTTCCCTCTTGAATTCTGTAGCTGTAGGAAAGATTGATGCTTCCTACCTAAGCATCCTCTACAATCTGAACCTTGGGGCACAGGGGGAAGACGTAATTTTGTTTGCAGGAACTATGTCCGGTGGACAGGGAGTTCTGGCCTACAAGAATGTTGCAGAAGAAGTAAGGGACCCTAAGAACTGGAAGGGTAAAACTATTGCCGGTCAGATTGGCGGTACAGGGGAAATGGTTATCAAAGCTGTATTAAACCGCGACTATGGCTATGTACTTGATAAGGATTTTAAGTACAAATCTTTTGAAACGGATGCAGAAACAATAGCGGCCTGCTCAAAGGGAAATACGGATGTAATCATAGTTTCCAACAACTTTGTTGATTCTGCCGTCAAGCAGGGCTATGTTTACCTTTTCCCCCTCACAGATCTGGAAGATGATTTTGTATGCTGCCGCCAGATGGCTAACGGAACAAAATTCAAGAACAACAGGGAAGCATATCTTGCATGGCTCAAGACTGTAATTGAGGCATATAAAATTTACAAGACGGAAGAAGAAAGAACTATTAATATTCTGGAAAAGGATTCAGGCCAGACTAAAGAATGGCTCCACAACTTTATTTATGACTTGGATAAAAATCAGAGGCGCTTCTACAGTCCAGATCCAAACTACAACGGTGTAAAGCTTTACTACGATACAATGATAGAGCTTGGATATATAGAAACAAAACGTGAGCTTCCTGAATTCTTTGACATTTCACTTTATGCACAGGCACTAAAAGAAGTTATAAAAGAAAATCCAGGTGATCAGGTTTACAAGGATTTGTGGACTTACTTCCTAAAGCACAATGACCAGTATCCTGATTTTGCCAAAAACTATTCTGAAAACTGATAGGCACATAAATACATGAGCACACAAGCATTTAAACTAAAAAGAGGTTAGAAAATGGCGATTAACATTTCAAAAGCAGAAGTTGAAACCCGCGACAACCGCTTGGGAGCCATAATAGCTTACCACGGTTCTGCCAGTGAACTTCAGCAGGCGTCTAAAAAACGACAGCAGAAGGAAGACCAAAGATTATATTCCCAGTGCAGTGACTGTTCACAGGGATGCGCAGAGACTCTTTCCTACATGATCCGGGATGCTGCAATTGTAGTGCATTCCCCGCTTGGTTGCCTTGACCCGGTAGAAAAATATGAAAGGGTTGATGCAAGCGCTAAAGCCAGAGGCCTCGAACCGCATAGAATCCAGGTTATCTCAACCAATATGGGCGTTGATTCAACTGTTTACGGCGGAATAAAAATTCTTCGCGAGGCAATCCATGAAGCTTATAACCGCTTTCATCCAAAGGCAATTTTCATTCACTCCTCTTGCGCAGCAGGAATTATTGGTGATGATATAGAAAGTATTGTTGATGAAATTGAAGGCGAGCTTGGTATTCCCCTGGTTCCCATTTATTGCGAAGGCTTCAAGTCCAAAACCTGGGCTTCGGGCTTTGATGCTGTATTCCATGGAGTTCTGCGAAAAATTGTAAGGAAGCCGGAGAAGAAGCAGGAAAAGCTTGTGAATGTAATCAACTTTGCAGGCCGTGACACTTTCTCTTCATTTTTTAAAAAGCTGGACTTGGAAGCAAACCTTGTCCTTCCAAATGCCACAATAGAACAACTGGCACAGATGTCTGAAGCTGTATGCACTACACATATTTGTGAGACTCTTGGAACTTACGTTGCGGCAGCCCTAGAAGACAATTATGGAGTGCCACAGGTAAAAGCCCCATCCCCCTACGGAATTAACTGGACGGACCGCTGGGTTCGTGAGCTTGCAAAGGCAGCGAACAGAGTAGAGCTTGCAGAAAAAGTTATTAAAGAAGAGCACGAGCGTATTGATCCAATTATTGAAGGCTACAAAAAAATCCTGGCAGGCAAAAAGGCTTACATATATGCAGGCCATTCCTATGCCCATAACCTTGCAAACATGGCTAAGGATTACGGCATGGAAATTGTTGGAATCACGACTCTACATCATGATCAGACTACGGATGACAAGGACTCTAAGCTTGATACACTTAATGAACTTATTAAGTCTGTAGGCGACGTAAATAATTTTTCTGTCTGCAACAAGCAGCCCTTCATCATGTACAAGCTTTTAAAGGAACTTAAGCCGGACATTCTGATTACCCGCCACAACAGCATTGCAACAATTGGAACAAAACTCGGCATTCCTTCAATCCGTGCAAATGACGTAAACGTACTCAGCTGCTACGACGGAGTAGTAAACTTGGGGGCAAGAATTATTGATGCCCTTCAGTCCAGCAAGTTTTTTACGACAATTGCAGAACATGTAAAATTCCCATACAGCAACTGGTGGATAAACCAGAGCGACCCATTCTATTTTGACAAAAAGGTGGAAACAAAATGAGCAAACTTATTGAACAACCTCGTTTTTCATGTGCCCTTGCAGCACAAACTACAGTACTGGCAATTCCCCGGGCTCTGCCAATAATTCACGCAGGTCCAGGATGCGCATCAAAAACATTCCGTGTCCTTTCAGAAGGCTGCGGAAACCAGGGTGAAGGCTATGGTGGAGGCGGCCAGATATCCAGTACAAACACAGGTCAGAAGGAAGTAGTTTTTGGTGGAGAAGACAAGCTCCGTCTTCTTACAGAAAATGCACTAAAGGTTCTAGATGCAGATTTGTTTGTTTTGATGTCCGGCTGCACCTCAGGAATTATTGGAGATGACGTGGTTTCTGTTGCAGGAAAGTTCCGTGAAAAGGGAAGTCCTGTCGTAGGGGCAGAAACCTCTGGCTTTACAGGCAACAACTATCATGGCCATGAGCTTATTGTAAATTCCATAATCAATCAGTTTGTGGGAGAGGCAAGCCCAAAGGTTCAAAAGGGTCTTGTAAATGTTTTTGCTGTAGTGCCAAATCAGGATCCCTTTTGGCGTGGCGATTTGGAAGAAATAAAAAGAATTCTTACGGAGATTGGCCTTGACGTAAACATCCTCTTTGGAAGCGGAAGCCGGGGAGTTTTTGAATGGAAAAATATTCCAAATGCGGAATTCAACATTCTTCTTTCTCCATGGTGCGGCCTAAAAACCGTAGAGCTTCTAAAGAAAAAATACGGCACTCCGTATTTCCACTTCCCATATCTTCCGGTTGGAGGAAAAGCAACAAGCCTATTCCTTAAAAAGCTTGCATCTTTTGCAAATCTTAATCTGGAAAAGGTCAATACTATAATCAAAAGGGAAGAGGATCGCTTTTATCAGTACATCGTAGGCCTTGCAGATTTTATGTCTGACTACAGAAGCAATCTTCCAAACGAACTGTATGTTGTGGCAGATTCAGAATATGCACTTGGAGTTTCAAATTATCTTGTAAATGAACTTGGCCTCCAGCCAAAGGGCATTTTTATAGATGATGACCCGCCATCGGAGGATATCAAAGAGAAAATCCTTGACTATGCAGAAAACCTTGCCCCAGAAATAAAGAATGTAATTTACTTTGAAGCAGACGGAGGAAAGATTCACCAGAAGCTGAATGAACTGATTGGCAATTCAAAGAAGGCAATTATATTCGGAAGCTCCTGGGAAAAGCTTGTTACGGAAAAAAACAACAATATGCTTATTCATTTGAGTATGCCCATTATAAACGATGTAATACTGAATAAAAGTTTTGCAGGATACAGCGGCGGCTTAAAGATTACAGAAGAAATGTATTCAAGTATTTTCCACCGTGGAAATATTTCCAAGAATGTTCAGACATTGTAAAACTGCCTGAGCAAGCTAGTGATATAGATTTTTTCTATAACTCCTATAAAAAAAATATATTTGCAGTAAGTGTTAAAAAATTGTATAACCTAGTAAGATACTAGGTTATACAAGAGGCTTTCAATGAAAAACGCAGCAAAACTAGGATATACCGCAAAGACACTTCTCTACAGGGCTTTTCCTCTTTTTGGAGTTCTAATTGCCCTTGCACTACATAACCTTATTCCGGACAATAGCCTTCACCCGGCAGTAAAGACTTCTTATTACACCGTATTGCTGCTTATGCTTCTTGGCTTGTCGGGCATATTTTTTATTCTTTCCTTTTTCGCAAAAAACATTCGGTCTTCACTTGAGCACAAAGGTCCCTTTCTATTTGGGGCTGCAGGAGTCGTAGTCATCATCAACCTTATAACCGCAAAGTTTGCCCTGCTGCCGGTAATTTTCTTTCCGACCTATGACAATATTCTTTCTGTTTTTGTAGAACAGACAGCATTGCTTGCAAAATGCATCTGGTATTCATTCCGTCTTTTGCTGCTCGGAGTTTTCTGGGGAGTAACGGTTGGTTTTATTACAGGAGTCTTCCTTGGCTTTTCAAAAAAGGTCTATTACTGGATTAATCCCTACATAAAGTTGATTGGCCCCATTCCTGCAACTGCATGGATTCCGCTTGTGCTTACAACTTTTCCAACTCCATTTGGGGCAAGTGTTTTTATTATTGCACTGGCGGTTTGGTTCCCGGTTCAGCTTATGACAAGCTCCGGCATTCAGAACACAAGCAAGGTTTATTTTGAAGTTGGACGTACCTTGGGAGCAGGAACTTTTTTTCAGGTATTCCGCATTGCAGTTCCAGCCGCCCTGCCGAATATTTTTCAGGGAGCCTTCAACGGAATATGCGCCGCCTTTATTGCACTTATGACCGCCGAAATGTTCGGTGCAAAATATGGAATTGGCTGGTACATCAGTTACCAAAAAGCCATGATGCTTTACAGCGGAGTTTATGCTGGACTGATTATGATTGCAGTCTTCTGTACGGTGATTATTACTGCTCTCTTTAAGGTAAGAAAGAGATTGCTAAGCTGGCAGAAAGGTCTTATTAAGTGGTAAGTCAATATAGGAGAAAACAATGTCTGGAGAAATTAAAATAAACAAGGTAACAAAAATATTTAATCAGGGAAAAGCAGAAGAAGTAACTGCCCTCAATGGTGTAGACTTTACTATTCCTGCAGGAAGTTTTGTTTCTCTTATTGGCCCGTCCGGCTGCGGAAAGACAACCTTGCTCCGCTGCATTGCAGGACTTGAAACACCAAGTTTAGGCGAGGTGGATGTTGACGGTGCAAAAATCACAAAGCCTGGAAGCGACCGTGGATTTGCTTTTCAGCAGGCAAATCTTTTTCCCTGGCTTACAATCCGCGACAACATTGCTTTTGGGCTTCGCGCCCGCCATATCTACAAAGACCGCAAGGCTGATGTTGACGAGTTCATAAAGCTTGTGGGCCTCGAAGGTTTTGAAAAATCTTTTCCACACCAGCTTTCCGGTGGCATGAACCAGAGAGCAAGTCTTGCCCGCGCCTTGGTGGGACATCCAAAAATCCTTTTACTGGATGAACCGCTTGGTGCCCTTGATGCTTTTACCAGGATGACCATGCAGGACGAAATTATCCGCCTGTGGAAAGAGCATAACACAACAATGGTTATGGTTACCCACGATGTGGATGAAGCGGTTTACCTTAGCAACTATATGGATGTAATGTCACCGCGCCCAGCCAAAGTGGAAAAAATCATAAAGATTGATTTGAGACACCCCCGTGCCCGTGGACAGGACGTCTTCCTAAAATACAGGACACAGATTCTTGAAATTCTCAATTACGCCGGAAAGGTTCAGGAAGTTGAGTATGCTATTTAACTACAATTTCAATTTCTATCTGGGTGCCTTTTGTCCAGGCTGCGACTTTCAGCTTTGGGCAGAGGTTCCGGCTCTCTTTTCTGTATAATCAGATTGATTCTGTTCTTGAAAAGTGGTTCAGCATCCGATTTTCTCGTGCTTTGTACGCATTGCGAGGATGCAGTCCTGAATAACGTCGTTGAGTTCCATGCCCATGAGTTCAGCTCCTGCTTTGATAACTTCGCGGTTGCAGGCAGCTGCAAAATTTAGGGCCTTGAATTTCTTTGTAACGGATTTTACTTCCATATCTGTTACGGATTTGCCGGGGCGGGCCATTGCACAGGCAAAAAACAGACCTGTAAGTTCATCAATTGTGTAGAGACTTTTTCCATAATGTGCTCAGGTTCTACATCAACGGTGATATTCTAACCGTGGCTCTGAACAAATGAGCGAATCATTATGAAGCCAAGAATTAAAACGCCACCGAGAATTGTTTTTATTGACGGAACTTCGCCTGCAAAAATGATTACCCAAACCGGATTTAAAAGCGGTTCGAGCATTGTGATGAAAGAAGCGGTAAGAGCCCGTACATTTTTGATTCCAATCGTGTAAAGGATTGATGGAATGCCAATTGAAACAATACCGACAAGAAGCAGAAATAACGATGATTTTAGACTTGGCGCTCCGCTTTGAATTACGAATGGAAGGCAAACTACCGCTGTTATCAGATGGGAAAGAGCCATCGCTCCGCCAGAATAGCCTCTGCAGCGACGCATGAAAATTGTTGCAAGAGCGTAACTGAGTCCAGATAAGGCTGCAAGAAGGTTTCCAAGCTGATTTCCACTTTCAAGGCCGTCCGCAAAAAAGAGTACGATGCCGAACATTACTCCAACAATAGTGATGTAATCAGACGGACGGTTCTTTTCACCGGTCAGGAAAGGTGCAAGCAGAATGATGTAAACCGGACAGGTGTACTGTAAAAGAATTGCGTTCGCAGAAGTTGTCAACTTGTTTGCTGTCACGAATAAAATCATTGTGAGGGCATATGAAACTGCGGCAATCCAGTATAAGATTGTGCTTTGTTTATCCAGCTGGCCTTTATCATCTCGTACAGAAAAATTAATTCTCTGTCTTGTTACTAAAAGCATAAAACTTCCGGAAATCAGACTTCTGATTCCTGCGATTGCGATAGCATTCCATTCGATATTTTTTATGAAGATACCGCCTGTGCTCCATAGCATTGCACATATTATTAGGGCTATTGGTCCGTTAATTGCCATTTCTTGAAGTGTTCCCTTATTCCTCTTCCCAACCCTTGCAGACATCACACCAGCCAGTTGCATTGGTCACTTTTTCCAGTTCATCAGGAGTAAGCTTAACAGATGTAAAAGAGTTTCCTCCCGCAGGATGAACATATTCAAATCTCTTCATTGAAACATCAAGCCATACAGGAATTTCTTTAGGAACATTAAAAGGACAAACGCCGCCTGGAGCAAAGCCCGTAATAGCTTCAACTTGATCCCGCTGAATCATACTAGGCTTTGTGTGAAAGAGCGCCTTGAACTTGGAAGAGTTTACACGGCCGTCACCAGCCATTACAACTATAACCGGTTTTCCATCTACGATAAACGAAAGAGTCTTTGCAATTTCAGCTTCGGAACATCCAAGCTGCTGGGCTGCATGTTCAACAGTATCAATAGTTTCTTTGTGTTCAGTAAGTCTGTCTTCGAATCCTTTCGCTTTGAGAAAATCTAGAATTCTTTCATTTATCATTGTTGTGCCTGTCCTTTTTTGTTTACCCATTTGATATATAGGTATATAATACAGATAAGAGGTAATGCAGTCAATGAAAAGTATTCTGATAAAAGATACCACAAAAGAAGAAAGGGAAAAGATTGTTGCTGATTCACTTGGTTGTGGAAATGATTGTTCAATGTGCTGTGCCTGCGGTGGTATGGAAATTGACTATCAGCAATACATAGACGGTAAAAAGGAAATTGCCCAGCTTAATGCAGAATATCAGGCAAATACAGTAGTTGGACATTAAAAGAATTGTATTGGAATTTCTTTTGTTCTCGACCTGATTTTTTGCCTGCTCCTGATTGTTCAAAAAAATGCATAAAACCTAACAAAATTTTCAGACAAACTTTGTTATAGGAAAAAGCTATATCTTTTATATGAAAAATATATTTCCCAGACTTGACAAAAAGAGTTATAACATACTAAATTACTAGGAAAATTGTAAGGATTAAGTGGAGGTTATATGAAATCATTTGTAAAAATTGCGGGAATAGCAGTGGCCCTTCTTGCTTTGGGTGGCAGCTTTATAAGTTGCAAGAAAAAAGAGGCAGCAGGCGGGGAAGCTGCACAGAAGGTTGTTAGAATCAACTATCAGACAGGAACTCTTTGTGCTGCTCCTGTTCACGTTGCATGGAAGATGGGACTTTTTGACGAAGAGCTTGCAAAAATCGGACAGAAGGCAGAGTATGTTGCCCAGGTGGAAGGCGGCGCAACTCTTGCAGAAATGATTGCTTCCGGAAAGGTTGATGCAGGTTACGGTTTGTACGCAACCCAGCTTCAGGCTATTGAAAACGGTCTTCCAATTTCCTATACATCTGGCATCCATATTGGTTGTACAAAGTATTATGTCCGTGCAGACAGCAACATTCAGTCGGTTGCAGATCTTCGCGGAAAAACAATCGGTGTTCCGGGACTTGCAGACTCTTCTGTTATGAACCTTAAGCGCAAACTTATGGATGTGGGAATTGGGGTAACGGCAGAAAACAACGAGGTGGAATTTGTTGCCTATGCTTCTGCTGACCTTGCAATTGCTTTGAATAACGGTGCTGTTGACGTAATTGGCGCACACGACCCAATAGCAACAAAGGGTGAACTTGCTTACGGCTTTAGAAAGATTCTTGATACAGGAACTGATGAAAAGTTCGTAAAGGAATATTGCTGCCAGCAGTTTGTAACTCACAAGCTTCTTCGTGAAAATCCTGAGGGGGCCGCAGCAGTTACACGCGCTTTGCAGAAGGCATCTGCTTTTGTTGAAGCAGAACCACGTGCCGCCGCTCAGCTTCAGATTGAAAACGATCTTGTTGCAGGTGACCTTGACTTTAATGCAGCGCTTCTTGAAGAACTGAATTTTCAGCCAAGCCGCTCGCTGGGAAAGAAAACCTTTGATGCCGCAGCCAGACAGCTTCAGGATGCAGGAATCTTAAAGAAGACAACTGACATTGAAAAACTGATTGAACAGGGCTACATAGAGCTCTTTGGAGTTCCAGACGGCTACATCTACGACAGCGAAACAAAAACTTACAAAGAAATAAACGGCTCAAGGGCTTAAAACCTGAGACAAGTCAGGATGGAATAATAATGAACCGTCCTGCACAAATAATAATAAACCGTCATGCTGAAATAATAATGACCCGTCATGCTGAACTTGATTCAGCATCTATATAAAGGAGAAAAAAATGAAAAACTTAAGAATTATCTTATCATCACTTACAGCACTGCTCGGACTTTTGGTTGGCATTGCGCCTTACACCTTTGCAAAGGTTTGCGGAATGGCAAACATGCACTGCCACAAGGTGACGGCCCCAACAGTTCTTGTATTTGGAATCCTGATTTTTGTGCTTTCTTTAGTTCAGACTGCAATCTTATGGAAAAAGCGCTAACTTTAACAGGGCTTGCATCCGCAAACATACGGCGTAAGCCCTTTAGAACAGCTGCCCTTCTTGCGCTTATTGCCTTGTCGGCGGCTGTTCTCTTTGGTTCACTGATACTCGTCTCTAGCTTAAAATGCGGAATAAAAGGAATCCAGTCGCGGATAGGTGCAGACCTTATGATTGTTCCCGACGGTTATGAGGCTAAAATGGAAGGCGTTCTGCTTTCCGGCCAGCCAAGCTATTTTTACATGTCAAAGGGAATAGAAGACCTTGTCCGCAATGTGGAAGGAGTTCAGCTGGTTACTTCCCAGTTTTATCTTACAAGCCTTAGCGAAAGCTGCTGCGACTTTCCAATCCAGATAATAGGCTTTGACAGCAATACGGATTTTATAGTAAAGAACTGGGCAAGAAAAAAAGTTTCTGCTTCTGATTCAAGTACGGGTGAAGTACTTCTTGCAGGAAGCAACATCACCACGGAAAAAAATAAGGTCACATTCTTTGCAAAGGCGCATGAGATTTCTGCCCGCCTGGAAAAAAGCGGTACCGGCATGGATAATGTAATTTATGCCGATTTGCCAACCCTGCAAAAGATGTTTTCTGACGCAAAGGAAAAGGGCTTCGGCTTTATTTCTGATGGAGACACTGCCTCAAAGACCAGTGTTATTTTTGTAAGAATCGCATCTGGCTACAAAGCGGACGGCGTTACGCTCAGAATAAAGAACGCACTTGCAGCAAGTGATTTTGCCTCTGAAAAAATCCAGGTGATACAAAGCGAAAGTTTTCTTTCTACTTTTGTGAATAAGCTTTCGTCTTTCCTTATTTTTATTTATGCAAACTGCATTCTTGTTTTTGTAATTGCAGTCCTTACCCTTGCCGTTGTTTTCTCTATGTCCATTAACGAGCGCCTAAGGGAATTTTCTATTCTGAGGGTTCTTGGAACAGACCATTCAGGGCTTAGGAAAATAATTTTTACGGAAGCTGCAATTTTGGGAAGCCTTGGTGCTGTGATAGGCATTTTTGTTGCATCGCTTGTGATTATTCCCTTTAATGTAATCATCTCGGAAAAAATCGCTTTGCCTTTTGCAATGGCAAGTCCTGTTAATATTGCAATCTTTGCGGGCATAGTATTTGCCCTTTCCCTTTGCTCATGCCTTGTTGCTTCGGTCTTTAGCGCCGTGCGTATTTCCAATTTTGAAATTTATGGGGGCGCAAAATGATAGACATACGTAACCTTACAAAAACATTTTCTACGCCTAGGGGAAAAATAACCGTTCTTGACAACTTTAGCCTTAGGGTGCAGGACGGAACTTTTCTTGGAATATCAGGAAAATCTGGTGCGGGAAAATCAACCCTGCTTTCCATAATTGCAGGACTTCAAAAACCTGATTCTGGAAAGGTTATTATAGGAACTTCTAGTGGCAATGGGGATACGGACATATTCGCGCTGAAGGACAAGGAGCTTTCTTTATTCAGGAACAGCAACATTGGTTTTGTTTCCCAGGAACAGAGCTTTTTGGAAAACCTTACAGTCTTTGACAACGTAAGGCTTCCGTATTTTATAGGCTTGGGTAGAAGGAATGCGCGTGTCCAGCTTAATCTAATCAATGCGCGCGCAAAAGAACTTCTTGAAAATCTTGGCATAGCACATCTTTCGCAAAGCTACCCCAGGGACCTTTCCGGTGGAGAAAACCACAGGGTTCTTGTAGCCAGGGCACTTGCAAACAATCCTGATATTATACTTGCCGATGAACCAACGGAATCCGTAGACAGTGAGCGGACGGAAGATATTGTAAAAATATTCCGATCCCTTGCAGATAGCGGTAAAACCGTAATCCTTGTTAGCCACGACAGTCAGGTTCTAAAAAGCTGTGACAGTGTAGAAGCCATATAAAAAGCCGGGACTCAAATTAAACTGAGCGCCCCGGCTTATACTTTTTATTTTTTTTGTTTTTAAATTTGTTTAATTTTTAATTTAAAGCCTGTTCCAAATCTGCAATTAAATCATCTGCATTTTCTATTCCGACTGAGAGGCGGAGTGTTGAAGGTGTTATTCCGTTCTTTAGGCGGATCTCTTCCGGAACGTCTGCATGGGTCTGGGTAGTGGGATAGGTGATTAGCGTCTCCACACCGCCAAGGCTTTCTGCATACATAATCAACTTTACCTTGTTGAGAACTGAAATTGCGTGCTCTGTTGTATCTGTCTGGAAGGTGATCATTGCACCAAAACCGCGTGCCTGCTTTTTCATTGTTTCATGGCCAGGGTGTTCTGTAAGCCCGGGGTAAATTACTTTTGTAACTGACTTTTGTGTCTTTAGCCATTGCGCAATTTTAGAGGCATTTTCTTGCGCGCGCTCCATGCGGATAGAAAGGGTTTTTATTCCACGGAGGACGAGCCAACTGTCGAACGGAGCAAGACCTGCACCTGTCGTCTTAATCAAAAAGCGGAGTTTTTCCTGAATGTCAGTTCTGTTGGTTACGATGAATCCTGCAAGGGTGTCGTTGTGGCCTGCAAGATATTTTGTTCCCGAATGAACAACTATATCTGCTCCAAGTGCAAGAGGATTTTGAAAGTACGGTGACATAAAGGTATTATCAACAATCAGAAGAAGTCCGTGTTTTTTTGCGAAGGCAGCAACTTCAGCGATGTCGGTAATGTTCATCATTGGATTTGTAGGAGTTTCAATGTAAATTGCTTTTGTCTTTGAAGTAATAAGCGGTTCAAGATTTTCTGAAGCACAATTTACACGGGTAAAGTTGATTCCGTTTTTGATGTTTACATTGTCGAATAAACGGATTGTTCCGCCGTAAAGATCTGAGTCGGCAATTATATGATCACCGGGGTTGAATAATTCCATTAAAAGAGAAATCGCTGCCATACCAGAAGAAAGGGCAAGGGCATCGATTCCTCCTTCGAGCTGGCAGACGATTTTTTCGAGTTGTTCGCGTGTCGGGTTCTGGAGGCGGGAATAATCAAAGCCAGTGCTCTTGCCTACACCCGGATGTGCATAAGTTGCAGTCTGATAGATTGGATAGCTTACAGCTCCGTAATGATTGTTTTCCGGCTTAAAACTATTGCAGCCAATTCTGTGGCAGGTGTGGTTTATAAAACTTGGACATATTCCTTCTTTTGAACATGTTCCTGCATCAATTGCATCTTTATCTAAGTGAATGCATTTTGTTTCTATTGATAAAGGCATTAAATTCTCCTGTATGTACCTGTCATTGCCGGGCAAGCCCGAATATGACAGTCATTAGAACTTCAAGTAATAGGCGGCAAGTTTTTCCAAAGCTTCGTCTATTGGAAGCTCTACGTCGAATACGCTTACCGCATTGCGCTCAAACTGCCGGCGGACATTCTGTCCAAATTGGGCGGCAACTATTGCACGGCAGTCAAGCAGTCCTTCTACTAAAGGAGACAGGGGGCCGCTTGCACCTCCGCATCCACCGCCACAACCGCTTCCGCAGCCAAATCCTCCGCCGCATCCTGCACCTCCGCCGGGAATGCATTCTGAATCAGCACTGCTTTCCTTTTCTTCCTGCTTGGGGGCATCTCGGCTTTCTACAAGCTCAAAGCCCTTGTCTTTGAGTTCATAGATATAAAACTTTTCTGCCTTGCCAAAATGCAGGTCTATGTTTTTTCCGTCAGACGAAGCTAATGCAACCTTAAGGCTCATACAATCTCCTCTTTTGTTACCCCAATCTCGGGGGCGTTACGGGGGGAACCCCCGTAGAGGGGGTAGCGTAAGACCGCAACGCGGGCTGTAGCGAGGGGGAGACTTCCCCCACCGGATAAATGGGGATATTCGCGGCAAGCACGAGCGTGTGCAGTTTGAAGCCGGCTTTCCCCACTTTAAAAACTAAATCTTGTAGTCGTCTTCAAGAGCGTCCATGAGGCCGTATTCAAGAAGGATCTGCTCAAGGCGTTCCTGGGTCATTGGAGTAGGAATTGTAAAGTTTTTGTTGTTGATTACAGCTTCTGCGAGGTTGCGGTATTCCTGTGCCTGTGCAGAATCGGGCTTGTATTCGATTACTGTCTTGCGGTTGATTTCTGCGCGCTGAACGATGTTGTCGCGGGGAACAAAATACAAGAGCTGGGTTCCGAGTTCCTTGCTGAATGCACGCAGCAGGTCAAGCTCGCGGTCTACGTTGCGGCTGTTGCAGATGATTCCACCGAGGCGAACTCCACCGGCCTTTGCGTAGCGGCTTATACCCTTGGCAATATTGTTTGCGGCATAGAGGGCCATCATTTCTCCGGAAGCTACGATGTAAATTTCCTTAGCCTTGCCTTCGCGGATTGGCATTGCAAAGCCACCGCATACTACGTCTCCAAGTACGTCGTAGAAAACAAAGTCAAGGTCGTCTGTGTAGGCACCAAGGTTTTCCAGCATGCTGATGGATGTGATGATTCCGCGTCCTGCACAGCCAACTCCCGGTTCTGGTCCGCCTGATTCAACGCAGCGTGTTCCGCCAAAGCCTGTTCTCATGATGCGGTCAAGTTCTACGTTCTCGCCTTCGTCGCGGATTGTGTCCAAAACAGTTTTCTGTGCAAGGCCACCAAGCAAAAGACGGGTTGAGTCTGCCTTTGGATCGCAGCCTACGACCATTACCTTTTTTCCGTGCTCTACAAGTCCTGCAGTCAAGTTCTGCGTAGTTGTGGATTTTCCGATTCCACCCTTTCCGTAAATAGCAATCTGCCTAATCTCTGCCATCTTTTTGCTCCTTTGCGCGGTTTTATTCCGCTTGACTTTGTATTTTTATATAAAAACCTATTTGTTTGCTAGGTAATTAGACTATATATTTATTTTCCTAGTTAGTCAATAGGTTTTATGTACATATTTTGCTTATTTTTGCCTGTTTTTGATTAGAAAAGTCCCTGTATCCGGTTGTACTCCCAGACCTTTAGGATTGCATCGTCTATTGTGCCTGGAAGTTCCATTGGTGTAATTCCCCTTGCGGTAAGTGATGCTGCAGCTCCGCCACCGATTCTTGATGCGATGACGTAGCGGCAGTCCTCAAACTGCTTTGTGCTTTTTTCCATTTCTGGTATGATGTGCTTTCCGTCCATGCAGACTGCTTTGGCTTTTCTTTCTTCCAAAAAGTCGTAGCCTTCGTCGTCTTTTATTGTATAGACAAAAAACTTTTCTGCCCTGCCGTAGTGAATGTTTACGCTTTCTCCGTCTGTGCTGGCAAATGCTGCTTTGTATGTAACTGCGCTTGCTTCTTTATTTTTAGCCATGAGAGAAATTCTCCTTTATTTCCTTGCTGCCGAATTTCTGGTAAAGGACTTTTGAATATTCCGTGCGTCCTGGAACACCCACCGCGTCTGCCCGGCAGTGGTTGCAGTGAAGGAAGAGTTCTATGTATGGCATTGCCATAGCCCTTGCCGCGTGAATCTCTTGGCATGTTGGAGCGCTTTCGCCCGCAAGTTTTGCAGTTGGTATTAGCGGTATGATGTTGTACCTCTTTGCCCCGGCCGCAGCAACTGTTTTGGCAATTTCTGCTATGTGGTTTCCGTTTATGCGGGGCACAAGCACTGTGTTCACTTTTATTGTGATTCCTGAAGCTGCAATTTTTCTTATTCCCTCCAATTGGTTTTGAATAAGGATTTTTGCACCTTCAATGCCCTCTATCTTTTTGCCTTTCCAGATGATGTAGTCGTTAAGCTGGGCTTCTATTTCCGGGTCTACTGCATTTACTGTTACGGTAAGGCTGTCTATTCCTGCTTTTATAACTTCTTCAGCACGCTCTGCAAGAAGGAGTCCGTTTGTGCTCATGCACTTTATAAGACTTGGGAATTCCTTTCCTATAAGGTTGAAGGTTTTTATTGCATTGTCGCTTGCCAAAGTGTCGCCTGGTCCTGCAATCCCCGCTACCTTTATTTCCGGGCTTATTTCAAGCGCCTTTTTGATAAGGGGGATTGTTTCTTCAGGCTTTAAAACTTTTGAGGTTACGCCAGGACGGTTTTCTGTGTCGTTCAAACTTCTTTCGCAAAACCTGCATGCTATGTTGCAACCGGGACATACCGGCAGGTGAATGCGGCCTGATGTTGCCCCGTGGCTTCCGAAGCATGGATGGTTCTGTGAAAGTTCAGAAAATGGTCTTGGCATATTGCACCTCTTTAGTTGTCGCTGAACAAAGGAGTTGAAAGGTACCTGTCTCCTGAATCTGGAAGAAGTACTACGATTGTCTTTCCCTTGTTTTCCGGGCGGTTTGCAAGGATGCTTGCTGCCTTGAGTGCGGCACCGCTTGAAATTCCAACGAGAATGCCTTCGCTTGTTGCAAACTTTTTGCCTTCTGCAAAAGCGTCGTCGTTTTCTATTGTGATGATTTCGTCATAAACTTTTGTGTTAAGAACGTCTGGTACAAAGCCTGCACCGATTCCCTGAATCTTGTGTGCGCCTGCTGTTCCTTTTGAAAGGACTGGGCTTGTGGCTGGTTCAACTGCAACGATTTTTATGTTGGGGTTCTTTTCCTTAAGGTATTCGCCTACGCCGGTAAGTGTTCCGCCTGTTCCAACGCCTGCTACAAAGAAGTCAACCTTTCCGTCTGTCTGTTCCCAGATTTCAGGGCCTGTTGTCTTTTTGTGGGCTGCCGGGTTTGCCGGGTTTACGAACTGGCCTGGGATTATGCTTCCGGGTGTTGCTGCGTGGAGCTCTTCTGCCTTTGCGATTGCTCCCTTCATTCCTTTTGCGCCTTCCGTAAGGACTATTTCTGCACCGTAAGCTTTGAGCAGGTTGCGACGTTCAACGCTCATTGTGTCTGGAAGGGTAAGAATTGCGTGGTAGCCTTTTGCGGCTGCTACTGCGGCAAGTCCAATGCCTGTGTTACCGCTTGTTGGCTCGATTATTGTGGCACCTGGCTTTAGGATGCCTTTTGCCTCTGCGTCTTCAATCATGGCAAGTGCGATTCTGTCTTTTACGCTTCCTGCCGGATTTAGGTATTCTAGCTTTGCAAGGATTGTTGCTCCGGAAACCCCAGCTTTCTTTGAATAGCCGTTAAGCTGCAAAAGCGGTGTCTTTCCAATCAATTCCAAGGAACTCTGTTTGATGTCTGCCATAGTATTTCTCCTAATAAGGGCTTTTGGCCGTGTTTAGATACCCACTCGATTGGTAGGTTACTCTTAAGGAGAATATACTCTCTATTACCTATCGTGTCAATAGGTAATAGGATTTTTTTCTCGGAAATCAACGCCCCCGGTGGTAAGCTGTGGGGCGCATTGATTCGCGTGGAGGGGTCAACACCCCGATGCTCTGCGGCGAGGTTTGTTGATTACCAGGCACTTAGCCTTTGTAGGCATCGTTGTGAACACCGGCAATGGCCCTTCCGCTGGGTTCATCTGCATTCTTCCATGCGGCATCCCATTCAAGGGCTTTTGCTGTAGAGCAGGCAACCCCGGCTTCGTGGGGGACGCACCTTGCGGCACTGTCGCTTGGGAAGAGGCGGCTGTAGATTTCGCGGTAGTAGTATTCCTCCTTTGTTTTTGGAGGGTTCACCGGGAAGCGGTTTTCGCGTCTTGCAAATTCTGCGTCGCTTACTTTTTCTTCCGTGATTTTTTTGAGGGTGTCTATCCAGTTGTAGCCTACGCCGTCGCTGAACTGTTCCTTTTGCCTCCAGCAGATGTCCTGGGGAAGCAGGTCTTCAAACGCCTTCCGCAAGATCCATTTTTCCATGCGTTGTTTTCCGTCAGAAAGCTTTATGTTCATCTTGTCGCTTGGGTTAAGGTTCATGGCAATGTCGATAAAGTCTTTGTCCAGAAATGGAACTCGGCCTTCAACACCCCATGCCATGAGGCTCTTGTTTGCACGCAGACAGTCGTAGAGGTGCAGCTTGCTCATCTTGCGCACAAGTTCTTCGTGGAATTCTTTTGCGTTGGGTGCCTTGTGAAAATAGAGGTAGCCGCCAAAGAGCTCGTCGCTTCCTTCTCCAGAAAGAACCATCTTTATTCCCATGGATTTTATTACCCTTGCAAGAAGGTACATGGGTGTGCTTGCGCGGACAGTGGTAATGTCATAAGTTTCTATGTGGTAGATTACATCTGGCAGAGCATCCAATGCTTCCTGTATTGTAAAGTGAACTTCGTGGTGAACAGTTCCAATGTAGTCTGCTGCCTTCTTTGCGGCAACAAGGTCCGGGGAACCTTCAAGTCCTACCGCAAATGAGTGCAGCTGCGGCCACCATGCGCTTTCCTTGCTGTCTGACTCTACGCGCTTCTTGCTGTATTTTTGCGTAACAGCCGCAATAATGGAACTGTCAAGGCCTCCGCTCAAAAGAACCCCGTATGGAACGTCGCTCATAAGCTGGGCTTTTACGGCAGACTCAAGACCGTTGCGTAGCTTTTCTATTACACTCGGATTTACAACTTCTCCCTTGTCGTCCGTTGCTCGCGCGGAATTTTTTACTACGTCGTAAGATTCCCATGAACGGTGGTACCAGCGTACAGGCTTGCTTTCTTTTGAATACAAGTAACAGCCGTTGGGAAATTCTTCGATTGTCTGACAGTCACCTTCCAAAGCCTTTAGCTCGCTTGCAACATAGTAGCGTCCTGCTTTGTCCCAACCCTGGTAGAGTGGGATTACGCCAATTTCGTCACGGCCAATAAGGTAGGTGTCATCTTCGCTGTCGTAAAGTGCAAAGGCAAATATTCCAGAAAGCTTTTCTATCATTGCGGAAAAGTTTCCGGCGCTTTTGAATTTTTTGTAAAGGGGGATTATAACTTCGCAGTCGCTTTGTGTCCTGAACTTGTATGAAGACGCAAATTCTTCTCGGAGCTTTTTGTGGTTGTAGATTTCTCCGTTTACCGCAAGGATGATTTTTTCGTCATCGCTTACGAGCGGCTGCTTTCCGCTAAGGGGGTCAACGATTGCAAGTCTCTCGTGGCTTAGAATTGCATTTTCTCCTGTATACACACCGCTCCAGTCAGGACCTCTGTGCCTTATCCTCTTGCTCATCTCCAAAATCTGTGAGCGCAGTTCTTCCTTTAGACCTTCTGCAAGCGGTTGGCTTCCGCTATTTAAATCAAATGCTCCAACAAAACCACACATAAAAACCTCCTTATCTGTTTTCCTTTAAGAATAATTCTGCTTCGTTTTCTCCGCCTGCCGTTGAATAGAAATACGGTGTTTCCGCATTGAATTCTCCGGCACAGGTGTCTACCATTTTGAAGCTTGTAGGTTTGTATATCAAGGTGGGGGAAGTCTCCCCCTGCGGCCGCACTTCGTTGCGTCCTACCCCCTCTGCGGGGCTCGATTGCCGCCCCGCAACGCCCTGCGCTTCCATCTTGCAAATCTTTTCAAGTTTCCACAAGAACCATTCGTCTATTTTGGTAATCTTGTGAATTTCTTCCACGCTCAAAAGACCTCGCTTTAGAGCCTGGTAAATTGCAAAGATTCTCTGGTCGGTACACTGGTGCACACGGTCGCGTATTTTTTCATCCCCCTCTTTTGCAAATGAAGGAAGGTTCAAATCCTTTACGCCAACTTCAAGTCCCCTGCATGCCTTTAGGATTGCCTCTTCAAAATTCTGTCCTATTGCCATAACCTCGCCTGTTGCCTTCATCTGGGTTCCAAGCTTTCTTGCTGCGTAAACAAATTTGTCAAAGGGGAACTTTGGCATTTTTACTACAACATAATCAAGTACCGGTTCAAAGCATGCCTTTGTTTTTTTGGTAACAAAGTTTTGAATCTCGTCCAGAGTAAAGCCAACCGCAATAAGGGCTGCAACCTTTGCAATGGGATATCCTGTTGCCTTACTTGCAAGTGCAGAGGAGCGGCTTACGCGGGGGTTTACTTCTATAACCGCATATTCAAAGCTGTCGGGGTTAAGGGCAAACTGGCAGTTGCAGCCGCCTTCAATTTCTAGTGCGCTTATGATGTTCAGTGCCGCGCTTCTTAGCATCTGGTATTCTTTGTCTGCAAGTGTTACCGTTGGTGCTATTACTATAGAGTCTCCCGTGTGAACGCCAACCGGGTCAAAGTTTTCCATTGAACAGACAGTGATGACGTTTGCGTTTGCATCCCTCATTACCTCAAACTCTATTTCTTTCCAGCCGCTTATACATTTTTCTACAAGAATCTGGTGTATTGGTGAGCGGTGAAGACCGTTGTGGGCAATTTCGTCAAGCTCGCGGTCGTTTGCTACAATGCCTCCACCAGTTCCGCCAAGAGTGAATGCCGGGCGTATGATTGCAGGAAAGCCAATCGTGTTGTGAACAAAGTCCACCGCATCTTCGTAGCTTGTAACAACCTTTGACGGAATGCAGGGTTCTCCAATTGCTTCCATTGTGTCCTTGAACATCTGGCGATCTTCTGCTTTGTCTATTGTTTCAGGTCTTGCGCCAAGAAGCTGAACGTTATGCGATGCAAGAAAACCTGACTTTGCAAGTTCCATGCTGAGAGTAAGGCCTGTCTGACCGCCCAGTGTAGAAAGCAGGGAGTCCGGCTTTTCTTTTTCTATGATTCTTTTTAGTGTTGGCAGTGTGAGCGGTTCAAGGTAAATCTCGTCTGCCATGGAGCGGTCCGTCATAAGGGTTGCCGGGTTTGAATTTACAAGGCAGACTTCAAGTCCAAGCTGCTTTAGTGCCTTGCAGGCTTGGTTACCCGCATAGTCAAATTCTGCAGCCTGTCCTATTACGATTGGACCTGAGCCTATAATCATGACTTTATGAATGTTCTTATTTAACGGCATCTTATCATCTCCAAAAATTTGTCAAACAAAAAGTTTGTGTCGTGGGGGCCACCGCAAGCTTCCGGGTGGAACTGCACGCCGAATGCAGGAATGTCCGTATATGTAATGCCTTCTACGGTTCCATCGTTTACGTTAAAAAAGCTCATCTTTGCATATTGGGGCAGCGATGAATTTTCTACCGCATAGCCGTGGTTCTGGCTTGTGATGTAGACTCGGTTTGTTGCCGTGTCTTTTACAGGATGGTTTCCTCCGCGGTGTCCGTATTTTAGCTTGCATGTTTTGCAGCCGCGGGCAAGGGCAAGCATCTGGTGGCCAAGGCAGATTCCAAAGATTGGAATTGAATGGCTTGTTTTGTTGTGCTCACAAATTTTTCTTATTTCTTCTATAATTGTTATGTTTTCTGCTGGGTCTCCAGGGCCGTTGCTTAGCATGATTCCGTCTGGATTTAATGAAAGAATTTTTTCTGCGCTTGTATTATATGGAAGGACTGTTACCTGGGCGCCGCGTTTTTCAAGTTCCCGCTTTATGTTTGCCTTTGCGCCAAAGTCCCAAAGTAAAATATGGGGGGCGTTGCGGGGGGCGTCCCCCGCAGAGGGGGTAGCGGAAAACGCGCAAGCGGTTGGAGCGAGGGGGAGGCTTCCCCCATTGAGGGGGGATTCGCAACGAGCACGGATGTGCGAAGTTTCGAGCGGACTTCCCCCACTGAGTGGGCTTTCTCCATCTGAATTAAGCTGGACGCTTTCTACCGCATGCTCTATTTTGTAGTCCCTGATTTTTTGTAATATAGAAGAATCTACAGGAGGCTGTGCAAGAGTGGAAAAATCGTTGGCAGCTTTTCCGCTAACAATCATTCCGTTCATAACGCCGCTTTCACGAAGTTTTTTTGTAAGGGAGCGGGTGTCTATTCCAGAGATTCCGATTATTCCCTGTTCTTTTAGAAAAGAGTCGAGCGTGGTCTGGCAGCGGAAATTGGATGGCAGGTTGCAAAGTTCACGGACTATGTAGCCGCGTACACATGAACGGGGGCTTTCGTAGTCTTCCGGTATAACGCCGTAGTTCCCGATGAGTGGGAATGTTTGGGTTACGATTTGACCGTAGTAGCTTGGGTCGGTGAGGGTTTCAAGGTAGCCGGTCATTCCTGTTGTAAAGACGGTTTCGCCAATGGTGGAGCCTGTTGCCCCGATTGGGCTTCCCGTAAAAACTGTTCCGTCTGCAAGAATCAAATAAGCTTTTTCCATAGTTAACGTACTTCCAATGAACAAAAAAAAGGTGCTCATTCCATCTGGCGGCAATAATTCCACCATCTCGAATAAGCACCTTTGCTTGTTTTATATTTGTTATAGAACTTTGGGCCATTTGTGTCAAGAACCCTATTTTTGCTAAAGAGGGAAATCAGTTTTGTGTTTCGCTCCCAGGCAAATCTGTCTGAAAACCCGCGGTGTCGCGGAATAGGTAATTAAACTCGCTGCGCTCGTTCCGCTCCAATGCGGTTTTTCAGACAGATTTCCCTTCCGCTGCACACAAAACTGATTTCCCTTTTTTTACCACTTGATTTTTGTGTAAAAAAATAATTTGCTAAAATAATTGGTAAAATATTTTAGAAAAAATCTTGACATTTTTTTTTGTAAGCGGTATAACAAAATTAACAAACGGCAATGAGGTCGCAGAAATGGTGTTTCTGCGGCCTTTTTGTTTTTTATGCGTCATCCTAAGGCGGGTGGGCATAATATTAAAACCATATACAAAGCTGACAATCGTCGATTGCAGTTTATTCCATAAAGGCAAAGGTGCCGCAATTTTTTTTGGAGGACGCTCCAGAAATCTTTGCGGCATTTTTGTTTTAAAGCGAATGTTTTGGAGGAAAAAAAGATGGACGAAGTTACACCAATTTTTGGCGAAAACGTTTTTAATGAAACGGTTATGAAAGCTCGCTTGCCTAAGGAAACTTACAAACAGCTGATGAAAACTATTGAAGGCGGAGAAAAACTTGACGCTTCTGTTGCTACAGTTGTTGCAAATGCAATGAAAGACTGGGCCATTGAAAAAGGCGCAACACATTTTACTCACTGGTTCCAGCCGCTTACAGGCATTACTGCGGAAAAGCACGACAGCTTTATTACTCCTACAAGCGACGGAAAAGTTATAATGGAGTTCAGCGGTAAGGAACTTGTTCAGGGGGAACCTGATGCTTCTTCTTTCCCAAGCGGAGGGATCCGTGCAACATTCGAAGCCCGCGGTTATACAGCATGGGACCCAACATCTTACGCATTTATTAAAGACGGTACGCTTTGTATTCCAACTGCATTCTGCTCTTACACAGGAGAAGCACTTGACAAAAAGACTCCGCTCCTCCGCTCAATGCAGGCAATCAGCAAGCAGGCAGTCCGTGTCCTAAAACTCTTTGAAGGAAACGAGGACGTTACTTTTGTAAAGACCACAGTTGGTCCTGAACAGGAATACTTCCTTGTGGACAAGAGCGTTTACGACAAGCGCGAAGACCTTATCTATACAGGCCGCACTTTGTTTGGTGCAAAGGCTCCCAAGGGACAGGAACTTGAAGATCACTACTTTGGTATG
>JAEEGL015613615.1_pt1 | contig 31933 bp, 28 predicted proteins | sample 9134231 | NCBI WGS metagenome assembly JAEEGL01 (sample SAMN16246548, study PRJNA631951) | gut metagenome | biome: gut microbiome; feature: rumen; material: fiber-attached | host: Bos | place: Iran: Karaj | collected 2018-10 | reverse complement strand
GACCACATTCATAAAGCTTCTCTGCAGGCTGTATGAGCCCACGGAGGGAGAGATACTTTTGAACGGGATCAATATATATGACTATGACTACAGCAGTTATATAAAGCTCCTTTCGGTCGTGTTCCAGGATTTCTGTCTGCTAGGTTTTTCGATAAAAGAAAACCTTATCTGCGACAGACCGGATAAAGTGCCCGACAGCGAGCTGATGCCGCTCATAGAAAGAGTGGGGCTGAAGGAAAAGGTTGATTCCTTACCTATGGGCCTGATGACTCCGGTGTTCAGGTATTACGATCAGAGCGGTTTCGAACCTTCCGGAGGTGAACAGCAGAAGATTGCCATGGCAAGGGCACTGTACAAGGACGGTCCGGTGCTCATTCTCGATGAGCCGACGGCAGCACTTGATCCAGTCGCGGAAAAAGAGATCTATGAGCAGTTTAATACCATGGTCAGGAACAAAACGGCCATTTTTATTTCTCACAGGCTGGCTTCCTGCAGATTCTGTGACAGGCTTCTTGTATTTAAGGACGGTGAGATAGTCGAAAGCGGCACTCACGACAGTCTTCTGGCCCTTCCGGGCGGCCTGTATGCACAGATGTACGGAGCACAGGAAAAAATGTACTGCTGAAGGCCTGCGGGGCATGATAATTACAGTGATTTAAGGAGGTGGAGCGAGTCATTCGTTCCGCCTTTATTTTGTTCAAAAATTTGGCGTTTTGTGGTAAAATAGATTGACTATTTATGTGAGTTTGTAAGGGATAACCTGTGGCGGGAAAAGACCTCATAAAAGCATATGTTGACGGCAGCTTCAATGTTGAAACGGGAGTGTATTCTTTCGGATGCGTTTTTTTACCTGAAGACGGTACCGTTAGGGTGCTTTGCGGAAGCGGAAACGATCCCGAAAATGCCAAACAGAGGAATGTCACGGGTGAGATGCTCGGTTCCATGAACGCAGTCCTTTGCGCGATCAAGAGCGGATACAAGGCCATAGAGATCTATTACGACTACCAGGGAATTGAAAGCTGGGTCACCGGCGCGTGGAAGAGCAAAAATGACCTTACAAGGTCCTATTCCATGACGATGAAGGGCTGGATGAGCCACATAGATATCAGGTTTAAGAAGGTGGATGCCCACACGGGCGTTAAATACAACGAGCTTGCGGACAAGATGGCCAAGAAGGGTTCCGAAACAGTCGGCATTCCCGAGACACGCCGCATAGAGGATATGGAGATATGGACTCAGGAAAAATAAGACTCAACAAATTCCTCGCAGAGTCCGGAGTGTGCTCAAGGCGTGAGGCGGACAGGCTTATTGAAGCGGGAAAGGTCATGATCAACGATCATGTTGCGAAGGTCGGAGAAGGAGTAATGCCCGGTGACCGCGTAGAGTATGAGGGAAGAGTGCTCAAGGGAAAGAAGGCCACGGTGGTGCTTGCCTTCTATAAGCCCAAAGGGGTAACGACCTCCGAAAAGGATGAACATGCCGACAGGCTTATAACCGACTATATAGATTATCCCGTAAGGGTAACCTATGCGGGAAGACTCGATAAGGATTCGGAAGGGCTTATACTTCTGACCAACGACGGCGACCTCATCGATCATATGATGAGAGGAGCCAATCTTCACGAAAAGGAATACATCGTTACCGTCGATAAGGAAGTTACCGAAGAGACGGCGGAAAAGCTCAGAAAGGGAATCTACATCCCCGAGCTTAAGGTAAAGACCAGACCCTGCAAGGTCGTCATCAGGGACAAGGTCACGATGTCGATAACCCTCACGCAGGGACTGAACCGCCAGATCAGGCGCATGTGCGAGCAGGTGGGACTTAAGGTCAAAAAGCTCAAGAGAGTAAGGGTAATGAATGTGACACTCGGCGGACTTAAGCCCGGACAGTTCAGGGAACTCGATGCTTCAGAGATAAAAGGTTTATGGCAGACGAAGTAAAGATAAACAGGATAAAGGAATTAAATGCTGTCCTTAAGAAAGCATCCGAGGATTATTATGCCAAGGATGAATCGCCTCTTTCCGACAGGGAATACGATGCTCTTTACGATGAGCTTGTAAGACTCGAAGAAGAGACCGGCGTTATCCTTGCGGGAAGCCCGACGCAGACCGTGGGCTACGAAGCCGTGGATGAACTTCCCAAGGAAAAGCATCCTTCACCGATGCTCTCACTGGGCAAGACCAAATCAAGGGAAGAACTTGCGGACTGGCTCGGAGATCATGAAGGAGTCTTAAGCTGGAAGCTCGACGGACTTACCGTTGTACTTACTTATAATAACGGAGAATTGATCAAGGCAGTCACCAGAGGAAACGGTGAGATAGGCGAAGTCATCACACCCAATGCGAGAGTGTTTGACAATGTTCCCTTGAAGATCTCCTTTGTCGGAGAACTCGTTGTCAGGGGCGAAGCCGTTATCTCTTATAAGGATTTCGAAAAGATCAACGCATCGATAGTAAATGATGCTGACAAATACAAGAACCCGAGGAACCTCTGCAGCGGGTCCGTAAGACAGCTTGATTCGAAGATCACCGCAGGCAGACATGTAAGATTTGTTGCATTCAATCTGGTGTATGCGGCCGGTGAGGACGGAGGAATCCTGGCATCCGCAGACGGAAGACTTTCATTCCTGGAATCGCTCGGATTCGAGGCGGTGGAGAGAGTTAAGGTTACATCCGCAAACGTAGTGGATGCAGTCGGAGAATATGAAAAGAAGATCGCAGGATATGACATTCCTTCGGACGGTCTGGTGCTCACATTTGATGATGTGGATTACGGTATCTCCCTCGGAAGGACCGCAAAGTCTCCCAGGAATGCCATAGCATTCAAATGGGCCGATGAAACCGCCGAGACAACTTTAAAGGAGATTGAGTGGAGTGCGAGCAGAACGGGGCTTATCAATCCCGTTGCGATATTCGATCCCGTTGAGCTTGAGGGTACTACGGTCACAAGGGCATCGGTTCATAATGTCAGCATCGTAAGGGAGCTCAAGCTCGGCATCGGAGACAGGATCACCGTTTACAAAGCCAACATGATAATCCCCCAGATCGCGGAGAATCTGACAAAGAGCGGTAATGTGACCGTTCCGGACAGATGTCCCGTATGCGGTGCTCCCACTGAAGTCAGGGCACTCAATGAAGCGGAGAGCCTGTACTGCACAAATGCGGATTGTCCCGCCAAGCAGATCAAGACCTTCTCCCAGTTCGTATCAAGGGATGCACTCAATATCGACGGACTTTCCGAGATGACTCTCGAAAAACTCATCGATATGGGATTCATAAAAGAATTTGACGATCTTTTCCACCTGGACAGATATAAAGAGAAGATCGTCGGTATGGAAGGCTTCGGTGAAAAGTCATATTCGAATCTTATCGAATCCGTAAATAGCGCTTCGAAGACCACACTTCCGAGATTTCTTTTCGGACTCGGAATTCCGGGAATAGGTGTTGCCAATGCCAAGGTTCTCGCCAAGGCATTTGATAACGATATCGAGAAGATAAGAAAGGCATCCGCCGAGGAACTTTCCGAAGTCGAAGGTATCGGCGATATCATGGCCGCCGATATTACGAAATATTTTGCGGACGAAGAAAATAACCGTAAGATCGATTCCGTGATCGCGGATCTTGAATTTGAGATTCCCGTTAATACTTCTGCGCAGAATCTGTCGGGACTTACCTTTGTCATTACAGGAAGTCTTGAGCGTTTTGAAAACAGGAATGCCCTGAAAGCGGAGATTGAAAACAGGGGCGGTAAGGTTGCCGGAAGCGTATCCGCCAAGACCACGGCGCTGATCAACAATGATGCTGCTTCTGCTTCGTCCAAGAACAAAACCGCAAAGAGCCTCGGAGTAACCATAATCACCGAGGAAGATTTCATAAATACTTATCTTAAGGAGTGATGTAAGATGCCCATTAAGGTGCAGAGCGAGCTGCCCGCCAGGCAGATACTTGAAACAGAAAATATATTCGTGATGGATGAAAACCGTGCGATGCATCAGGATATAAGACCTCTTAAGGTTCTCATCCTGAACAATATGCCGGTCAAGCAGGATACGGAGCTTCAGCTTCTCAGAGCTCTTTCCAATACACCTCTCCAGGTTGATGTCACATTCATGATGACCGAGACACATGTATCGAAAAATACATCGGCATCCCATCTCAACAAGTTCTATGTGACCTTTGACGAGATCAAGGACCAGAACTTCGACGGAATGATAATCACCGGAGCTCCCGTCGAGGACATCTCTTTCGAGGAAGTCGATTACTGGGACGAGACCGTAAAGATCCTAGACTGGGCGGACAAGCACGTAACCAGTATCTTCCATATCTGCTGGGGTGCACAGGCGGGATTCTACCATTACTACGGAATAGATAAAAGAAGACTTCCCGAAAAGCTCTTCGGAGTGTTCGAGCACAGGGTGCTCAACCGTAAGATTCCTCTCGTAAGAGGCTTCGATGATGTTTTCCTTGCTCCTCATTCAAGACACACCGATACTCCTTCGGAAGCACTCAAGGCATGCAAGGAACTGACGATACTTGCCGAATCAGACAGAGCCGGAGTTTATCTTGCGATGGCTGAGAACGGTCACAAGATATTTGTCACGGGCCACTCCGAATACGACCGTCTTACTCTTAAGAACGAGTATGAAAGAGACCTCGGAAAGAGGGATGATGTAAGTCTTCCCGAGAACTATTTCCCAAATGACGATCCTTCGCAGAGACCTCTGCTCACATGGAGGAGTCATTCGATCAATCTCTACAGTAACTGGCTCAACTACTACGTATATCAGGCAACACCTTATGATGTTACCACTATCGGTTCCGACCGCTCATAAAGCAGACGGAAAGACAGTGTGTAAATTATGATTTTAAGAACGGGGGAAATCAAGGATGAAAAAAAGAAGATCACTGAAGAAAATTTTGCTTGGCAGAGTGCTCATTGCGGTTACGGTGATTATCATTATCATCACTGAGTTCAGCATGAACAGACAGTCCGAACAGATCAAAGATCTGTCACTGTCACTTCTTGCACGTGAATCCGTAGCTTATTCTCATGAGATCTACAACTGGTGGAGTCTTATAGAGAGCAGGGTTCAGCAGACGGCAGAAGTCTGGAAGAACTCTCCCGATATGGACTATGAAGATGCGCGTCGGATGCTTCTTGCGATCACCGCATCCGATCCCGATTCACAGGATGTATATGTCGCTTACGGAAATGACATGACATTCCTCGACGGTTCCGGCTGGATCCCCGACGATACATTTGATTTTACCGACAGACCCTGGTATAAAGGAGCTCTTGCGGCAAACGGAGAGCTTTACATTTCCGATCCTTACGTAGATGCATCGACCGGAAAGACCTGTCTTGCATGTTCGGTAATGCTCAGCGATAAGACCGTACTCAGCAGTGACATCGTATTCGATGAGATGGCCGAGAAGATGAATGCGTTCAGCTCAAGCTCAGCCGATGTCAAGATCTACATCATCAATTCCGAGAGCGGAGACATTCTTCTCAGTACCGACGAATCTGTGGTCGGAACAAATCTTTCCGGCACAGCCGATCCCGTGCTCGCAGGACTTAATACCGTATATTCAACTCTTGATACTTCCGTTTCATACAATGATGACAAGGTGCAGATAGTTAAGACCGGCGCAGGCAAGCTGATGTTTGCGGCTACCGAGGTTCAGGGAACTTCATGGGTGGTTGTTTCGGCAACTCCTTACAGCTTTGTAATGGACAGAACAATCGCATCGCTGAATGTGAGTCTTGTGATCACTCTTTTACTTCTTGCGATCCTTGCAGTATTTCTTTTCCTTACCATCAGAAAGCATCTTGATCCCGTATCATCCGTTTCAGGCAAGATCGGCGATCTTACCGGCGGTGACTTCACGACAAAGATCGATCCCGAAGGAAATAACGAGATCACCACACTCAGTGAACAGCTCAACGATTATATCGACCGTATGAGGGAGATGCTCCTTCACCTTACGGAGATCTCGGACGATATGTCTGCAAGTGCCGAACAGTGTAAGAGCATTTCGGACGGACTTACCGATTCCAATTCTTCACAGAACGGATCGATCGAAAAACTCAATGATTACCTCACCGACCTTAACCAGTCGATCGAGGATGTCGCAAATGCGGCTACCGAGCTTGCGGGAGTATCCTCCGGACTTGCAACCGGTTCCGATGAAGTAAGACAGCTCTGCTCCGAAGCGGTCAAGTCTTCCGAAGACGGACGCAGTGAGATGAAGGTGATGACCGAGAGCGTTACCGTACTCAACCACACCATCGGACAGCTTGCCGAGATCATCAGAATGACCGCAGCTACCGTGGACGAGATCAAGGGAATAACCGATACCATCGGAGACATCTCTTCACAGACCAACCTTCTTTCACTCAATGCATCGATCGAGGCTGCAAGAGCGGGAGAGATGGGAAGAGGATTCGCAGTTGTCGCAGGCGAAGTCGGAGCACTCGCAAATCAGTCATCACAGGCCGCATCACATATCAGCACGCTTGTTGAGACCATTACCGGTAACATCGTCGACATCAACAAGAAAGCGGACGACTGCCTCAAGGATATGGAAAAGTGTCTTGCGGGTGTTGACCGTTCAAATGAATCATTTGATGTCATCTATGAGAACATTTCAAAGGCTACCGATGCCATTACCGATATAGCCGAAGGCATAGGCAGGATCAATGATGTTGCCACAGGCAACGCCGCAGCAACCGAAGAGCAGGCCGCTACGATCAACCAGATCCTCGAGCTTTCCGATTCGATAGTACATGAGAGTTCAAGGATCTCCCATGAGACCGATAACCTTTCCGACGTATCCGTAAAACTTACCGGTTACTCATCCGAGATTGAAGGCGATCTTAAGAACTTTAATCTCAGATAATTTACTATATTTATGATCCGATGAGGGTGTAAAGAATGGTGAATCTTGATATTGTTACCGATGTCATCATGCTCCTGGCTGCTATCATAGGTCTTCTTAGCAGTTTGTTCAGATATGTGGAGATTCCGAAAAAGGGATGGCTTTTAGCTTCGATGTTTTTCCTTTCGGAACTTCTGAGCGATTATTATTGGACCACCTATACCATAGTTATGCATGAGGAACCGGATGTTTCCGCGTTCCTTGCATACTTTGGATGGAACATCGGATATGCCATTATTTTCCTGTCGGTTCTTCATATGCGGAGCGAGAAGTCGAAGAGATATTTCAATCCTTTGATGCTTCTTCCGATACCGCTTAATCTGTATCAGTTCTTTATCTATATCCAGTACGGCGGATTATTCAACAACATCTGGCAGGTAGGCCTTTCCACGGCCATCGTCATCATATGTCTTCAGTCCATTCTGTATTATCTGAAGGAGAAGAAAAACGGAGAGACGATTCCTTATTTCCATTGCATCATTATTTTCTATATCACGACCCAGTACGTGATGTGGACAGCTTCATGCTTTGACTGGCACTCCGATTTTACGAATCCCTATTATTACAGTTGCGTCATAGGATACATCACCGAGGTCTTCTTTGCATGGGCGATAAATAAGACGTACAAATCCCGCGGACTGGAGCATTCCGAAAATACCGCACGCGATACGAGATTCCAGGCAAGGCTCGAAGTCATTATCGCAGGACTTCTTCTTGCTGCTTGTGTCGGTGGTTATATGGTTGCGGAATGGATGAGAAAGACCATTCCCCAGGAAACGGATAACTCGGCTGTTCTGAGTATGATCGCAGTCATACTCTTTATGTTCTCGATATTCCTCTGCTTGATCATACTCGCACTGATCTATATTGCCGCTCAGAGATACAAGTATAAGAAATCTAGCGGAGAGTCCGGCGTAAGGATCAAGAGAGGCAGGATCAATCTGTTCGTTACCATTATCGTCACTCTCGGTCTGATGGTATTTACCGTAATCTACAATTCGAGATTGTTCTATAGAGTTTCGCTCAGCGGTATCTATACCTCCGGAGAAGACAAAGCCGCAAATATCTCATCCGAGCTTGATAATTATCTTGCGATCGCACAGTCATCCCTCAATGTTACCGCCGATACGATAGACCTGATGCTTGAAAACGGCGAGACCGAGGATAAGATAAACAATTATCTGATAAGCCAGACGACCAGGCTCAAATCCAGATTTGACGAAAACTTCACCGGCGTCTACGGATATATCCGCGGAGAGTTTCTGGACGGATCGGGATGGGTTCCCCCGGAAGGTTATGAGGTAAAGGACAGGGACTGGTACTCCGCTATAAAAGAAGCTGACGGAAAGACCATCATTGTTTCCCCCTATGTAGATGCACATACCGGAGATATCGTTATTACGATCGGAAGACTTCTTCGTTCTGCGGGAGGATACGATGACAATATTGTCTGCCTTGATGTAACCATCGGTCATGTTCAGGATATAACCGAGGAAGCCGATATTGCGGGCAACGGATATGCAATGATAGTAAACAGTGACGGACTTATCGTCACTCATAAGGACAGAAGTTATGTAGGAACCGATATCCGTAACAATTACGGTGAGGCACTTCTTGATACGATCATAAATGTCGGAAAGACCGTTACGGAAGCCGATGTAATGGGTGAGAAATGTACTCTTTTCACCAGTACCGTAATGGACCAGTGGCATGTAGTCATCGTTGTAAGAAATATGGATCTGTTTGCGGATGCATATTCACAGCTCACCGTAAACATTCTCATATCCCTGACCATCTTCGTGCTCGTAACGATATTCTATTTCATCGGATACAAGAACGAGCAGGCATACGGCAAGAAGGTTGAGGAGATCAACTCCGCAAGACAGAAGGAACAGTATGAGGCGGAAGTTCTCAGACTGGAGAAAGTATCTGCGGATGAAGCGAATAAAGCAAAGAGTAATTTCCTTGCGGATATGTCGCACGAGATACGTACTCCCATCAATGCGATACTCGGAATGAATGAGATGATCCTCAGGGAGACCAAGGAAGACAGCATCAGGGAATATTCCGGCAACATAAGGAACTCCGGAAAGAACCTGCTCCAGCTTGTAAACAGCATTCTCGATTTCTCCAAGATCGAAGACGGAAAGATGGAGATCGTTCCCGTCAGATACAGTCTCAGCACGCTCATCACTTATCTCGTGAATTCCGTACAGGAGAGAGCGGAAGAGAAGAAACTCAAATTCAAGGTCATCATCGATCCCGATCTTCCTTCGGAGTTTTACGGTGACGATTCGCGTATCAACCAGGTTGTACTTAACCTCCTTACCAATGCGGTCAAGTATACCCATGAAGGAAGCGTTACACTTACCGTAAAGGGCAAAGAAGTAAGAGACGGAAAAGCACTTCTGTACTTTGAGGTTGCCGATACCGGAATAGGCATCAAGGAAAGCGATATGGACAAGCTGTTCGAATCCTTCGAAAGACTTGATGTCATACGTAACAGAACCATAGAGGGAACGGGACTCGGCATGTCGATCGCGACCAAGCTCCTTTCTCTCATGGACAGTAAGCTGAACGTAAAGAGTGTTTACGGACAGGGCTCAGTGTTCTCCTTTGATCTGTGGCAGAAGATTGAAAATCCCGAGCCTATCGGAGAATACAAGATCCATTCGCTTTATGCCGGAAGCGCGGAACTATATCACGAATCATTCCATGCACCCGGAGCGAAGATCCTTGTTGTCGACGATACAAGGATGAACATAATAGTAGTGGTAAATCTCCTGAAAAAGACCGGTGTGCAGATAGACACCGCACCCAGCGGAGAGGAAGCGGTAAAGCTTGCCGACGAAACCGGGTACGATCTCATACTTCTCGATCAGCGTATGCCCGGAATGGACGGAACCCAGACGCTCAAGATCATACGCGATCTGGACAGCAGGATGAATGCGGATACTCCCATCATCTGTCTTACCGCGGATGCGATCAGGGGGGCCAAGGAAAAGTATATGTCCGAGGGCTTTACCGATTATCTGACAAAGCCTGTTGAGGGCAAGGCTCTTGAAAAGATGCTTATCACATATCTTCCCGCGGAGAAGGTTGAGATGGAAGCAAAGCCGGAGGCGCCCGGCAGATCCTCATCCGCGGACAAGCCTTCATCCGAGAGTAAGAACGGATCGGACACTGAAAAATCTGATACAGCCGCTTCCGACGGATTTGACGAAATACTGAAAGCTGCAGGCATAGATATCGAAGCGGGCATCGGATTTGCACAGGGTGATAAGGATTTCTACCGCGACATCCTGAAGGAATATGTATCGGAGCAGCCGGATAACAGTGAAAAGCTTGACGGATATTTCAAGAGAATGGACTGGGATAATTATTCCGTCAAGGTACATGCGGTCAAGAGCACATCAAGAACCATAGGTGCCGGTGCACTTGCGGATCTTGCGGCAAAGATGGAGATCGCATCGAGGGACAGAAATCTCAGTTTCGTTGAAAACGAACACGCTAATACCCTTGCAATGTATGAGAATTTTGCCGAAGCGATCAAGAAGGCACTCGGTTCATCTTCGGAAGAGTCCGGCGACGACGATGATGAGATCATGGAATTTGGACCAAAGGAGTAAATATGGCTTTTAAAGTAATAGGAGACAGTTGCTGCGATTTTACAAAGCTGCAGATGAAAAGAGGAAATGTTGTTCGTGTTCCGATGTCCATCATCATCGGAGGAGTGGAGTACAGGGACGAAGGAAGAAAAACCCAGCAGGAGTGGATAGACCTTATCAAGGCAGATCCCGGTTATCCGCAGAGTGCATGTCCTTCACCGGATGATTTCTATAACGCATTCGATGAAAACTGTGATAACTATGTCGTTACACTTTCATCAAAGCTCAGCGGTGTATATAATTCCGCAATGGTTGCGAAGGATATGTTTGAAGATGAGCATGAAGGAGTCAGGATACATATCTTTGATTCCAAATCCGCTGCGGCGGGAGAGCATGTTCTTGCCGAGAAGATAATCGAAGCGGCCGAAACGGGATGCAGCTTTGAAGAGGTTGTAAAAAAGATCGAAGCCTTCCGCGATGAGATGTACACTATATTTGTTCTCGACGATCTCGAAACATTTAAAAAGAACGGAAGACTCAAGGGTGTGAAGGCGCTTGTTGCCACAACAATGAATGTCAAGCCCGTGCTTATCGGTGTCGACGGAGAGATAAAGCAGATCGACCAGGCGATCGGTATCAATCATGCGGTAAACAGAATGCTGTATCACATCGAAAAGAAAGACTTTGATAAGACACGCAAGGTCAGGATCACACAGTGCGACAGTAAAGAGCTCTGTATGAAGGTTGCAAAGATACTTACAGAACGATTCGGTTTTACGGATGTCAAGATAGTAAATGCCGGCGGACTTTCGACAACATATGAAAATCCCGGCGGAGTTATCATCGCATTATAAGAGAATGAAAATGGGGACGGTTCCCGCAGGAACCGTCCCCGTATTTTTGTTCTTGACCCGGCTATTTTACTATGAGCGAGTATTGGGCATTTGCACCGGGGTCTCCGTCAAGGCTGATGATATCGATGGTGATCACTTTTCCCTCGTCGATATGAACGGTGGAAGAGTATATCTGCATTTGGGATACATCCATATTTCCGCCGCAGATAAGTTCGCCGTTTTCATCGGACACTTCAACCCTGAAGTTTCCGTCGGAACCCGTCACAACAAATGCGATGGTGTAGTCCTTTTCTTCCTGTATTCCGATACCGCCGAAGCTTCTTACTTCGCCCTCGGACATATTCAGAGGTCCGTTTGCGGTGAAGACAGCCTTTCCGGAGCCTACGACCATAAGTACGATACCTCCGACCAGCATTACTGCTGAGGTGATGCCTGCGATCGCAAAGTGCTTTTTCTTATGAGTCTCCGGCATGAGGATCATCTTTCCCGTCACAAAGATGATGGGTGCTAAGAAGAATACCGCAATATATAATCCAAGCGCCGAGACATCAACACTTATATTGGTATCGACAACTGCATTATTTTTGTAGGTGAAATAAGAGATTATCACAGAGAACGAGTTGAGCATACAGTGCATGAGCATCGTAAGCAGAATGTTATTCTTCTTGATGACTATATAAGCGAATACCGCACCGAGTATGAAGGTGAAGGGTCCTCTGAGAACTGAAACGTGATTGATCGAAAAGAAGAGTCCTACACATACAACCGCGATCCATTCCTTGTCGAGTCCTCTGAATGTGGAAAGAAGTGCACCCCTGTGAAGCGTCTCCTCGCAGATTCCGGGAAGAACCGCAACGATGAGAAGCAGGGGAATCAGTCCGAGACCTTTTTCGTACAGGAAGCCACCCAGTTCGCTTGCTTCCGATGCGGAAGAAGGGAAAATGAATGCGGTAATGAATACCGTAAGGATCGATATCATATAGGTTCCTATAAGGAGCACCACGCATCCCGCAAAGTCTCTTAAGGAGATCTTTTTGATGGGCAGCACTTCGCTTATCTTTACTTTTCTGATGAGACAGAACACGATCGCAATTCCGGCGATCAAAAGTTCCGTCAGTATGAGTCCGGGAATTCCCCAGTTCATCTGCATCCATACGCAGGCTGTAAGGAAAATAGCCATTGTAATTCCAAACAGTACAAATCCCATCCAGGGACGAAGTCTTTCCTGATTAGTTAATTTCTGCATTTTTATCTCCTTATTCGTGTATCTCGCGTTCGGCTTTGTATTCGTTTATCCTGTTAACACGCTTTACTATATTTTTGATTACGATCACTGCAAGCACCAGATTCAGTGCACATGCAAGACTTACAAAGGAAGGATAGCCCCTTAAACAGTTTGTGATGAAGATGGTCATGTTGAGGATCCAGGCAATAAGGTTGATTATTGCCGCTATGAGAAGATAACTGACCAGAGCCCTTTCGTACTCGATCTTTGAATCGAGATCGGAGTAAACATCGAAATCCTCCATTGAACTGTCGTATCTCAGATATACCACCGTGTGCCCGGGATAGGAGACATGACCGACGTTAAATACATCCATTTCCTCCATAAATCTCAGGAATTCGCGTATCTTCTCCGAACCGAAGCTTCCTTTGAGAAAGAGGACCTTGTACTTATATTTTCCGTTTTCGATGTTTTCGAATTCGTAAGTGAATCTTCCTGTGCTCACAACGCCGTATCCGTGCTCAGCCATTTCATTGATCCAGGCTTCTTCTTTGGGGAGCTGCCATATCCAGAAAAGTTTATGGAATGTTGTTCGCATATCAGTTTTCCTCCAAAAGTTTCCTGCCGTTTTCAACCAGTTCCGAGAGCCTGTCTATCTCTTCGGCGAGAACGGCTTTTCCGGCCGCTGTGATCACGTATTCCTTTTTACGGGATTCGGGATTCTCCGGAAGGGCATCGATCCATCCTTTGTCCGTAAGGGTGTTAAGAGCTCCGTAAAGTGTACCCGGGGCAAGCTTGACCCTGCCTTTTGACAATTCGGCAACATTCTGTATGATCCCGTATCCGTGGAGCGGTTTGAGCAGTGAGAGCATTATGTAGAAGACCGCTTCGGTAAGTGCCTGCTGTGGCATCTTCATTCCTCCCTTATGATTGTTTTTGCATTTTAGTATCGATACACGATATAACGTCATCCGATATATCGTAATCCGAGTATATCGGATGACGATATAGTTGTCAACTCTTTTTTGCACATATCCGTATTTTTGATAAAATATAGGGGAGTGGAGATTTCTATGGAATTATCTAAAGGATTGATCTTCAGTTTTTTAAATCCGGATATCAGCCGGTAATTATTTAATTCCCACGAAGTCAAAGGCGATACCGTATCGGAGCGCGATTTGAAAAAATACGGGAAAAAATCGAAAGATTAGTGTAAAATCTTCTTTGTTTTGTGTAACCGTGTAAATGATCATATAAGAGTGGAAAGATATGTTTTGTAAGAATTGCGGAAGTCAGCTAGAGGACAATGCAAGGTTTTGTCCTAACTGCGGAAGTGCACAGGAAGTGAATGTCTATGCGCAGCCAAATTATGTGAATGCCGTTCCGGCGCAAAAGGGTGCATCATTCGGGATCAGCGTCAGTTTCTTCTTTGCGCTGGCAGCGCTTGCATATAAAGTGGTATGCCATGTCATGAATATGGACGGTATCTATTCCTGGTGGACCAACGGTTCGATCTTCGTGTACTATTCCCTTTGGCTGACGAGTTTTTTGACTATCGCTGCTTCCCTTATCAGGGGATTGGCATCACTTGTCATATCAATAGTAATGATCATAGTTTCAGCGTTTATGCTCATGATTGACGGAATAATGTTTCTGGGCTTTGCCGCTTCGCTGTACAGCACACGTCTGGTCGAGGTGGGCATAATGCCTGTTGTAAATATCCTGAATATTCTTGTCAGCATAGGCGTGATAATCGAATATAGCGTTCGAAGATCGAAAAGCAGAAGCTGAGAGGGAATTCGTGTCACTTGATCAGGCTTTCTTTAAATGTGAAGAGATGTTCGGCATATAAGGAAGTATTCTTAACATATAGCTCCACACTTAAATTTCATGCGTTATTTAACGCGATCTCAGATCTGTTGCCTATTTGACGATATCAGCCAAAAGCAATATAATTATTAGACATGCATTGGAATCATCTGTTCTATGTTTCGGAATCTTGATCAAATTCCGATAAGGATGGATGGTTCTGGTAAAATTGCGTTTTAGGGCGGGAGAATAATGAGGAATCGAAGTAAAAATGCCAATTACAATATTGCATATTTTATTTCAGATATCCTTTTTGCAATATTGGCTTTTGTTATCACGTCTGTGATCTATAAATTCAAGTATATCGCAAATCTTGATTATTATATTCTTCATGCATCGGCAATCTTCCTTATCATAGTATTTAACAACAATAACAGGTTGTATGACACAACACTGTTCTTTTACTTTGACCGCTGGCTGAACTATCTGAGCTGGGATTTTATATATGCCAACGGCCTTGTTATTGTTCTGGCTTTCTGGGTAGGCAAGTGCAGGCTCAGCATATTCTTCTATACGATCTTTTGCATCATAGAGTATATCTGTTTACTTTTGAGTGCTTTTGTGATGCGAACGGTTCTCCGAAAAAGAAAGACTTATGCCTCGAGAACACTATTTGTCGGATCGAAAGAAATGTACACAAAAGTTGTACGCTTTCTCGGTCATAACAGCATGAGTATCGAAGTTATCGGTTATCTGTCTGAAACACCTAAAATCTCGGAAGAAGACGATACAAACTATCTGGGTACGATCGAGGATCTTGAAGACATCGTTCATCAGCATTCCATCGATCAGGTATTTTTCATGCAGCACAGGTCACAGCCTGTCAATTATGAAAAGTATGTTGCGCTCTGTCTGGAGATGGGATTGATAACCAGGGTGCTTGAAAGACCTTATCATATCGCCCATGCGAGCAGCGCAATCTGCAATATAGGACCTTATCCGGCACTGACATATCATAATGTGGTCCTGAACGTCTATTCACAGTTCGCAAAGAGGATCATAGATCTTGTGGGAAGCCTGTTCGGAATATTTGTATTCGGTTTCCCGATGATCATCGTTGCAATAATGATCAAGATCGATTCAAAGGGGCCTGTGATCTTTAAGCAGGAGCGAGTCGGCAAGAACGGACGCCGTTTCAAGATGTATAAATTCCGCAGCATGGTTGTTGATGCGGATAAGAAAAAGAAGGAACTTGAGAAACAGAACAATGTCTCCGGCGGATATATGTTTAAGATCAAAGACGATCCGCGAATCACTAGGGTCGGAAAATTTATCCGAAGGACTTCTCTCGATGAACTTCCGCAGCTGTTTAACGTTCTGTTCGGATCGATGAGCCTGGTAGGTACCCGTCCTCCGACGGTCGATGAAGTCGAAAAGTATGACACAAGACATTGGAGACGTCTGTCCATAAAACCCGGCATTACCGGAATGTGGCAGACAAGCGGACGAAGCGAGATCACGAATTTTGATGAAGTTGTCGCACTCGATACATATTATATCGACAACTGGAGCATCTGGCTGGATCTCAAGATCATCTTAAAGACGGCCGTTCAGCTGGTATTAAAGCGGACCGGAGCTTATTGACGGATGAAAGATTTCAATTGATTTATTGAAAACGAAATCATAAAAAATTTTTAGAAAGTGACAGCATATCTATGAAAAAAATTCTTATCGTAAATGATCTTCTGGCCGGAGGAGGAGTGGAAAAACTTCTTTCGGATTTCGTGGAAAGATGGCATGACACATACGATATCACGGTAATGACCATCTATAAACATAGGAGGTTTAAAGAGCTATTCCCTGAAAACGTAAAATATATTTACAAGACCGTGCCGAAAACATCCAAGGGCAAATTCAGCAAAGCATATGTGAGATGCATGGCTCAGAAAGCCATCTGCAGATACCGTTATAACAAGCTGAAAACAAACAATGACTATGATGTGGTCATTGCTCTTAAAGACGGAGAAGTTACAAAAGTAATCTCTGAGTTTAATAATCAGAGAAAATTCTCATGGTGCCATACGGATTATAATCATCATTACTATACACAATCTCTGTACGGAAGCGCTGAGGCAGAACGTCAGGCTTTAGAGAAGTATACCAATGTTGTCTGTGTCTCCGAGGATATTAAAAAATCGCTCATCAATGTTTTGGGAGATACCGGAAATTATGTTGTGAAGTATAATCCTTTGAATGTGGATTTTATACAGTATCAGGGAAATGAACCTGTTATCGACGTCAAAAAGGATCCGGACAGACCGTTATTTGTTGCTGTCGGCAGGATCAACTATCAAAAAGGGTTTGATCTTCTTTTGGAAGCGGCTCATATGCTCGAAGAAGACGGGTATGAATTTGATGTTGTAGTTATCGGCGGAAAAGAAAACTGGGGAGATGAATATAAGCGCATTATGAGAAGTATGGACAGACTTCACATAAAGAACGTAAAATTCATCGGACTCCGCAGCAATCCTCAGAAATATATGAAAATGGCCGATTGGCTGTTGTCTACGTCAATCTTCGAAGGATATTCTCTGGTAAGCCAGGAAGCTGCTATCTTGGGAACTCCCCTTCTTTTGACCGATTGTTCCGGCGTAAGGGAGCTTGTCGGAGACGACGAATACGGTCTGGTCATGGAGCCTTCGGTAAAAGGAATTTATGAGGGAATGAAGAAGGTAATGGACGATCCCTCATTGCAAAAGCACTACAAAGAAAAGATTCTTGAACGTAGAAAGATCATCGATCAGGATCAGAGATTCCGTGAGATCGAAGAAATGCTCTTTTCGGAATAAAGATGATCTTGGGGGGTGTTTTTATGCATTCCCGATATAAAAATACAATTATGTTGTGATCAGGATTGGAGAATTATGGAAAGCAAGTGGCAGGTTGAGATTGATGGAAAGCCGAAATTATGGAATTTTAACCTTCGAGAATTATGGCAGTTCAAAAGTCTGATATGGATGTTGTATAAGCGAAATTATTCCGTTCAGTATAAGCAGACAATATTGGGACCGTTCTGGATGATATTCGGTGTGGTTTTTAATACAGGTATCTTTACTCTGGTATTCGGTTACGTCGGGAATATGGAATCCGACGGGATTCCGTATTTCCTTTTCTGTTTATCAGGAAATATTATCTGGACTCTGTTCGCTTCCTGCTTACTGGGTAATACCAGGGTGCTGATGGAAAATGCATATTTATTTGGAAAAGTCTATTTTCCCAGACTGGCCGTTCCGGTTGCAAACGGATTGCTGAATATGATGAAGTGTCTTATACAGCTCATTGTGTGTGCGGGTGTGTGGGTCTTTTTCCTGGTACGCGGAGAAGTGGTTTTTACAGGACTTCCGCTTTTGGGAATGATACCGCTTCTGCTTTTGTCTGCATTTATGGGAACTTCCCTGGGAATGATCATCTCCTCACTGACAGTCAAATACAGGGATCTTGGACATGTGGCGGGAATCGGTGTTCAGGGTCTTATGTATGTTTCTCCGGTTCTGTATCCGGTTTCACAGCTTTCTCCTATACTCAGGCGTATTGTTTATCTCAACCCGATGTCTGCTTTCATTGAAGCTTTCAGATACTGCCTTACCGGAACGGGTAATATCTACTGGCCCGGAATGGTATACGGAATAGTCTTTTCAATCGTGATAACCATAATGGGACTGATCCTGTTTGGAAAAACCGAAAAGAATTTTGTTGATATCGTATAAAGGATTAAAGGAGAGAAACGGTGCTGTTTAGTTTGATAATACCTGTTTATAATACCGAAAAGTACCTTCAGGAATGCCTGGATTCGGTTGCGGCTCAGGAATTCGATGATTTTGAGGTGATCCTGGTTGACGATGGTTCCACGGATGGCTGTCCGGCTATGTGTGACAGTTTTTGTGAGCAGTTCAACAAGCGTCCCGGACGTAAGAGTACCGCGAAGGTCATCCATCAGAAAAATGTCGGACTATCGGGCGCCCGAAATCGCGGAATCCGTGAGGCAAGCGGAGAGTGGCTCTGGTTTGTGGACAGTGATGACTGGATACCTTCCGATGCACTTGCCGTATTGCATGAAAGAATGCGCTTTGCCAAGGGCGAGCAGTATGTATTTCAATATGTTAAGACCGATGAAAACAGACAGAATGAGGAATACGTTTGTTTCAGATTCGAACAGGAAACATTGAAGCTGCTCGATGAAAACGCACTTCTTTCGCATTGTACGGACAGACTTTTCGATTACAGGGATGGTTGGGAGGCTCCTACCAGACTTTATAGAAGAGATGTCATATTAAATAATGATCTTGGGTTTTACGAGACGGAATTCAATTTTGGTGAGGATCTGTGTTTTGCCGCAGAATATATGTTGTGCATCCGTTCCTCGGTGATGCTGGTAAATTATCTGTATTACTACAGACAACAGAATTCGTCCATCATGCATACGCTGGATCAGAAGACCATTATTCCGAGATTGACCATTTTATTGGAACATGTATTCAGAGAAGCTCAGCGTTTGAAGAAAAGTATTATATGGAATAACTTTGATAAAATCTGTCTTTCGTCCTTCGGTAATCATATACATTTTAAATTGGGTGCACTGACCGACGAAGAGATCTGCGCTGAGATCCTGGAAGCTGCTAAAAATCCCGTGATCGGAAAATATATATCAGCTGTATATTCACAGCTGGAGCAGGTGCTGCCTGACAGGCGAAAAGGTTAGTGCTGTATCTGATGCATGGGTTCTCAAACTGATATATTTGATAAGATTCAAAAAAGAAACGAAGGGTCTATTATGGATGATGTAATTTTAAAGGTTTCTAATGTCGGAAAAGATTATGTGCTCGGAACTGTCACCGGCGAAACCCTGAAAGATGCCGTAAAGCGGCAGGCAAAGAAAAAAACCGGCAAACTGCATAATGAAAGCTTTACGGCATTGAATGATGTTTCATTTGAAGTAAAGCGCGGAGAAACTCTCGGAATCATAGGGTCAAACGGTGCCGGAAAATCAACACTGTTAAAATTGATCTCACGTATTACAAGCCCCACGAGAGGAAAGATCTGCATTAACGGAAAGGTGGCCAGTCTCCTGGAAGTCGGTACCGGTTTCCATCCCGAATTGACCGGAAGAGAGAATATCTATCTTAACGGCTCTATTCTCGGTATGACGATGAAAGAGATCGATTCCAAGATTGATTCCATTATCGATTTTTCCGAGTGCGGACGCTTTATAGACACTCCGGTAAAGAGGTATTCTTCGGGAATGTATGTAAAGCTGGCATTCTCCGTGGCAGTTCATCTTGATGCGGATATTCTGATCATGGATGAAGTTCTCGCTGTAGGAGATGTTAAGTTCCAGCATAAGTGCCTTAAAAAAATGCGAGAGATCGCAACTCAGGAAAACAAGACAATCCTTTATGTCAGCCACAATATGGGAACTGTCAGAAGGCTTTGCCAACGCTGTATCATACTTGATCATGGCACGCTTGTTTTTAACGGAGACACCGAAGAGGCCTGTGACCGCTACTTTGGCAATGAAAGTGTTAAAACCGAAAGGTTCGTGGATTATTCGGATTATGTAAGACCGGGATGGCTCGGCAGGGAAGACGTAAGGCTTATAAGCGCAGAGTATGAAAATGAAAACAGCGAGATCACCGGAACGGAAGAATTGGAGATCAAGCTCAAATGGAGAATTCTCAGAGATGTTGTAAAAGTCGGAGTAAGGGTTGAGATCAACGATCAGGAAGAAAGAGCTTTTGCAACGAAGGTATTCTATGACCTGATCGAGGGAGCTCCGGGTGATACCGGTGAGAGTGTCATTAAGCTGGATCTGTCCCAGGTAATGAACGGTGAATACAAGACATTTTATACTGTATTTGCCATGGAACAATTCGGTGAAGGCGCGGATCTTGACTGTGTAAAAGGATTGGATATTGTGATTCATCGTGAAGAGCATGATGATTCAAGACTCAACTGGCATAATTCGGCGTGGGGAAATATAGAGCTGAAGTAATGGATTATCCATTACTCGGTTCCGGCTCACATATATTTGAGGTTCAGGATGAATAAAAATGTATTTGTTTTTTCAACGGATGATAATTATACTGTTCCGACCTATATAGCTATTCATTCTTTGATGAAGCATTCAAATCGGGATGAAGAATATTATGTGTATATTCTTGTCTCAAAAGATCTCAGCTCAGACTGTAAGAATCTGATTGATTCCATCAGTAAGGATTTTCAGAATCTTTCCCTGTCATTTATCAATATGGGGAATTCATTTTCTGATACAAAGCTTGTAATAAAGCATACTACTTTGCCGTCAATGTACAGATTACTGCTTCCGGAACTGCTTCCGGACAGTGATCGTTGCGTTTATATCGATGGTGATATCATTGTTACGGGCGATATGTCATCCGTTTTTGATATAGACATAAGCGATTATTATTTTGGTGCTGTCCGCGACATCGAGGCTATGCCTTATATCAGTAAATTTGACTATTCATGTGACAGGCCGGATCCGTCCGGATATGTTAATTCCGGATTTTTATATATGAATTTAAATAAGATGCGACAGGATGATCTGGTTTCAAAGTTTTTGGAACTGTCAAAAGAGCGTTTGTTCTTTGGTGATCAGGACATCTTAAATATTGTATGCAAAGACAATATCAAATTTCTGGAACTGAAGTATAACGTTCTTGTTAAGTATCGCTTTGTAAATCACAAACAGGATCATTACAATGATTTCATAAGTAAATACTTTCAGGTATCCGAAATCCATGAAGCAATTGATGCGCCGGTAATGATACATTACGCACAGCCGACCAAACCCTGGCAATGCAGGTATGTGTATAAAGGAGATATCTGGTACGGATATATCCGCAAAAATATAAGTAAGGATATATACAGTAAATACATCCTTCCGTATATTAACAGTCATAAAGCAGATAATAAAATTGTCAGGAAGCTGTTTATACACCGTTTGTTATATAAAGCGGGAATCTTAAAGGTATTATTGAATCTGCAGCATAAACTTTGATTGATATATTTAGAAATGTCGACTATCAGCAATAACTCCACTCTGACAAATACCGAATCAGATCTCCGGACCATCCCCAAGATCATTCATTACTGTTGGTTCGGGATGGGTGAAATTCCTCCTGAAATTGAGGAATGTCTAAATAGTTGGAGAATACTTAAGGATTATCAGATAATCAGATGGGATGAGAGCAATTGCTCATTTGATGAGAATGACTTTGTAAAAAAAGCTTACTCGGATAAAAAATATGCTTTTGTCTCGGACTATTACAGATTAAAAGCATTGTATGAATATGGCGGCATCTACCTTGATACCGATGTAATAGTAAAAAAAGAACTGGATCCTTTGCTGAATAACAGTGTCCTTTTGGGATTCAGCTACAATTGCTGTATCGGTACGGCAATAATAGGTGCCACAAAGGGTAATGATTTCATAGCCTCACTTTTATCCATGTATGATAAAACTATTTTCACCGAAACAAAAAATGATCTTCAGCTGGTGGAAAAGGATGGCAGGTTTTACATATCCGATTATGTGACAAATAACTACTATATCACATGGTATGCACTGAAAAACTACCCGGAATTTAAACTTAATAACCATTATCAGAAATTATCGGATTTTACCATATACCCCAAAGAGATTTTTGAGATCGGTTCTCTGACAGGCAGACATTATACGATTCATCTGAATAAAGGCTCCTGGAGATCAAAAGCAAAGGAATCAGGATCATACAAAGACAAAATAAAATTGTTTCTTTCCGGACATCCTTATGTATTTGAACTGATCCAGATAATCATCAGAAAACCCAGGTATTACAAAAAAAATAAAAAGATCCCTTTTTACGGATATTCACAGGCTCAGAAATATCATAAAGAACTTCCTGATCTATAATTTTTGCATCCATATACACCCCCTGCAAAATACAGGGGGTGTATATATAGGATAAGAAAAGAAGAAGATATATACATTCCGCAGCTTGAAAAGGGAAAAAGAACAGATTCGATCATAAGGAAGGTTTTGGAAATATGAGCAAGGATTTTGGAAAAGTAAGTATAATCGTTCCCGTATATAATGTTGAAAAGTATTTTGACGAATGCATCAATTCCATATTGCGCCAGACTTACCGGAATCTGGAAATTATTATTGTTGATGACGGAACAAAAGACAACTGTGGAAAGAAAGCAGATGAATTCGCAAAACAGGACGAACGAATAGTAGTTTATCACCAGGAAAACGGTGGCCTGGCCAGGGCCAGAAATACCGGATTGAAACATGCAACGGGTGAATATTACTGTTTTATTGATTCGGATGATTATATTGCGCCGGAATATGTTGAAAAATTGCTGGACGCACTGATCAAACATGATGCAGGTATGGTTTTTTGTAATTATTATTCCTGTTATCCGGATAAAAATGTTCCCAGTCACAGTCTTTCCGGTATCGAAGACGGAAAACAGTATTCGGCGGATGATTTTCTCCGCAAGATATATACAACGTATTCGGGGGCTTTTTCTTTTGCATGGAATAAGATGTATAAAAAAGAGATATTTCAGGATCTTGAGTTTAAACCGATTCTGTGTGAAGATGTGCAGATTATGCTTCCGATAGCCGATCGCGCGGGGAAAATAGTTTTCGCGTCTGATATCTTATATTATTACCGCAGAAGAAAAAGCAGTCTGGCAAACAAAAATAAGGAAGCGCTGTTGCTTGGAGATATATCCTGGATCAATGATCATCTGGATGGATTAAAAGCTACCTCCAGACGCGATCTGTATAATATTCTTCAAAAACTTTATATCAAAAGAATTATTGAAAAGTATCATCTTTGCAGCAGAAAAACAAGGAAAGAAATGCTGAAACCTCTTTTAAAGAAAGAAATGAAAGAGTTTATGAACAATTCCGATATCAGCAGGGAAACCCGGTTCAAATGTTATATTCAGTCCTTAATGCCATACATTTATGGGAAGATCAAGTTCCGCAATGTAACCAATGAAGTTTACTGGGATTGATCCTGTTTTACAGCCGTGTCTGGGAGAATGAGTTGTGACCATTAAAGAAGTAGTCAAAATATTGGAAGAGAATAAAGTCTTTTACGTTATTTTGGACGATCTCGAGTGCAATCCTATTGAGGTACTGGTTTTTCTGAACACTGTTCCGGAGACGTTAAAAAGTGAAAGTAACCGATTCGGTTTTGTTGATGAAGGAAGAAAAAGGATCATTGTTCTTCAGACCTTCAAAGAAGCGGGGCTGGCCGGATGGTATCGTAAAAAACGAAAAGACGGATTTGATCTTTCTTCCGAAGACATTGCTTTTCTGTGGCTGACGGTTGCGTATTGTCTTTCAAACCGTGCTTCCTGGCTCAGGGATAATATATTATTCCGATATATGAAACGCCTTACGAAAGATGAAAAGGGCGTTGAGGATTTTTTTGTTGACTATACATTGAAAAACAATGTGAAGATCGGATATGCAAATAATACTATTTATTCCGGACAGATCGGTAAGAGAATAACCTTTTTTGGTAAAGCGAGGGCCGGTCTTTGTAAAAAGATGCGCCTGCTTGTGATGAGAATGTATTACAGGTTTAAGTTTTACCGTATCGGAAAGGATAAAAATCATTCATGCGAGGCATTTATTGACCGTTTGATCGGTGAAAAAGTCATAAGCGCTGATTCGTATGACAGCGAAGGAAAATCGTTTAACAGTAACTCCGGAGGAAATATATATATATTTAACGAAGGGGAAAATAAATGCTTTATCAAGGGTAATGAGGCGGGACCTATACAGTCGATCAGGAATGAAGTGATAGTTCAAAAGAGAATTATTGACAGCAAAGAGGATAAAGATTGTTTTGTCCTTATGGAAAGACATGCGGATGATCATTCCTGGGTTAAATATCCATATGTTCCGTATGATACGCTGGATGAATATTTGAAAAAGCACCGTTTGGACCCGGATTCGATCAAATTGTTAGGGATGTTTCTCTGTAAGATCCTCGATGTACTTTACAGAACAAATATAGTACATAATGATCTGAGGGATGCGAACATAATGGTGGTAACAGACCGGAGCGATCGAGTGGAGAAGTTTTTGCTGATCGATTTCGGTGCAGCCAGCATTGACGGAAAATCTCCGTGGAATCAGGATACCTACGAAGGAAGGTATCTTATCAGAAATGTGTGCGGGGACTACAGATACAATGAATTTATATCGGACGATGCTGCTTCTGCCATGCTCATATATTCGGAAGCAGGGGGGACACCTGATGACGAAGAGGCATGCCTTCTCCGGAGCAGGATCGGAAGAGTATACTTTTCGTATATAGTAAATTAGGAATAAATGGATTATCTTATGAAGAAGGTCAGCGTCATCATCCCTGTCTATAACACGGGTGAGCTTATGCGAAGGTGTTTTGACAGCCTTGTCTGCCAGAGCATCGGAAAAGAGAATATAGAAGTGATCGTTGTGGACGACGGCTCTACGGACGGGAAGTCTCCGGATATCATCAAAGAGTATGCCGACCTGTATCCCGAAATGTTCAAAGTGATCACAAAGCAGAACGGAGGCCAGGGAAGCGCAAGAAATCTGGCTTTCGACGAGTGCTCGGGCGAATATATTACCTGTCTTGATTCGGATGACTGCTTTGATCCCGAATGGGTCAGTAAGATGTATGGCGTCGCAAAGGAGCAGGATGCGGACTTTGTCGGGTGCGGATACAAGGCGGTAAGGTATGAGAATGACCGGGAGATAATTGTCAGAGCGATGGACATGCGCCCGATCTGTAGCAATAACAGGGAAATGTTTATTGATGCAAATGTAAGCATGTTCACTACGCTTTTCAAGAGAACTGTTCTGGAGGAATCCGGTGCAAGATATCCCGAAGGGTGTATTTACGAAGATACGGCATTCTTTATAGAACTGCTGCCGTGGATCGGGAAACCGGTGTATATCAAAGAGGCACTGAGTTCCAGAACGCTTCATGACGGATCTACAATGACCAATGCCAGACCGGAGAAGGTGGCGGATATTTTTAAAGTGTTTGAGGCACTGATCCGTTTTTACGAAAGTAAGAACCTCAGAAACGAGTACAAGAACGAACTGGAGTATTTTGTAGGAAAAGTTCTTCTTTGCAGCTCGCTTAACCGCGTTGGATTCGTTAAGGGTTTTGGTTTCAGGCGCAAGCTTGTGAACAGAACGTATGAATTCCTTCAAGGGAATGTTCCGGAGTTTAGGAAGAATCCTTATATCAGAGGCGGCGCAAAGGGGTTTTATCTGAAGCATTACAACAAACTGTTTATGAACCTGGTTGTCGAGATGCTCAGGCTGCGATTTATCGTCAAAAAAGACTACAACACTTGACGCAAACTATCGATCATGTATTCCGGGTCAAAATATTTAATGATTTTACGTATAAAATTGACATTTAATTGGAAGTACGTATAATTAAAAAGGTTGGGCATTTTTTTATGTCAGTATCTGTGGTAATGGCTACCTATAACGGGGCTGATTATATAGAAGAGCAGCTGGAGACGATATGTAACCAGACCAGACCTGCGGATGAATTGATTGTCTGCGATGATGGCTCGACCGATAATACGGTAGAGATCGTGCGGGAATATATCTCGCGACACGGACTCGGCGAAAAATGGCATGTTTATGTAAATCCCGATAATATGGGGTTCGCAAACAATTTTAACCATGCGGCATCTTTGTCAACTTGTGATCTGATGCTCTTTTCGGATCAGGATGACAGATGGGTTCCGGAGAAGATCGCTGTTATGGAGAAGATCATGCAGGAGCATGAGGATTGCCGGGTACTATGTTCCGATTATCTTCCGTGGGCTCCCGAAGATCCGGAGTTCAAAGCTCCAAAGAATATCCGGGATAAAATGCCGGATAACGGTATTCTCGAAAAGATCGGACTGGGTAACCGAAGTCTTTATATAGGAGCTATCGGATGCTGTATGTGTGTCCGGAAGACTTTTTTTGACAAAGTAGAGCGGTTCTGGTTCGACGGATGGGCTCAGGATGACCGTATGTGGCGTCTTGCCCAATGCGCGGGCGGGTTATATATTCTTCATTCGAATCTTGTCTTGCACAGGATCCATGCCCATAATACATCCACATTCGGAAATTATCATGACAGGACAAAAAGAACGGAACTGTTTAAAAAGATGCTTTTTGCCTGTGAGCAATCCGAAAAAGCCGCTGTAGAGTTTTCAGCCTCTGCCGGGGATATGAAGATCCTTTCTTCTCACACGATGATGATGAAAAGACGCTGTGAGATGCTGGAGAAAAGAAAGCCCGGTTATGCTTTGAAACTGATAAAGTTCCTTAAGTATTACCAAAACTACAGATCCTATCTTATCGATCTGTATTGTTTGAGACAGTCCTGAAAATATGTGGTTTTTGGGATGGAAAGGAGAATGCAAATGTGCCTATGAAAAAACGAATAGCGTTTGTTTTGGGCGTGGCGGTCTTTGCCCTGGTTGGTGTATTTGCATTCGGGCCGTTTCACTCTTCCGAGCCGGAGCAGAATACGGATGGTTCGGCTGAGGTGACCGGGCAGACCGGGCAGACCGTGGAAGAAAACACGGAGGGTGCCGCCGATCTGTCTGTCAGGGAGGCTGTTGTAGAGCCTGTTGAGATGACGGAAGCGATCGCTGCAGTGTCTGACGTCTCGATCGATGAGGATGAGGTATCGTCACAACAAGCCACGGAGTCTGAAGATGTACCGGATGAGAAGCCGGGGGTAAATCCTGAAACAACGCCCAATGTAGTTACCGGCGAGCCGGTTTCACAGGATAAAGATCACCAGCCTACAGACATTCTGAACGTCACGAGACAGGGAATAGATTACACGATCATTCCTGACCGGTATAATTGCGGAGCGTGGGGAAATTTTACGAAGGTCCTGGCGAGTGATACGGTAAACGGGATCATATTGCAAGAGAATGAAGGAATCAATTCATTTGATTTCTTTACCAGAAATACAGATATCTCGGGGGAGATCTACTTTAGCGGTTATGATTTTTCTGACTATATCGTCGAAATCTATAACTCCGATCTGATCGATCGCGAAATCACGCTTGTATTTGAAAATTGTAAGTTTTTCATTTTCAGATCGCTTTCAGCTTATCCCAAGGTAAAACTTGTATTTAAGAACTGTACATTTAACAGTTTCTACGGAAGTTGTGCGACTTTTACTTACTGTAAATTCGGCGGGTATTATAGGGATGGTCTTGTTCCGTATCATGATGTTACCGTAAAGTATTGCTACTTCAGTAATTTCGCCAGTCAGGATCCGGCGGGTTCGGGATACCATTCGGACGGAACCCAGATCTACGGAAAAGAAGGCATTCCTGCCGAAAATATCCGATATGAGTTTTGCCGTTTTGAAGTTCCCTGGATACCGGGAGCGAATGCGATCAATGCATGTATCATGCTTCAGCTCGAATTCAGCAGCGGTATCAATATTTCGTTTGAAAACTGCATCTGTAACGGAGGCGGATACACTATCTATGCAACGTCCAAGGATAAAGGGTTTGAGTATTATCGGAACGTTTCGATATCAAACATTTCGGTAGGACAGTCATGTAAGTTCGGTATGGTATGTCCGAATGTAGCCCCGGGCGTGGATGTCTCAAATGTATTTCAAATCGGCGCCCTTTATGTTGCCAGCGTATGGAAGGGAAACGGAAAAACCCATTTGTCTGTGACAAATGATACCTTGCAGGATAGATTGCTTGTTGTTTATGCGGATGATACCAGATATGAATTTATCGTTCCGGCAAGCAGGGGAGGCAAGGAGAGTTATTTCGATCGTTTTGAAGACTATCCCATCGACATTGATATCTGCTTAGATGCGGATTGTCAGTATGTAGTATGTTTTGATTGTACTTCAGGCACGTATGAACAAATTCGGTTTGTTACATGGGACGGAAGAGACAGTGTTTCAATCCCTTTGTAAATAAATAAAAGGAAATAAAATTTTTAACGGGAGATGCTATGGATCAGGAGAGAAAAAGAGTTGAGTTGTACGAAAACAAAAGCCAGACAGTCAGTGCAGCCATTGATAAGATAGCGGTTGATCTTATCAACAAGAGCAATAACCAGTCACAGGTTCTGTTGTTTACCAGTTGTTCACCCCTTGCGGGAACAACAACAACCTGTATCGGTATCGGTATTGCTGTAGCTGCCGGAAAGCGCAAAACGATCCTCGTGGATTGTGATGTCAGAAAGTCAGCAAGATACAAGAAGCTGAACGATAATGTAAACAGTGGACTGGCAGATTTCTTAAGTGCTCCGGGGACAGTTACAGATCAGGGAGTTGATAATATAACTTATTCTTCCAATATTGAGAATCTGTACTACATACCCTGCGGTGAGTGCGATGTTAATCCGACACGTATTCTTTGTTCGGTAAAGATGAAGGAGCTGGTTGAGGATCTTCGTAAAAAGTATGATTATGTGATCCTTGATTGCCCCTCGATCAATATCGTTCCCGATGCAAAGGTTTTGTTCGGAGTAGCAGACGGCATTATTACAATAGCCGCACTCGGTGAGACCAGAAAAGGTCAGATCAAAAATGCAAAGAGAATGCTGAAGGATTATCCTGACAGATATTATGGCATGATCATCAATAAGATCGAAGGTGAAATGTATAAGAAGAATGTTAAGGATTATGATTATTACTTTGTCAATGCAAAGGGTGAACAGCACCTTCAGGAAAATATTGCAGGTAAAATGAAGAAAAAAGGAGCACATTAAGCGATGAAAACAAGAATTAAAGCTTTCACGATTCTCTTATTGGTTTTGATGCTTGCAATCCCCAATACTGTCCATGCGGTTGAGTTTAATCCGGGTTATTGGGTTGAAAGCGCCCACGTTATTGTGGAATCGTACAGTGTCACCAATGAAAGGATCAATCCCGGAGAACCGTTTGTACTTACTGTTGTTATAAAAAATGCCAGTACAAATATAATCGCAAGGGATACGCTGGTTGAAATAACCAATCCTTCAGGCGTAGCGCCGGAGTATGGTAAGGTAGCCGAGTTCTATATCGGTGATCTTCAGCCGGATTCGTCAGAGACTGTTGAACTTAAATATAATTCATGGACTTCGATCAATTCGGACACATTGGATTTCTATGTCACCATTGCTACTTCGGACAGGAGTCATACCACCACACTTAGAATTCCTGCCGGATCGGAAGAACAGTTTGCAATTCTTTCGGCTGAGATTCCCACTACAGGCAGACAGTTTGACAGTCTTTCCACATCACTGACATTCAAAGCACTTGGAGAAAGTGATATAAAGGATGTTGCTTATATTGTCAATGTTGACGGGGAGGAAGTGGCAACTTCTTCCATCGGAATAATGAAGCCCGGAGCAACCAAGAATTCGGCGGTTGCGTTTACCATTCCGGAAGCAGGACAGCATACGATTGAAGTGCTCCTCAGATATGCCGACGAAGCCGGTCAGGTATATTATATGGAGGTTGGCAGACAGTCTATCACGATTCAAAAAGGTGAAAACCCGCAGGTCACCCCGGGAGATGCCGATTATGTCAGGGGAGACACTACAGAACCTAATTATGTCGGAATGGGAGCTTTGGCGGCCGTCATTGTTATTCTGTTCTTTACTTTAGTGATTATTTTGAAGAAGAAGTGAGGGTGAACGGATTATGAGGTTAGAAGTTAAAGAATTAGAACTGGCTGATTACGATCTGCTGGAAAACATAAAAGCTGCTTTTTACAGATTGTGGAAACTTAAAAGTGCTGTTTTTGTCATGACGCTCATTGGTCTGATGTTATCGTTTGTACTCGTTAGCTATATAGGGGTCAAGACGAATTATCAGTCAGTTTCCACTATCTTCAGTGCCGCTTACGGATCGATTTCAGAATCAAACGTTGGTGTATCGGCAATGAATACATACAGCAACCTGCTTAACAGTAACCGTGTATGTGAAAAAGCTGCCGCAGAGCTGAATAATGCTCTTTACACTGCAGATGTTCTCAAAACTATGGTTGAGGAAGACGAAATATATATCAGTGGAGCGAACGCAAATTCCAAATATTTCGGATATAAGATCGATCTTGTAGCGATTGCCGGTGATCCTGAAGATGCGGTCAACATTGCCAATGCGATGGCAAACGCATTCGTAGTTGAGATCAACGATATTGTCGGAGGCGGAACTCTTCAGGTGCTGGATGAGGCTAGAGAGGTTGAGGAGTCAAAGAGTATAAGCGTTGTTCTGCTCGCAATTATTTTTTCCGGAGTTACATTTGTATTTGCATCGTTGCTTATTTTTGCAAAAGAGTTTTTCTCTGAGAAGGTTTATACGATCCCTCAGTGTGAACAGAATAATGATCTTATTCTTGGACTGATTCCCAATGTTAAGGAAAAAGGCATCATATGAAAATAATTTTTGGTGCCTCCTCCGGGGGGCACCTTGAACAGCTTATGATGCTTAAGCCGTTAATGCAAAAATATGACAGCATACTCCTTACAGAGAAGACTGAATATGGCGTAAAAATAGATGATGTGAAGACATATTATGTAGGTCAGATCAACAGAAAAGAGTTTTTCTTTCCTATAAAGCTCATTTCAAATACATGCAGATCTTTTGCTATCATCCTAAAGGAGAAACCCGATGTGATGATAACAACAGGAGTTCTTGCCATGATCCCCTGTGCATATCTTATGAAGGTTATGGGAAGAAAACTGATCTATATCGAGTCTTTCGCAAAGGTGACTTCCCGGACTCTCAGCGGTAAGTTTTTGTATAAATACGCGGATCAGTTCTATGTTCAGTGGGAAGAAATGCTTGAATTATATCCGAATGCCATATATAAAGGCGGAATTTATTAGGATTACACATGATTTTTGTTACTTTGGGTTCACAGAAGTTTCAGTTTGACCGTTTGCTGAAAAAAATCGATGAACTGATCGATAAAGGCATAATCACTGATGAAGTCTTTGCCCAGATCGGTGCAAGTACCTATATGCCTCAGAAATATAAGTATACCCGTTTTATGGACAGGGAAGAGTTTTCCAAATGTATTGAAGGTGCTTCCCTGATAGTGACACACGGTGGTACCGGTGTGATCATAGGAGCTGTGAAGAAGGATAAAAAAGTCATTGCTGTTCCCAGGCTGGCAAAGTACGGTGAACATGTGGATGATCATCAGTTGCAGCTTCTTCATCAGTTTGATGACCTCGGGATTATCTGTTCCTGTTATGAACTGGATAGACTTGACGAGTGCCTTCAGGAAGTCCGGAACAAGACATATAAACCCTATGTGTCTAATACACAGGCAATCATTGAATCTATTGAAGATTTTCTAAAGATGACTGAAAAACACTCGTAAACATTCATCTGATTGGAGTGAAAAATTGGAAACATCAAGTAAGAAACT
>JAEEGL016347284.1_pt1 | contig 31935 bp, 31 predicted proteins | sample 9134231 | NCBI WGS metagenome assembly JAEEGL01 (sample SAMN16246548, study PRJNA631951) | gut metagenome | biome: gut microbiome; feature: rumen; material: fiber-attached | host: Bos | place: Iran: Karaj | collected 2018-10 | reverse complement strand
GAAGCCCAAGTACCTGATACAGTTACGGCAGAGTAAATCTTTGTCGTAAGGGGCGGTGTCAACCGTCCCATGATGCGACCCCACGGAAGTTCCACCGATAAAATGTAGGAGTTATTGCAACGAACTACAGGGGAGGCGCAAGCCAGGTACCTTTAGGTGCGTGGTAGTTGACGTTTCTTTAGTATTTCAAACATTGCATTTGCTGTTTTTTTGTTTGTATCCGTTATCATTTGCCACATTTCATCGGGAGTCATCTTTTCAAGAGCTTCCTTATATGTCTGAGCTTTTGATAGGGAAGTCGTGCTGCTAAAGAAATGCACAATAGCTGAAGGATATATAGCTGCTTCTTCGATGATCGGCTTGTTATTCTTGTCGTAGCCCACACGGTAGCTTTCCCTTTTATACTCTCTTTCTATAGCATGGGTTCCGTATGAAGTGTTTTGGCCGTGGTAGTTGTTGGGGGTATTGAATTTATCGAAGTTTTCTTTTATGATACGGATAAACTCTTTTTCCTCTACTTCAATGCTACGGAATATAAAAGGCGATTCTTCAATTTCTATCGTGTAGGCTGTTATCCTTCCCGCAAGGATCATGTCCTTGGGAAGCACTCTTTCTAACGGATAATGATTGTCCCTTAAATAAACCAATACACCGAGATTTTCATTTATGGTTGCTCCAAAATATTCTCCCCAATGATCTTCACGCTCTTCGCCTTCGGAATACATAGGCTGACCGGTAGACCTATTTATGGGGATGCCTGTGATATAAACACTTGCTCCGCCAATCTTGGCGGTTATTTCTTTCCCGTCTAATCCTTTAAATGTCCCTATAAACGGATCGGATAAAAAACTCTGATCATAATCGCAGTAAAACTTCTTTTTTTTCATATATTTTTTTCTCCTTGTTGTTAAACCTCTACTTCGATAATTCTTTCTTTTGTTCTATCCTTTTTCTTCTCCATACCTTGTTTTATAAGATTATTTAAAAAGTCTTTAGCAAAGTTTTTTTCCTGGGGATCCTCGATTTCTTCTATTGCCATCTGAATCGCATTTATTGATTCAACCTTCTTAACTATTCCCCTTATCTGCTCCCCGGCTTGGATTTCTAACTCATCGAGGCTTTGCTTTGCGCTTTTCAGCTCATGCTTTACTTCCTTTAATTCCAGCTTGGCATTGACTGTTTTTTGATGCTCTTTGCTGATAGCGATATCTCTTTCTTTCTCTATCTTTTTTTTCTCCGCAAAAACTCTTAAAGCCAGATCACTGGCGTGTTTGTCTGCTCGCTCCTTATACTGTTCGATACTCTCTCCTTTTATTATTTCCGGAGCTTTTGTTGATACACTTTCATTAAGCGTAGCATAAAACCTTTTAAGATCCTGATGTTTTGAAACACTATATTCAAGACCCCTTTCAAGGCCAAATTCCTTCATTGCCTCTGCATAAGAAGTTTGTAGCTGTCTCAGGGATGCCGGTCCATGAATATAATCATAAGCGTTAAGATGACCTTTCGCATCTATAGGCACAACTATAGCATGAATATGAGGAGAGCTCTCATCCATATGCAGCTTAGCTGATACTAAATTGCTGCCGAATAATTCCTTGTTTCGATTAAATGTATCCTCAAGCCATTTAAGATTCTTTTCTTTCCATTTAGTTGTATCAATGTTTGGAACAGCTTCCGCCGGTAGAGCTAGTACTACGGAAAAGGCATGCACAGCGTCTTTTCGGATAGTCTTATCCTGGTATTGCTTTAAGGCCTGAAGTCTCTCATCTACCAGCTTTACGTAACTCTTTCCACTGGCGTCGTTTACAAGTTCTTCATTAAGTATACTTTTCGTTCCATCTGCATTTTTTACTTCCATTTCCCGGCTGTTGTGATTATATGCAGCGGCAAGAGAACCTTTTGCTAATTTATTTATAGAAAAAATAGCGTGAGCCATATATTCCTCCTCAAACATAATCTGTATACATATATTATGTGACATTTTCTGAGAAAAAACTTTCGCATTATAAAAGCCCTCAACCATAACGTTGAGGGCATTCTTTGTTGATATTGGTTTTACTGCTTCTCGGGAAGCGTAAATCCCACTTTTTCCATTGCTTCGATAAGGTCTATTAGGATATATTTATAATTTAACTTACTATACATTATCTACTAAAGATAACATTCCTTATTAGTCCTTGCATACCTTACAATGTCTTCCAACTCACCTGTGAAATTAAAAGTAAATAAGAGGCTTCCTAACCGGAAAACCTCTTATTCTTTGTCCTTTTTAACTGATAGATACGGTACTTAAATTCTCGTGTTTCTAACAGCTTCTTCCATTTCAGGAACAGAAATACCAAGATCCTTCGCTGCCTCTTCAATAGAGATCAGACCACGCTCAACATACTTAATAGTAGCTCTGAGTTCGCCTTCAGCAAGGCCTTCAGCTCTGCCTTCAGCCATTCCCTTTTCACGGGCATCCTGCTCCCATATACGTCTCTGCATATCCACGGCCAGGTATTCCTCCTTCCAATCTTTATTAGTCCTTGCATACCTTACAATGCCTTCCAGCTCATCCGTAAAATCATCTGTAGGTATACCGGTTCTTAAGTAGTTCAGAAAATTCCTTAGTTCTTCATCAATGTCATCCATATCTGAATCGGCATTCAAAAAGACCTTCACAGCTCCATCACCAAGTTTAAGATCTCTATCTTCGCGGCATGTATTCTCAAAATAATAATAATGCCGACCTGCTCCGAAGATATCTTCAAGGCAGATGAAGATTATATAGGAATCCTTCAAGTTCCTATATGTTGATCGATTACCCTTTTCAAGGATACTCACATCGATCCTTCCCTGATAATACCTGCTTCGTTTAGGTAATTCTCTGTTATTGGATGCTTGCATTTCCAAATCAAAGACACTGTTCTTGTCATCTTCAACATAAACATCCAGTCTGACGGCTTTTCCGTCAGGAGAGTCCTCCAAGACCTTTTGCTCTTCGTGATAGGCTATATCACGGATCTTGATCTTAAGGATGATCTCCAGAAGTTTCTTACATAACGATTTATTTTGCATCACCTTTGCGAAAATAAAATCGTTTGAAAGTGTAAGTTCTTCATATTCCATGCTTTTCCTCCTTAAAAATAGGAGTCAAACATATTATAAATATACTACCATACTGATTCCCCCTAAACAAGGTCAGTATAGACTGATTTATAAGCTATATTTGCTCCTATTATCTATTGCTACATATATATTATGTGATTATTTTTTTAACAAAGTTTTTGAACGAATAAGTCACATAATATATATGTACAAGAAAAAAGGAGAGACTCATTCTCCAAAATCCATAAGAAAGGACACATGCCGATGTACGATAAAGACAGAATAAAAGAGGATCTTTCTGTTATAGATGCTGCAGAATATCTTGGTGTTAAAATGGCCCCCGGATCCAGAGTTCAAAGAAAGATCTTATGTCCTGCACATAATGACCGCCATTTTGGTTCATGTATCGTTAAGGAAAAGCGTTGGCGTTGTTTTGCCTGCGGCGCAGAAGGAGACGTATTTAATTTCATAATGACCGTGGAAAACTGTGATTTTTCTCACGCGATCGAAATCGCAGCGGAATGTACAGGTAACCCAAATAGGTATCTGATCGAGCAATCAGATAATCCTAAAAAAGAGACATCATTCAAAAAAGAATTAAATTGTCCTATAACAACCGAAGATTTAAAAACATTAGGTCTTCTTAAATCTGTGAGAATTCCTATAGAAAGGATGGTCTGTTATAAAGGCGAGGATCTTTTAGGAGAAAAATACATATGTGATGACTTTAGCCCCAACGACAATGAACTTGTTGTTGCCGGAAATTATGAAACGGAGAATATCTTTGATTTCTACGAAGAAGATCCTGAGTCGTTCTTCTTTATGATCGAAGGAACTGCTAGTCAAAAAATATTAACCTACGGTTCGTTTTTAGAGGAAGGGGTTAATAAATTTTTGCCAATGCTTTCTCCGGAATACATATATGAGTTCTCAACTTATCTTAAAAGAGAGATCGTCAAATTAAAAAATATTCTAAAAAAATGCATGTCCTACACATACAAAGAAGCTTAGTCCGTATGAACCAAGCTTCCAGATTAAAGATAACCGGCTTGGTACAATCACCAGAGCCGGTTTTTCTTTTCTATCCTATCGATCTTATTGATCTTAATCATATTGCTATTTAATCGACATCCGATGTTTCATCCAGGCTTTCCGATCCGGTATCAAAGCTTCCATATCCAAGTTTTGCCATAGCATCCTGAAGAGCTGCATCTTTTCTTTTAGCTTTTTCTTCAGAAACAGAGCCGGTAATCTCATTAAAGTCCCTCATGTACTCGACACCGTATGCGATTACTTCGGTGATCAATTCATCACGTTCAAATTTTTCACCACATGCAGGACATGTATGCGTTTTTCTTACATGCCTTGTAGCGATCATTCCATCTACTGAGACCAGAGTGCTTTTATGAATACATAATTCATCTTTTTCCGCCTGTTCTCCGATACTTACTATGTGCGGATAATCTGTTTTGGTTGTTGGATCGTCTGAGCGAATAAAGAGATGTCTGTTAACTGCGATCTGGTACTTCGACATTCCTTTGTACGATACTCTATTTAATAATTCCCCATAAACTTTTGGTTTCTTATCAGTTACTACATCAGCACACAAAAATCCGGTAAGATTAATGTTATTTGATACCTCTCGATGAGATTTTAAGATTATTTCCGCTTCTTTGTCGCTGAGATCGGTGTATCTGCGCTCTACAAATGTAGGAGTAATGAGTGTAACTTCACCCATCTTCGAGATTTTGTGTCCGCAATGAACACATAACGCTCCTCTTTCTGCATCTAACGTTGTTAGAACTCCTCTTACATCTACAAGGTCTCCCTTTTTCCATTCAGATACCGTCGCTACGATTTCCGGATCCATTGAATAAACAAACGGTGTTGCGTATACGATATCTTCACCTATGGAATCATCTCTTTTCTGATTAACTATTGATATAAAGAAAGAAGCCTTTAAAGGTTCTTTCGTTATATTGTCAATTGAGATCATAGGTTCAGAAATAAGTCGTCCCCATAGACTGACTCGGTTTTCTCTTGCCATCTTATTCCCTCCTGTGACAATGAAAATTTATTTTACAGTTATATTATGTGATTTGTTTTGAAAAAACGGTTTAAAATAGCATGATTTTAAAAAAAAGAACATTCCAGCCATAGGCGAGAATGTTCAAAAAAAATGAAAAATAGTAAAAAATATAAAAAAGAGGTGTGCTTATATTTGTACAGATAACTTATTAGGAGAAAAAACCAATAAGAGGAAAGACACACCTCTTAATTATCATCTTATCATAGTTATACAACTATGTCTAATGTCATGAAATGCGCAGCGTCTTCAATGTCAGTATCACTGACTGAGGGCATAAACTTAATTGTTTTATCTAGTTTTTTTGCCCTTCCGACAATAGCTCTGTCGCTAAATGTGACATCTTTTTCAAGAATGCGGCGCAATTCTCTACGTCCGGAAGAATATCTCTGCCTTACTTCGTTCTGAGATATACCTAAACGCTCAGCTATTTCGCCGTCTCCGATTGCGCTGTTATAAAAACCGTTCTTAAGCTTAACTATCTCTCTTGTGGTCTTATCCAGCTTAGAGAGAGCTGCTCGGATCTTTTTTGCTTCTTCTTTTTCTACAGAAATCTCTTCTGGCGAAGGAGTATCCTTCTTATAATAAGAGGCAAGATCGTCTGCTGATAAATATTCGTCAAGAGCGGTCACACCATCTTGGTTAGCTTTTCCAGCGGTTATGCTTGGATCGTTTAAAGATATTGAAGTCGCATTGGCGCTGTTTTGCGCTAATACCTCTTCTATAGTTACAAGAGGAATTCCAGATACCGTTGAGATAGTCTGTAAATCGAAATCAACTCCCTTTTGTTTAAGCTCACTTATTGTTTTGTTGATCTTGATCGAGAATTGCTCATATTTTTCAGTTCTGTTGTTGATAACTTCAGCTACGTACATATGTCCGGCACGCTTGATGCGGTATCCGGCAAATGTATTAAAGGTCATTGATGGATCAAATGCCCAAAGATCTTTGTATACCCACGCAGCAGCTTCAACCATCATTTCTTCGATAGCGGTATGGTATCGCGGGTTGAACATTATATAGCCATATGTCTTCTGTAATATAGACATCGCCAATTTAGAAATACTGGCCCACAGTTCTTCGAACGCTTTATTCTTGGTATATTCATCGCCAAGAGCATCTGCGGCAATAATCTGTTCGACTAAATGCACCTGTTGTTCGTTAGTTAACTTAGTTGATTCTACGTTGAATTGTGAACCAAACTGTTTCTCTTGTTTCATATAAACCCTTTCTCAATATTTGCAAATCCAGCAATCAAAGATTCTCTCTCCTTGATCAAACCAAAACATCTGACAACTAAGTCTGAATCTTTTATATGGATGTTTCTGCTGATCACAAATCGATTGAATATATCAACAATATCTCCCGATAACATTACATTCTCAATTAGATATTTAACAAGTTCATCCAAAATCTGACATTCTTTCATAGTTATCTGCTCCTGTTGTTTTTTAACAACCTTATTAGTTATAACCCATTAATCAGGTTTTGTCAACTTTTTTATTTTTCTAATCCTTTGTATATCGGCGTTTGTATTATATCTGTCAAAGTTTATACATTTTAATTAAATGTTAAGATCCTAACCGTTGTCTCGTTATCTACGACATCTTTGATCAGATCATGAGCGTCATCCATTTCGGAAGTGCTTGATGTATCGTAAACAACTCGCACCATATCGTTTTGGATCTCAACCCTGGGTGCATGGATGTCAACCCTAAAATATTTGCTCACATCATCTCTTTTTCCAAGACATGAAACAGAAAGAGTCTCTCTCTGCTTGCTGGCATCATCAACCACATTTATCCACTTGGTAATAGTAAATCCCGGATAGTCTGTTTCTAAAGCTATTCTGACTGCAGCCATGATAGGACTAAGTGTAGTAAGCTGATTTACGAGTGCTTCAGGCTCTTCTCCTTCTTCATTAGATTTATGAGCGCATTTTGTATAGAACACGGAATGCTCTATAGCTTCAGTAACCTCGTTTTTGTCATATCCATAAATCTTACAGTAATAATCAAGGGTAAAGGCATATACCTTAGCCGGATCGTCGATCACGCTTTCCGAACTGGGGAAATCCGTTACATTGAGGCAGATAAAGTATTCTGAGCCAAGTTTTAAAATATATGTCTCTGTAAAGATGGATAGATCATCCTTTGCCAGGATTGAATAATCAGCGCCGCTGACGCTTTCGAGGCGACCAGATGAATTTACAGTAAGAAAATCTGCATTTTCTATAAGTTCTTCATAAGTATATGGATTTCCTATACCGCATCCGGATGAAGCATACTCTTCTTCGAGCTGTTCTTGAAAGCGCTCGATCTCTTCATCGTTTGCTTCGTACATCATTATCGCCTGTTCTTTCTCTTCGGTTTCATTTTCTACAAGAGTGTCTGTCACTTCTGCAGAGACATTTTTATTTCCGCATCCTGCGAGCATAGTAGCGGCCATTAATAATAAAATGATCTTTTTAGCTTTCATATTTTATTTTGATTCCTTTCAGTATAATCCTTATATATTATGTGATTCATTTTGAAAAAACGATTGATTTTTGGCACAAAAAAGCAGGTTAATGAGATTTTCTCAATAACCCGCTATCTTTCTTTTTGTTTTATGCGATATTTGCCTTATCATCCGGAGCTTTAAGAAAGTCCTCTCTTTTGCATCCAAAGACTATGCACATCTTATCTATTTTATCGAGCCTGGGAGAGCTTTTTCCATTAACCCAGTTTGATACTGTAACTTTGCTTACACCTATTCTGTTTGCCAGTGCAATCTCAGTCATTCCTTTCTCTTTCAAATAATGGTTGATGTTGTTTCCGGTAATGACCGTATATTCCATTTTCATGCCTTACGCCTCTCTACCATTCATCCGAGCAGGTCCTACACTGGCCTTCACAATTTTCATTACTGATCCAAAGCTTATGCTCAGAGTATTTTACAGCAATAAAGATCCCGTCTTTATCTGTACTGAATGCGATATCTCCGTTTTCCAAAACTTCTATAGGATACAAAGTTCCGGAAGGGAATGCGCAGACAGCTATCTCTCCCTCTCTTTTTTTGAAATCATCTGTTGGATGATATATGACATCCATTGTGTCTTTTGGGTTTATCACATTCTCATGCTTATCATACAAATATAATTCAAAACCCTCGACACTTCCGGCTCCCTTGATCCTTTTTGCGAATTTTACGAAATCATCCCATTCATCACAGCAATCCATCATAAGATAGCTTTTTTGATAGGCTGCATTTTGTCGTATAGTAATATCAGCATACTCTCCATAGAGGATCTGTTCTTTAGCAGAACACCCGGTAAACAACGCGGATGCTATTACAAGTGCAGCTAGAAAATATCTTTTTAAATACATATAACTCTTCCTTCCATCAGTCTGTTATCATGTGAGGCTATCAATATCCCTTTATCTTTTAAGGAATTAAGCTTCCCGATTATTTTTTCTGCACTTTCATCATCAAGATTACTGGTAGGCTCATCCAGGATAAGAAAAGGAGTATCCTGGGCGATAGCTCTGGCCAGCAGCGCCCTTTTATATTCTCCGGTTGAGAGCTTATACGGATACATTTCAGCCGTATACCCTATTCCCAGATCATCCAGTATCTGCGAGCATTCTCTTTTGCTGACCAAGGATATGTTTTCTCTTACAGTTAAAGAGTCCAGCAGTACGTCCGAACAGGGTACGAACGCTATAAGCTTTTTTCTGAGGTCCGATATATAATTTATATCTTTCCCATCGACGCAAATTCGGCCGGAATCCGGTTTGAGCATACCTGCGCATATATTCAATAGCGTTGTTTTGCCTGTACCCGATTTTCCTTTAACGCACACTTTTTCTCCTTGTTCGAGAGAGAAATATGTGTTATCCAGTATTTTTTTGTTGTTATATTCCTTTATTATTTTTTCAATATCTAATCTCATTTTTAATCAAGAAGCTCAGAAGCTTCACTCTTATACATATAGTCAAGGGAACAGCCCACAGATATAGCCGCAAATATTCCATTCATTATCAATAACACTACAAACAGAATGAGCTCATATATTGTGTTTTGTCCTTTTAACGGTACATTTAGCGACAGTTCTATGCCAGTTCCAAACGCGCCTATGAGTAATTCATAAAACAGAAATGCTATTATTGAGCTCAACGAAGTCACAAAACATAATTCTTTCAGAAATAGCATATATATATCCTTTTTGCCAAATCCTATAGCTAATAAGCTTCCTACTTCCTTTCTTCTTGATTGGGTCTGGACGTAGGTTATCGCATACACAGATAAAAATGTGATAATAATAAGAAATATATTTATCACGATAGAAATCTTTTCGATCAGTCGTATCGATGATGTATACTCAGTTATTTTTTTATCCGGAACATAAACATAAAGCTCTTTGCCATATATGCTTTTTATGCTATTTGAAGTTACTTTTGCGTTTAATGAATCTACAAATATCATTGAAATAGGATTTACCGGAGCTTCTTTAAAATACTCTGTGTAAGCAAGATCTTCCATGATCTTTTTAGCCGAGTCCATAGAGATAAATCCACTCTCATCCATTCCGGTATTTGTTTTTTCGATGACTTCCTTTACTGTATATTCTCTTCCAAAATACCGAACGGTATCGCCGGCCTTTAATCCTAATTTGGATCCGGCTATCATTTCATTTTCTGAAAGAGATGATGACCTGATCCAGGCTCTTAGAAGGTAATCATCTTCTAACTTTACAGCTATAAGCTGGATCATCCCATCACAGCAGCTCATTCCCGAAAGCGAAGAAAGATACAATCTTACAGCCGTCTTCTCTACTCCGGGAACCTCTTTTATTCTTTCCTCATAATCGCTTTCCATCCAAAATGTGCCGGGCTTTCCGGAATAAAGGACTTCTTCTGCAAATCCTTCATCTATCTCCTCTGAATATGGAAGGACAACCAGATCTGCTCCGAGCTTACTCTTTGTATTCTCGATTCCCTCTTTCATTCCTTTTGTCAAAAATAGCGACGCAAAAATAAGGAAGCTTGATAAAGCGGTGATCATGAAGATAAAAGCATATTTGATCTTATGATATATTATGTTTTTATACGCGAGTATCGTTGATTTCTTCATATCTATATACATTGTCTCTTTCGGATATCGTTGTATCGGGTTCACCGGCTTTTTCCTTATATGCCAAGAATCCCAATATAAAAGCACTCATGACCAGTCCAAAGATCATCGATATGCTTATATATCCGAGATGTGAGCGTGACTTATTTTTTTTCATTTATTTCCTCGTTCTTCGCGAATCATTTCAAAAACAGCATTTCCAACCAGATATAAGATACATAGCAGGCAAAGGGCAGAAACTACATGTATCGTGGGAAAAGTAAGTGCTCTGCAAGCCATATCTGCTTTTTTGCAGCCACCGAATATTACATCAACGAACATGTTTATGACCATGATCACGGCCTGTACTGATAAGATAATTATTTCTAATATACGCCATATTCTTGATATAACCCTGATTTCCGTCATGAATCTTTTTAACTCGGCAAAAGCAGCCATGCCGGATAATATAATATTTGCCGAAAACAGCATGACCGCTCCCATTGTTGTTTTCTTGCAGATCATACCTGACTTACAAGGCGCAAATACTGTTGATATAAGAATGATAGCAACTATACTGAGCGTGATGCTTATCATCGATACGATTATTCTTTTCTTATTCATAACACTCTCCAGATATTCTTATCACTCGATCACCATAATCTTTGAAACATCAAGCTTTTTTAGTTCTTCTGTCGGAACAGCGATCTTTAATACATTGCTTCCGGAAGAAACTGTCAGTATCGCATATTCTTTTACCGCCTTGGCAATCTCCTCGTCGGTCATAAGCGCGATCTCTTCAATGTTCTTGAGCTTTGCGCTGACCAAGAACCGTCTGGCCTCAGACATGGATCTCTCCTGGGGTGAGATAAGCTGCTTTAATGTTGCTTTGGATACTCCTTTGGCCGAAGGCTTTCTTTCTCTTTTCTTCTTTTCAGCTAATGGAGAATAATCTTTTACCGGAACTTCCGTTTTATTGTTCCTGCCTTTGTCCTCATTTGCAGTAGCAGTCTCGCCGGTCACTTCCTTCTCTTTACTCGTTTTGGATTCTTTATAACCGTACATTTCATTTACAAGTTTGACCAAACCGTTTCCTACCACTGAATATGCTCCCTGAGCGTCCTTTGAGAGAGTGGCATTGCATCTTAAAGCGGATTTTAATACTTCTTCAAGGTCTTTATTTAAGATCTTTGCAATCTCATTTAATTTATACTCATCCTTTGAAGATTCGGTAAATGAGTTGTATGCATATTGTGTTAATTTCTTTCTGGCAGAATCATCTGTTACCGTTATCTTTTTTACATGAGCAAGGACCAAAAGAGCTTCTTCGGGGAAACCTGTTTTCATACATAATTCTTTCATCTTTTTTCCTCTTTTATTGTTCATTATTTCAATGTTTTGTTTTTTAACTTATGTAATTATAATAGTTTGAACTGTATTTGTCAAAGTTTTTCACAATTTTAAATTAAGTTTTTAGGCATACAAAAAAACCACTTCGTTACCCTTAATAAGGTAATGCGGAGTGGTTTTTCTGGTAAACTTAAATACCCCCTTTTTTCTCACCAATCGGGTACAAGAAGTCTGCCTTTTTAGCCGAATATTCTTCCGTAAACCCTTTAGTCATATAACTGTTTCGGTCATGCCTTGCTATTGCAATAGCGTCTTCCTCGGTCTCAGCAGTCACATTGGATTTCCAAGTGTATGTCACTTCCCAAACACCCGTATTTTTGTCTATATCGTTATCATCGGGCATTATTTCATCTTTCTTATCTTCAAAGATGGCTTTACCTATAAACTTGATAAGTTCCGGCATTATCTGCCCCGGATTCTGATATGTCGTAGCAAGTTCAGCGATGGTGTTTTCGTCTATGTATTTATCTGTATCAGTTGCCTTGATATATTGCCGTATCATGGCGTCAATTTCTATCGTGGTCATATTCTTGATTTCATGCTTTATCGAAAGTCTTCTCATAAGAGCCTCATCCACGATATCAAGACGATTCGTAGCTGCAATCAGCACTACATGATTAGGCAGTTTGTCGAGTTCCTGCATAATAGAGATTGTTGTTCTTTCCAGCTCGCCATCTGCTCCTTTGCTACCACCAGAGCTTCGCTTTGTAGCCACACAATCAACCTCATCAAGCATCAGCACGCACGGAATGGTATTGCAAAACTCGAATACCTTATGAATGTTCTTTGCGGTGCCTCCCATGTACGAGTCAATCATAGATGAAAACGATATATAGAAGAACGGCATGTTGAGCCTGTATGCTATATACTTACCAAGTTCTGTTTTACCTGTTCCTGATTCTCCATATAAAAGCGTTGTATTCTTATAAGGGATATCTCTCAACGACATTTCATCGGCAACATACTTCATCTTTATTATGTCATCAACAATAGCGGATTCGCTCTCTCTGACATAATAGCGATCTGCCTTGAATCCACCGGGAGAACTTCCAACGAGGAACGTCTGCATATCACTTGGCAGATTAGACATAAGAATGCTTGCATTGCCGACAAGAAGCTTGCGATAATACTTTACCATGTCAGCATTTTTCTTTGATGTATCTTCTGCAAGAGAAGCCATAGCCGCCATTCTTGCTCTGTGTATATCGTTTTTTGCTATTGCCTTGATTATCTCAAGGTTGTTATTTGTAAGAGCCATATAGTTCTCCTATCCACAATCTGACACATTATCACTACAGAATAAACATATCAGAGATTATTACTAAACACTACGCCTATTTCCCCAAGCCCGTTTTAACAAGCTTTCTCACAAACAAACTTGTCATCTACCCAGAAGTTGAAGAGCTGATGATTGGTGCCTTCGCTATCTGTAATAATGAACTGATCCTTTGAGATATCGACTTCAATATCTGATGTCGGAGTGATGTGCCTGTATGCGCATTGAACGCATCCGCTGATCTCATCATTGTTAAGGGATATCGGATATAATTCAACTTTATCGGGGCCAAGGGTAACTGTTTTGCAGAATGATTTAGGAAGATATTTTCCTCTCACTACGGCGTATTCATCATCGTCCTCTATCATTAAATACTCTGTATTTACATCCAGAGTGATCATGGCCCGGAATCCTTTATCAGTGAATCTACCGGTGATGTTGAATACGTAGTTGTCATATATCCCCCGTACCGATCTGACGTAATCATCCGAAGGGAAGACAACAACATTACGATTTTCTTCCTCATTGGTAATGCATGCCATTACCCTTACAGGAATACTGGGATGTTTTTCATCCGGACCCATAAGAGGATATACGGTGATCTTAAATGTTTTGATATTCAGACCGTACTCAGAATTTTTGTTTTGGCACGTTATTAGATGCGTGTTAAACCACATCGTAGATAGGTATTTCTCTGTATCATTTTCCCTCACCGATTCATCTTCTTCAAGCAATCCATAAGGTAGCGCGGGCTTTTCATCTATTTTTTCTTCTTTAGACTTTACTGCGTCAGCAGTGTTTACTGAGTTTATAACTGTCTCCGAATTATTGACAGCTTCATTCGTTTCTGCGACAAGGCTTTCTCCTGGAGCGCATACTTCTATAGTTTCAGCATCAGGCACATCGTCATTAGTTACTTTGTCTGTTGATTCTAATGAAACTTCCGCCTGATCTGTCGGCTTTGTTTCATCGGCGATATCATCCACGTAATTAAAGACCGCTGTACCATTCTTGATATTTTCTATCAGCTCTTTTCCGCAGAAAAACTCTACGCCACTTACTTTAGCCTTAAACGACTCGCTGATCCCCATATCATCACCGGACACTTCTATTTCATCGCCACAGATTACGGCCGGGTATCCCATCATGATTATTGAAGATACAGATGCATCGATCGCCTTATCCAGTGAAGCGTTGCTATATTTATTATTTTCTTTGAAGCTTTTTGAATCTTTTAAAAAAACGAACTGGTCGTATATAAATGCTTCTTTTGATAAAATTTTCTTCAGTTCCATAAATACTCCCTACAGCGCTTTATCCACCAATATATCCATGGGAAGGACTATCTTTTTCTCCCCAAGAGTGTATTGCATTGAAGAACCTTTTTTCTTCGGAATGCAGCCTTCTTCTTCCAACATATCAGCCACACACCTGAGCTGGCATTCTAGCGCTAAGATGATTCTTTCGGCCATGGGTGAAGTGGTTACAGTATCAAACTTCCTGCTCATTCCGATGAATCTTAATTCATCACATATCTCTGTGAAATCAGCGTTATCCCGAAGGTCTCCTTCCTTATAGATGATCTCCGGGGCTTTATCCGCCTGCGTATTTTTAGAAATATCCGGATTCTTCGCCCTTTCTCTCCAACTTGATTTATGTGCAGGATTGAACTCATTTTCGGCGACTTTTTCTTTTTCCGGAGAACTAATTTCGCGCTCTACACTAGCTTCAGCCTTTTCTATCTCTGCAAGGATTTCATCTTCATCTCGCTCCGTCCTTGATTCAATCTTACGCTTTGTCTCAATTCGGTCCGGTTTAGCCTCTGCCTTTTTTACGGCTTTCTTTTTTCTATCCTTTGCCACATCTGCGGAAGCTGCTTCTTCAACCACCTCATCAATAGCATCTTTCATTTGTTCGAAAGACATTCCTACGTTTGTTTTGGCTAAAACTAGATCTTCCTCATAGACTTCCTCTACGATAGAGGATTGTTCTGTTGTTCCAGTAACGGGCTCAGCATCCATGTCGTCTGATTCAATACCGGTTTTAGATATGGATGTTTCTTCATCCGGCGCAAACATATCTATATCTTCTGCTTTAACGGGTTCTTTGCCGGATTCCTTAAGCTCTACCTCCTCTTTTTCTATAACAGGGGGTTCGATAGCAGGTGCCTCTTCCTTTTTCTCAGCTTTTCGGCCAAATACAAAAAGACTTCTTCTTTCAACCTTAGGCTGCACTACTTCTATATCCATCATTTCGGAAAACAGAGCATATTCAAATGGCTCAAACGGATCTTCGTTAACCGGCGTATAAAATATAGAAGAAATGCCTGTCATCTCCAGTGACGATGTGATCTCCTTCTGCAATTTCTTATTAGCGAATGAGAACGGAAATACAAAGGTATATTTTCTTACAATCTCCTGGTTTTCGGTATCGAGTACATTTTTAAGGATATTGGAAAAGTTCCAATATCTAGAGCTTGCTACAATAAAGTTTTTATAACTTAAGGCATAGAAGTTCTTGTCGCATTTTGAATAATTTCCGTTATCCACGATAAGATACTGATATCCGTTCATTCTGATCCCGGCTATATCTCTTTGCGCCTGGTTTGTATAGTAATCAATTCCCTTGTATGTGAATTTACCAGCTCTAACAGGGCATTCGGTATTTTCTGCCAGTTCATCAAAATCTCCGCTATCATTGTCTTCAAGGATCGCTACCTTATATCCCAAACTATATAATTTGCTTGCCAGCGTGATGCAGAAATGAGTCGTTCCAACTCCATTTCCAGCTCCAGCAATCCCTATAGTCTTCATATCCACAATATGTTGTTTCATAATCATTTCCTACGTTTTGTCTGATTTGCGCCATTACTTTTAGCGCAAGCTATAATCTCCGCCTAAAGATATTTGTTAGATTTAAGCTTGTTTATCATCTTTTAGTCAGATCTTCAATCTTCTGCAAATACTCTTCTTTTTCCTGGCGTTTCTTTTTATAATGATCGATCGCATCAGATCTTTTTCTAAGCTCAAAATCTACTTCCCTATCCATTACGCCCGCATCGATCTCATCTGCGCAGTAGAAATTCATATATTCGCCCTCAAATAATAATCGGAGGGTTGAAATCTGGCCCTGCGGAATTAAGGCAGTAAGACAATGGATCATCGGCATTACGCCTTCAATTGCGACAGCGTTAGTTTCACCCATATTCATTGGGAGAAAATTAAACATGATATAATAATTTCTTCCATCATCACTGCGCTGAAGCTGTCTGCACTTATCAAGCATCTGGCACATCTTATTAAGGTCGACATCCGCCTCATTTGTAAAGGTGATATCCACCTGCACTTTATCCCCATAAGGGAATATATCTACTGTCGCGATGTGACTGGTGCAGCTATTTATTTCTTTGTGTTCTTCTTCTGATCCGGGTACAAAAGAATACAAATAACATCCGGTTATAGTTTTTGATTGCCCATCCTCATCTTTACCGCAGATGGCACTAATCATCTCATTTACATTCATATCCATACAAGGTAGTCTCCTTTGATTCTTATTCTCTATATATTATGTGACTTATTTTGAAAAAACGATTTCAAAATCTACATTTTTTTCAAAAATAAAGAACTCAACAAATTGATGAGTTCTTTTCTGTGAATTTACTTTACTTTTACAAGACGAAATAGATAATTCAGATTATCATTGGTGAAACGTAGAGTAAGATTTGCATTTATTTATCTTGCGATATAGAATATAATATATGGATAAAAAGTCTGCCGTTAACATCTTCAAAAGGTTAATGGCATTTTTTGTTTATTAAACTTTTGTAAGAATAAAAATCACATAATATAAATAAGAAATCGATAATTGGAGAAAATTACATTCTCCAGTTAGTCTTTTAGAAAGGAGAACGGCATGCGGTAGCATTATATTAAACAATATGCTATAATATCCTTACCAAGAAGGATTCCCTTTGGGAGAACAGAGGTAGTCCTTCGCAGGGCTTTCTCTGACTTGGAATATCAGAGAAAGGAGCATTTGTATGAAAGGAGCGAATATGTTAGTTTCAAATGAGACAATAACAAAAATGCAATCCTTACCAGAAGAACAGTTTTCATTTGTTATCAATTTTATCGATCAGCTTTCTGCTTGCAGCCCTGTTGATATACTTAACGACTTATGCATGAATGGTTGCGAAAATCCTATGACAGATGAAGAAATAGCCGCTTTTGTTGCAGATGTTAGGAAGGAACGTCATGCTTCTAGTAATTGATACTAATGTTATTGTCAGCGCAATAAAATCAGGAATTAAAAAAGACAGTAATGGCAATATCGTTTATACAAAAGCATACAAACTTATGAAAGATGTTTTCAATGGAAAGCATAAAATGGTAGTATCAAGTGAGATAATTGCTGAATATGAAGATGTTCTACATCGACCATATTTACAGCTCAATCAGATAAAGGTTGATAAATTTCTTTCTTTTATCAAATATACCGCCATTTGGATTGAACCATTACCTACAACACAGTCACAAGTAGAAATGAAAGACGAGGACGATCGGGTGTTTTTCGATGTCGCTAAGTGTTTAAATATCAAACTGATTACAGATAATCTAAGTCATTATCCAGTACATGAGTTGCGAACAAAAATTGATGAACTTTATTGATGATAAAAAAAGTTTAGAGGCTTCATTGAGGCCTCTTTTCTTTTGCACTGTGGTGCTATCTGTAAAAATTATCCCAACCTTTGCAGGTGTACTTTTAGCCGAGATCACGTAAAGCTTGTTGCCAGGCATATATGGGAAGAATACCTTGAACGGTGCGAGGATATCAGACATACACTTGGAATGAAAGAATTATACTCCAAGCGGAAAGAAACCATTGAACGGATCTTTGGGACGGCCAAAAAAATCCATGGACTACGATACACACAGATGTATGAAAAAGCTCGGATGAGTATAAAGGTCGGGCTTACCTTTGCGTGTATGAATCTTAAAAAACTGGCCAGGATAAGGTTCAGGAATGGAGGAAATAAGCCTTATTTTTACAATATATATCTGTTTTTTATCAAATACTTTGTTTTAGAAAGAAAACCGACCTAGTGTTGACCACTAAAGCCGGTTTGTCTTCAGTCTGAGACTCCGTTTAATAACGGAATCTCTTTTCTTCTTTAAAAGTTCAGGTGCATCAGTTATCTTCGGAAGGTTTGGTGCTCATAAGCTTGTAAAGCTTAGTATCATTAGGAAGCTTATAGTCAAAAGGAATCATGGAACGACCATTATATAATAATCCCTGACCGACCGGTTCCTCGTTGATATATTCAATGAGTGAATCGGAGATATGGAACTGTTCCTTTAGCTCTTCCCTTCCAAAAGGTGACTGTCTCATCATAAGGAGGAATCCGGAGTTTGAAAGCATTCCTCGGCCTTCCTGCGTAACGAGCACATCCTCGATATCCTGGGTGATACCTGTCATGATACCGAAGTATTTACGGCAGCGTTTGTAATATTCATGGAGTGTTGCGGCAGCTCCTTCAGTACGACAGAGATGATAGAACTCATCCATGTATACCCAAGTAGCCTTTTTTTCGTCCTTATTAACAAGAAGTCTGTTCCAAATGTCAGAAAGACAAACCTTCATGGCCATTTCCTTCATATTCTTCTTCATATCCCTAAGATTATATACAAGGAATCTGGGCTTGAAGTTGATGTTGGTCTTGTGTGCAAATACATTGTACTGACCGAGGCAATAAGGCTCCATAGCGAAAGCAATATGCTGTCCTTCCGGAGACTGGTCATCCAAAAGAGCCTCATAGAAATCTACAAGAGTAGGACATGCTTCCGGATCGCAGAACACAAGCTCTCGTCCGGTTCTTTCACACTCTTCTTTGAGCTCCGTCATATGCTGAATGTAAGGGGCATACATTTTTTCCGCGCAGCGAGAGATAACGTTGATGTCAAAAGGAGTGATCTCTTCAGTTCTTCCGATGATAGACTCTACAAGACCTACAAGATATTCGATCTTATCGCCAAGAGGATCTGCCTTTTTACCACCATTATAATCCATGTTCAAATCCAAGGGATTGATATGGATATCCGACTTTTTAGAAATCTCTACGATCGTGCCACCAAATGCTCTTGCGATATCAAGATACTCTGCATCTGGATCCAGGATGATTACATCATCATCGTAATCCAAAAGGTTTGCAATGATCTCGCCCTTAGCAATAAAGGATTTACCGGAACCGGCTTTACCAAAGATCATGCCATTTGCCAGATCTGAGTTTCGCCTGTTGTACATGATCATGTTTTTTGTGATAGCATTGAGCCCGTAAAAATGTCCCTGGGGGTCCATAAGCTCCTGCACAGAGAACGGGAACAACGCCGTTGCGGAATCGGTGGTAAGGATTCTGTCGATAGCGATATTATTCTCTGCGAGAGGAAGCGAATTCTTAAATCCGAGCATCTGCTGGCCGTATAAGTGAATAGCCTGACAGGAATAATCGGACATTTTCATCGCTAAGGCTTCATCAAACTCTTTTAATTCATCCAGGTTCTTCGCAAGAATAGTGATGGTGATCGTTGTATAAAAGAGCTTCTGGTTATTGATCAGAAGGTCTTTTATAAGATAAGAGCCTTCTTCTCTTGCGTTCTGCAACTCTTCGCTTATAAGAGACGGATCATAATTTGCCTTATAAGCTTCTTTGTTAGCCTTTATGACTTCAGCTTTGATATTGTTATCATAAAAACGCGCCTCAGCAAGTGTTTTCTTCTTAGGCTTGGTCTTATGGATCACAGATACATTCATAAGGCATGGGATACTGGTAATATCTGAAAGAAATTCACTCTGCATTGAAGGAGGAAAATCATTTATGATATAACTCTTCGCATATAAGTCTTCACCGATACGGATCTGCTGTTTGCCGTTAACAAAGGCAGAAGGCGCGATCAGGTCTTTTGTGCTCATACCTGTTTTCGCAAGCTTAGAGAGTCTAAACTCACCTTCTTCGTCCCTGAACTTATCAAGGCTTGCCTTAAAGTCATACCCTTCGCCTCCATGCATAAGACTTCTGAGCAAGGATAATCTTTCTTCGAGATTAAGCTTCACTACTTCGCAGCCCTTAATGTTAGCAAAGCCTTCTTTGAGTCCCATTTCCAGGCGGTCAAAGCTTTTATTGGCCATCAAAACATCAGTCGCATTGATGGATAGTGTGATATATCTCTTTTTACGGATATCATTTCTTCCATCCTGGATCTTATCCATAATGATGTTGTTGTAATCTGTTCGAAGCTCATCGCGCTTTTCTTTCTTTTCGCGGACCTCTGCCGAATCTCCCACCATAACCATGTCTGAAGCCTTTGGATGGATACAGTAATTCTCTACCAGCTTATCCATAGGCATCTGAGTATTGATGATATTGTACTGGGCTGTAACATTGGGCCCGAATTTATTTAAGAGCTTCTTAAACTGCTCCATGATTGCTTCTTGCGAATCATCAGCTTCGGTATCAAAGTTCACATCCTCAAAAGTATATGTCTTGGAATATACTCCCGGACGGTTCAAGAACATACCGTTACCATATACAAGCTGATATGGTATTGTCTGTTGAACGGTTTTCGCAGCCTGTTTCTGGGGCTTGGGAACGCTTGTGTTTTTATTTGTAGTACCCAAAATATTTAATAACGCCACTTGATTATTTCTCCTTTCGTGGATCTTACACTTCTATTATGTGACTTGTTTTGAAAAAACGATTAAAAATTCCGATAAATGAAAACACCGCCCGCAAAAAAATGCGAACGGTGTTTTTTGTGTAATGTATTTCAGAAGGCAGGCATACCTGTTACGATCATTAAAATGGGTTACTCGTAACGACCTACCTCCGAACGGAGGGAATAATTATTTCACAGTGGCTTCATCGGTGCCCTGAAAAACCGGGCTGCGAATCAGCCATCATTAACAAGTGAATATCAATTATATGATTCCCTTGCTGTCCTTTACTCTTATTCTTCCATATGGAAGTCAGATCTTTTCTCCAATTATCTTTTACATTTATATTATGTGACTTTTTTCGAACAAAACTTTCGCAAAATGACAAAAATCGCAAAAAAATGCACCTAACGGACCCGTTAAGCGCATTTTTGTTAAATATCTACAATTTATTAGCTAATCTGCTCTAATCTATTGTAGAATTTTAAGAAGGTTTCATCTTCTTTTCTTTCTCTTAGCTCTCTGGCTAGAACCTTAGCATAATCAAAGACCTCAGATTTCCTTATAGCTAACTCTACAAATCTGTTTTTTCCGGATTGCTCTGTACCGATAAGGTTGCCCGAACGTCTGAGGTTTAGATCTTCCATGGATAATTCAAATCCATCCTCAGTCCTTACCAGCACATCCAGTCTTTCACTATCTCTTTTATCCGATACTAAAATACAATATGGCTTGTAAGAACCTCTTCTGACTCGGCCTCTGAGCTGATGAAGGGTTGATAAACCAAATCTTTCCGCATTCTGGATCACTATCACAGAAGCATTAGGATTATTGACTCCAACTTCGATGACCGTCGTTGAAACAAGAACGTTTATCTTTCCTTCCTTGAAATCCTGCATTATCTGTAGACATTCTTTATCTTTTGTCTTTCCGGTAAGTGCTTCGATATTATATCCGGGAAGCGCCCTTCTATATGCAGCCAGTGTTTTCTCTACGGAGATTATAGGATTAGCTTCTTTCTCTGCATCATCATTTTTATTATCTTCAGTAATGAGAGCGCATACTACATATCCTTGTCTTCCTGCAGCGAGTTCACTTTTTAATATGTCCGGTACTTTGTAAGAGTCAGTCAATATGGTATCAACCGACTGTCTTCCGCCCGGCATGGACTTTATCGAATAGATTCCTGTCCCTTCGCCGTAAATACATGTGGCCAATGTTCTTGGGATCGGAGTCGCAGACATCGTGATATAGAAAATAGGCTTTACCGATTTGGTCTTTATCTTTTCCCTGCAAGTTACTCCAAACCGCTGCTCTTCATCAACGATCGCTATTCCGAGATTCTTGAACGCTACGTCATCTGATACTGCCGCCTGTGTCCCTACAAGAACATCTATATCGCCGGATGCTAGTCTTTTTAGCAACCCTGTCCTTTCCTTTTTCTTTAAGGCCCCATTTATGAATTCTACGTTGTAGCCATATTTAGAGAAGAAAGTTTTTGCGTCATCATAATGCTGAGAGGCAAGTACTACGGTAGGCGCCAGTAGAGCTCCCTGATAACCATTTTCTAATAGCAATAGTATAAGAAGATATGCCACGATAGATTTGCCGCATGATACATCTCCCTGGACGAGTGCATTTACTTCTTTCTTGCTGGCCATATTTTCAGCCAGACCATTTACCGCCGCCATCTGGCCATCAGTCAGCTTAAAAGGCAAGCCACCAATAGCTTCATCCAGGATCTTCCTGCTCTTTATCTGCGGGTATTCATTTTTCTGATCCGCAATGTTTTTAGAAAGATTCAGTGCAAAGTAGACAAGATCTTCCACATCTACCTGCTTAAAGGCTTTAGCCAGCTCATCAACTCCTTCCGGATCATGAAGGTTTTCCGAAAGAGTATTTATCGACATCAGCGAATGCTTTTCTCTGAAATCCTTGGAAAATGGTTCTTCAAGCTCCATTGGGACAGTTGCGTTGATGACCTCTGTGAAATACTCATTGCTCATCCCGCGATATTTCTTATTAGCCGGAATGATCTTGCCCTCATATTTATCCGGATAATCTGTAAACAGTATCGGTGAGACCATCTGATATCCCATTCCGCCCATTCCGTTTCCAATCTTTCCGTATAAAAGGACTCTCTGGCCTGCTGATTTTTCATATCTCTTATATATGTATTCGTCATTGAACCACACAACGGATATGAATTTCTTATTGTTCTCAGAAAGCACTATGGCTTCGGTCAGCTTCATGCCGGACATAGCTTTTCTGTTGCTGATGGTCTGCAGAGTCCCGACTATCATGCCATTCTTCCCTACATTTTCAGGACTCAGGATCATCTCGCTTCTGCAATCATACAGCTTCTTTGGTTTTAATCTTGCTAATTGTTCGTAACACCAATAGCCTGCTTTGTTCAGGATCTTAAGCTGGACCGGATTGATGTCTTCTTCTGTCAGTTCATGCATATTTATTTTTTTCTCCTTTCATGTTAAACGAAAATACCGGAGAATATTCTTCTCCGGTTATCTCTGTACAGATATATTATGTGATTTTTTTGGGAAGAAATATTCTATATGCATTACCGGCGGATGACTTTGCTCACAATTTCGTAGCTTTTAACGGCTCCAATTTTTTCATCGCGAGAATCCGTACTGTTATTTCTATTATCACCCATAACAAAGTACTCGTCCTTACCAAGCTTAACATCTTCTGAAGCAATTCCGGCATCAAAAGACTTCTCATTTACATAACTATCATCAATGATATCTCCATCGATGTAGATATTGCCTTCATTATCTATATGAATTGTCTCTCCGGGGAGTCCATATACTCTTTTAATGATGCGATGGCCGTTCTTTTTTACAGTAACGATATCGTATCTGGATACTTCGAATCCCTTGGTCTTTGATATGAGCATCTGTTTATTCTTAAGCGACGGTACCATTGATTCACCGACTACTCTGTTGATCTCATAACCGCTGGCCAAAAGCGCTTTTTCTAATACTCTTTCAAGTGTAATGGAACCAAGGGGTACTATTACTACGATCAATATTATAGTAATTATTCTTTTTACTTTCTTCTTCTTTTCTTTCATAAATATAATCCTATTTCAAAGCCTCATCAGACCGATAATTTATGCAAAAAACCTTCAACCGAATCTACGGTATCCATTTGAAGGCGGCTTATGTCGTATGGAACTTCCTTAAAGAATTCCAGGTATGACAGATTTTCAGATACTATATAATAGTTTCCTTTTAAATCTTTCATTAAATCTCCACCATATCCTTTGGGAAGATCCAGCAGCTTAGATAATTTATCTATCTTATAATAGTATATCTTTGCATCATCATCGTTTCTTTCCGGTACAACGAATCTGTTCCACTCCATAAGGGTTCCGGATTGTTTGATTATCCTGTTTGCAGCTTCAGATACGCCATTTAATTCTTCTTTGGTAGTACCTTCTTCTCCTGCGACCAGCGACAAATATATCGTTTCTGCGATATTAAATACCTGAACCATTACTGTTCTGTTTTCATGCTCTATCTTTAATATGTCGCATATACGATCTAAGTATTGGTTTATCAGCTCCGGTTTTTTTCTTTCTACAAGTTCATGGAACTTTTCCCCGGGAACAGTCTTTATAACTGAAACACTATACTTATCTATTCTTATATTAACAACTTCCATAAATACATTCCTTCATATGCCATCTTTAATATTAACTATATATTTTTAGGAAAGCATTTGTCAAAGTTTGAGCACAGCTTTTTGAGCATAGAAAATACAGGGATATCTGCACCATCTTTGTCGTCCTTTATTTGAATATGCTGGGGTTCTAGTTGGAAAAGTTAGTTGATATGTATAAAGGATCTATTTGTCTGCCAGTTCTTCTTCTAAGAAGGATAAAAACATCTCTTTTGCATTCTCTTTGAATTCTTTGATGAATTCTATTTCTTCAAATACAAAAGATACTCTTTTGTTTCCACATTTAAGGATCAGGTTGCCACTCTCAGCTTGTTCAACTTCATATGGCTTACACCCCCCCCCTTGAATTATGTCACCCTTGTTAAAAAATAAACTTTTCATCTCAAAAAAAATCTCCTTCTGATCTCTTTGTCATCCTTGAGCTAAAACAGTATCAGACCCGTAATTATTCATCCAATAAAAAAGCACAGTATGCCTGTGCTTTTATTATCCGAATAAATGCAACTGGCTGACATTTTACAGTCCCTGGTAGTTTTGCGTCGCAAGCTTTCGCTTGTTTTGCCTTGAACGTATTAAACGCGAAGATTTTATATTATGCCTAGAACTCTTTAATACTTATATAGATGATTTTATAATTGTTCCCTTTTGTATGTAATGTCGGTTGAGACACAACAAACAGTGACAGTCTAACATTGGGGGATATCCCCCAAGTCAATCCGCATTAGTTATATTTTATAAATAGTTTACAATTTGTTCATTTTTCTTATTATAGATTAGCCTTTTTTACCCTTCTTTGGCGTACATGACCTCATTCGAGGGTACGGTGTACTTTTCGAGATTCTTTACACAGAATACTCTGAACATTCTTCCGATCTTTTCGGTTATGATCCCTTCGTAATATGTTCCCATATAAGGGAATCTTACATCGTCCCCAACAGTAAATACTTTATTCATATTTATCCTCTTTTCTATCCTCACTTTCTCCAACTTCCGGCTCGATATATTTAAAAATAGCAGTAATCCAGGTAGGCCCTGAATGTAGTTTTTATGTTTACGATATAATTTTATCTAACTCCGTTCCCAAAGTCCAATTTTGAGCACAGCTAAAATCGAGCAAAACAAAAGCCCTCAACATAACCACTTGTTGAGAGCTTCTTTCCGCTTGCCGGTATTTATGTATATTCCGGCAATCCTTTATATACTGTGAGATATTGATGATATTCTTTATTCTTGTCATAAAATCTTGCGATTAATGTCGCGTAGGTCATATTAGAAACCTTATCGTATTTTTGATATACTTTTTTCTCAAATTCTGCGAAATGGTCCGGAGTTATAAGCTCTTTTCCTACTATATCCAAGACCGTACCCACAACCCTAGTACTGGGAGCTACGATTGATTCTTTGATATCAAAGTATTTTGCATATTTTAAAGGAGCCATAAGTCCTATCCCTTCAAATTCAGATCCTGGGATTGCGTGGAATACTATACTTGTAGTAAAGTAACGGCTAAAAGTTAATGCTTCTTTTGTCGCTTCATAGTATGTGCCGTCTTTGTTCATTTCAAAAGGAATATGGATCAGACTCGGAATATCGGTTTCTGTCAGGTTTCCCATATTATCTTTTGCAAATTCTAACATTCTTTTGTTATTCTTGATCATCTCTAAAACCATCTGATCTTGAATGAGTTTAAGCTCATAAGCTTCTTCCTGTGTTTTGGCTTGCATTAACAACTGGTCAAAATCGTATTTATACATACTTTCTTTTGCCTGTTTTAGCGTTAATCCGAAGGATTTATATTTTAGGATGTCTATCATAGCTCCTATATCCCAGTAGTCGTATTCTCGGTATCCATTGTTATTAATTATATCAGGATTAAGCAGCCCCAACTCTTCATAATGTCTCAGTGTTTCGCGGCCGACTCCAAAAATATCACATATTTCTCTTGTAGAAAAATTACGTTTTTTCTTTAAATCATCCACGTCTAGTCTCCTCTGATAATAGGTTTCGTCTTAGGCTTTAGTTGATTTCTCCAGTAATATAATACCATATTTATACTCATCGGTTATGTTTGTTTAGAAAAATATCACATATTACCCAAAATCAGCACATATTTTGTGTGATGTTTTTACACACATTTCTATATTGAAGTCCATTTGAAGGGATTATAAAAAAAAATCCGGCAAAAAATATGCTCCCAACTATAATAGTTGAGAGCATTTTGTGTTTTACTGAAATGAAATATTCGTGGATGTTGACAGTGAAATATTTATCTGGCATTTTTCCACTTTTTCATAAGGAGAGTGATAGCTTCTTTGCCACTGACTGATTTTACAGGTTTTACAACTTCCGTATTAGGCGTTGTTAACGCAGAAATTAATTGTTCGGCATTCCGTTTGTCTTTGACAACAAAATTATGGTCTATACTAGATGTCGCCATTTCGCTTCCTCCTTCCTTATTGGTTCCTTTCTCTAATATTCCAAGTCAGAGAAAGTCCCTTGAAGGACTCCCTCTATTCTCCCAAAGGGAATCCTTCTTGGTAAGGATATTGTAGCATTTTTACCCGGAAAACTCAACGGATTGGCGATCTATTGTTGCTGAAACGCCAAGTTCGTCAAGGTATTTCTAAAATATAGCAGACATATCATCTGCTTATACTTTATCAAGTAATGCTAGTACATATTCTAGTTGAACGGCAGGTCTTCGACAATTCCATCCGGAATATTCATGAATCCGTCACTGTCTGTCTGGATACCTCCGGAGCCGTTCCTGGGAGTCTGCGTATTTCCGGTAGAACCATTTGCAGCTGATTTACTCTCTGCAAATTCAACTTCTTCTACCATGATCTGTACGCTGTAAACCTGCTGGCCGTCTTTGTTGGTGTAATTATCGTTCTGGATGCTTCCAATGACAACTACCTTAGTACCTCTGTGCAGATACTTTTCAACAAATTCTGCCTGCTTTCCGAATGTGGTGCAGTTGAAGAAATCTGCATCGGGAGAGCCGTCTCTTTTAAACCTACGGTCCACTGCGATAGAAAACCTTCCTATTGTAGTCTGTTTTTCTCCGGTAGATACTCTCACTTCGGGATCACGGGTAAGTCTACCCATAAGAATTACTTTGTTCATTTTGTATTCTCCTCTCTGAACTTGATCGGATCTTTTTTCTCCGATTATCTTAGTACAATTATATTATGTGATTTTTTTATATAAAAAGTTATATAAAACGAGAGACTTCTGAAAATGAAGCCTCCCGCTTTACTAATTCTTATTCATATTCTCCGAGAACTGTGTGCCATTCATCTACGGTAGAACCCTCAATGAAGTAATACACAAATCTATCGAGTCTGATGGGCTCATTGAGTTCAGTACCTGGATCGATGAGCTTATTCTCTACATTAGTAGTTTCGTTATATGAAACGTTTCTTCCGGTGTTATCGATAAGTCTGGGATATCCATCTTCTCCGATCTTATATCTCACATTCTTAAAGGATGTGACACCGATCGAGTAGATATCCTTACTTACTTCATACTGGTCGATATCAAGAGGCACAAGGATCTGATAATAGATATCGAACTTACCGTCAGGTTGGATGCCGGTATTGATGTAATCGGAGTCACCTGTAACAGCGATGAAACGGTTTTCATCATAATCAGAATGTGCCTCGGGGATCTTTGCGGGATCATCTGAGATAGCTAATTCTCCTTCCTTACCCCTGTAGATCTCGTATCCCTTATTGGCAAGCTCTCCAAATTCAACCCTCAGAGCATCGGCATAACCGCCTGCCTGGATATGAAGTACAACGCACTCTGAACTCTTTACGGACAATGCCTTGTACATATCGCTTGAACTTGCGACATTTCCGGTAAGCTTTCCGTTAGTGCCGATCTCCATATAGGTATCGTCCCTGAGCTTACACTTTAGATCAGCTTTTAATGTGAACTCACCAAAGTCTGCATTATCTTCAGATTCATTCTTAGCCATATCGATAGCATAAGCATTCGCAGTCCAGTCTCCAAAGAACACAAGGTCATCGACCATGATGTTGAACTTTATGCTGGCCTTATCGTTCACAGTCCTTCCGTCTGAGTTTACTTTCTTTGTAGGAGTGATGAGGTTCTCAGCAGCTCTTACAGAAGAATCTTCTCCTCCGACCAATACAGGCTCATAATTTGTAGCCTTTTCGGGATCTGTGCTGTAAGTCCTTACGATGCCGTTATCCTTATTGGTGATGGTAAGAGTGAACTCCTTGATTCCGGACTGGTCGATATCAGGATCAGTCTTGCAGACATCTTCTGCATTTACAGTGATCTCAATGGTGTCTCCTACCTTTTCAAGCATTTCATCTCTTTCAAGTCCTTCAAGCTCTTTTAACAGCTCAAGACCGGAGATAGTGATCTCAGAATAGTCGAACCTTACTCTGATATGTACAGTGGTCGAATTACCTGCTGCGTCATTAACGACCAGTGTGAAATCATGGATACCTTCATACTCATGATCTTCGTCCTTCCAATGAAGACTGTCATAGTTTCTCAAAGTAGCGATGGCTACATTATTATCATCATAAAGGGTAGCTGAGTTGATCGCGCTCTCTTCGTCAGTAAAGTTGAATCTGAGGATAGGATTATTAGTCCAGTCGTAATCAATGCTTCCTTCATTCTGATATTCGGTATATCCGGGCTCACCCTCCCAAGGATCAAGAGGTCCGTTAGGGATAACCTTGGGTGCGAGGTCATCAACAATGATATTGATGTTGGCGCTATTAATGTTTCCTACATTATCGACAACTTCTACCCTGAAGGAATTGGATCCCTCGTGGGTTCTGATAAGACCGCCATTTACTGCAAATGCAAGACTATATTTTCCATCAGCCTGGCTTGAAGCAAGCTCCGAAGCACCGATCTCTCTTACAAGCTCTTCTGTATATCTGTCATAGATCTTAACAGAAGCGATTCCGGAACCAGTATCTTCAAGAAGTACATTTACAGGTTTTTTAGCGTCCTCTTTGTACATCTCATAAATAAAGAGGTCATACTCTCCCATGATATAGATCTTTGGCTCAAATACGGTTCCACCATCTTTGATCTCAGGAGCAGTGATATCAGCAGCGATATACTTGACCTCACCGATTTTTGTGGTAGTTCCTCCACAGCCAGGCTTGATGCAAGTGCTGTCTTCATAAGGATATACAGCGATAGCATTTTCGCTGGCTGGGATATAATTGTTCTCAAAAGAGATAGCGGAAGTATCGGAAAGTTCAACAGTAGGCTTTACATTACCATCAACATAGAGTCTGTCGTCGAATCCGTATTTTGCATACGCCAGATCATACCTACTCGTATCAAGCTTTACAGAAGGTCCGTTGCCCTTTACTGAATCGATCTTAAGCTGCATCGTATTAATGAGACCATACTCTGCATTTGTGATCAAAGCTTTTGCAGTCTCTTTAAGTACGATGCTGTTGCCGTCTTCAAGAGTATTTACGTAATAAACATTCTTTGCGCTGTTATAATGAACAAAAGGCTCAGAAAGGTTCATGACATCAAGGGTAGGGACATCAAGCTCTGCACAGTGGGGTCCCTCATCTACAGGAAGCACTTCATCGGCCTTCGGAAGTTCATGGCTGTATGTGGGGCCGATATTGTTGTTACGGTCAAAAGCAGCGATGTGTATGTACTTCTTTCCCTCTAAGTCAAGCGTTCCTTTTCCCGAATAATTCGTCACCCCTGCTGAAAGGGTGGTCTTTTCTGTTGCCGCGCTATATGAAGCCGCCGTCACTAAAGTTGTGGGGCTATTGTCAATGATTACATAATAACCGGAAAGCCCGACTGTGATCTTGTTCTCACAGATATTTGAGCTTCCCCAGAATGCCTTACTCTTTATCTGGTAAGCGTCTGCCTGGAAATAATAAGTAGTTCCGTTATCTAAAGGAGCTTTCCAAGAAACATTATAAACAGGACGCTCATCAGTCTTTGTTGCATCAAATAAAGGAGAAGTAAGGGCCCCCGGAGCTGCATTATCCGTAGCATCCACATTGTTGATGAATCTGTCGCTGAATTTGCTAAGATCATCCTTGTTAGCAGTGATCCTTACATAGCTTCCACCGGCATTTGTTCCGGCAGAAATTGAAGCGTTTCCTACGGTGTAGCACATCTGATCGGGTGTTGAGTAATTGTTTGCACCATAGCTTGCGCCGCCGGAAGAAGCGGAAGAAGAAACAATCTGTCCCGCTGTATAGCCGCAGCTTCTTTCATAATAAGAGTCTGTCGACAAGGTACATTTGAGCCTGGAACTCCATTCTTCATGAGTCCTGGGATGTCCATATGGTTGTCCGCACTGCTCGCATCCTTTTGTTGTATCATTATCATATCGCCACCATCCATACATATGTCCGGTAAAATAACTTTCATAACAGTCCGAAGTGTGAACATGACCTGCATGATATTTTGTATAACATCCTCCAGATGTAGAGAACGTGGCATTATCTGTATTGGCGCTGCTTGTAACATAAGAAGGATTCGTATGCCAATGCTGCACCGCCGTTCCCCCACTTCCTGCGCTTGCACCTGCTCCGCCGCCGCCTGTTCCGGTAATACCGTTCTGAAGAGCCTTGGGCCCTGCAGTACCGCCCATCTTACCGTTGTTGAACTGGTTTGCACCACCGCCGCCACCGGCGATAGCGATAGCGTCCCATCCGGTACCGCTTACATAAGCTGAAACAGCCGCAGCATTACCTCCGGCAGCTCCCGGAGTCCCGGCAGTATTGGCACCGCCGATACCTGCATTGGGATTAAGATAAAGCATTGCTCCTGCCTTAAGGTAAACATTCACAGTAACAGTACCGCCGTTACCGCCCACCTTACCGGTAGAAGGATAATTCCCTCCCTTTCCTCCGGCTACAAGTATATTGTAGAAACCGGTATAAGGAGCGATCCACTGCTGAGCTGTTGTGACAGCTCCGGTATCATAGTTACCCTGAGCCTCCTGTGAATCAGTCGAAGGCTTTATCAGAGTCTTTCCGGCCATATTCTCACTTGTAGACCTGTAAAGATTAAATGTCGCAGGCTGAGCTGCAGTCTCTGTACCAAATTGCCACTTAAGGTCTACATATCCGCTGGGGGTATTACCAAGGCTATCCTGGTGAGCTGTTGACTGGAGCGCAAAGTTAAGCTGGCTCCAATGAGCTACCAGTGTCTCTGTCCCATCGGGGATATAAGAAGTACCGGGCTTACCCACAAGCTTACCATCCTGTGTATACCATCCGTCCATGGCATAAAGCCCATCCCTTGTTGCGGAAGGGAGCGTGATAGCCTTTGTGGCATATACAGCATCAAGATGAGTTTCCTGTCTTGTTAAGGGCTGCTTATTAGTGATAAGCCTTGAAGTATTGTTAAAGAGCATGTTAAAAGGAGAAAGCTCCTTCCAATAGCTGAACACCCTGTCTGCCTTTATCGTAGACTCAGAAGGAGTTCCGCCGTTACCGTCAAAGTAAACATAGTATGCCTTCAGAGGCATAAGAGGCGCATAAATGCTGTCAAGATAATCAACCGTTGCATAAGGCTTCTT
>JAEEGL015647662.1_pt1 | contig 31935 bp, 28 predicted proteins | sample 9134231 | NCBI WGS metagenome assembly JAEEGL01 (sample SAMN16246548, study PRJNA631951) | gut metagenome | biome: gut microbiome; feature: rumen; material: fiber-attached | host: Bos | place: Iran: Karaj | collected 2018-10 | reverse complement strand
GATAAAGGGGGCGCCTATGCTCAAGTATTACAAGATCGAATCGGGTCGTCTGGCGGTGGCACCGAGTGAAGATGCAGCAGACATCGTGATGATGGGCTCCCTCAGCCAGGAACAGCGTAGCGTCCTGGTCAAGGAATACGAAATCACCGAACATACCATCGCCTCTGCATTCGACTCCGATGAGCTTTCCCGTATCGAATACGACGATGACTTTACCACCATCGTGTTTAAGAAGCCCAAGAACTATTCCGCCGCCGACAACTTCCAGTTCCGGGTGGAATCCTTCGGTATCTTCATCTTCAAGGACTGGGTGCTTTTGTTGACTGACAGCGACATCCCGGTGATGGACGAGAAGCGCTTCTCCAAAATTGATAGCCTGAATACCTTCGTGCTAAAAGTCTTGAGTTACGCCATCTACCACTTCAACGAGCATTTGAAGATCATCAACCGCATCAATGATGACTTGGAACAGCGGCTCAACACCTCTATGGAGAACAAGTACCTGCTGTCTATGTTCAGCCTGAACAAGGGCTTGATCTACTACGTGAGTGCCCTGAACAGCAACGATACGCTTTTGAAGAAACTCCAGATGGGCCGCTCCCTCAACTGGACCGAAGCTGAACGGGAACTGCTAGAAGATATCCAGATTGAGAACGGCCAGAGCCTGCAACAGGCCAACATTTACGCGAACATCTTGACATCTATGATGGATGCCCGCGCAAGCGTTATCAACAACAACGTGAACAGCCTAATGAAGAACTTGACCATCGTGACGATTTCTATTTCGCTCCCGACGTTCTTCGCAAGTTTGTTCGGAATGAACGTGAAGCTTCCCTTCGGTATGAACGGGGACGCCACCGTAGGTTCCCCGCTGGACTTCTGGGCCATTATCGCCGTATGTATTCTATCGGTGGTGCTTTTCCTCGGCTTCTGGATGCGCCGGAAATAGTCGCGAGTCGCCAGTTCTCCCTAAGCCCCTTCTGCAAGACGAATCTTTAGACGGCTATGGTACACACCGTCTTCTACATAGGCGTTGTATTCGGCTTTATCTCCGAAAAGCATTTCTAGGCGCTTCTGGAAAGTGGATAGTCCAAGACCGCTTGTTTTTTTTGGAGACTGGTGTACTTTCGGGAAATTCGAATTGGCGGTTTCAAGGACCAGCTCGTTTCCACGCTGCTTTATGGAAATATGGGCAAAGCTTTTTCCCTTGGGATTCTTGCTGTGTTTCAATGCGTTTTCTACCAGGGGCATGGCTACTAGAGGCGGTATCATCACTTTGGGGTTTTCAAGTTCCACGTCAAAACGGTAATCGAAACTCTCGTCCAGCCGGAGTTTTTCCAGGTTTCCGTACATCCGAAGGATTTCCACATCTTCTTCCAGGGGAATGGCGTCATCAGAAGTCTGGTAGAGTGTCACCCGCAAAAGTTTCGAAAGCTCCGTCATGGATTTTTCTGCCCGCTTGGAATCTATGGAAATCAGTGTTGTTATGTTGTTCAAAGTATTGAACAGGAAATGGGGCGAAAGTTGGTTTTTTAAAAATTCCAGTTCATATTGCAAACGGCTGCGCTTTTGTTCCCTGACCACAAAACCGCGAAGGATTTGTGCCCATATAAGTTGGTAAAACACGCAGATAATGCAAACCAGGCAAACCAGCACCACAAAGGAAAAAACGGTCCAATAGCTGAAATGCCCTTTTACCGAAGAGAACATGTAGGAATTGAAAAAGTAATTTACTCCCTGATCGGGAGACCGGTCTATCAAAAAAAACACCACTTCTCGCAAGAAGCAGGTTACCAAAATAACGACAGCATTATATACAAAATAAATCCCATAACGCTTATTGAGAATATAATTAGGAACGAGAAAATTGAGATTAAGGCCGAACACCCCGATGCTCATCAGCACGGGAAAATAGAAGTTCATGAGTTCTCGCCAGTCTAAACCGATTACCGAACGGGTAACCGGATCCCCGATGTAGAGCATGGGAAAAATTAAGATAAAGAGAAATATGAGTATCTGGGGCACGTAGGCCGGGACAGGGAAAGACAATTTTTCCTCCTGTTCCAGGATTTCACGGATTTTTTTCTCATATCGGTCGAAATCCCTTTCCTGGGCCCCCTGCCACCTCTGTCGAAGCTTGAAAATGGAAATTTTGCTTTTTTCTGGTTCCATAATGACAAAAATAGGTCCAAAAAGGCCCCCGTTAAAGGCCTGAATGACAAATTTATGACAAAAACGCGAAATTTTCCGACAAAAGTCAAATTAAACTTTTGCAGGGGGTAGGGGCCTTTCTGACACTCCAGGGGGCAAATGGAGGTAGATTTATAGGCGAAAAGAAAAGGATCTACCATGAACGCCGCTACCTATACACGTGATGAAAGAAGTACCTATTTTCAGTACCTGGAAGATATTTCCGCCATTCCTCTGCTGACCCCGGCACAGGAAAAGGTATTGATTAAGAAAGTCAAGGAAGGTAGCCGCGAGGCTTTGGATTTGTTGGTAAAATCCAACCTTCGTTTCGTGGTGAACATCGCCAACCTTTATAAGGGTCAGGGCCTGGAAGTGGGTGAGCTCATTAGTGAAGGCAATATGGGCCTTATCGAGGCTGCCCGCCGTTTTGACCCCAGTCAAAAAATCAAGTTTATCAGCTATGCCGTGTGGTGGGTCCGTCAGAACATCACTCGCGCCATCGCCGAAAAGGGCCGTATGGTCCGCATCAGCGCCGAAAAGGAACTGATTCTTCGCCGGTTCAACAAGAAGGGCGGTAAGCTCAAGCAGGTGGTTGGCGGAAGCTATGTTTTAGACAGCGAAAGCTTGGAAGGGGTCTCCAAGTACAAGGGCGATGCCATCGAAAAGGTTTTGATGATGGGTAACCGCACGTCTTCTTTGGAGGCTCCCGTCGGTGAAGATGGCGATTCCACGTTGGGTGACTGCATTCCCTCTAAGGATTTTTGCACCGAGGACCTGGCGGAACGGAATAACCGTCGCGAGGTTTTCGAAAAGGTCCTGGACAAGAATCTGGACAAGCAGGAACGGGATATCCTCAAGCTCTATTATGGTTTCAAGATGGATAGCGACCTGAACCTGAAGGAAATTTCTCCCATGGTAAAGCTGTCCAAGGAACGTGTTCGCCAGCTTAAGGAAAATGCCCTGGCAAAGCTTCGGAATGGACACATCCAGAAAATCCTGGATGAAGCTGCTTAAAAGTTTTTCTCCTCTCTCTTATTATCAAAAACCGGCCTTTATGGCCGGTTTTTTCCGTTTTTTGGGGCCTGGTGGTTTCCGATAAATTGTATCTTTTGAGCATGATTATCAATAGCTCGATTTTGCGCAAGACGCTTGTTGTTTCCCTTGCCGCTCTGGGACTTGCCTCAGCCGCCGAGAAAAAGGCTACGCCCCCTGGAGATTTCTACGATGAGGTTTCTAGGCTCAACAAGGTCTTTTCAGAAGTGAACCGCAAGTATGTGGAGGATGTGAACCCTACGGAACTTACCGATGCCGCCTTGAATGGCATCCGGAATATCCTGGACCCCCATACGACGGTATTTACGCCCAAGGATTACGAGGGCCTGAAAGTTTCTATGGAAGGCAAGTTCGGTGGTGTGGGCATCACCATCAGCCTGCGTGACAATATCCTCACGGTGATTTCTCCGCTTTCTGGGACTCCCGCCTTTAGGCTCGGCATTAGGGCTGGCGACCGCATCCGTAAAATCGACGGTAAGGATACCAAGGGGCTTTCCTTGGATGACGCCGTTAGCAAGCTTCGCGGAAAGATCGGTACCGACGTGACCGTATCTATCGAGCGTGAAGGGGTGCCTGAACTGATGGACTTTACCATTACCAGGGCTGAGATTGTGGTGCACGCCGTCCCATATTACGGCATGGTCAGTAGCGACATCGGCTACATCAAGCTTGCTACCTTTAGCGACAAGACCCTAAGCGATGTGGAAAATGCCATAAAGAGCCTGCAAAAGCAGGGTATGAAAAAGCTGATTCTGGATATGCGCTACAACCCCGGTGGACTTTTGAACCAGGCTATCGAGATCAGCGAGCTTTTCTTGAAGCGGGGGAACGTGATTGTCAGTACCAAGGGCCGTACCCAGAAGACCGAGAGCCACGCCCGCAAGGACGGCATTGTGAAGCCTGATATGCCAATCGTGGTGCTTGTGAACCAGGGCTCTGCCAGTGCCGCCGAAATCGTGTCCGGCGCCCTACAGGATTGGGACCGCGCCTTGATTATCGGAAAGACTTCTTTCGGTAAGGGTTCCGTACAGACCATTTTCCCGTTGGACAACCAGGGTAACGCCCTGAAACTCACCACGGCCTTTTATTACCTGCCTTTTGGACGCTGCATCAATAAGCCCGAGAACGGCATCAAGGGCCTGAAGATTCTGGAAGACGAATACGCCGAAGGTGAAGAGGGCGAAGTTAAAGCCGATTCTGCAAAGAAGGACACCGCCAAGGTGGACACCTTCTACACCAACAACGGGCGCATGATGTTCGGCGGTGGAGGAATCACTCCGGACGTGGACGTGGATCTTTCCCCCATGCCTTGGGTGGTCCAGGTCCAGGAACGGATGGCCATGTACTTTAAGTTTGCGGTAAAGGTACGCCCGGGTCTCGACAAGTCCGGCGTCAAGATGGATGCCTCTTGGGAAGTTCCTGATTCCCTATACACCCAGTTTAAGGAATTCTGCCTGAAGGACACCAACTTCATGAAGGTGAAGAGTAATGCCCTGGTAGGCGTGGATCAGCTGGAAAAGAGCATCATCCAGGAACAGAACTATATGGGCGACAGTTCCAAGACCATTACAGATTCCACCTTGGCCGCCCGCCTTGCTGATATGAAGAACGCCCTGGAAGTAAGGCGTGAAGCCCAGTTCGATGAGAACAAGGAATACATCAAGGACGGAATCAAGCGCGAGCTCCTGACTGCCATGGTGAACGATTCCGTAAGTACGGCATTCTCCCTGAAGCGAGATGAGCAGCTGAAAGAGGCCATCAAATACTTGAGCGATATGAACCTCTTTAAGAAGGCTATGGCCGCTCCCGCCAAGAAACAGGCCGAAGCCAAGGCCGGTGCCGCCAAGAGCGACAAGCCCGCCGCAAAGGATAACAAGAAAAACAAGTAGGTAATCTTTGGTCGAATTGATGAACAGTTCTGCAGAATCCTTGGGACGCTTTGTCCGAAGGTTTTTCCGCACGGTCATCAACTACATCAAGTTCGTATGGGAACTGTTCAAGAACATTCCCGGAGCCTTTTCCAACTTCCATACCACCGTGGAGCAGATGCAGGTGGTGGGCATTACCAGCATTCCGGTGGTGTTTGCGGCGTCCATGGCCACGGGAGCTATCATGTCGTGGCAGCTGGCTTACCAGTTCGGCGATATGATCCCTATGATGTTCGTGGGTATGGCTGTGGGAAAGTCTGTGATGGTGGAACTTTGCCCCATTCTCACCGCGATGGTGTTGGCAGGCCGTATTGGCGCATCCATGTGCTCGGAGCTTGGAACCATGGCGGTGACCGAACAGCTAGATGCCTATAAGGTGCTGGGACTTAGCCCCTTCAAGTTCCTGTTGGCGCCTCGCCTTATCGCCACCGTCATTATGCTACCGGTGCTGACGGTCATTAGTATTTTTATCGGTATCGTGGGTGGTTACGAGGTGGCCCACTTGTACAAGGAAGTCTCCTGGTCCGTGTTCTTCTACGGCGTGCGCATGTTCTACCACAACTGGGACTTGGTGGTGGGCCTTATCAAGGCTACTCTTTACGGATTCTTTATTTCTAGCTATGCCTGCTTCTTTGGCTATTACACCCATAGCGGTGCCGAGGGCGTAGGCAAGAGTACCAAGGCCACCGTGGTGGCCGGCATGACCAGCATTCTGATTGGCGGATTCACCCTGTCCAAGTTGTTGCTGGTATAGCCCCATGCTGTTTCCAAAACGCAAAAGAAAAGAGTATACGGGCCACAAGGTTGTGGACGTGGAGCTACTTGTTGGCCGAGTTCTGGAGAAGTTCAAATTGGCCGAAGAAATGCAGTTCCAGAAGCTTGTGGAACGGTTCCAGGAGGTGGTGGGGGAGCTTGTTTTTCCTCACGTAAAACCACTAGAAATTAAGAAGGGAATTCTCTCCCTGAAGGTGGATAATTCCGCCTGGAAAAGCGAGTTGTTCCTGCAAAAAAAAGCTATAATTGACAAGTGTAATTTGATGCTCGGAAGCCCTGTAATTCAGGGCATCCGCTTTGTCTAGTTTAGTACAGTAGAGGCGAAAGCCTCAGAGGAAATATGGCAGAAGAATCCGAAGAAATGAAGAAGGCCGAAGAAGCCTACAGCGGTTCCAGTATTACCGTTCTGGAAGGCCTAGAGGCTGTGCGGGTACGCCCCGCTATGTACATCGGTTCCACTGATATCCGCGGTCTGCACCACCTGGTATGGGAAGTGGTGGACAACTCCGTGGATGAAGCCCTGGCGGGTTTCTGCAGCCATATCGAAATCTCGATTTTGCCGGGCAACGGCATCCGCGTTACCGATAATGGACGTGGTATTCCTACCGACATCCACCCCAAGGAACACATTGGCACCATCGAGGTGGTGATGACCAAACTTCACGCCGGTGGTAAGTTTGACAGTAATTCCTACAAGGTTTCCGCAGGTCTCCACGGCGTGGGCGTGAGCTGCGTGAACGCTCTTTCCAACAAGCTTATCGTTACCGTCCGTCGCGACGGCAAGGTGGTAAAGCAAGAATTCTCCCGTGGCATTCCCTGCGGCCCACAGGTTGAGGTAGGTCCCTCTGACGGTACTACCGGTACCAGCGTTGAATTCTATCCGGATGATTCCATCTTTACCGAGACGGTCTACGTCTATGACACTTTGGCCACCCGCTTCCGGGAACTGGCCTTCTTGATGAGTGGGCTCCGTCTGACCCTTACCGATGAGCGTGACGAAGAAAAGCGTTCCGAGACTTTCTGCTACCCGGGTGGCGTTTCCGAGTTCGTGCGCTACGTGGATGAGCACCGTACGCCCCTGTTCAACGAGCCCATCCACCTGGTGCTTCCTGACGGTCAGTACCCACTGGAAGTGGCCATGTGGTACAACGACGGCTATCAAGAAAACTTCTTCAGCTTTGTGAACAACGTGAACACCTACGACGGTGGTACTCACGTGACGGGCTTCAAGACCGCCCTTACCCGTGTCATTGGCAAGTTCGCCCAAGACATGCCCAAGGGCAAGAAAGAGGCCCAGATTACTGCCGATGATATTCGCGAAGGCCTTACCGCCGTTATCGCCATCAAGGTTTCACAGCCCCAGTTCGAAGGCCAGACCAAGCGCAAGCTGGGCAACTCCGAAATCGCAAGCTATGTGAACAGCGCCTTCGGTGCCAAGCTGGAAGAGTTCTTCCAAGAAAATCCGGCCGCCATCAAGGTGATTCTCGACAAGGTCTACAATGCGGCTGTTGCCCGTGAGGCGGCACACCGCGCTCGTAACCTCGCCCGCCGCAAGAACATTCTTGAAAGCGGCGGACTCCCGGGCAAGCTGGCCGACTGCAGTAGCCGCGACCCCAAGGAATGCGAAATGTTCATTGTGGAGGGCGACTCTGCAGGTGGTTCCGCCAAGATGGGCCGTAGTCGTGAATTCCAGGCTATTCTACCGCTTCGAGGCAAGATTCTGAACGTGGAAAAAGCCAGCCTTCACCGCGTGCTGGATACCGAAGAAATCCAGAATCTGGTAAACGCCATCGGTACAGGTATCGGTACCGAATTCAAGATCGAGAAGCTCCGTTACCACAAGATTATCATCATGACCGATGCCGATGTGGACGGTTCCCATATCCAGACCCTGCTTTTGACATTCTTCTTCCGTTATATGCGGCCCCTGATTGACGAGGGACATATCTTCTTGGCTATGCCGCCCCTGTACAAGCTGAAGGTGGGCCAGAAGGAACGGTACCTTTTCGACGAAAACGAGAAGGACAAGGTTATGTCCGAGGTGGAAGACAAGAAGAACGTGACCATCACCCGATTCAAGGGTCTAGGCGAAATGTCCCCGGAACAGCTGAACGAAACCACTATGGATCCCTCCAGGCGTTTCTTGAAGCAGTGCACCATCGAGGACAGCGTTCTTGCCGACCAGATTTTCAGCATGCTCATGGGCGAAGATGTGGAACCTCGCCGTAAGTTCATTGAGAGCAACGCCTACAAGGTTCTGAACGACTTGGATGTCTAGGCTATGAATCCGACCAAGGCCGATTTCCAGAGCGTTTTAAGCCAGGCCCGCGAGCTGGTCAAGGACCAGCTTGCACTGACCGAACAGGTCATTTTGGACGTGGCAAAAAATGCCCCTGCTGGAATTTCGGACAGGCTTTCCGTGCTTTTCCAAAAAAAAGGGAAGCGCATCCGCTCCACCTTGCTCTGCCTGATTGCCAACTGCGGAAAGGCTCCTGCCGACAAGGACCGCGTGGCCCATGCCTGCGCAGGCATTGAACTTTTGCATTCCGCAAGTCTTGTCCACGATGACATTATCGACGATACCGAAGTCCGGCGTGGGCAAAAGACTGCCCATAGGGAATGGGGTACCCAGGTGGCCGTGCTTATCGGCGACTATGTGCTTTCCCAGTCCATGCAGACCGTTATTGAAGAGCCGGAACGGAACATTCCCGTGATTCTTTCCAAGGCGGCGGACCAGCTAATCGCCGGTGAAATTCTGGAATTGGACCATTGCGGAGACATGGAGCTTTCTTTCGAGACCTACAATCAAATTATCGATGGAAAAACGGCGGCCCTTATCCATGCCGCTGCGCGAATCGGAGCTATTCTGGCTGGATTCGACGCTCCCTTGGTGGACAAGTGCGCCGAGATGGGCAGCCACTTCGGCATAGCCTTCCAGATTATCGATGACTTGCTGGATTACGGCTACGGTTCCAAGAACCTGGACAAGGCCAAGTTTACCGACCTTTCCAATGGACTGATTACACTGCCCCTGCTGTATTATTTTTGCAGTTGTGACCCTAATGAGCGCTCCGAAATGGAGGCCCTGATTAAGCGGGCCTCTGAAGATGGCGTTCCTGAGCAGATAATGCAGAAGCTCGATGAGAAGGGGGCTTTCGACAAGGCTAAGGCAACGGCCCAAGATCACCTAGAGAAGGCGCTTGCCATTGCAGAATCCCTGCCGGTCAGCACCTTCACTGATGAAATTGTGGCGATGTTTGCTTCGATGAGCAGTCGCGGGAATTAATCCCGCTTTGTCCTATTTCGGTTCGCGGGATATCAGAAGTTTGCAGACGCCATCTTCTACAACAATGTTGTCGCGTGATAGCGTTACATTTTCCATTGTCCAGTTACCTTTACTCCAGCGATCTGTATTCAGGGTGTTTCCGTCGAAATTATCTGTCCAGGCTTCTGTGAAAGTTTTGGTGTCCTTGTCGTAGGTATATACGCGGACGTAGTCGATTTCCTGAGCGACGGGGCCATTTGTCAGTTCGGCACCGGTAAATTCCCCTGTCCAGCTAGGAACCTTGGATGCCCACAAGTTAAAGCGAAGGGATTGCTTTTCAGTCATAAATTCTACTTGGCCTTTTTCCATGCCAATGACATCGCGACGGATTTCAACGCTGTCAATTTCCCAGGAAATGTATTCGGGCGTCCAGACAAAGCCAAACAGGTGGAAATCTTCGGTGGAATTGAAACCAAAGCCTGTCTTGTATTCAGACGTAATCTTTGGATTTTTCTTGTCCTCATCGGGTAGGCGGGTAATCAGGTTGGATTGCCAGGAACCGGGATTTGTGCCGAGAACCTCAATGTCAATCTCATTCCATGGTTCTATGCCTAACTTGTAGGACTCATCGTAGTAGAGGAACATGGAGCTGACGGACCCCGAGATGGATACCATCTTCATGCGGGCTTCGAAACGGCCGTAGGTGAAATGGTCTAAACCTGTGAGCTCTGCCCCGTAGTAGTTGTAATTGTCGAAATCTGCTACTTCCGTGACCTTGTTGTCCGGAATAGTGTTCTCTATTTCTTTGCGAAATTCTTGAAGGACTTCGGCAGAAGATTCTATGGAAGCGCTGCTTTCAGGTGTTTCGCCGTTCGTGTTTGTGCCAGAGCTGCTGTCATCTGAGCAGGCGATGAAAAAACCAAGTGCGATGATTGGGAGAATAAATTTTGATTTCATAGGTACCTCTTCTCTGTATAATATATACTCTTTTTTGCAAAAGATTTTGTGACCCAGGTGTTATTTTTGATACGTTTTAAATGTATTGTTAATACAAAAAGCCCGCTCGAATCTGAGCGGGCTAAGAAAAAGCAAACGGTTTCGCTGAAGGGTTATCCTTTGATGGCGTCGCCCATAGAGAACATCGGCATGTACATTGCAATCAGCAGGCCACCGACTGCACCACCCAGGAACACGATGATCATAGGTTCCATCATACCCACCACGCTATCCACGGCCGCATCCACCTCTTCATCATAGAAGTCGGCAAGCTTCAGGAGCATGCCTCCCAAGTTACCCGTTTTTTCGCCCACGCCAGTCATCTGGATAACCATAGGCGGAAAGATTCCGACATCGGTCATAGGTTCGGCGATGGATTTACCGCCGGCGATACCGATAGAAATCCTATTAATGGATTTTTCCACCACCTTGTTGCTTACGGTAGAGGCCACCACTTTCAGGGAATCCATAATGGATACACCGGCGTTCAACAGGGTTCCGAGAGTACGCGCAAAACTCGCAGTCGTCGATTTGATCTGCAGGTCACCTAATTTGGGAACCTTCAGCATCAAACCGTCCCACGCGAATTTTATGGAGGGCACTTTCATGGCCATTTTGAATCCTACGATTGCTACGACGAGCCCAATAACCATGAAGGCGACGTTATCGCGAATAAAGTCTGATATGCCCATCACCACCAGGGTCGGGGCCGGAAGTTCTGCGTCAAGGGCGGCGAACTGCTCGGCAAAGGTAGGCACCACGAAGGTCATAAGGGCAATCACCACCAGAACACCCACGATAATCAACATCACAGGGTAGGTCAAGGCCTTCTTCACTTTGCGCTTCAGGCGTTCCTGGTTTTCCAGAGTTTCGGCCAGACGGGCGAGAATGCCGTCCAAGATACCGCCCGCTTCGCCAGCGGCCACCATGTTGGTGTACAAGGAACCGAACACTTTCGGATGTTGGGAAAGTGCATCTGCCAGTGATGAACCGCCGTTGATGGACTGGGTCACCTTGTGGATCACGTTCTTCAGTTCTGGGTTTTCACATTGCTCTTCAAGAATGTTCAGACACTGAAGCATGGGAAGACCCGCCGAGCTCATGGAGGAGAACATACGGGTAAACCGGGCGATGTCGGCGTGCTTGATGCCGGAACCGATTTTAATCTTGATTTCGGTGGGTTTCTTTTTCAGGCTTGTGATGACAAGCCTGCGACGCAGGAGCATAGACTCGGCTTCAGCTTTGTCTTTTGCTTCTATGGCGCCTTGGAAAACGTTGCCCTGTGTGTTTTGGGCTTTGTACAGAAATTCTGGCATAGGTTATACACCTTCCTTCACGAACAACTGTTCCAGCTGGTCGGGGCTGGGGGAGCGGGAAAGGGCTTCGAATCGGTCCACCTTGCGGTTCTTGACCAGATCGCATAGGCACATGTTCATAGTGTTCATGCCAAACTTCTGGCCGATTTCAATCATGGATTCAATCTGGTGAACCTTGTCATCGCGAATCAAGGCTCGAATGCCGGGAGTAACGTTCATGATTTCGTAGGCCATAACACGTCCACCACCGATTTTGGGGACCAGGGTCTGGCATATCACGCCCTGAAGCACAAAGGACAGCTGGGTACGGACGGTCTGTTGTTCGCCCTTGGGGAACGCGTCTACAATACGGTTCACCGTCTGCACGCAGGAGTTGGTGTGCAGGGTGGCAAAAGCCAAGTGGCCCGTTTCAGCGATGGTCAGGGCTGCGCGGATAGTTTCCAGGTCACGCATTTCGCCGATAAGCACCACGTCGGGGTCCTGACGTAGGGCCATTTTCAAGGCCTGGGCGAAACTGTTTGTGTCGCTACCGACTTCACGCTGGTTCACCATGCAGCCTTGGTGTTTGTGCAAGAATTCAATAGGGTCTTCCACCGTGAGAATATGATCGTGACGTTCCTTGTTAATCTTGTCGATCATGGCGGCCAGGGTGGTAGACTTACCGGAACCGGTTGCTCCAGTCACCAGCACCAGACCCGAGGGACGGGTGGTAAATTCAGCCAAAATTTTCGGGAGACCCAAATCCTTGAAGGTTCGGATGTCAAGCGGAATAATACGCAGGGCGATAGCTACGCAACCGCGCTGCAGGTAGGCGTTGGCACGGAAACGGGCGAGGTTTGCTATACCGAAAGAGAAATCGCATTCTTTCTGCTGTTCGAAGGTTTTCTTCTGCATCTCGTTCATAAGACTGTACGTCATGCGCATAGTCTCGTCCGGTTTCAGCTTGTCTGCCCCGACAGGGGTGAGCTTGCCGGAAATACGGAGGAGGGGAGGGGAACCTGCCGTGATATGCAAGTCGGAGGCTCCACGTTTGACCATTTCAGAAAGAAGTTCTTGAATATTGTATGCCATATCCAAGAATATAACTAAAAAGGTGGATTATTTTCATAAATTCTAGTGCGTTATGCGAATTTCTGTACGAAAATTGGCCCTGATTCCGCTGTTTCTGCTTGCGATATTCGTGCTATCCCGCATCACCGCCCAGGAACCAGAGTTTCGGGAAATGCCCACAGAGATAGTCAACTTTGTAGCCCTAAAGGCCGATGGCAGCAAGACGGACTACGAAAGTGAAAAGGGAAAGGCCACCCTTATAGTGCTGAGTGCCAGCTGGTGCCCAGGATGTCTCATGGAAATCCCCATGCTGAAACGCCTGCACCAAAAATACAGCGACAAGGGCCTAAAAATCCTGATGATTAACGAGGATGACAACCTGAAAGCCATGGCACGGTTCATTAAGGCAAAAGAGATTCCCTGGACCGTGGTCCACTGGAACCGCGACGCCTCGAATGCCGTGGGGAACCCTGGGTTCATTCCTGCCACTTGCCTGGTAGGTGCCGACAACAAAATCGAGATGGCCGTTGTAGGCGACGTTTCCGAAAATGCTTTGGAAAAAAGAATCCAGCAGTTGCTGGATTAATCTTAGGCGATTACACTCGGGAAAAGGATTACGTCCTTGATTTCCTTTTTGTGCAAGGCGAGCATAAAAAGACGGTCCAGGCCCAGAGCCACGCCGGAACAGGCGGGCATTCCCGACTCCAGTGCCGCTAGAAAGTTCTCATCCTGGGTAGGCAGGGGCTTTCCCATATTGCGCCGGATTTCAAGGTCGGCGTTGAAACGACGACGCTGTTCGGTTGCGTCGGTCAGTTCCGTATAACCATTGCAAAGTTCCACCTGGTCTACGAACAGTTCAAAACGCTTAGCCCAGGTGTGGCCGTCTTCGCCAATGTAAGTCTGGGCCAGTGCGGCCTGAGACTGAGGGTAATCCAGAATGAATTCGGGACCGTTCTTTGCCAGAGCCGGTTCTACGGCAAAGACCATCAGGTAGTCCCACCAGTCCTCTTGGGACATGGCAGAAACACCGGCGGGAAGCGGAATGTCTTTGGACTTGCAGGCCGCGACGAAATCTTTGTCGGCGGCTACAAGCGGGTCCACGCCTGCATAATTCCTGAAGGCGTCAATCCAGCGGGTACGACGCGCATGGATGGGCTTTCCGAGAATGTCGGAGACCAGAGCTTCGACTTCATCCATCAGCTGTTCCTGGGGCATGCCCACGCGGTACCACTCCACCATGCTGAATTCGTTGTTGTGGTGTGCACCAAACTCATCTTTGCGGAATGACTTGGTAATTTGGAATATGTCGCCGAAACCTGCGGCCAGCAGGCGCTTCATGTGGAATTCTGGACTTGTCATCAGGTAGCGTTTGCCTTCCACTTCGAAATAGTCCAATTGCGGGTCCGTCCCACCGGCATTGGAAACGGTGGGTGTTTCTACCTCTAGCACTCCGCGGGTTTCGAAGAAGGCTCGGACCTTCGCAAGAAGTGACTGTCTTGCTTTCCAGGTCTCACGGTCGCAGGTAGGGCGGAAATTACTTTTCATTGTTTACGACGCAACGGACCGAAAGGAAGAATCCCTTATCTACGGAGATGGAGGAAACCTCTTTATCAGTGCTGAACATAGAGCGGGCCGTTCCGCGGGAATCCCCATCCTGTTTTTCAGTCCAGAAGTAGGCTCCTTCGCCCATAATGGTGGAAATGTGATTCTTGTTGGCGTAGCCGGCGAACATTGCGGTAAAGGCGTAATCATCTCCGCCGTTGCTCCGGAGTTTCAGAGCCGCTTCGGAGGCTCCTCCTGCGAGGTCTTCCAGCAACTTCCAATCCGCGTCGGTAGATAGGTGCGAACCTTCGGGGCAGGCCGTCTTGGCGGCCTCCTGGGTGTAGAGCCTTCCATAGACGGCGCAGTTTTCATCGTAGCCGTCGTAGCACATGGAACTTTCATCAATGGCGTAGTCCAGATTCTGGACAAACCAGCGTACGCCACTGATTTCCTTTACTTTGTACGTTTTTCCGTCCCGAGGATCCCTGAAGGTCTCAAAAACGGGGCAACGGGTTTCCAATTCTAGCAGAGTCAAGATGGAATCCACTTGGGGCTGCCACGGTGTGCAGAACCGGAAAAGCTCTCCGCCTGGCAAAGCCGTACTGTCGGCCTTGTGGACTTCGGCCCACCGCTTAACGTAGGCTAGGTTCGGTACGGCGGTGTCGGCGATAGAAAGGGCTTTTGCGTTGGACTGGATTAGTTTGGAAAAAGTTCCCGCCATGGTCATAGGGGATTTCCAGAAACCATCCGTTAGGCCTGTGCGGATTTTTTCGTAGAGGGGTGATGGCTTTGTAACGGTAATGGTTGTGTCAATGAAATGCTCCGGCTTGGAGGCGCAGGATTGCTTGTGGGCCTCGTCATTCAGGGAATCTGCCTGGGTCTCGCATTGTAGCTTGCAGAATTCCTTGTCCTTGCCTTTCTTGGGACACGCAACCCAAATGGTTGTATCTACCTGTTCTTTGACCGGTTTGGCAAAGGGCTTGGTTTTGAGGGCTGCCTTGACAACCTTGTCTAGGGTTTCAAGGGCATTGGCATTGCCGGAGGTGCCTTCCATAAGTAGGTAGCTTACCACCTCGTTACAGGCGTTCAGCATTTTTGCATTGGCGCAGGTCTTGGCTCCGTAACCATAAGCAAACTGTGTCGGGCACTGGGCGAAGGATTCATCGGGCATGGACTTGAAGATCTTTTCAAAGACGGCGACAGCATCATTGGCGTTCAGCTTGCCGCAATAGATTTCCTCGATTTCATTGTTCTTGACCATCTTCTTTGCAGTGGCGATATCCTGACTGTCGATGGCGTTCCTGAAGGCCTCTTGCGCAAAGGAAAAACCCGCAAAAACAAAAACGATAAGGCTGATTATTGCAAATGACTTTTGTGGCATTTTCATGATATGACCTCTAAAATATCGCGATAAATATAGAAAAAACGGATATGCCACATTTTATCATTCTTAACCATTGATTATTCATTTTTAATTTTTTCTACATTTGACGCTATGATTGATGCAAATGTTTTTGATGCCGAAAGGGTCCGTAGCGAATTCCCAATGCTTGCTGCCGGAGATAAGGAGGCAAAACCCCTCGCCTTTTTGGATAGTACAGCCACCACGCAAAAGCCTGCCTGCGTAATTGACGTGATGGATGATTTCTATAGAGAACACTATAGTTCCGTAAAGCGTGGCGTGTATCGCCTGAGTGCCCGTACTACCGAGGCTTTTGAGGCTACTCGTAAGAATGTGGCCAAATTTATCAATGCCAAGTCTGAAGATGAAATCGTGTTCACCCGAGGTACCACAGAAAGCATCAATCTGGTGGCGTGGAGTTATGGTCGTAAGTTCTTTGAGGCCGGTGATGAAATTTTGATTAGCGGTCTGGAACACCACGCCAACATTGTGAGCTGGCAACTGGTGGCCGAAACGAAGGGGGCCAAAGTCAAGGTCATTCCAGTTCTCAGTAACGGAGATTTGGATTTAGCGGCACTCCCCGGATTACTCACACCGCGTACCAAGATGGTAGCCGTCGCCCACGTGAGCAATTCTGTAGGCACAGTGAACCCCATTGCAGAAATCATCACCATAACCCGTAAGCTTGCTCCCCAGGCAAAGGTTTTGATTGATGCGGCCCAGAGTTCAAGCCATATCAAGATTGATGTGCAAAAGCTGGATTGCGATTTTCTGGCCTTCAGTGGACACAAAATGTATGGCCCCACAGGCGTGGGCGTACTCTATGGCAAATATGACGTTCTTGACAGTATGCCCCCTTGGCATGGTGGTGGCGAGATGATTAAGAATGTGACTTTCGAAAAGACAACTTTTGCAGATGTCCCTGCCCGTTTCGAGGCTGGAACCCCCGCCATTGCCGAAGTTATCGGCCTCGGTAAGGCCATCGAATGGATTAACGAGAAGGGAATCGAGAATATCCGCAAGCACGAAGAAGAAATTACGCAGTATGCTCTCACTGAACTTGCAAAAATACCCCAGACAAAAATCTTTGGATACCCCAAGGAACGGGGCGCCCTTATCAGTATTACGCTCAATGGCATCGCCGTCAGTGATGCTGCTATGATTTTGGATGAAGAAAACGTGGCTGTTCGGAGTGGACACCACTGCGCACAACCTGTAATGGAGCGTTTTGGCGTGGATGCCACTCTTCGACTCAGTTTTGGGGCGTATACCTTAAAGCGAGATATCGACCGCTTTATTGCGGGTATTCAACGCGTGCTGCGTCTGTTTGGTTAATATGAAATTCCTGATACAACGTGTCCAGAACGCCCAGGTGGATATCGAAGGTGAGACCGTCGGTAAAATCGGCAAGGGTTACCTGATTCTTATCGGTGTGGGCGAAGGTGATACTCGTGAAATCGCCGACAGACTTATCCGCAAAATGCTTGCACTCCGCATTTTTGCCGATGAAAACGGCAAGACAAATCTTTCTATCAAAGACGTGAATGGTGAACTTTTGCTGGTTTCGCAATTCACACTGTACGCCAACTGCAACAAGGGTAACCGCCCCACATTTAACGGGGCTGGCAATCCCGCCCTTGCAAACGAACTCTACGAATATATTATCGCAGAATGCAAAAAAGAAATCCCCGTCGTGCAGACAGGGAAATTTGGCGCCGATATGCAGGTAAGCCTTACAAACGACGGCCCATTTACGATAATGCTAGAGTAGAAACGCTTTGACTCGGCGCATGTGCGTCCCTAAACGTCTCCCACTTCGCCCTTTTCAACGAAATTTCTGACAGCTCGCGAGATGCGCATACTACAGAAGTTCGGTCCGCACATGCTACAGAAATGACTGCTTTTGGCCCTGCTTTCGGGCAGGGTCTTGTCGTGGAATTCCATAGCCTTCTCGGGGTCCAGAGAAAGGGCGAACTGGTCGTTCCAGCGGAAGTCGAAACGGGCGCGGGAAAGGGCGTCGTCCCTAAATTGGGCGCCGAAATGCCCCTTGGCCAGGTCTGCCGCATGGGCCGCTAGCTTATAGGTGACTACGCCGGCACGAACGTCGTCGCGGTCGGGGAGTCCCAGGTGCTCCTTGGGAGTCACGTAGCAGAGCATGGCGGTGCCGTACCAGCCGATTTGAGCCGCCCCGATGGCAGAGGTAATGTGGTCGTAGCCGGGAGCGATGTCGGTGGTGAGGGGGCCCAGGGTATAGAAAGGAGCGTTGAAGCACTTTTCGGTTTGCTTGGCCATATTGTCCTGGATTTTGTGCATAGGCACGTGTCCCGGACCTTCGATAATGACTTGCACACCGTATTCCCAGGCTATCTTGGTGAGCTCGCCCAGAGTTTCCAGTTCCCCGAACTGTGCGGCGTCATTGGCGTCGGCAATGGAACCGGGCCTGAGTCCGTCGCCTAAAGAAACGGCTACGTCGTATTTGGCGAGGATCTCGCAGATTTCCCGGAAGTGTGTGTAAAGGAAGTTTTCCTTCTTGTGGACCATGCTCCAAAGCGCAAGGATAGAACCTCCGCGACTCACGATACCCGTGGTGCGTTTCAGGGTCAAGGGGATATGCTTCAACAGGAGCCCCGCGTGAATGGTAAAGTAGTCTACTCCCTGTTCAGCCTGTTCAATCAGAGTGTCCCGGTAGGCTTCCCAGGTCAGGTCTTCAGCCTTACCCTTGACCTTTTCAAGAGCCTGGTAGATAGGCACGGTGCCGATAGGTACGGGGCTGTTCCGCAGAATCCATTCCCTAGTCTCGTGGATGTTCTTGCCGGTGGAAAGGTCCATGACGGTGTCGGCGCCCCACTTGACGGACCACACCAGCTTTTCCACCTCTTCTTCGATGCCGCTACTGAGGGCGGAGTTTCCGATGTTGGAATTGATCTTTGTGAGGAAAGCGTTGCCGATAATCATGGGCTCGCATTCCGGGTGGTTCAGGTTGGAGGGGATGATGGCCCTGCCTGCCGCCACTTCGGAGCAGACGAATTCCGGAGTGATAGGCTTGATGCCCGATTCCTTCGGCAGGATCTGGTCCAAACGCTGGTTTTCGCGGATGGCCACGTATTCCATTTCGGGAGTGATGATTCCCTTGCGGGCAAAGTCCAGCTGGGTCTTGCAGTCTTCTGCACCGGGAACGTCCTTCAGCCAGCTCCGCCAGCCTTCGCGAATCTTGGGGAGACCCTTCTTTACGTCAATATCTGCTGTCGGGTCGCCATAGGGTCCGCTGGTATCGTATACCGGCACAACGGGAGTCTGGGGGTCATCAATTTTCACCTCACGCATGCCCACGCGAATCTCGGGAAACATTTTCCCCGGCACATAGATCTTGCTGGATTGCGGAAAGGTTGCACCCTTTATATCCATAAATTCCTCACTTTTCAAACGACAATATAAAAAAGTCCGGGAAAAGACCCGGACCCATATTTTTCAGATGTAAAGAATTATGCGATTATTCGGAACAAGACATTTGCTTTACTGCTTCATAAGCTTGTTCTCGACATGATTCATCGCAATCCTCCTGCTCGCTCATCATCGTTAATCCGACAAAGACAGACCCTTCGCATGAGGCGTCATCGAAAGTGCTGCCAAAAGACTCCAGCGTTGACTGACAGTTGTCAGCACTACCCGTATCATCTCTAGATAAATTGTAAACCTTGTAGGATGTTCCGGTCCACTCGTAAATCATAGACATATCGTTATCTATTACAACTTCCCATTCGTTGTCAGTAACGGCGAAATCGCAGGTGACAGTCGTAGTAGCGGGGCCGTCATCACCATCATCATCTTCTTCTTCGCAATAGTCCTTATCTCCCATTTCGCAAAGTTCTTTATCGGAGCAAGTTTCCTTGTGCTCCTTGCTGCAAGCCCAAGCTAGACACTCTCCGTTAAAGCTGGCAATACAGCCGTCACTAGGTTCAGTAGATGAACTAGAACCACCGTCTTCTTCTTTCTCTCCTCCCTTCGGGTTCAAGTCCTTGTATTCGGTACATTTTTTCTTAAAGTCCTTAAGGGTTTGGGCCTTGTCCTGCTTGGTGGTATTTGTCCCGAATATGCTTCCGTTTTCTTTGACCCACCAGACCGTGACGGAGTCCCCATGCCATTCGTGGTAGCGGTACTTGCCATAGTCTCCGTCTTCTTGTACAATCCACAGGTCATCATCATCAAAATCGCAAATGACTTTCCCTTCATCTTCGGGATCATCATCGTTGTCTCCTGCGTTGGTTTTTCCGCTAGGTTTGACATTGTTTAGTAACTCACAGGCTCTCATAACGTCATCAAAGGCTTCGTCACGGCTAAGATCCGGATCGATGCCTTCTTGTACATCGATTGTGTACAGGGCGCCGTTCTTGCAGGTGCTGGATATTCTCGAACCAGCCTGTTCATCATCATAAGCTTCTTCGTCTGCATATTTGCAGGCCATCTTGACATCTTCACCGGTAGTTACGACGACGTTGGAGTCGATGGAACCGCCCTTTTTATATGTGTAATAACGGGCAACTACGGAGACGTCCCCATCTGCCTCGGCAGTAGACGTGTATTTCCATACTTTGTCCTCTTTTTTGAAATCGCAACTGCCGCTCTTTATGTCGGGGAAATATTTTTCGCTGGCTTCATCTGCAGTGTCTTTTGCGTCAGTTCCGCTGCTACTGTCTCCACAACCGGCGAGTGCCAGCATAGAGATGCCGGCAAAGCACGAAATGATTAGAGTGCTCTTTTTCATATACATTGATTCTCCTTGCCCCAAAGGCGGTTTTAAATCATATATAAATAAATACAAGGTAAATTAAAGTGTTTTGTAAGGCCTTCTCTGTCTAAGTCGGAATATTCCAAGTTGGACTACATTGATTCTGTATAAATATTTTATTTTTTCCCCTTGAGGACTTTATGGATATCAAGAAGACAAACGCTGCTCGAATCCTGGATAGGCAAAAGATTCAGTACGAGCTTATTCCTTACACGGTAGACGAGAATAATCTGGGGGCGCAGCACATAGCAGATACCCTGGGCGAAGATATCAATCAGGTTTTCAAGACGATTCTGGTTCACGGCGATAAGATTGGATACTTGATGTGCGTGGTTCCTGGGAATCTCGAGGTGGACTTGAAGGGTGCCGCCAAGGTTAGCGGAAACAAGAAGATTGATACCGTTCCCCTAAAAGACCTGACGCCGCTTACGGGCTATGTTCGTGGCGGTTGCAGCCCTCTTGGCCTCAAAAAGAATTTTCCCATTTTTATTCACGAAACGGCTTTGAATTACCCTTATATCTACGTGAGTGCTGGTGAGCGAGGCCTGCAGTTCAAAGTTGCCCCGGCAGACCTAGTAAAGGCTACCCGTGCAACGGTGGGTGTTATTGCCCGCGTGCCGCCGACGGCACCCGAAGATTGATTCGAATACCCAGGTGGATAGAATTCATGGAATTCTTCGATTACTACGAGAAACTGTTTGGTGTCCGTTGGCCGGCCCTGCTGGAATCCCTCAAGGGGGAGCCCTGCTTTGAAACACTCCATTTCGGACAAAGTCTCGAACCCTATTATCTAGACAAGGCCTCTGTCTTTGCAGCGGAAGTTTTGGGTGTTGAGCCTGGAATGGACGTTCTTGACATGTGTGCCGCTCCCGGCGGGAAATCTTTAATCCTAGCCTCAAAGCTTCAGGGGCAAGGCTCTTTACAGTGTAACGATCGTTCGCCGGACAGGCGCGCCCGTCTGGAACATGTTCTGGAAAATTCCTTGCCCAAGGAATGGCGAAGCGTCATCAAGGTTTCGGGTTATGACGGTGTCAAATTTGGCCTTCACAGGAAGGAGTCTTTCGACAGGATTCTGCTGGATGCCCCTTGCTCTTCTGATCGTCATGTGCTGAATTCTCCAGCTCATCTGGAAGTCTGGTCTGCAAAGCGTATCAAAAGGCTTTCTGTGGAACAGGGGTCGCTTCTGGCCTCTGCCATAGACGCGCTACGCCCAGGAGGAATTCTCGTTTATGGAACCTGTGCCCTGTCGCCTCTGGAAAACGACGGAGTGGTGGCGAGAATCCTGAAAAAACGCCCTGAGGCAAAGGCCGCCCTAATTTCGGATATTCCGGAGGGGGCGGACCGCACGGAACTGGGTGTACACATTTTGCCTGACAAAACACAGGGGTCAGGCCCCATTTATTGTGCAAAAATCCAGAAATTGCCTTAAACAGGCTGTCTTAATAATATATCTTTAGGGTATGTGGAATCGTATTTGCATACTTTTTTTGGCCTTTGTGACGGCCTTGCCCGCCCTGGCTGATGAAGATGACTGGGATAATGCGTCTGAAACCTCTGCGCCGGTTGCGGAGGCTCCGGCTCCAGTTGAATCCACTCCCGCAGTAGAACCTGCACCAGTTGCAGAGCCGACTCCTGCCGCTGAACAACCTCCCGCGGCAGAAACAAGTCCAAAATCTGTCGAGAAGAAAGAGGACCCCTTTGCGAAGTTGGAGGCCGCCAAGGCTCCCGTAGATACCACGCCAAAGCCTACCGTAGGTCGTGAGGTTCCCGTCCGTTATTGGATTATGGGGGATTCGGTCGAGCAAGAGGCCATCTTTGTCAAGATAGAACGGGATACGGTTTATCTGAAACGCCCCAATGCCGAAGAACAGAAGAATCTGGAAAAACTCCAGGAGGAGACCATTGCTGCCATGGAAGAGAGCAATGGCCAGCATCAGGAAGATGAAGAAGATGAGGCTGATTCTGTGGCCACTCCGGCACCTGCAGTTCCAGTGGCGGTGGCGGACACCACTCCGGCCGAACAGGAACAGGCTCAGGAACAGCCTCAGGAAGAGGCAGATGACGGGGCGGATGATGATTTTGAAACAGCCCTCCAGAAAGAGGACACCCGCATCAAGCTAGAAGAAATTGCCCGAGTGGAAGAGGAAATCCGTCAGCAGGAAATTCAGGATAGTATCGCAGCAGATTCCGCCAACCCCTTTATCAAGATTTACCGTCTTGACTTACGCCGTCTGTACAATATGGAAGACGACGAGATGATAGACTTGGGCCTTTCGGATTACCTGGTTCCCGAATATGTGGATGATGAAGAAGAGATGGAACTCTATCCGCCGGGAAGCGCAAACATCTTCGTGACTTCTGTACCTGCGGCTTGTTCCCTGTTCGTGAATGGCATTCCTATCAAGCAGGTGGCTCCGGACACTATCAAGCGGATTGCTCCGGGCAAGTACTCTATTTCGGTGATGCAGGTCTTGAAGGGTGTCGAATGGTGGGGCACGGCTGTGGTCCGCATCAATTCCGACAGTCTTAACCGCATAGAGATTCCGGTGGAGCGCCCCTCTACCAGGTTGACCCTGAATACGGACCCCGAAGCGGTGGAAGTGTTCATCAACGAGGTGCCGACGGTGAACATCATGCCCCACTACATGACCGACGTAGTGCTGGATGGAATTCGGCCCCAGGCAAAAGCCAGTATCTACCTGCGCAAGGTCGGGTATCGTGATACCACCATTGTTACAGAAATCAAGGCGTTCATGCCGAACTTGATTAATGTGGAAATGGAACCGGTGATGGACGACCTGGCCTTTATCGAAGAGCAGAATGCCTTTAACGATGAACGTAGCAAGCGTCGCCTTGGAAGAGGCCTTTTGTGGGGCTCTATCGTTCCCATCATTGCTGGTGGAGTCATGTGGTACCTGGCCGAAAAGGACTGGGATGATGCCGCTAAGAAGAAGAAGGCGTATGGTATGTCGGCCTTCGAAAGTCCTGACACCAAGAAGATGGTGAAGGATAATCATGACTTGAATAAAAAGGGCGACACAAAGGCCGGTATAGGCATAGGCCTCGGCGTTGTGGGTATTGGACTTTTGGTTGCGGGATTTGTTCTTGCGTTCTAGACTCTTTCTGCTCTTGTGCGGATTGTGTGCCTCTATAGCCTTTGCGCACCCCCATGTGTTCGTAGATGCGACGGTTAAGGCCCTTTTCGATGAGAAGGGCTTTACGGGTATTCAGAACCATTGGGTCTATGATGAAATTTACAGTTCCGCCACGATTGCGTCGGCGGACCGTAATGGCGACGGAAAATTCAGCTCCGAAGAGTTGGGGATTCTAAAATCTATTGTTTTTTCGGAAGCAGTCAAGAACAACTACTTTAATTATATTCAGTTAGGTTCTAATTTTTTGAAGGCAGATCCGGTTCAAAATTTTAAGGCCTCTGTGAAACAGGGACGTTTAATTCTGGATTTTGTTGTGGGGTTTTCCATACCGGCAGGCAGTGACTACACTATGCTTGTCATTGTGGTTGCTGACCCTTCCAACTACATTCAAGTGACCACAGATATGGAAAAAGCGGATGTTTCGGCTCCAGAAAATTTGGATGTGGAATATTTTTCCGATAGTTTGGAAGGATTATCGCTATTTAAGGCGTTTCTTCCCTATGTAGAAGGTCTTTATTTGAGATATAAGAAAAAATAAGCAAAAATATTTTATCTTTTAGATGATGAAACGGCTTATTTTGTCAATACTACTATTTGCTTGTGCCGTTTGGGTTTACGGTCAAGAGCAGGATTCCCCTGTGCAGGAATCTGTTCAGGGCGTGTCGGAACAGGTAAGTGAGAATTTGCAAGAGCAGCCTAGCCCGGCTCCTATGCCCCAAGAACCTGAACCAGAGGCACCAAGCCAGGAAATTGAGGACCCTCAGGTTCCCGCTAAAGATGTAGCGGTACTGGATTCTGCGCAGAAGCAACCATCTGGAGGCCTTTTGGATGAACTTTACCCGGTGTCTCCAGACGAAGCGATTTCTGCAGGTCACATTTTGGGTGGTGCCACCTTGTCCTTGATTCAGGCGAACACGGAAGATGACGCACTGAATATCATTATCGGAGATGTGTACGAGGCCGAAGGGTATATGTTTACGGTTCAGGCTTTTGGAGGCTATTTTATCAAGGATGCCCTGGCCGTAGGAGCTCATCTGGGCTATTCCCGTACTTGGCTGGATATAGATTTCTCCTTATTGGAAGACATTGCTGATGTAAAGCAGCATCGTAAGTACGTGAGCAACGGCTTTTTTGCGCAGCCTTTCTTGAAGAACTACCTGAAGGTTATGGATTCCAAGAGCCTCTACTTTTTTAACGAAACCTCCATATTGGTCCAGTATTCCTACGGAATGTCCCAGACCGACGATGGTGAAGAGATGGACAAGACCCGCAACAAGACCTGGACTATCAAGGCGGGCCTGAATCCTGGTATCTGCATTATGGTATTGAGCCGTTTTGCCTTTGAAACCTCTGTGGGGCTTCTGGGCCTTAGCACTAGCGTCGTAGATGTAGAAGAAAATGGCGAAAGCCATAGCAGACTGGTCTATAACATTGTGAATTTCACCATCAACCTCTTGGCCCTGGATTTCTCCTTGGTCTATTTCTTCTAGGAGGCGACGATGAGAAAACTTGTTCTTGCTAGTATTGCTGCCCTATGCTGCTTGCTGATGGTGGGCTGCTCGGATGATTCATCGGATACGCCTCTGTTCGCACAAGAAGAAATTGCGGATTCCATGGATCTTAAGATACCTGGTTGGAAAATTGATTCCCTGGACAAGAAGTCCAAAATCATTCGGGTGTCCCCGGCCAAGAACTGGCTGGATTCCTTGGTCTTGGATTCGGTTTCGTTGCCAGGATGTTCCGCTCTGTATTTGGCAGCAGATAGTGACTTGGTAGACCCGGAATTGGGTGAAAAGTTGGTTCCGGGGACGGTGATTTCGACTGCGGATACAAACCAGGTCTCTATCGTGGCGCTGGATTCCTACAACAGGGTTGTGGGCGTGTGGCTGGTGGTATGGGACTTGCCCAAAACGCCCAAATCTTCCGATTCCAGTGGTGGTTCATCTGGAGCTTCAAATCCGGGTTCTTCCATTTCTGAAAAAAGTTCATCTAGTGGTGAGAATCCGGAATCCTCGGAATCTTTAGGTTCTTCATCGGAATCGTCATCGAACTCCACAATAGGATCATCTTCAGAAAGCGCTTCAGAATCCTCCTCATCCGTTGAAGTTGGTTCCTGTAGTAGCTCTGCAGAAGGTGGCTCTTCCGAAGGACCGTCCAGTAGCAGCGCAACACCTGTTCCGCAGACGGTGAAGCTCGAAGACTTGGATGTGGTCAACGGAAGGAGCATTTCGCTGATAGGTTCTAAAATATACGTGGAAATGCCCTACGAGGCTGATCTTTCACAAATACAGTTGATACCCTTGGATACGACAAATGACTTGCGCCGTCCGGTGGATATGGAATTTGAGGATGAAGAGGGGAATGTGGCTACCTATACCGTGGTGGCGGGAGTACAGCTTCCTGGGTCGGACTTCAGTGACCGCAATGATTTCTGGGCTACCACTAGCGATGCTATGGCGACATCAGCTAAAGCAAACTTGCTTGTAAGTTATTCCTCAAAGGCGAATCTTGCGTTTGAACCGGAATCGGAAAGTCAGTATGCAGTGTTGTCGACATATGCTGTGAGTAAGGGTATAACTGCCTGGAAATTGGCTGGTGGCTTCTATTTTGCTGGGTATTTTTCGGGAACGGATTGTAGTTATATCTACAAGGCCACTAACGATAGTGATGGCGACCCGGCTGATTTCTCCCAGTATATGAGCCATGGACAACCGTTTACCGCTAGACCTAGTGCCTTTGAAATTCGATATAAGTATGTTCATGAGAATAATTCCAATGAAACTTACCCGCAAAGGGCCTTGATATACGTAGTTCTGGTGAGTGCAGACAACAAGATTGTCGCTTCCGGAGTCGTTACGGAATCTAGCTCTGTCAATGATTGGACATCGCAGACGGTAAATCTGGACTACGGCAGTGACAATGGGTTGCTTTCTGCAGGGTACACCGGCTTTTCCGATTTGGCGGGAGTGGGTTCTGGCGATGAAGACGTGGTTTCTATTCGCGTGATGTTCGCCTCATCGGCTTTTGCCTATGTGGCCGATGGCGGAAATGCCTTTGTGAAAGATGGAAGATTCCGTGGTGGTGAAAATTCACAGCTGTTCTTGGATGATTTCAAACTGATTTACTAGGAGAACGAATATGATTCTATTCAAGAAAAATGATTCTCCTGCAATGAAGCTTTGGTTTGTGCTATGGGCGGGCCTCTTAGCCTTGCTGATGAGTTGTTCTGCCGATTACGATGAGTTCGGAACATCTCCCTACCACAAGTTTAATGAAATCGTTTTTGAAGAACAAGAAGGAGATGCTGAGGTTTATCCCGATGAACAACGGATGGTTATCAACCTGAAGGCCGTTCCTGATTCTCAACAGGTGTGGGATTCCGTTACGATAGAGAGCATAAACATAAGCAATATGGCGAGCCTCTATCTGGTTGAAAGTAAGGTGCTGGAATTCCCCTCTGACTCTTTGGCCCTGGATTCTCTTGTCAAAAAGGTGGCTTATGTGGAGAAGAAGCTGAAGGACGGGAGTAAATTACGCCTACCTGCGAGCCGGACGCTTTATATGGTGATTATTGCTGAAAACGGGGATATGGCCCTATGGCAGTTGAAATTTGTTGTTCCGGATGAGGGATCTTCTACAGATAATCCCGAAGAGAACGGTTCAGGTGAATCTGGCAGTGATGGTGGCGAAACAGCCAAGTCATCGGACAACTCTATTTCTCTGGATTTCAAGGATGCCCTGGAGACGGTGGTAAAGGGTGATTCGATTTACGTGACGTATCCTCAGGGGTTCGATGTCAAGTCGGCGTCGCTTTCCAATGTGGTCGTACCCGGTAATGCAAAGGTTTCGCCGGATCCAAAGTCGCTGAAGGATTGGTCTTCTCCACAGACAATCAAGGTGACTGCAGAGGATGGCACGGAGAAAGTTTGGGTTGTCGTGGTGTCTTCTGTCAAGAGCAACGCCACGGACTTGCAGTTACGTTTTAAGAATCAAAAGAGGCTTAACCGTTCCCAGGATACAATATACATCAAGTTGGTCAACGGGTCTTCGGTCGGCGGCGCTGTCATTGATACCGTTATTGTTTCCGAAGGTGCTTCTGTGGCGCCTAAGCCCGATACGATTAAGGCCTGGAAAAATTTCCAATCCTTCAAGGTGACAGCTGAAGATGGTACAGTTAAGACCTGGGTGCTTTCGCTTTCAATTGCCGCCGCAGACGAAAAAGTTTCCAGCGACAAGGAACTAATTTCTATCTCGGCGGTCGGAGAAGAATCTGCGGCGACCGTAGACAAGTCTAAGAAGACAGTTGAATTGCATCTGAAATCAGGATCGGACCTTTCTTCAGTCAAGGTGTCGTTGGAAATTTCGGAAACCGCGTCGCATAATCTTCCGGAGACGTTGGACCTACGAGACGCGACAATGTTTACGATTACTGCAGAGGACGCCTCTTCTGAGACCTGGACGTTGACAGCCTCCGTGCCGGCGGAACCTCCGCGGGTGCTGTCGCTAAAGATAGCGGGCAAGCAGGCCATTATCGATACGGTAGAAAAATCTATCCATGTGGATTCTCTGGCCTTCCGTACGGACTTGAAGTCCCTGGAATTGACGGAGCTTAAACTTTCCAATGGCGCCACGGCTGCTGGTTTTACCGTTGGCAGTAAGTATGATTTCGGAACAGGACAAGAACTGGTTGTAAAGAATGCTGCCGGGGAAACATTTACCTACAGAGTTAAGGCAGGCTATCAGCTACCTGGAGGGGACTTCAATAGTTGGAATGGCGATAAATCCAAGCCTGATTCCATTTGGGGTAACGCCAATACAATTGTCACTACGACGGAAAAATATACTTCAGGTTCTTTAATCGGAGCGGTGATTTCAACAAACTCGATTATGAGCAAAATTGCCAGTGGAAGTCTTTATACGGCAGACTTCAACCCGAATGGAGTCGGAACGCTTTCTATGGCAAGTTCAAGCACTTGGCCCGATGGAAATGAACTCCTTGACTTTGGCAAACCGTTTGCTGCTCGGCCTGAATATGTTGAATTTAGGTTGTCGTATGTGGGCAAGAGTGGTGACAGCTGTGACGCTTATATTCTCCTGGAAAATCGTACAGGAGACAAGAACGTCAATCGAAAGTCCAGTGACGTGAATAAGTTGGTGGCCAGTGCCTGGTATCGCTCTACCACAGACAACAATTCGGGCCGTACTAATCCTGATGTTGTCAGTGTATCGGAACGAGATGCCAACGGAATGGTTACGATTAGGTTGAAATTGAAGTACGGAAAGCCCCTTTCTGGTTCTCCTATCGAAAATTCATCAACGTTTAATACCACGTTGAGGTCCTCGAACAAGTCGGCCATAAACAATGGCTTGATTCAGGGCACCGGAGATGAGCCCGTTACCCATATCCGCGTAGTCTTTGCTTCTAGTGCCGACGGGAACCACTATGTTGGGGTCAAGGATTCGAAGCTGATTGTCGATGATATGCGCCTAATTTATTAGTGATAGTCCATTGAGACTGTGTAGCCTCCGATTTGCGTCGGGGGCTTTTGTTATATTTAGGGTAGGAGGACTATTTTATGGCAGTTTTGAACCTTTCTGCAGCGAAATTTGATGAGGTGATCCGCTCGGGTCAATTGGTTTTTGTGGATTTCTGGGCTACCTGGTGCCGTCCGTGCATGATGATGGGACCCATCGTAGAAGAACTTGCCGCCGATTACGAGGGCAAGGCCATCATCGCGAAGATGAACGTGGATGATGAGGGCGTCAAGGACATTTGCGCCCGCTACGGCATCACCAATATTCCCAATATGAAGCTGTTCAAGAACGGCGTGGAAGTGGGCAACGTGGTAGGAGCTGTTCCCAAGGCGACGGTCAAGGGCGTCATCGACAAGAACCTCTAGTCCGAAATGCTTACAAAACGTCTCATAGTGTGTCTTGATGTCCGCGACCGCAAGGTCACTAAGGGTGTCAAGTTCAAGGGCAATATCGATATTGGCGATCCCGTAGAGATGGGGGCGCAATACAGTGCCGACGGTGTCGATGAGTTGGTCTTTTACGACATTACTGCCAGTGCCGAAAACAGACCTTGTGATATGGAAATGATCCGCCAAATTGCAAAGAGGGTGTTTATTCCCTTTGCTGTAGGTGGCGGGATTCGCAACTTGGATGACATGCATCAGGCCCTGCTTGCCGGAGCCGAAAAGGTGAGCGTGAACAGTCTCGCCGTACTCCACCCTGAAATTATTGCCGAAGGGGCCAAGGCTTTCGGTAGCCAGTGCGTGGTGCTAGGCATGGATGCGAAGTTCGTTGGCGTCTCCGAAAAGTTCCCTAGCGGTTACGAAGTCTATATCCGCGGTGGCCGTACTCCTATGGGCATTGACGCCGTGCAGTGGGCCAAGAAGGCCGAGGACTTGGGCATAGGCGAGATCTGCCTGAATGCCATCGATACTGACGGTGTGCGCAATGGTTACGAGCTGAACATTACTGACCAGGTGGCAAAAGCGGTACAGGTGCCGGTCATCGCCAGCGGTGGAGCGGGGACTCCTGCGCATATTGTGGACCTGTTCCGCAAGACCGCCGCTGATGCCGCCCTGGTAGCCTCCATGGTGCATTTTGGCGACTATACCGTTCCTGGCATCAAGGCTGAAATGCTTGCTGCAGGTATTCCCGTTCGCAAGAAGATGAACGGCGAGGTTTAGCGTGAATCCAGAAATTGCGGCCAAGATTTTCGATGCGGGTAGGTCCGCAGGTGCGGACTTCGTAGAGGTTTTCGAAGAGGAAACTCGTGGCTCTGCATTGGGGCTCAAGGATCGGAAAATCGAGACGGCCACGGCGGGCACGGACTACGGTATAGGCATTCGCCTGCTGTACGGTACCGAGGTGCTCTATGGCTTTACCAGCGATGATAGTGAAGAGGCTCTTATAAAGTTGGTGCACACGCTGGCCTTTGGCCGCATTGCGGCTGCAAGTTCTGCACTAAACGCAGGTTTGGTGGGCGAAGCGAAAAGTTTTGAGTTTGCGCCGGAAAAGCGCGTGGCAGACTACAACGTCTCTGCCTTCAAGGATCCGAGAATCCTGGGCCAGGCGGTAAAGCAGGATTTTTTGTTCCGCGCTGACGAGGCTGCACGCAAGGTGTCAAGCAAGGTAGTGCAGGTTGGTGCCTCCGTCACAGATTTCTGCACCACAATCACTATCATGAATAGCGAAGGCCTGAACCTGGTAATGGATCGGGCCCGTTTCCGCGTAAACGTGACGGTTACGGCTAGCGATGGTACGGAACGCCTAACCACTCACGAATCACCAGGCGCTTTGGGCGGTTACGAACTTCTGGAAAACTATTCTCCTGAAGCCCTGGCGATGGAATCGGCGGAACGTGTGGTGCGAATGCTGGATGCCGGTTACATCAAGGGCGGACAGATGCCTGTGGTAATGGGCAACGGCTTTGGAGGCGTGATTTTCCACGAGGCTTGTGGCCATCCGCTAGAAACAGAGGCGGTGCGCCGTAACGCAAGCCCCTTCTGCGGTAAGCTTGGGCAGGCCATTGGTCAGCCCTGCCTTACGGCCATTGATGACGGAACGATGGATGGCGTGTGGGGGAGTCTCAAATACGATGACGAGGGCTTGCCCACCGAGCGGACAGTCTTGATTGAAAATGGAATTCTGAAAAGTTACATGAGTGACCGCGTGGGGGCCGCTGAAGTAGGAGTGGCCCGCACGGGGTCGGCTAGGCGTGAAAGCTACAAGTATGCTCCCGTGAGCCGTATGCGCAACACCTTCATCGCCCCTGGCAAGGACAGCTTCGATTCCATGATAGCCAGCATGGATTACGGTCTTTATGCTGCCCGCATGGCAGGCGGTTCGGTGAACCCGGCTACAGGTGAATTCAACTTCGCAGTAGATGAAGGCTATGTCGTCCGTAACGGAAAGATTTGTGAGCCTGTACGTGGAGCGACCCTCATTGGGAAAGGCCACGAGATTATGCCCCGCATCAGTATGGTGGGGAGTGACCTGGAATTGGCTGCTGGCGTGTGCGGGGCCTCTTCGGGTCATATTCCCGTGACGGTTGGTCAGCCCACCATCAAGGTGGACCAGATTCTCGTGGGCGGAAGGTAAGCCTAGCCTTCTGAATATACCATTTAAACATCTAACTGTCTTATTTTGAAAAAATGTCGCTGTAAAATGCGACAATTTTTTATGTTTTGAAAAAAAACGGCTTTTTTTAGGGTGTTTTGGGGCATTTTATGGTTTTTACCCTGTTGGCACGGGTTTTGCATATCGGAGGGTGGTTAAAGTGAGCGAGAAGCGCCTCGTATTGCGATTATATCGCATAAACCAGCGCCTCAACAATAGAAACAAGTAAACTTGTTTCTGCTGTATTCGGCTTAGGTTTATTTAACGAGGCGTGATCGCGAGAGTGAGGCGAAGTCGTAGGTTCTGTTCCTGCGATAGAGCCGAACGGAGGTTAAAGTGAGCAACAAG
>JAEEGL015006926.1_pt1 | contig 31935 bp, 18 predicted proteins | sample 9134231 | NCBI WGS metagenome assembly JAEEGL01 (sample SAMN16246548, study PRJNA631951) | gut metagenome | biome: gut microbiome; feature: rumen; material: fiber-attached | host: Bos | place: Iran: Karaj | collected 2018-10 | reverse complement strand
GCGACCGGGCCGAGCGAGAAGGCGCCGAGGAGGGCGGGCAGGTCGCCGAAGTCCATTTTATAGAAGACCGGCGCAAACGGGACCGGGAAATCCAGCAAAAAGAGGACCGTGGCCACCGCCGAAAGCACACCGACGATCACCGTGTTCTTCACCGTAAAAAACTTCGACGTGTCGCCGGCTTTTTTCCGCGCCACGCGGTCAAACACGACCGCAATGACGAACATCAGTATGATGACGCCGAGGAAACCCAGCACGAAGAAGAGATTCTCCGAAATGTTTTTCCACAAATCGCTCCAGGTCTTTCCGACGTTTTCCCAAAACTCGTTCATTTTTCTCCTCTTTCCAAGATCTCCGAAATAAGAATCCCCGGTCGCTTGCGCTCCGGGGAAGATCACCGTTTCGTCATGGAAAACGGAATATGTTTCTTCTCTCATCCGGACTTTGGAAATGAACCCATCTCCTTTACCGTCGGTCACGGAATCGCACCGTGTCAGCTTAGGCTCGCAGACTGTACTGCCGGTCGGGAATCGCACCCTGCCCCGAAGATCTTTTGTTTTATTCGAGAAGAATTGTAGCACCGGGGAAGGGCATTGTCAACCCCGCATTAAACGGTTTCGGCCGCGCGTTTCCGGTACTCGTTCGGCGACGTCCCGTAGGCGTTTCGGAAGACCGCATAGAAATTCCGCGTGCTCGAAAACCCGTTCCGGCCGAGGATCTCCGTGACGGAAAGATCGGTGTTCACGAGATCGTCCGCCGCCCGCTCGATGCGGTACAGGTTCAGATAGGCCGTGAAATGCATGTTGAAAAACAGGCGGAAGCAATGCGAGAGATAGTAGTAATCATAGCCGAGCGCCGAGGAGATCGACTGTAAGCTGAGGGGTTCGCTGTAATGGAGGGCAATGAAATCGCTGAGCTGCGCCATGAGCCGTCCCTCCTTCGGCGTCCGCTCCTCGATCGGAACGAGCCGGAGATATTCGGAGCAGAGCAGGTAAAGTCCGCCCTTCGTGACGTACTTCGCCCCGGTCTTTTTGTGGTGCGTGAGGTGTGTCTGCAGAATGCGGTCAATGTCCTCCGAGGGACGGAAGGCGATCTTCGTGCCGAACTTGTTCGTCATGTGCTTCTGGAAGGAACTGACGTAATCGCCGGTAAACAGGCCGATCCAGAGTTTGAAAGGGCAGTCGAAGGAAAAGGAATGGATCTCGTTCGGCAGGATCAGCGCATAATCGCCGGGATGCATGACTTCCGTCAGGCCGCCGACCTGCAGGGTAAAGGAACCCTCCATGGCCCGCACGAACTCAAAACAGTTGTGAAAATGCGTGGTGAAGTCGTAGGCGATCAGGTTGTCGTTCGAATACGGTGCGTTTTTGTAGAAGCTGCCCGACTGGCTGTTTTTGGTCTGATGCAGGATCATTAGAAGACCTCCGGAACGAAAAATCGCAAATTTCTGCAATCATATTACAGCGGAATGCAAGACATTGTCAAGAAAAAGTGGTATAAAGAAAATGAGGCATTGTAAATGAAAGCAATGTATCGCCGCCGGCGGGGGACGCCGGAAAAGGAGGGAAGCCGTGAACCGCAAGTTCGGGTTTGTAACGTTCAACGTCAGTTTCCGGTACGGAGAGGACGGGATCAACAGTTTCGTTCACCGCGCCGGGATGATTCTGGAAAGAATTTACGAGGCGAAGCCGGACCTCATTTGCCTGCAGGAAGCGACGCCGAAGATCATGGGCATCCTCCGGAAGGCATTGCGCTCGGACTACGACATCATCCACCTCGGCCGGGAGGCCGACCTCAGGGGCGAAGGGTTAGCAATTTTCTGCCGACACGATTCCGTGGAGTTTCAGACCGTGGAGCGGTTCTGGCTGTCGCCGACGCCCGAAATTCCGGGATCGAGGTATGATTGCCAGAAAAAATTCGTCCGGATCACCGAGATCGCGCTGTTGTACGACGTGCAGACGGACCGGTTCTTCCGCCTGTACAACAATCACTTCGACAATACGCATCTGGAGGACGGCGACGACACGCCTCGGATCCAGAGCATGCAGCAGATCCTGGAGCATCTGAAGGCGCAGCAGGAGATCGTGAAACTGCCGTTCTTCATTTGCGGCGACCTCAATGAATGGCCGGACGCCGAAGCGATCCGCTGCGCGAACGAATACGAGCCGTTCCGTCTTGTCGACGTGACGAAGGACCTTACGGTCACCTCGCACAGTTTCGAAGGCCTCGGGATCCGGGACCAGAAACTCGATTACATTTTCACGGACGCCGAAACGGCGGCCGCCTGGAAGAAGACGGAGATCTGGGAAGACCAAAGAGACGGCATCTGGCTGTCGGATCATTACCCGGTCTACGCCGAGTTTGAATTCTCATGAACGGGAGAACGAAGCAATGATGAAGAAATCAAGCAAATGGATCGCCCTCGCGCTGGCACTTGCCGTTCTGGCGGCGCTCTTTGCGGGCTGCACTGAGAACGGGCCGTCGGGCACCGAAGGAACGGAGCAGACCGAATCATCGTCAAAGGAAGCCTCTGACAATACGGAGAGCGGATCGGACGTTGACGGGAAGTTCACCGTCGGGTTCGGACGGCGGGAGATCATGCCGGACGAATCGGTCCGGATCGGCGCCTACGGCACCGTCCGCTGGTCGACGGGGTTCTACAGCCGGATGTACGTGAGCTGCATTGCCATCACGGACAAGGCGGGCGAGACGGCGCTCCTCATATCCTGGGAAGCCACGGCGGGCAAGCAGACGGTCGTCGACGAAATGAAGGCGCAGATCAAAGAGCAGCTGGGCGTTCCGGCGGATCACGTTCACATCACGGCGACGCACAATCACGGCACGCCCGACCTGAACGTTTCGAACCAATCCAACGTGCGTTACGTGAATTCCGTGATCGCGAAAACCGTGGAGTCGGCGGCGGAGGCATTGGCGGACCGGAAGGAAGCGACCATCCGCGTCGGCTCGACCGTAGTCGACGGCATGAATTTCGTGCGGCACTACATCTCGGAAAGCGGCATGGCGCGGGGCGACAACTATTCGAACAGCGTGATCGATCCGTATCCTTTGGTGAAGCACGTCGCCGATCCGGACCGGACGATCCAGTTCATCCGCTTCTGCCGTGAGGGCGACAAGGACGTTCTCTTCACCGCGTGGCGGGCGCACAATTCACTCGGCTGCAGCAGTGAAAGCGTGAACCTGACCGGCGGCTTCACCGAGGCGTATTGCCGGAACACGGAAAAAAAGCTGGATTGCTACTGCGCGTACTTCCAGTGCGACTCGGGCCGGATCAACCCGAACAGCCGGATCAAGGAAGACGTGCCGCAGTACGAAAAAGACCAGCAGGAAGAATTCGGAGAGAAGCTTTCGGAGTACGCCGCAGCCGTTTACGACACGCTCGAGCCGGTCGAAAGCGGAAACCTGAAATTCATCTCGACCACGTTCACCGGGAAGATCAACCACACGCAGGACGGCATGGTCAGTCAGGCGCAGCGGATCAAGACGCTCTGGGACGCGCAGTCGATCACGGCGGCCGAAGGCATGAACATGGCGAACGAGATCAATAAGGAAATGGGACTCACCTATTACGAAGGCATCCATTCGGTCTATCACGCGAATTACATCATCACCAAGGCGACCTCGGGACCGACGAGGGACATTGAAACGAGCCTGCTCGCGATCGGAGACGACATTGCCATCACCTTTGATCCGTACGAAATGTTCGATACATCCGGCTCCTACATCCGGGCCAATTCACCCTACAAATTCACCGTGACCTGCTCCTATACGGACGGGGCGCTCGCCTACATTCCGAGCGAGGATGCGTACGGGTACGGCTGTTACGAGGCCGACGCCTGCGTCTTCGTCAAGGGCACGGCGGAGGAGTTTGCGAACAAGTTCCTGGAACTTCTGGGGGAACTGAAGAAACAGTGAGTCGGAACACCGAGGCAATGAGATGGCAAACACAGGATTGAAAGCGGGTTTCGCCCGCGTGGACATTTCCCCGAAGGAGCCGATGCCGCTCTTCGGGTATGGCAATAACGACAAGCGTCTGCACGAGACCGTATTGGACGGGATCTGCACGACCTGCGTGGCGTTTCAGGACGATGCGGCGACGGTCCTCCTTTTCACGAACGACTTCGGTCAGGCGTTCGAAAAAGTGATGGATGAGGCGCGGGAAAAGATCACGGCGCGGACCGGCGTTCCGAGAGAAAACATCATGCTTTCCTCGACGCACACGCATTCCGGCCCGGACTGCTCGTGCGAAGTGATCCCGTATACGGCGAAGTACAATGAATACGCGACCGACGGGATGGCGGAAGCTGCGGAATTGGCGCTGCAGGACCTTGCGCCTGCCGCGATGAAGGGCGGAACGGTCGAGACGTATGGCCTCAATTTCGTCCGGCATTACACCCGCGTTTCGGGCAACATTACGGGAGACGTCTTCGGGGACTTCCTCATCGATCCCGAAACCGGGGAACTCGTGAAAGACCGGAGCGCGTACGCGGATCACACGACGGAAGCGGACCGGCTGATGCTGCTTGTGGAATTCGACCGTTCGACCGGCGAAAAACCGAACATTCTGCTCGCGAACTGGAGAGCGCATGCCTCGATCACGGGCGGAAATTACAAAAGGGAGTGCTCCGCGGACTTCCCGCATTCGTTCCGGAAAACCGTGGAGGAGGTTTTGGGCTGTCACGTCGCGTATTTCCAGGGCGCGTCCGGAAACATCAACCCGAGGAGCCGCATCAAGGAAGAAGACTGCACGCGCGATTACATGGAATTCGGTAGGGAACTCGCAGCGTTCGCGATCCGCGGTGAGCGGACCCTGAAGCCGCTCCGCATCCGGCCGATCCGGAGTTTTTCGGAGAACTACACGGCGCGGGTGAACCATTCGGAAGACGCGAAAGTGCCGGAAGCGAAGGAAGTGCAGAAACTCTGGCACGAGCTCAATGAACTCCGGCCGGTGCAGGAATTCGGCTTCCCGCGGAAAATCTGGAGCCCGTATCATGCGGATTCGATCGTGCAGCGGTCGAAGATGGGCAAAAACATTGACATTGAACTGCACGGGGTGACGATCGGCGATTTCGCCTGGACGACCGTGCCCTGCGAACAGTTTGACGTGAACGCGAAACATATCCGCGACCGTCTGCCGTTCCCGGTGACGTTCGCGATGGGGTATACGAATCAGGATCCGGGCTACATTCCTTCGGCGCTGGCTTTCGCCTACGGCTGCTACGAGACGCACAACTGTCTTTTCGCGCCGGGGACCGGCGAGGAAGTGGCGGAGGAACTGATCCGGAAAATGAAAGCACTCTGGGACGAGGACTGATGAGATGCGGGAGGTCACCGTGGATCGAATGAATCAAAAAACGTGGAACTACTTCTTCAGGATCGGGCTTTTCGTGATCCTTTTTGCGGCAATGCTGTCGCTGTTCGCCTGCGGACAGAAGGAGCCGGAAGGGGAATCCTCCGGGACGGCAGCGCCGACGGAGACGGAATCCGTTTCGCCGACGCCGGAGAAACCGGAGAAGTCCGTCAGGGACATGATCCTGTACTGGAACGTGGACCGCGAAGACTATGCGTACAAGTCGGAAGCGGGGTTCTCTTCCCGGCCGATTGACAAGGAAGACGGAATGTATCACTTCCTGTTCGCGACCACGGAAGAGCGGCAGGTCAGCCGCCGGACCGTCACCCCGCAGATGAAGAACAAGATCGACGAGCTCCGGCTGATGACGCTGACCTTTGACGAGAAAGGCCTCATTATTGACTGCGAAAACGCGGAAACTGCGACGGGCGGCTTTTATGCGAAGGATTTCTACGTGGAATCCTATGAAGACGGCGTTTTGCGGACGCGTTCCGCATCCGACCTTAAGGGCGAGATCGCGGAGATCGAGATCACGCCGGACCTCCGCGTCTTCGACTGTTCCGGCAAGGGCCTCGTCGTCGGCGAACGCGCGAAGGAAGAAGTGTTCGTGCATTTCGCCCGCGTGCTCGGCGTACTGGATTTCGACGGGTCATTGGCCTACCTTTATATCGTAGACCGTCCGGTGGAATACAAATTGTACTGGAACGTAACGAGAAAATACGACAGCGCCATCATGGCGTCGACGAGACAGCCTGACGAGGACGGCGTGTACTCCTTCGAACTGTCCGTCGAGGGCGAGAACGACACCTATTACTGCAAGGATCCGGCCGTGGTCAATGAAATGGACAAGGCGTGGCCGAAGGTGTTCGGACTCGAGTTCGACGAAGAGGGATTTATCACGAAATGCATTCCGGGACCGGACGCGGCGAACGCCACGAAAGTGTCGAGCTGGCACACGGTCATGGAACTTACGAAAGACGAAACGGGCCGGACCGTGATCACGACCGAATCGAAGGTCGAGAGCGCGGGCGACTTCGGTCAGGTAAAGACCTGGACGCTGGATCCGCATTGCAAGATGTTCGATACGACGGGCGCCACAGGAAACGTCGGCTGCGTGACCGAAGTGCAGGTGGGCGACCTCGTCTTCCTGTACCGGGAGAAAACCGGCCTTATCAATTACATCTATGTCGTCGGCAACCGCGAATACGAGCCGGAGATCGGCGAGCATCATACCTGTCAGGAATGCGGCAAGGACGTGACGTGGTACAAGTGGGGCAACGACCGTCTCCTTCCGACGAAGACCGGACATTACTTCCTTACGACCGACGTGAAGGTAGATCAGCAGAACATCGCCGAGGACCAGCACGTCGTGCTGTGCCTGAACGGACATACCGTGACCGGTACCGGCAACCGCGTGTATTCCCTGCATTATACGGGCGCGTCGCTGGACGTCATGGATTGCCAGAAGACCGGCGCGATCGTTTCGGCCAAGGACGGCGACTATGCGAAGACACAGGGCACCTGCGTCTGGGTGCGGTTCGGACGCTTCCGCCTGTACGGCGGCACGCTGGACGCGTCGAAAGTGAAGACGGCGGGCAGCGGCGCGGCAGTCGCGGCGGACAATGGCACGACGTTCGAAATGTACGGCGGCAAACTGATCGGCGGCGAGGCAGCGCAGGGCGGCGCGCTCCGGATCTCCGGGAAGGCCAACTTCACGATGGCCGGCGGCGTAATTCAGGGCGGCGTCTCGGAAAGCAGGAAAGAAGCCGGCGCGATCGATGTGAACGGCGGCAGCGGCCGGATCACGATGACCGGCGGAACCGTGCAGGGCGGCGTTTACGTCAAATCGAGGACGGACTTCATCCTCGGCGGCAGCATCAACATTGCCGGCGAACAGGGACTGTTCCTCGCGGGCGGGCAGAAGGCGAAACTGCCTTCGTCAATGAGCGGCCGGGTGACCGTCACGGTCGAGGGCGGCGCAGGCTTCGTGACCGACAATTACGTAAGCGGCGCGGAAAAGAACTTCATCTCATCGGATCCGAAGTACTCGGTCTATCTGATGTCCGGCCGGGTGGCCTTGAACGAAGCGAACCCGCATTCGCATTGCGTCTGCGGCGGAAGCGTGACCGTGGCAGGACATTCCCATGCGAATGAGACCTGGTTCCCGTGGACGGCCACGGACAAACTGCCGACCACGGACGGCAACTATTATCTTACGAAAAATGTGAAACTGAAGGCGGCGCAGCAGCTGAAGCAAGATCAGAACGTCGTCCTTTGCCTGAACGGGCATACCGTGACCGGCGACAGCGTGCGGCTGTATACGACGTTCGCCGAGGGTTCAAACTTAACGATCAGCGACTGCACCGGCAAGGGCGTGATCCGGCCGACCGGCACGTATGCGGTGCAGGGCCAGGCGATCTGGGTGCGGTACGGCACCTTCACGTTGTATGGCGGCACGATCGACGGCAGCCAGACGAGCGGTTCGAAATTCGGTCCCATCCATTCGGAACAGACCGGAACGATCGTCATCAACGGCGGTACCGTGAAGGGCGGCAGCGTCACGACGAACGGCGGATCGATCTACTCGGTCGGTAAAGTCATATTGAACGGCGGTAAGATCACGGGCGGCAAGGCGCTTTCAGGCCAGGGCGGAAATATCTGCATCAGCGGCAACGGAGCGTCGCTTACCATGAACGGCGGTACGATCGAAAACGGCGAAGCGAAGATCGGCGGCAACATGACGATCGGAAGCAATGCAACCGTCACGATCAACGGCGGCGAGATCAAAAACGGCGCTGCGACAAGGACGGACGGCACCGGCGGCCACGGCGGCAACCTGTACTTAAGCTCCGGCACGCTCACGGTCAACGGCGGTACCGTGAAGGACGGCACGATCACGAATCTCGGCGGCACGAACCTGTCCGCAAACCACCACGCCGGCGTCATCAACTTAAACGGCGGCGTGGTCGAGGGCGGCATCTACCTCTGGAACGAAGAAGGCATGCAGCTGAACGTGAACGGCGGTACGATCACGTCCGACCGCCAGAACGCGATCGCGGTCGCGAAGGGCGAGGTCTCGGTCTCCGGAGATCCGGTGGTCTCGAACCTCTACCTCGCTTCCGGAAAGACGATCAGCGTCGGGGCAATGAAGAGCGGGGCGGAAGTGAAGGTCACGCTCGCGGACGGCGAAGGACTGCTGGCTTCGAACGTTGCGACGGACGTCAGCGCCTATTTCAAGAGCACGGTCGAGGGAACGCCGGTCACGTATGATCCTGCATCGAAGACGCTTTACATCGGCGACGCGCCGCATACGCATTGCATCTGCGGAGGGACCGGGATCACCTATGCCGGCCACGCCTGCAATGCTTCTCAGGTCTGGAAGAAGTGGACGAACGCGACCGCGCTTCCGAAGGAAAGCGGCTACTATTATCTCGCAAGCGACGTGATGCTCTCCGGGAACATGAGTCCGGCGGCCGGCGCTTCCGTCTATCTCTGCCTGAACGGTCATTCGGTGACGCAGGGCACGGAAGGCGCCCGGATCGTGCAGCTCAATGCGAACGGCGACAAGGATCCGAAGAAATACGTCATCACGAACTGCGGCAGCAAGGAAAGTGCGAAGATCACGGGCAAGTGGGTCGGCGAGTATGCGACGCAGGGCGGCATGTTCTGGATCCACGACAATGCGGCGAACGCCTTTGAACTCTACAATATCACGCTGGACGGCACGGCGAACGTTGCGAAGGAAACGGGCTCGGTCATCAGTTTAACGACCGGCAGCCTGAAGGCCTTCAACGTCACGATCCTCGGCGGTCAGTCGCTGACGGCGACGAACGGCGGCGGATCGGTCTACTTACGAAACAGCTCGATCGAATTCTACGCCTGCACATTGACGGGCGGCAAGGCCTTGGCCTCCCAGGGCGGCGTTCTCTTCGCCGGCGAAAACAGCACGGTCACGATCGTGGATTCCGCGATCTCCGGCGGCGAAGCGAAGATCGGCGGCAACCTCGCCACGATGGCGGGCACCGTCAACGTGATCAATTCCACGATTTCCGGCGGAGCAGCGACGAGGGCGGACGGCAGCGGCGGACACGGCGGCAACGTGTATATTTCTTCCAGCCGCTTCGAAATGACGGGCGGTTCGATCACGGGCGGCCGGATCACGAACCTCGGCGGCGAGAACATTTCATTGAACCACGTGAAGGGCGTCGCCATCCTGCACAACGTGACGGCCGACGGCGGCATCTATGTCTGGAACCAGGACGGCAGCCTGACGATCGACGGCGGCTCGGTCCTGCAGGGCGCGTCTTCGGTGCCGGCCGTGAAGATCGTGACAGGCAGCCTGACGGTCACCGGCGCGCCGAAGATCGACCGGCTCTTCCTCGGAACCGGAAAGACGGTTACCGTCGGAACGCTCGCGGCGGGCGCGGACATCCGCGTCGAACTTCAGGACCGCACCGGAACGGTTGCGACGGGCGTCACGTCGAACGTCAGCGGATACTTTAAGGACGTGCTCGGCGAAACGGTGAGTTACGCAGCGGAAGAGCAGCGTCTCGTCATCGGCCATTATCATTGCGTCTGCGGAAACGTCGTCGCGCATGCGCACGCGGCGGTGTCGTGGACGAAGTGGGAGAGTACGAATTCATTGCCGAATACGACAGGGTATTATTACCTCGCGAGCGACGTGACGGTGACCACGAACATGGGCCCGGCAGCCGGCGCGACCGTGACTCTCTGCCTGAACGGACATACGATCTCGCAGGCCACGGCCGGAAAGCGGATCATTCAGCTGAACGGCAATGCCTCTTCCGGCTCGAAAAAGTACGTCATCACGAACTGCGGCAGCCGGGAGAGCGGGCGGATCGTCGGCAACTGGTCCGGCAGTACCGCTTCTCAGGGCGGAACGCTCTGGTCGACGGACAACGACGGAAACGGCTTCGAACTGTACAACCTGACGCTCGACGGCACGGCCAATACGGCGAGCGGCGCCGGCGGCGTGATCAACATGACGAAAGGCAATCTCACCGCGTATTCGGTCACGATCCTCGGCGGCACGACGACGACCGGAGCGACGGGCGGCGGGTGTCTCTCCGTTTCCGGCGGCACTTCGGCGATCTACAACTCGGTCATTTCGGGCGGCACGGCGACGCGGGGCTACGGCGGAAACGTCTACGTGAACGGCGGGTCATTGCTCTTAAGCAACACGACGGTCGAAGGCGGCACGGCGGCGCTCGGCGGCAATGACATTTACGAAACGACGGCCGGGCTCGTCACGATCGTGACGAATTAAAGCCGAAAATCGGCGCTTTTTGCAAAAAATTGCCGATGTTCTGCTCTTTTTGGCAAGTTTTTAGCAAAAACACTGCTATTATAGGTATTAGGAAGATAATCATCAGATCAGATCTGAGGAGGTCATTCGGATGAAAAAAGTTTTGAGATGGTTGTCGGCCGCAGTCCTGATCGCAGGGATCGCAGCGCTCTTTGCAGCGGGTTCCTCGAATACGGCGAAGGCGGAAGGCGAGCACGTGCATTGCGTTTGCGGCGGATACTTCGCTGCGGGCAGCGCGTCTTGTCCGTATAAGGATGCGGAGAACGGTGATAGCGGAAAGATTCACGCGGACGGCGTGACCTGGACGGCATGGACCAGCACGAGCGCATTGCCGACGGCGGCAGGGTATTATTACCTGACGGCGGACGTGACAATGACCACGCAGGGATCTGCCGTATCGGAAACGGCGATTTACGTCTGCCTGAACGGGCATGACGTCAAACAGACGCGGAAAGGTTCCGTCGGAGCGTTTCGCGTTCTGACGTATAACGGCAAGACGAATGCGAAGTACGTGTTCACGGACTGCAGCGACACCCCGGGAACGATCCTTCATTCCGACGATAACGACAAGGCGAACGGCCAGGGCGCGATGTTCTGGATGAACAGCACGGGCAACACGCTGGAAGCATATCGGATCACGCTGGATACGACGTATTTCTGGGGGAGTTACGGACCGATCCTCATCCAGAACAATTCGAGCAATGCGATGAAGTTTTACGGCGTCACCATTGAAGGCGGAAAGACGACCGGAAACGGCGGCACGATGCAGATCTCTTCCGGCGTCGTGGAAATGTACGAGACCACGGTCAAAGCCGGAACGTCAGGCGCGAAAGGCAACTGCATCTACTTTAACGGCGGTACGCTCCGGATCTATGACAAATGCGTTGTGGAAGACGTGTATCTCGGCCCCAACAAGTCGATTTCCGCCGGCAAACTGTCAGACGGTACGTACATCGGCGTTCAATCTGAAGAAGACAACGTCAAAGCCGTCTATGAGAACAGCAACATTGCGCAGAACGTCAAGTACATCAAAGCGACCAATCCTGCCCAGTATCTGTATAATAACGGCGACAATTCCCTGTGGCTGAAACCTCTTTCCGACGAAACGGACGCTCACGTTACGACCGGTCATTGCGTCTGTGCGGATACGTCCTCGGCGACGTCAGAGAACGGACATGCGAGCCATGACGACGGACAGAAGTGGGTCCCGTGGAATACGCCGGAAACGCTTCCGCGGGGATTCGAGGGGCAGACCTCCTATTTCTATCTCACGACGGATATGACGCTGAGCGTTCAGGCGACGGTCGCGAAAGACGCGAGAGTGTATCTCTGCCTGAACGGTCATTCGATTTCTTTCTCCCAGAACGGCCGTATGCTTTCAACGAACGCCGCCGGTGATTCAGAATACGTGTTTACGAACTGCGGGACGGTGAACACCGGAACCGGCGCAGGCTGGATCAGGAGCACCAGTTCCGGCAGCTATTCCGCACAGGGTGGAATCATCTGGATGAGCGCGGCGGATACGGCAAAGGTCACGTTGTACAACGTCGGGCTGGACGGCGGCGATCATAAGATCGGCATGTACGGCGGACTGGTCGGTATCAGCAAAGGCGTTTTCCGGGCATACGACGTCCAATTCATCAACGGCAACGTGTATGATTCGGATCCCAGTAAAGGGTACGGAAACGGCGGTGCCATCGGCGGTCAGGCCGGATCGGAAATCTATTTGTACGGCTGCGATGTGAGCGAATGCTCGGCGGAAAGAAACGGCGGCAGCATTTACTCGACCGGCGCGCGTGTTTTGCTTTCCAACGTATTCATGGACGGCGGTTCGGCGAAACTCGGCGGCAACGTTTATACAGGATCCACGGTGGAACTCACGGTCGCGGACAGTATAATCATGAGTGGTTCGACACCGGAGCTTACGAATGACGGAAACTATGCGGGCGGCAATCTGTATACTCTCGGTACGACGGAATTGAAGGATTCCTCTGCGATCTTCGACGGCAGTGCGGGGCGCGGCGGCAACGTCATGGCGGCGGGCGGCACTTTCACGATGAACGACGGTATCATCATAGGCGGTTATTCCCCGAGCGGCGGCAACGTTCGCGTGAACGAGGCAACTTTCCGTATGGTGGACGGTTTCATCGGTGACGTCGGAACGCTTAACGGAACTCCGGCAAACAACAGCGTTTTCCTGAACCTGAAGGCTGTCATGACGATGGAAGGCGGCAAGATCCGGACGGAGACCGCACCGGACCGCGAAGTGTTCTTTGTGAACGGCAGCGTGAAGGCCTCCACCTCGACTGACGCGAACGCCTCCTTTACGATGACGGGCGGCACGATCGCAGCGGCAGCGGCCGGTGATCCTGCGATCTCGAACCGCGGCGGTCTTACGATCAGCGACGGCTATGTTTGGGGCACGATCAATTCCTATGATTCTGCGACGGAGCCGAACCAGGCATCGAGCGCGTCGATCTCCGGCGGCAAGTACAATTTCGCTTTCCCGGAAGCGCTGCTCTCGGACGGGTATTATCAGTTTGATTACAGCGAAACGCTGGACGGACTTGACTACACGCTGGAAGTGGCGCGCGGTTATCTCGTTCAGACGACAGCCGTGTTCAGTGACGGTTCTCCGGCCGCAGTCGGTTCCGCTTCCGGCGGCGGTGTCGTGAAGACGGGCGGCGAAGCAGTTCTGACCGCGACCGTTCCGGCCGGCGCGAATGCATTGAACTATGAGTTTGCGGGCTGGTACAACGAAGCCCTGACGACGCTCCTCGGCAGCGGCTATTCCTATACGGCGTCGAACATTACCGGGGACACGACCTTTGCAGCGGTCTATTCACAAAAGGCAGCCGTGAACTATACGGTGACGGTCAATGCGGATGCGTTTACCTATGCCGTCGGATCCGGTGCGGCGGCTGCGGGGGCAAGCCCGATCAGCGTCCCGGCCGGCAGTGTGCTTACATTGACCTATACCGGAACGAAGGTGCTGGATTCCTGGCTCAACGGTTCCGGAAAGATCGTGAGCCGCGATGCTTCCTACACCTTCACGGTGAACGGAAACACGACGCTCACAGCCGGCACGGCGGAAGAAAGCGCGAAGCAGGTGATGTTCTACACGATGTACTATCAGCTGATCTCGAGCAAGGCATTGGATGCGGTCACGGATTCAGATCTTGCGTCGGTTCCTGAAGTCATCGGAAAGACGAACGGACAGTGGACCGTGAACGGCAATGCGGTCGCGACGAAAGCGGCACTGGTCGCTGCGGCCGGCGATGCGGCGTCGATTACCGTCGTAGCAAAATATGAAGACGACGGCACCACGTACACGGTGACGGTGATCGGAAAAGAAGAGGGCAATGACCCCGCGGGAATCGCATCGTGGACTTCTCATGCGGCCGGAGACGGCAGTTTCACGGCGAATCTCGGCTTGGTCGCTTTGATCTCGGCCGCTCAGGACGGCTTCCTGTATTTCGCAGCTGCGGACGGAACGCCGGTCTCCTACGCGAATGAGACGAACGTCCGGTATGCCGCGAATACGACGTTGTACGCGGTGTACGGCACGTCGGTCCAGGCGGAGCCGGTCGTCACGATGATCTCGGCAGACAAGACCGGCACCACGGTTTCGTTCGAGGCGCTCCGGAGCCTTCCGGAAGGTTATACCGTGACGGAGCAGGGCATCCTGTTCGCGCTTGAGTCCACACTCACGGGGGCGGCGGAAGAAGCGCTGGTCTACAATTTTGATCCGTCGACCGTATACAAGTATCAGTCGAACGGCACGGCGTTAAACGACGTGACCGGCCTTACGATCAAGCGTGTGCCCGGCACGGTCGCGGCGAGAGCCTTCGTGATCTACTCCGACGGCACGAATCAAGGCATCATCTACTCGGACGTGGCAGTGAAATAGAAACAAGAGTTCAGACGGCAGGGGCCGGCGCAATGCGCCGGCCCCTGTTTTCTGTTCGCCGCATTTGGCTATGGCATTTGACAAACCAGATTTGCCATGATAATATTACTCTATATGGGGTATTGGGTGAAGTATCCCTTTCCCATTTCTGAAACATTAGACTTTTTTCAAATAAGCAGTATAAAAAGGAGAAAGCGCGAGATGAGTAAAATCGGAAAAGCATTGGCCATGGCGTTCGGGATCGCAGCCGCAGTGTTATTGTTTGCGGGAACGGTCCGCGCTGAGGCGCATACGGATCACTGTGAATGCGGCGGTTCGCCGACGGCATTGAGTTCGACCGCGCATACCTGCGACGACCCCGTGCCGGAGTGGGAGGCGGTGACGACGCCGGCCGACCTGCTCACCAAAGCGGCGCAGACAGACACGGAGCTTTGGCTGTATATCGATCAGGAGGCGACGGAGTTTACCCTGACGAACCGCGTTATGATCGGGGCGGGCTCGACGGTCCATCTTTGCCTCAACGGGCATAAGGTCGTGGCAAAATCTTCCGCGAGGGCGTTTTACATTGATGACGTCAGCGAGGCGACGCTGACCATTTGTGACTGCGCCAGAACGACTGAATCCGGCATTTATGCGGGTTCTACGTCAAACGGATCCACCTACGGCGGAAACTTTTACATCGGACATTTCGGCACACTTCGGATGTACAACGTAACGGTTTCCGGCGGTCATGCAGGCAGACACGGCGGCAATATGTACCTTCTGAACGGCAACAAAGATACGGATCAGCGCCTTCCGTTCCAGTTCTTTGACTGCACCATTAAAGACGGGTACAGCGGCGGCTCCGGTGATACAACGAAAAACGGCGGCAACATCTCTGCCACCAAGGTAAAACTGGAATTCTATAATACCACCGTCACCGGCGGAACGACTACTTATACCGGATCGACCACGGCTTCGGGCGGAAACATTTACGTCAGCGGAGAGTATCTGAAAATGTCCGGCGGAAGCATTGATACCGCCAGCGCAAAGACAGCCGGCGGAAACATTTACGCTTCTCAGACGGCCGTCACGTTGTCGGATGATGCGGTCGTCACCGGCGGATCGGCGGCTTCCACCGGCGGAAACGTCTTTCTGTCGACAACTACTTTTACCATGGAAGACGAGTCGAGCGTTTCGGACGGAACGTCCACTTCACACGGTGGAAATTTCTACGTGGCAAAGAATTCGACGCTGACACTGGAGGATGATGCGAAAATCTACGGAGGCAGTGCCACGGGCAGCAACGCCTTCGGCGGAAACGTTTATATTCAGAACAGCGACAGCTCGACGGTCTCCGGCGTCTTTTATATGAACGGCGGCGAGGTTTACGGCGGCAACTGTACCGGCAACGGCGCGAACGTCCGTGTCGAAGGGCGCTTCTACATGAGCGGCGGCACGATCCGGGATCCGTTGTCCAAGGACAGTGTATTCGTCAATATTCAGCAGGACCTGACCCGTTCGCTTCATTCTTATATGGAAATGAGCGGCGGTACGATCAAGGATCCTGCCGCAGGGAAAGCCAATATCTGGGTCAACGGCGGAAGTACATCGTCAAGCTCCTATCTGAGCGGCGTTTTCCGCATGACCGGCGGTACGCTTCAGGTGTCGGAAGGGAAGACCGGACGGAACATCGGCTCGCAGGGAGCGATTTATATTTCCGGAAACAGTCATTTGATCCATAACGGTACCGCGGGGATGTCCGGTTCAAATATCTACATCTATTCGTATGCATCTTCGAAACCGGACAGAACGGATACGACGGATACGACAAAGTATCATCCGTATCTTGAAATCACCGGCGGTACGATCGAAGGCGGCTCGGCAGCGAATGCCTCGTCGGACAGCGACCCGATCCTGGCAACGACGACGCAGATCCACGGCGGCAGCATTTTCCTGTCGACGAGAGTGAAGAGTCCGAACACCTACACGATCAAGAATGCGACGATCACCGGAGGATCGGTGGATGCGTCCGGACACAGCGACTATACGTTTGCGTGCGGCGGAAACATCTACGTCGGACGGGCGACGGCGCTCATTGAAAACTGTACGGTGACACAGGGATCGGTCACGATCACCGGCACGACCACAAGGGCATTCGGCGGAAACATTTTCGTGGATACGGACGGCGAACTGACCATCAAGGATTCCGCGGTGAATTCCGGAGCGTTGCTGAAGACCGGTACTGCTTCCATCAACGGAAACGGCACGAACATTTCCACGAAGGGGATCCTGAACATTCAGGGAACGACCGTTGTCAATAATCCCCGGCAGTCCGCAACGGGCAATAATACTGCCACGAATGCTGACAGCGCCCGGATCTATCTGACCGGCGGAACGGTGGATTATATCCAGACGGTCGGCGGCAAAAGTGAGCTGCACGTCAGCGGCGGTTCCATACCGAGCGGCGTCGGTGTTTATTCCGGAAAGCTGTATGTGACGGCCGGCCGCGTGGGCGGCTTCACGCTCAGCAACAGCAATTCGATCGCCGAGATCTCGGGCGGATACGTTTCAGGAACGGTCAAGCTGAATAACGGCTCTGCGACGTTCACCGGCGGATTCTATCAGAACGATCCGGAAGCGGCGACAGGGTTTGCCGCGCACGGAACGCTCGGAGACGGTGACATCGTCATCCCCGGCACCTACTCGAATCCGGACACCACCGACACGACCGTTTACGGCTACGAAGTGGCACCGGGATACGTGATCATTGCCACCTCGATCGCACGTCCGGGAGACGTGGCGAACGTGGCCGCGATCTCCGGCGGCGGCAGAGTCCGGGCGTCTTCGAATCCTGTGCTCACCGCAGGCGAGTCAGCGGCGTATGAGTTCGTGAAGTGGGAACTTCCGGACGGCACGGAAAGCACGGACAATCCGCTTGCGGTCACGGCAAGCGGCGATTACGTGGCGGTGTACCGGTACAAGTCTTCCGGCGAGTACACGCTCAATGTGACGGACCTGGCCGGAGCGGCGTTTGCGGCATATACGGTCGATTCCGGCGCGGCGACTTCGCCTTATCCGTCCGGGACGGCGATCACATTGACGTATTCGGGTGAGGAAAGCGATTTCAACGGCTGGTACAATGAGTCCGACAAGTTGATTTCCCGCGAAACGGTTTACACGTTCAACATCATCCGGAATACGACGCTGAAGGCAGCGGTGAAAGCGGAAACGGCTTCGGTTATCTTCTATACGATCTCCAATCAGGTGTACCGTTCGGTTGCAAAGAGCTCGCTTACGAGCGATGCGGATCTGCCTGCAGTCCCCACGGTGCGCGGAAAGACCGACGGCGCCTGGAACAAGGATTTCGCTGCGATCCAGGCATCTGCGGCAGACATCATCGAAGTCAAGCCGACCTACACGGATGATTCAGATGTGTATGAAGTGACGGTGCAATACGTCGACGAAACCGGTACGGCGCTGGCTGCGGAAGAGACCAAAGACCCGAAGCCCGTCACGGAGCTGACCTCCGTCACGGCCCCGGACATCAACGGCTATGTGTTCCAGTATTATCTGCTGAACGGCGAGATCGTTTCTTACGGCACCACGACGACGTTCCGGTTCAACACCAATACGACGGTTCAGGCGGTTTACGGAACGGCGGCCGCGACGGAAAAGGTGACGGTGACGTTCGTCACGAAGACCGTCGACAATCAGATGCTTTACTTTGAAGCGTTAAGAAGCGTCCCGGAAAGCTACACCTTGAAGGAGCAGGGAATTCTGTTCGCGAATGAAGCCAAGATGGCGGGCGTCGATGCGGAAACCGCGCTGACGCTGAACAGTGCAAACTGCTATGACTACAAGTCCACCGGCAAGGGTCTGAACGACGTGACGGGCCTGACGCTGAAGAACGTGCCGGATACGGTCTACGCGAGGGCTTATGTGGTCTACGAGGTGGGCGGCGAGATCGGCGTGGCATTCTCGGAGGTCGCGTCGCTCACTCCGGCACAGAACTAAAAAAGTATAATCCGTTCACGAAAAAGTGATACGAGAAGGGGCCGGCGCACTGCGCCGGCCCCTTTTTCGTCCTCTTAAGATAGTCAGCAGAGAGAATTCTTGCTAAATACGGGTGAAATAGCAGTTTTCCTGATTTCACCCGTATTTCAGTCGTAATACGGCAGTTGGGAATCGAATTTCTTCCCGCCGTTCCGGTAATAGGCCTCGAGGTGTTTCACGGTCTCCACGGCCTTGTCAAGCGCTGCAACGTCGGAATTGAAGGCCTGGTGCGGCTGCGTATAGATATTGCCCTCGCGGGTGAGCGAGAGGCGAATGAGTTCGAGCTGCGCCTTTTCGAGCGCGGTTTCCGCTTCCTTCCGGCCGCGGAGCACGTTCGTGATGCCTTCTTCCTTCGCGAAGGCGTCGAGACCGATGCCGAAGATCCGGCCCTCTTTGTAATGCTTCAGCATCGCGGCTTCGTCTGTGATCTCGCCGCGCGTCACGTTGACGAATGCGAGGCCGGGCTTGCATTTTCCGAAGAACTCGTCGGAGAAATAGCCCTCGTTATAGAAGCGGGAAGCCGGATCCTTCGTGTAGTTCATACCGCAGACGATGACGTCGGAGTCGTAGGCCTCTTCCTTTTCGATGAAGCGCACTTTTCCGCCGTATTCTTTCGAAAGCTCGTCCTTCCGGACGTCCACGCCGTAGGTGTCCATGCCGATTCCGTCGAGGAGTTCGTATATCCGGCTGCCGATCTTGCCGACGCCGAATACGGTCGCCTTGAGCCCGGTCAGTTCCTTGAAGGAAGCGCAGCGGTTCCGTTCGAACGTCGCCATGTTCGCCTGGTATTCATTGTAATTCCCGCAGGCGGCGAAGACGAATTTCACGGCCGTCTCCGCGACCGCATTGACGCAGTAGCGGCGGAGAGAGGTGGCATTGATCCGGCCGGCGAAGGCTTCGATGTGGTCGTACCCTGCCGAACGGGAAATGACGGACTTTTTCGCGCCGTTTGCCATCCACTCTTCCGGATAGACCGAGTGCGTCTTCGTGGAAATGATGTCGGGAAGCACGGTCTCGGGATGCGCCTCCAGGTAATCCTGCAGGGTGTCCGTCGTGATCATGTACGTGAGATCCTTCGGCAGCGTCCCGGCGGCTTTCGCCTTTTCCAGCTCGTCTTTCAGATGTCCGTTTTCCTCGCCGAGCGCCTCAAAAAACAGAATGTCGTAAGCCATCGCGATCCTCCTGAAAAATAGAAAAAATCATACTGAAAACATTGTAGTTTATGGTAGGGGCAATGTCAATGAAAACGGAAGGAAAAAGGGGAAAAACGAAAAAAGTTCCGCGAATCTCTGTCCCATTGGATGCCCGGCAATGATTGAATTTTCCGGGCCGCTGTGGTAAGATATTCCATATAGGAGGAGTAGGTCGTCATGATCATTCAGGAATCCACATTCACCTTAAAAGACGGCAGGACCGCCGTGATCCGGAGCGCGAAACCGGAAGAAGGGGCGGCGCTTTTGGAGTTCCTTCTCACCGTGACCGGCGAGACGGAGTTTCTGATCCGGTACCCGGAAGAAACGGAGCAATATACCGCGGAAAACGAGACGGCTTTCATCGAGCGGGAAAACGGCGGGGCGGGAGAAGCCATGCCGATCGCCCTGATCGACGGAAAGATCGTGGCCTGCTGCCAGGTTTCGTGGGAAGCAAAGATCAAGACGGGACACCGGGCGACCATTGCGATCTCGATCCTGAAGGAATGCTGGGGCCAGGGCCTCGGAACGCGGCTCATGGAGGAACTGATCCGCATTGCAGAAGGAAACGAAAGGATCCTGCAGCTGGAACTTGATTTCATCGAAGGAAACAGCCGCGCGAGGGCGCTTTACGAAAAGATGGGCTTCCGGATCACGGGCGTGAAGCTGAACGCGATCCGCTTAAAGGACGGAACGTTCCGGAACGAATATATGATGATCCGGGAGATCCGGAGAGAGTCCTGAGAACGCAGGACAGAGACAGGACAAGGAGGGAGCATGGACCCGAAAAACAGACGCTGCACGATGTGGTGGATCCGCTGGGACGATCTGAATTGGCCGAACTACGACAATGAAGAGCGGATCAAGCGGCACGCGGCCGACCTCGCGGAGGCGAACGTCACGACGGTCATTGACTTCGGGACGCATTTCCGCTGGGATTACCTGCCGTATTTCGAACTGCTGCACGATTATCTCGCCCGGGTGGCGGAGGAATGTCACAAGTACGGCATGGAATTCGTCGACCATCATTCGATCAACCTCGTGCACCGGTACCACAACCGCGAGGAAATGCGGCACGTGATGCTGCATTCCGGCCCGCACCTGCCGTTTTCGCCCTCGTACGAGGCGGCGGAAAGTTGGACCTGGAACGGCCGGAAGCTCAATGACTGGCGGATGATCGACGTGAAGACCGGGAAGCCGCTATACTACCCGCAGTACGCGGGCGAGGGCTTCTGTTACAGGAATCCGGAGTTCATTGAATCCTATCTGGAATATGCGAAAAAGCTGGTCAATGACACCGGCATCGACGGCCTGATGGCGGACGACGCGGTGCAGTACATGCATTACAACGGCTGTGCCTGCCCGGCGTGCAGGGCGGAGCTGAAACGGCGGACCGGGATCGACCTGCCGCCGGCGACCGATCAGAGTTTCTGGGGAAATTTCGACAATCCGGCGTGGCGGGCATGGATCGACCTTCGATTCGACGCCTGCGGCGAGTTCATGGCCGCGCTGAAAGCGGCATTGCCGGAAGGGTTTGACATCTGGCACTGCGGCGGCTATTCGACGCAGGGGACCTGCGACTCCCAGGCGAGCGACGCGAGGCAGTTTGCGCGCGGGGCGAACCACACGAATCTGGAGATCAGCGGCAATACCCCGCCGTACTTAAAGGATCCCGTGACCGTGAACCGGAAGGTCGAACAGCACGTCTTCAACGGCCTCCATCACGAGGCGGTCGCCAGAGAACACGGCACGCGGACGTTCGCGACGGGCTACGGCTTCTCGAAACCGTCCATGAACGTGCTCTGGGCGGTCTCTAAGATGATCGGCGCGGACCCGTGGATCGGGACCTTAAAGCAGCGGCTCGGTCTGCCGGACCACATCCTGAACACCTTGCCGGACGAAGCGCCGCTCGTGAAGGACGCGTTCACGTTCGAGAAGGAGCACGAGGATCTGTTCCGGGGCGAGCGCGTCGCCGAAGCCGGCCTGTATTTCTCGTACGAAACGCGGAATCACACGCTGTTCGGCAATAAAACGCTCGGCTATTTCAAGGATTTCTCCGCGGTCTCGAAGGACCTGTTCACGGCGGGCGTGTCCTGCCACGTGCTCTTTGAATTCCCGGAGGAGGCTACAAATTATCCGCTCATCGTGCTCGTGAGTCCGTGGTCGATGACCGAAGAGGAGATCGCGGCCCTTAGGAAGTATCTTGCTTCCGGCGGAAAAGTCGTCATGACCGGGCCGTCGGCCTATCCCGGGGCGGAGAGTCATTGGCGGCTTCCGAATGCGGTGAACAAAGCGCCGGCGGATTTCTTCTCGGGCGTCCGCGACGGCGTCTGGGCGAAGCAGCCGGAGTGGGTCACGGGTGAGCCGTTCGAGGACAGCGATGACGAGAACCGCTTCACCGAGATCGAGCCCGGGCTCTTCTACAATCCGCTCCGCGTTTCCGGCGGGAAGATCACTAAGGACGTGATCGCGTATTGCCGGAAATACGGGAAGAAAAAGGCGGTGGAAATCGTGAGCCAGGAGGGATATCTCATTTCCGTCTTCGAGAAAGAGGGCGCGATCCGGTTCCACTTCCTCGCAGCGGAATACGACACCGACATTGACCATAAGTTGGACGAAATGCGCTACCACCGGAGCCGCGTGAATTACATCACGAAGGCGGATCCTGTCGGCATCGGCCGGGAAATCACGTTCCGGGGCGGAAAGAAACCGGTCGTGTACACGCCGTTTAGTGAAGGCGCGGCGGTCGAAGAAAGAGACGGACTCTGGGTCGTGACCTTGCCGGAAAAGACGGCGTACGCGATCGTAGAGTTCCGGGAAGAGAACTGAAAAGCAAAAGTTTTTGTATAGAACATTGTGAAGGAGAACAGCATGAAACGATTTGAAATCACGTTGAAAAACGGCGGTAAAATGAGCGGAGAACTGTACGACGATATCGCGCCCGTCTCCGTGGAAAACTTCGAAAAACTGGCCAATTCGGGCTTCTACGACGGCCTGATTTTCCACCGCGTCATCCCGGGATTCATGATCCAGGGCGGCGACCCGGAAGGCACCGGCATGGGCGGCCCGGGCTACACGATCAAGGGCGAATTCGCGATGAACGGCGTGAAGAACGACCTGAAGCATACGAGAGGCGTGCTTTCGATGGCGCGGGCCTGGGATCCCGACTCGGCGGGCAGCCAGTTCTTCATCATGGTCGACGACGCGCCGCACTTAGATGGCCAGTACGCGGCCTTCGGCAAAGTCACGGAAGGCATCGAGGAAGCGGACCGGATCGTTTCCGTCCGCCGCGACCGTTCCGACCGCCCGTACGAGGAACAGGTCATGGCGTCGATCCGGGTGACGGAGGCGTGAAGCATGGAACCGGTCAAAATGGAAGCGCCTTTTCTCTGCGGGTACGCCCGAACCGATATTACGCCGGACTATCCGGTGCCGCTCGCGAGTTACGGCAATGAACTGAAGCGCATCTCAACCGGGGTGCTGAATCCGATCTTCTTCACCGCGGTCGCACTCACGGACCCTGCGGGACAGACCATGCTCCTCATGTCCTACGACATTTCGCAGGCCAATCAGCATTTTACGACGATGCTGAAGGATCACGCGAAGGAAACGTACGGGCTCGGACCGGAATTTGTCCATCTTTCCGGCACGCACACCCACGCGTCGGTCACGACGAACTGGTGGCTTCCGGGCTGGGAGGACGTCCTGCAGGGGTATCTATCGACCTTGTTTGAAAAGGCGAAGCTTGTCATGGCCGAAGCATTGGCCGACCGGAAACCGGCGAAGATGTTTTACGGCGAGACGAAGACGGAAGGGCTCAATTTCGTCCGGCATTACGTCGATAAAACGACGACGCCGTGGCAGTCGATCGGCGACAATTTCGGTCATTGGGACAAGACGCATCCCCTCGAGCACCGGAAAGAGGCAGATCCCTCGATGCGGCTGATCCGTTTCGAGAGGACCGGGGAGGACGGCCGGAAGGCGAAGGACGTCGTTCTTGTCAACTGGCAGGCGCACAATCACATTTCGAGTTCCTCGAAGACGACGCTCATCGCGGCGGACTGGGCCGGCGCGTTCCGGGACGCGATGGAGGAGCGGAAGGATTGCCTGTTTGCCTTCTTCCAGGGCTGTGCCGGAAACCTGAATCCGAAGAGCCGGATCCCGGAAGAGAACCGGACGCTGGACTATGCCGAATACGGGAACTTCCTCGCCGATTATGCGACGGCGATCTATGATTCATTGACGGAGGCGGAGGACGTCCGGATCCGTTCGATCCGCAGGGAATTCACCTTCGCGTCCAATAAGGCGACGCCGGAGATGCTCGAGCACGCGAAGGAGGTCCAGAAGGCGTGGCGCGAGTCCGACATGAGCAATAAGATCGCCCGGGAAGCCGGCGAGCCTTACGGCATCACCAGCATTTATCATGCCAATGCTATCGTCCGCTCTCAGGACTTTGAACCGACGCGCACCGTGTTCATCAATACGTATGCGATCGGAGAGGTCGGATGGACCACCTGCCCGGACGAGATGTTCGACCGGACAGGCGAGGAAATTCGCGCGGCTTCGCCGTTTAAAATGACTTTCACGCAAGGCTATACCGACGGCGTCGAAGGCTATCTTCCGTATGCGGAGGCTTATGATTACGGCTGCTACGAGGCCTGCACCACCAGGTTCGCGAGGGGCGCGGCGGAGGCGATGCGGGACCAACTCGTTGAAATGTTAAAGGAATTGTATCAGAAACAGCATGCTGATCAGAGATAAAGAGGCTTTAAAAGAGTATGATTCTTTTCACCGCCTTTGGCAGGGGATCCCGAGCGTGGCGGTGACGAAGCACGGGCGGATCTTTGTGACCTTTTATTCCGGCGGAATGAAGGAGGAGATCGGCAATTATTGCCTGCTGGTCATGAGCGATGACGGCGTTCATTTTTCGGAACCGGTCGCAGTCGCGAAGACGGAAGGAAAGCGCTGCTTCGACCCGAATCTCTGGATCGATCCCGAGGGGAAACTCTGGTTCACCTGGGCGGAATCCCCGGAAAACGGCGTATTCGCGGCGGTGGCGTCGGACCCGGACGGGGAGATCCCGGACGGAGAAGACTTCCCGGCGGGATCGGAGCTAGGCCTTCGCTTTTCTGAACCTATAAAGATCGGCGAGGACGTCATGATGAATAAGCCGGTCGTCACGAAGGACGGGCGGTATCTTTTCCCGATCGCGGTCTGGGCGAAGACGGTCAAACCGAAGGATTACGAGTACCGTGAAGAAAAGGAAGACGGCGCGTTCGTTTATGAGAGCCGTGACGGGGGACGGACGTTTTCGAAACTCGGCGGAGCGGATCTGCCCCGTCGGTCGTTCGACGAGCACATGATCGTGGAGCGGAAGGACGGATCGCTTCGGATGTACATCCGGACCGACTACGGCATCGGCATGGCGGATTCCTTTGACGGCGGAAAAACGTTTGTGAACGGTCGGGATTCAATGCTCGGCGGACCGAATTCCCGCTTTTTCATCGGAAGACTCCGTTCTGGAAGGCTTCTTCTCGTGAACCACGTGGGCTTTACGAAGCGGGATCACCTGACCGCCCTGCTCTCCGAGGACGATGGTGAAACCTGGCCGTATCAGCTCCTTCTGGATGAACGGGCGAAGGTTTCCTACCCGGACGTGATGGAAGGGCCGGACGGTATGATCTATGTCGTCTACGACCGCGACCGCGGGTATTATAAGAATTCCGTGGAGGAAATGAGAGCGGCAGAACGAGAGATTCTGATGGCGACGATCCGAGAGGAGGACATCATTGCCGGAACGCTCGTGACACCGGGAAGCGAACTAAAAAGAATCGTGAGCAAATTGAGGACGTGAATGACGGCGAGGAGCCAGAAAGGAAAAAAGATATGAAAAAAGCAATCATTGTGATAAGTCTTGCGGCATTGGCTGTGCTTGTTTCCTGCTCCGGAAGAAGAGAAAGCGCGGACAGCAAGAAAAACAGAGAACTCTTTCAAAAACTGTTTACAGTGGAAGAGGGACTCGAATGGGCGAAGACGTCGGATGTGGTACTGATGGACAAAGACGGCTGCGTTTCGGGAAAAGCGCTCTGGGAGGCGTTTTATGAAGCTTCGACTCATGGAAAGCCGGCATCGGTGCTGATGGCACATTACATGACGATAGAGAAGGAAAAAACGTCGGAAGAGTATTATGAGCAGGTAAAAGACGAATACCCGAAACTTAGCATTACCCTTCTGGAGTACGACGGCGTGGAGTATACCATGAAACAGCGGGATTGCGCGAAAGAGTATACGGGAACGGGCACGGTGTACAAGCATCTCAAACATTTTGCCGGAGATCCACCCACAGAATACGCGAAGACGCAGTATGACAGTTATAGTTTTTACGTGCTGCTGGACGACCCGGAGCTGACGTGGGAAGAGATCACAGCGGCGAGCTTAAGCTCCTACGCCCCGTCAACGATCAGGGATTATCCAATCTATATGGAGTACATCGGAAAGAAAAAATGAGTTCGAAAAAACGGGCCGCGATGCGGGACCCGGAAGGAGAAGGGCAATGATGGATACGAAAACGAGAGAGGCATTGTTTCAGGAGATCGACCGGCTGGCGCCGGAATACGTTCAGCTTTGGAAGGAGCTTTGCCTTAGGGAGGGGCGGTCCGACGAGATCGAAAATCTGAACCGGGTCGCGGACTTAATCGTCGAACGCGCGGAGGCGATCGGCCTTACCGTTGAGCGGGAGCACTTCCCGGGCGCGGGCGATCCGCTGTTTCTGACGCTTCCTGAAAAACGGTCGGAAGACGGTCAGCCGGTCTGCGGAGAGTTTACTTCGGAAGCCGGTCCGGTGTCGCTCCTCGGGCACTTTGACACGGTTCATCCGACCGGCACTTTCGGCACGCCCGCCGTCACGGAACGGGACGGCAAGTTCTTCGGCCCGGGCGTGCACGATATGAAGGGCGGCATCGCATTGGCTCTGTTCATCTGTGACGTGCTGCAGCGGTCGGGACTTCCGCATCGTGAGATCCGGCTCGTGCTGGATCCGGACGAGGAAAGCGGCGAACACCTCGGGGAAAACCGGAAAGACTTTCATCTTAGGCGGACGAAGGGCTCCGTCGCCGCGATCAACTGCGAGAGCGGCGTGACCGGGAAGATCACCGTCGGAAGAAAGGGCGTGCTCCGGGTCGCGATCGACGTTACGGGCATTGCCGGGCACGCGGGACTCCGGTATTTCCAGAGTGCGAGCGCCGTCCGTGAGGCTGCGTATAAGATCCTTGCATTGGAAGCCTGCTCGAAAGAGGGCGGCATGACGTTTAACGTCGGCCGGATCGAAGGCGGCACGGTCGTCAATATCGTGCCGGATCATTGCCATATGGAGGTCGATATCCGGTATTTGAATCCGGCGCAGCTGGAAGAAGCGAAGGCGAACGTAGACCGAGTGACGAAGGAATGTAAGGTGCCGGGCTGCTCGGCCGAGTGGCGCATTCTGCACGTTCTGGATCCCATGGAGGAGACCGAGGGCAATCACAAACTCTTTGACCTTTATGCGGAAACCGCCCGTGAGACGGGCCTTGAGGAGTTCTCCTGGCAGGTGACCGGCGGCGGCTCCGACGCGGCGTTCCCGGTGCTCCTCGGCATCCCGACGATCTGTTCTGCAGGCACGGTCGGCAGCGGGGCGCATACTTTGCAGGAAGAGGCGGAGATCGGCTCCCTTTCACGCCGCGCGAAGATCCTCACGGCGACGATCCTTAAGATCTGAACACTTATGATGACGGAAATCGTTGAAAAATATGCGGCAATGATCGGCCTTTCGGCGGCGGATCAGGCCGCCTTCCGGGAGATGGCCGCGAAAACGGAGCCGGAGCCGGAATTCTGGGCGATCCTTCAGGCGTACGCGGAAGGAAAGCGCGCTCCGATCGACTTTCTCGCAGACCTGAAGGCATTGGCCGCCCGGAAAGGCTGGGACGAGTACCTCTTTCTCGGGACGGTCATCCTGTTCCTTTACGAAGGGATGCACGAGCGCTACCGGGAAAAGGGGATTTCTGAGGAGATCTTCGTCCGGACTGCCATGGACCTCAAATGGAAGGTCGATGAATGCCGGGCGGTCTTCGGCCGGCCGGGCTGCTTCGTGGCCTGGTGGTATCAGAAACTGTTTGATTTAAGCGTGGTTTGTCTCGGCCGGCTGGAGTTCGAGGACAAGGTGTATGACGGCCCCGACGTCACGGTCGGCGGCGTGGCCGTGAAGGCGGGGGACCGCGTGATCGGCGTGCACATTCCGTCGTCCGGCGAGCCGTTTACCGAAGAAACCTGCCTGGACGCCTACCGGAAGGCATACGCCTTTTTCGGCGGAAAAGACGGGAAAAAGCTGGTGTTTCATTGCAGTTCGTGGCTTTTAGACCCCGAACTTCCGGCAATGCTCGGCGAAAACAGCCGGATCGTCCGCTTCCAGAGGGCGTTCCGGATCGTATCCGTGAAGGAATCGAAAGAGGGCGGCGGCACGGCCTGGCGCGTGTTCGGAAACAAATACCGGGCGGCAGCGGAAGACCTGCCGGAGGAAACGGCATTGCAGCGTGCCTATAAAGCACGGCTTCTTTCCGGCAAAGGCTGGGGCAGCGCCGCCGGCGTTTTCGCGTTCGACGGGGAGAAGATGTACAAAGACTGAGAATTAGGACGCCTTCTTTTCCGGCAATGCCAGCAGGACTACTGCAGCGAGCACCAATACGCACCCGATGATCGTCCGTGCGGTGAAGCCTTCCTTGAGGAAGATGATGCCGACGAGGATCGAAACGATGGGCTCCAGGGTGCTCGCGATCGCGGACAGCTGCGCGTCGGTCTTTCGGACGCCGAAGGCGAAGAAGGCCGAGCCGAACACGGCAATGACGAGCGAAACGACCGGCATGAGGATCCAGCCAAGCCATGTGACGCCCGGGATCGCGGACAGGAACGCGCCGGTCGCGAAACCGTAGATCCCCATCAGAACGAGGCTGTTGATCGAAACGAAGAACAGGATCTGAATGGATGAGATGCCGGGCACCTTTACCCGATGAAGAAGGACGATGTAAAGCGCCCAGGTCACTGCGGACGCGAGGGTCACGAGGATGCCGACGAGGCTGATCTCTCCGGAAAAGTCCGCCATGACGACGATGCCCGCGAGCGACAATACGAGCGCGACGATCCGGAGTACGGACATTTTTTCTTTCAAAAACACTACGGAAAGCAGCACCACGATCGCGGGATAAAGGAAGTGCACCGTGGTCACGAGCCCGGTCGCCATATGATGGTAGGCCGTATAGAGCAGAAGCGGCGTCACGACGCCGACGAGCGACAATAACAGAAACTCAAAGAAATGCGCCTTGTAGATCTTCCAGGTGCTTTTTTCTTTGACGATGAACGGGATGAGCACGAGCGTCAGCATGGCGTACCGGAAAAACACCATCAGTTCCGGGACCGCGCCCTGCCCGTAGCAAAGCGTGACCGCGCCCGGCATAGCGCCAAACACGATGCCGGAAATGATGACCATCAGAAGCCCTTTTGTACTGTCTTTCATTTCCCTTTCCTCCGTCAATGAACCCCTATATTATAACGAGTCACGGCGGCACCGTCAATGCCTTTCGGCGTTTGACTTTTGTGCGCCGGTAAATTATAATAATATTCTAAGCATATATAAGAAAGGACGGGTGCAGAAAATGAAACGATGCCGGCTCATTGCAAGGATCATCCTGTTTTTCTGTGCTTTTTTGATGGCTTTCTTCTTCGGCTGTGCCAAAAAGCCCGCGCCCGGCAATGACTCCTCCGCCCCGGACGAAACCGAAGCAACCGGGAGCGAAACAAAAGAAAGCGAGATCGATCCCGCGACCGCGTCTCCGGCCCGCGACAAATACGGGCGCATCATGCTGTGGGGACCGGAAGATTTTGAATTGCTCCGGAAGTATCCGAACGATTCCTTCCACGTGGCGGATGAGATCGACTTTCAAGGGGCGGAGTTTGAGCCGGTGGAATTGTTCAGCGGAACGCTGGACGGCGTGTTCGGCGGCGTTTACAATCATACGATCAAGAATGTGAAGATCAGCACGAAAAAGGCCGGAGAGTGTATGGGGTTCTTTACCATGTTGCTCGGAACGGTCGAAAACCTGAACTTTGAAAACGTGACGCTCGAACTGCCGGACGGTTTTTCCGGCAATGCGGGGATCCTGGCCGGAGCGGAGCCCTATCCGTCGCCGGATTCTGCGCAGCCGGACCTTTCTTCAGTCAGGATCCGGAACGTTCAGATCAAATCCTGTTCCGTTACCGGAAAGGCGGCCGGCGCAACCGTCGGCTTGCTGGTCGGATCCTTAAACGGTGCAGCCGATTGCTTCGTTTCCGGGTCCGTATCGCTGGAACTGTCCGAACCAGACAATGCGAATCTTGTCGGCACGGTTGCGGGCCTTGCCCTGGCGCTTGCAAACGTGGAGTCCGAGGCGGGTTTAACGCTGACGGGCAGCGGAGAGGGCCTTCTCACCGGCGGTCTTGCGGGCGCATTGTCGACGGGGACGAAAGTGATCTACGGCGGGCACATCCGCATTGACGTCGACGGAACGCCGGAAGCGGTCGGTGAAGTGGTCGGAGAACTCTCCTTCGCATGGGAAGGAGAGGACCCTCCGGTAACGCCCCTCGTCGACACCGTTTACAGTTCCGCGAAATTCGCGAAAATCCTGATCAACGGCGAAGCGGTCGACCGGCCCTTCACCGGAAACGACGCGGATCACCTCATCCGGCACGCCTATCGGCGCGACCTTTCGAATCTCGACGAGACGACGTTATCGGAGGAGGAGCGGAAGCTTCGCGAAACGGTGCTTGACTACATGATCCGCGAGATCACGATCCCGTGGCAGCCGCAGAACGACATGGATTATTCCGACAACTGCAGTTCGCATCACGTGCAGCATTACGAGGCGCGCGAATGGTACTTCGGCCTGCCCTACACGCACAGATGCGGCTCGCTTGAACGCTTTTGCGAGTACCTGGAAGGCGACAAAGTGAAGCAATCGGTCCCGCGTATCGGTTGGGAGGCCTATCTCGGCAATGACTGCGCGGACGCGATCTACTGGGCCTGGGCGCGCGTGTCGCCGTCGATCACCTATCAATTGACGAAGGACATGATCGTTCAGAACGGGACCGTGCAGGTCGGAGAATACGAACTCGTGAATCACGAGGCGACCAAGGACACCTGCGCGGCGAACGGGATCGAAGTGATGTCGGAGGCCTATGCCTGTCTCCGTGGAGGCGACGCGATCCTGTACGCGCCCGGTCACATCCGTATGGCGGCGGAAGCGCCGACCGTTATCCGGCGGGCAGACGGCACGATCGATCCGGACGCGAGTTATCTGCTCTGTCACGACCAGGGGAACGTTTCCAAACAGGCCGAGCGGCACACGACCTGCAATTACCGGAAGGCCTATTCCTTCACAAATCTGTTCAACGGTAATTACATTCCGATCACGATCCCGGAATTTGCCGAAGGAAAGGCGGGTGAGTGGATCTACTCGATCGACGACCCTCTTGCAGGCACCTACGACGGCGTGTTTTACGGACGTTTGAAGACCAATTACCGGATCGATTCGGTCCGGACCGTGATCACGAAAAAGGCGGACAATGAACAGGCCATTGACTACGTCTACTACCCGAACAAGGGCGGTCACATTGTGGAAATGGACCTCGTTTCGTTCCGCTACGTCGCTAAAATACACGATCTGGCACCCGGTGACTACCATTACGTCTTGTATCTTACGACCGGCGCCGGGACGGCGGTCGTCGAGGAATATGATTTTACGAAATAGCCGACAGGAAAGGAGACCGAACGTGAATCATGCAGTGAAACTTTTATCCTTCGTTCTTGCCGCTGTTCTTGTGTTTTCGCTTTCAGCGTGCGGAAACGGAGAAAATGCGGAGAACGCGTGGAACATTTCGACCGAAGCGACGGTCCCTTCTGAAGCGGCCCCTTCCGAAACGGAACCTTTTGAAGAATCCGCGAAGGCGGACGAACCGTTGCCTTACACCGTCGTTTCGTTGAAAGATGCCAAGGCCGGCGACGTCGTCGTGTTCGGTTCGTACGAGCAGAACGCGAACGCTTCCGACG